>OGHK01000058.1_pt1 | contig 97466 bp, 91 predicted proteins | sample 1571411 | NCBI WGS metagenome assembly OGHK01 (sample SAMEA2582043, study PRJEB24529) | metagenome | biome: Human gut stool | place: China | collected 2011 | reverse complement strand
AATTATCAAAACTTATACCAGAAGAGTTCAGAGGTAGTATGCCTACCATTGAAGAAATTGAGGCTGAATTAAATGAATAACTTAGTCGTTTTTGGAGATGGTAAGAATGATATTGATATGTTTGAATTAGCTGATGAAAGTTATGCGGTTCAAAATGCTCATGAAGAACTAAAGAAATATGCTACAGCTATTATTTCTTCAAATGATGAAGATGCTGTTGCTCATTGGCTTGAAAAAAACTATATTTGACAGATTCCAATTTATCAAACCAAATACGGAGGAACTATGACAAACTTTAAACTTACAGTACAATACGATGGAACACGCTTTAGCGGATGGCAGAAACAGGGCAACACCGACAACACCATCCAGGGAAAAATAGAAAATATCTTAAGTAAAATGACCGGTGAAGAAATAGAAATTCACGGTTCCGGCAGGACTGATGCCGGCGTTCATGCTATCAGGCAGATAGCGAACTTTAAGACAAATGCCACTTTATCTGAACTTGAGGTCAGAGATTCACTTAACAAATATCTGCCACTCGATATACGCATTTTAGATGCAGAGAAAACAGACAACCGCTTTCATGCAAGACTTAACGCAAAAGGAAAACATTACAGATATACTATTGATAACGGTGAGGTGGCAAATATTTTTGAGCGAAAGTATATGACAAGACTTACAAAAAATTATGATTTAGAAGCTATGAAAAAAGCTGCAAAACTTTTTATCGGTGAGCATGATTTTAAAAGTTTTTGTGACAATAAACGTATGAAGAAATCCACAGTACGCAGAATTTCTGATATACAGATTAACAATTCTGATGGGATAATAACAATTGATTTTTATGGAAACGGTTTTCTGTACCATATGGTACGCATCCTTACAGGAACTTTGCTTATGGTTGGAACTCATGAACTTTCATGTGATGATATTCCGGATATAATAGAAAAAAAATCCCGTGACGCAGCTGGTTTTACAGCTCCACCACAGGGTCTTTGTTTAGTTGAGGTTGATTATAATTGACACAAGTCATATAATCTAAATTTACCAAAATAAAACTTTAATTTTTTAAAAATACAAAGTTAATTTAACTTTTTTGCAATCTCATCCAAAATTGCTGCTGCCACATCTTCTTTGCTCATCTTCGGCAGCTCCCTGACCTCATCTTTCGTGATGAGCGTAACTATATTTGTGTCTGTTCCAAAGCCTGCTCCTGCTACTTTGAGATTGTTGGCTACTATCATATCCACGTTTTTCTTCTCAAGCTTCTTTTTAGAATTTTCCAGCATATTCTGTGTTTCCATGGAAAATCCGCAGATAAACTGATTTTCTTTTTTGTTTTCTCCAAGGGTTTTTAATATGTCTTTTGTCCGCTTAAGTGGTATCGACATTTCACCACCGTCTTTTTTCTTTATCTTTTCATCGGCTGTGTTTTCAGGTGTGTAATCGGCTACCGCTGCCGCTTTTATGATAATATCCTGTGCATCTGCTCTCTTTATGACTTCTTCATACATCTGAGCGGCACTTTCTATCTGCACTGTTTCTACAAATCGTGGCGGTAAAAGATTTACAGGTCCACTTACAAGTGTTACTTTCGCTCCTCGTCTTGCGGCTGTTTTTGCCACCGCATAACCCATTTTTCCGGTTGAATGGTTTGAGATAAATCTGACAGGATCTATTGCTTCCATTGTAGGTCCCGCCGTTACAAGCACCTTTTTTCCGGCTAAATCTTTCTCAAATAATATTTCCTGAAGAATAAAATCAAGAAGCGTGTCCTCCGACGGCATTTTTCCTGCACCCACATCCTTGCATGCAAGAAGTCCGACATCAGGTTCAATAACCTGCATTCCAAATCGTTTTAACTTGGCTATATTATCCTGGACTATCGGATTTTCATACATATTCGTATTCATGGCAGGTGAAATTATCTTCTTACACTTACATGCCATAACAGTTGTAGTCAGCATATCATCTGCTATTCCGTTCGCAAGTTTTCCAATAACATTTGCAGATGCAGGTGCTATAAGAACTACATCCGCTTTTTTCGCAAGTGACACATGTTCAACATTAAACTGAAAATTTCTGTCAAATGTATCTATAAGACATTTGTTTCCGGTAAGTGTTTCAAATGTAATTGGATTTATGAAATTTGTTGCATTTTGTGTCATCAATACATGAATGTCTGCGTGAAGTTTTGACAGCATACTTGCAAGATTTGCAATTTTATATGCCGCTATACTTCCTGTTACCCCCAAAACAACTGTCTTTCCTTTTAACATAACTTTATCTCCGTTTCTAAACTGTCATCATTTAGCCGCTTCCTGTGTAAGTGTTCCGTATTTCTCATAAGAAGATACTTTCACAATTTTATTTTCATCATCAACAAATACTACCTTCGGCTTATGTTCTTTAACTTCCTCCGGTGACATCTGACAGTAGCACATAATAATAACATGGTCGCCTACCTGTACCTGTCTTGCTGCTGCACCATTTAAACATATCATTCCGCTTCCCGGCTCGCCTGCTATCGTATATGTTTCAAATCTGTTTCCATTTTCAACATCTACTATCTGTACAAGTTCGTATTCATATATTCCTGCTGCCTCCATAAGCTCAGGGTCAACAGTGATACTTCCTACATAATTTAACTCAGCCTGTTTAACTACTGCTCTGTGAATCTTACCTTTAAGCATTGTAACTGTCATATTTTACTCCATTTCCAAACAGACACAACTCACCACTTCACAAGGATGCGTAAAAACAAGATGTGCCTATCATACATAATTATTTTTTACTCAACAATGAAATTGTCAATAAGTCTTGTCTTTCCGATATACACGGCTATAGCTGTAAGAATAGGGCCGTCTATCCTCTCTACAGACTCAAGTGTATTCCAATCAACAACTTCAACATAATCAATCTTTGCAAGAGGTTCTTTTTCGATTATATCTGTAATTGCTTTCTTTACCTTTGCTGCATCCTTCTCACCTGCATCAACAAGTTTTCTGCCCTCTTTTAACGAATGGCTGAGAACAAGTGCTGCCTTGCGTTCTTCTTCACTAAGATAAGTATTTCTTGAACTCTTTGCAAGACCATCTTCCTCACGGATAATAGGACATCCCACAATCTCAATTCCAAAGCTTAAATCATTTACCATATGTCTGATAACTGCAAGCTGCTGCGCATCTTTCTGACCGAAATAAGCTCTGTCAGGTGTAACAATGTTAAATAACTTTGCAACAACGGTACAAACCCCGCGGAAATGAATAGGTCTTGTCTTTCCACAAAGACCACCTGTAAGTGTGTTCATATCAACAAATGAAGAGAAATTATCATCATACATCTCCTCAGGTTCCGGATGGAAAATAAGTGCTGCTCCTGCTTTTTCACAAAGTGCTGCATCTCTGTCCATATCTCTCGGATAGCTCTCTAAATCCTCCGTAGGGCCAAACTGCATAGGATTTACAAAAACACTTACAACAACCTTATCATTCTGTGCAACAGCCTTGTCTATAAGACTTTTATGTCCCTCATGAAGGTACCCCATAGTAGGCACAAGACCAACTGTAAGACCTTCCTTTCTCCACTCTCTGACCTGTTCTCTGACTCTCTTTATACTACCTGTAATTTCCATGATTTCTTACTCCAATCTATTAAAACAAAATATTTTTTATTATAACTGTGCAATCCTCACAGCCTAAAGTCTATCCACAAATTTTAATACAACTTTTCCAAAACATCCTCATCTATTTTAAATGTGTGCTCCTCAGCTGGATATGTTCCTGCCGAAACTTCATTGATATAGTCCTTAAATGCCTGCTTCATTACATCGCCGACATTTGCAAATTTCTTGACAAACTTAGGCACATAATCCGAAAACATTCCGAGCATATCCTGATATACAAGTATCTGTCCGTCACAACCTGCGCCGGCACCAATTCCGATAGTCGGAATATCAAGTTTTTCTGTAACAATTTTTGCAAGTTTTTCAGGAATACATTCTAATACAACCGCAAATGCTCCAGCCTCCTGTACCGCAAGTGCATCTTCAATAAGCTTCTTTGCCGCTGCTTCTGTCTTACCCTGAACTCTGTTACCACCAAATGCATTTACCGACTGTGGTGTAAGTCCTAAATGCGCCATAACAGGTATTCCTGCTTCTGTTATAGCCTTTATCTGTGGGCATACACTTGCTCCACCTTCAAGTTTCACTGCACCTGCACGACCTTCTTTCATAAGTCTGCCTGCATTTATAAGTGCATCTCTTGTCCCTGTCTGGTATGACATGAACGGCATATCTATAACAACCATAGTATCACTTGTTCCTCTGGCAACGGCTGCCCCATGATGTATCATATCATCAACTGTAACCGAGATAGTATCTTCATACCCCAGAATTGTATTTCCAAGCGAATCTCCTACAAGAATAGCATTTATTCCTGCTTCTTCCATAAGTCTCGCTGTTGAATAATCATAGGCTGTAAGCATCGTAAGCTTCTCACCCTTTTCCTTTGCCATCTGAAATGTTCTTACTGTGTTTTTCATATTATAATTCCTTTCCGAATATCTGCCTCTTTATTTCAGGTCAGATTTCTTTGTTTGGACTGCATCACTAAAATTGCACATCCAAAAACTGTTATTTTGAAACGTATCGGATTTCAGGTATATTCACATCTTTGTATCTACTTTCTTTTAGAAAAAATATCTTCCAATTCACTATAATCCCTATCGGAATATTTTTGCTTTGAAATATCCACAAGTCTTTTTCCTACACTCTTATATATATCAATCATATCTTTATCTTCGAGTGCTTCAATATGTTTTTTTATTGTTCCGATATCATTTCTGATAACCGGACCTGTCAATGCATCTTTTGTTCCATTTTGAAGCACAGATTTAACATTTCCTGTTATCAATGGTTCCAAAAGAGATACGGCGTCTTTATCAGTAAAACCACAATTTTTCAAAAGTTCAAGTGCAACATCAAAAATTCCGACAATATAATTGCTCGCAAATGCCGCTGCCGCATGATATTTCACCTTATCTGAAGCTTTCAGTTCAAAAATCTGATGTTTCAATTCAGCTCCAAAAAGCTCCTTTATGACTTTTACCGCCTCTGTACTGCCTTCAATTGTAAGCCTTGCTGTATTTAATTGCTTATATGATGTGAATTTGTCGCTAAACGCGTACATTGGATGAATAGAAATTTTTTCTGCTCCGGTTTTCTCTATCCCGGAAAAAATATCAGATGATAATGAACCGCTAAAATGACATATAATTTTTTTATGTAGATTAAAATCTTTAATCTGTTCCCATACTTTTAAAATGCTATCATCAGGTGTCGCTACGCATATGATGTCACATTCTTTCACCAATTCTTCTGATGAATCATATGCTGTAGAGTTTGTAAAAGTCGCCGCAATGTCCGCGCTTTTTTTCGTCCTACTATAATAACCTTTAATTTTTGCAATGCTGCTGTTTTCACTGAGATATTTTCCCATACTACAAGCAACAGCTCCTGCTCCTATAAAACCTATGTTTATATTACCACCTCCACATCAGCAGAGGTCACATTATCTCTGATGCAGTTTCCTTTTAATCCGAATACCGCTCACAAACGAGATAATAGCATAATCGTGGATTCATTGCAAGTGCATAGAGTGTTTATATAACAAATGTGCATTACTGTGTAAAAATTTACACATACCTAATCTCCACAAGCTTAAGTCCCCTTGCCGGCGCTGTCGGCCCCGCTTTCGCCCTGTCGGTTGAAGCTATTATTTCTCCCATCTTTTCAGATGGTATATTTTCCTTTCCCACTTCGAGAAGCGTTCCCGCAATTATACGCACCATATTATAAAGAAAACCGTTTCCGTTTACTCTTATTCTTATAAGCCTGTCATTTTCTTTTTGTTTATCCGTCCCGGCATACAAATCTTCACTGTTTTCACCATCATGCTTTGCTTTTCCAAGCTCTATGCACTCGACCTCTAAACTGTATATTGTCCTGACTGTTGTTTTCACCTGCGCTCCCGCTGAACAAAATCCGGCAAAGTCATGTTCCCCGATAAATGCTTTGCATGCATCCTGCATTGCTTTCACATCAAGATTTCCATAATCAAAATGTGCCGTATTTCTGTATTCAGGTAACGGAAATTTTCTGTTCAAAATCGTGTATTCATATGTTTTTCTACATTCCTGATAACGCGGATGAAAGTCTAATGCCACTTCTTCTGAACTTTGTATTATTATATCTTCCGGAAGTCTTTGATTCAGCGCATATGAAAACTTTTCTCCCGGTATCCTGCTCTCTGTATCAAACACAGCAACATTGCCAAGTGCATGCACTCCTGCATCGGTTCTGCTTGCCCCTATAACTTCTATATGTTCCCCGGTGAGCTCTGATACAGCTTTATTTAATTCACCCTCAACTGTAACCGCATTCGGCTGTATCTGCCAGCCATGATAATTCGTGCCATCGTATGCCACTGTCAGTTTTATTCGTTTCATTTTTTCCCCTTACCACCATTTATCCCAAATGTTTTTTGGCATATTCGCAAGCACCATGTCAAAGCCAGCCATGCACATTGCAAAAAACACTATCATTATCAAAATAATAATTGCCGCAAAATCGTAGGTTCCCGCTTTTTCAGGTGCCAGACAATTATAATATAATATTTCCATGCCGAGTGCAACCAAAATCAACGGCCACAGATGAAAAATCAATGTATAGTTTAGTATGCCGCCAAATATACGAATCATAAACAATATTCCAAATACTACAAGTGAAACTCCCAGTGTTATTGTGCCTATTCTGCGCTGTCTCATTTATCCTCTCTCCCCTCAAAGTATTTCTCGTCATCAAAATCAAATGCTTTCTTTTTTCCCATTATCATGCGTATTCCGACTGCTATTATAATAAATGCCACTGCAAATTGTGGTACATAATGCAATAAAAACTCATTTATTTCATATGAAATGTATATTCCCATCCCCGCAAGTGCCGAAACAATGCTGTTACATAGCATATATATACCAAGACATATGAGAACTATTGCCAATATCTTTCTTCCCTTTCCTTTTGGAATTTCAGGAAATTTGTCTAAATGAGAACCCCATATATAATTATCTTCAAGTTCCTCAAATTCTTCATCTGGCAATGAATTTTTGTTCATGGCATCAAAAAAAGCATAGAACCAAACAATTATTGCACAGAAGCCAAACTGATCAAGATACAGCCAATTTGCCAGCATTATGATTCCAAAAAACATTGTCATAATGCTTACACCCTCTTTAAAAAATCCTAAAAACATCTGTCCTGCTCCCGGCATACATGAAAAACAGAATGTTAAAAATGTTCCTTTTTTTCTTTTCATAATAATTCTTATTCCTCCAACTTATTTTATTTTTTTATATGCAAATACTTTTGCAAATTTCTAAAAACCCTATTTATACTAAAACTTTTACTCCCACTGCTTTCCCTATGCTTTTCCATAAACTTTTTTCGTTCTGTGTCCTGCTTTTTCTTCATTTCCGACTGTTTTTTTTCATACGCTGTTTTTTTCGTCGTCAAATCTTTTCCTGCAGTTTCACTTCCAAGTTTTTCACCTATATCCTGCTGCACTTCCTCTAAAACTTCTCCCGGAACATTCTGCGAACCTGAGTTATATGTTAAATTTGCAGTAACCAATAGTGCAAACGACATACACATTCCAAGTGCAACCCTTGTGCAATATCTGTAATACTCTCTGCGTCTTCGCTGTTTTGTCGGTATTTTCTCTGCTTTTTTCAAAATTTCCACCGAAACACCATGTGGCAACCCTATCATTTCCGTTTGAGGTAATCCTGACGCAAATCTTCCGGCACAATATTCACATTTTGCAATATGCGTAAGCATATCTGTTTCTTCGGGCTGTCTCAGCATATGCGCATAATATTTTTTTATCTGCTCGTCAGTTATATGTGCCATAACGTCCTCCTTTCAATTTTTTTTGAAGCATTTTCTTTGCCCTTGAAATTTGTGTCTGAATTGTTTTCAACTTAATTCCACGTCTCTCGGCAATCTCTCTTGCCGTCTTATCACAACAATAAAATTCATAAGCAACTTCATTATATGGCGGCTTTAAATCTCGGCAGGCATTGATAAGTTCCTGATTTATCTCTTCTTCCAAAAAAGTTTCCTCAATAGATGAAACTGTCCCAACATTACTTTCCAGTATGTCATCTTCAGCCGGCATCTCTTTTCTTCTTTTGGATTTAAGAATATCAAGACATTTATTCGTTGCAATTTTTGTTAAAAAAGCTTTTTCATTCTGACCGTCAAACCGGTCAAGCACCCTATAATATGTAAGAAATGTTTCCTGCGTCATATCCTGAGCATCAAAATAATCTCCCAACATACGATAACATATTGAAAAAATAAGTTTTTCGTATTGCTCCATAGCCTTTTCCAATTGCATCATATGTATGGTATTGTCCGCCAAGCTTCATCACCTCCCATTTTTCTTTTTCACTCTTCATTATATTAAACGATTGTAATTCACAAAAGTCTTCAAAAAAAGCAAAAAATTTCTAAAATAAAAAAGGCTGTGCACTAACGTCTTTTATCGTTAATGCAACAGTCTCTTTCTGTCATATAATTTTATCTGTATTTAAAACTTATAATCATACTCTACAAACGTCAATAAACTTCTTATTTACTCATTATTACTACCTGCCTTCTATCAACACTTCTTTGCCCTTAAATGCAAAACCATAATGATGGATGTTTTCTTTATTTACTCCTCGTTTGATAAGTTCGGCATCATAATTTTTTTCTTCTATCTGATTTAATGCCGCTTTGACTGTTTCCTCAAGTGAATTTTCTTTTCTTGAATTTATTACTTTAAATTCTATTATTATTCCAGGATACTTATCGTTGTTTTTGTCTATAGGTTCTAACATTATATCGTATCTGCCAAAGCCGCTTTCACGATTTGATGTTATAATATAGTTCTCAGACTGGTCTACCATAAGTCCTAGGACAAAACCATGATAGAAATTCTCCGGTCTTATTCTTGATTCTTCTTTTCCAGCCACATCAAAGCAACTAAAAATGTTAGCAGTAATTTCATTTATATAATAATTCATTGCCTCTAAGTCGCCTTTTAGCAATGCTCCTAAAAACTCGCTTGATGAATCATCTCTTGTTTTAAACCAGTTGTCAATCATTTTTTCAAACATTTTTTTCACTTCAAAGTTTGTAAGGCTTAATTCATATATATTATTTCCATTTGCTTTTGCAAAATCAAAATAATCTACTTTTAAATATCCACTTGCTAATAAAAGACTCCATATTGCTTCTGTATTCCCATCAAGCTGATCAAATACTATCTGTTCATCCAGCTTTGTTTTTATGCTTTTTCCATCTAACAGTTCCCCCATTATTATTTTAGTTTTTGATGACCCCTGTTGTATCAGCTTAGATACCAACCCATTTGAACTTGAATCCGCCCAATATGTCCTGTATTCTTTTTTATCAAGATAATTTATTATCGACCATGGATTATAAATATCTCTCTCTTTTCCAAATACAAAACCATCATACCATGCCTTAACCTCTTCCTTTTGATCAGAAAGTTCAAACTCATCAAGTGAATTAAATACCTCCTGTTCAGTAAAACCAAATGCAGTAGTATATTTTGGTGATAATGTAGTTACTACTTCAAGATTGTTAAGATCAGAGAAAATACTTTCTCTTGATACTCTGGTTATTCCAGTCATTATTGCTCGCTCAAGATATGGGTTTGTCTTGAATGTTGAATTAAAAAGACTTCTTGTAAATGCAACAAGTTCTTCCCAATAGCCATTTACATATGCCTCCTGCATAGGTGTATCATATTCGTCAAGGAGAATGATAACTTTTTTCCCATAATAGCGGCTCAGATAATTACTTAATTCATTTATGGCACTCTGTGCCGTAACATCTGACATATCTTCCGATATTCTTTTAACATTATTTTTTTCCTCATCTGTTAAGCCATCCCAATCCTTTAAAAATATAAATGATTGATACAGACTGCATATTATCTTTTTTATTTTAGCAATGGTATCTTGATAATTATTTTGTTTAATCGCTGCAAAACTTAAAAATATCACCGGATATGTTCCCTGCAATTCACGATATTTTTCATCTTTCCAAATATCAAGTCCTTCAAATAAATCCCCTCTGTCTCTATACTCGTTTGAAAAAAAACACTTTATCATATCCATGTTTAATGTTTTCCCAAAACGACGTGGTCTTGTTATAAGTGTTACTATATCGTAATTATCCCACCACTCTTTTATAAATAAAGTTTTATCTATATAAAAATTATTTTTTTCCCGTATTGATTCAAAACTTTGATTCCCTATACTTATAACTTTTGCCATATACTATCTCCTACTCTTATTGAAATAAATCCCCGTAACTTAATAAGTTACATTTTATCATTCAACTTTTAGTATGTAAAGTTTACATACATGATACAACAAATAATCTTCTAATATCAAATATATTGCCCATCTTCCCACAACGCACAGCAAGGCTGTATATACATTTGTATTTGCATATACAGCCTTGCGTACATTTTTTATTTTTAACTTCTAAAAATTATTCCACGCCTTTATCTTCATCTGCCTTATATTCAAAGAAATCAAAATCCGCATAGTGTTTGTGTTTCACTCTGTCTGCACATGTGATGCCGACCATTGTTCCTGTAAATTCACCATACTTGCAATACTCATCTGAGAATTTTGTCGTGTCAAACGGTATTCCTATCTTATTGTAATCTTTTCCGTTATAACTCCAGAAGAACTGTGAATGTTTTCCTCTTATCTCAAGTCTGAAATAAATCGGTACATCGTCGACTGCAAGTCTTGTGTTGACAAATTCTGTTTTCTCTCCGTTTTCAAGTGCAATTATTGAGATTGCGCTCTGTCCAAGTGTTTCACTGTAATATTTGCGGAGATTTATATAGTTCATGTTGTCATAATAAATTATAAGTCCTGCCGAATGCTGGTGTACTTCCGGTACAAATTCCATTTTTGTAGTGATTGTCGCATATACGCTTGTGAGCTTTCTCGCGAGTATGCTTACTTTGTTTAATGAAGCTCTTGATTCCTGTCCACGCAGACGGACATATCCTTTTCTTGCCATTACATCTGCAAAGTTCTGTGGCATTATTCTCGGTGCATAATAGAAATTACCAAGTGTATCATCATCAAAGTCATCAAAATCAGGTATCTGTTTTACCGGATACTCAGGCAGCTTGCTTTCTTCACAATATTCCTTTGCAATATTACTTCCGTCCGCCATTCTAAGCCAGCCGTCCTCTGTCCATTTCATTTTCTGTATTGCTGTCTCACGTCCGAGGGTACAGCGAAGCTCAGGTCTGAACGGTCTTGAACAAAGATGTACAAGATATACCTCACCAAGCTGTGTTTCCACATAACTTCCATGTCCTGCTTTCTGCAATATAACATCAGGATTAAAATATTTTGGCTTTAAATGGTCAGGGTCATGTCTTTCATTTGATACAAGCGGATTTGATGTTACTATAGGATTCATAGGGTCGCCTTCATATGGTCCCCACACATTTTTTGAACGTCCCATTGTAACACAATGATTATATCCTGTTCCGCCCTCCGCACACATAATATAATAATAGCCATTTCTCTTTGTAAGATGAGGTGCTTCAATACATCCTCTGTCCGTACCTCCACGCCAAATGCGTTTTGGATAGCCGATTATCTCTTTCTTTTCAGGGTCATACTCAGAGATTGCGATAAAACCCGGTTTCTCGTATCCCTCTCTTGTCTCCCAGTCAAGCGAAACAATATACTTTCTTCCGTCATCATCGTGGAGTATTGATGCGTCAAATCCTGATGAATGTAAATATACAGGTTCGCTCCAAGGACCTCTGATGTCCTTTGCAGTAATAAGGAAATTGTCTACATCGAAATATCTGGCATTCATTGAATTCATAACACCGTACACAACATAGAATAAATCCTCCTGCTCACAGTAAGTGAGACACGGTGCCCATATTCCCTTTGCTGAAGGAAGCTTCTTTAAATCAGGATTAGTATCATCCGTGAGTACATGTGTATAAAGTTCCCAATTTTTCATGTCTTTTGAATGATAGACCGGTATTCCCGGAAACCACTCAAATGTCGATACAGCTATATAATAGTCATCACCTTTATGGCAGATGCATGGGTCAGGGTTAAAACCTTTTAAAATTGGATTTTTAAGCATTTTTACTCGCTCCTTCCTTTTCAAGTGCCTCAACTATTCCATCATATTCCTTATCAAGTTTGTAGAACCACATTACTGCAACCTGTCCTATGCAAAGAATTGCAGGAATCCAGATAAATGTAATTTCTGAACCTGTGCCTGCTCCAGCAGCTCCGATTACCCAGCCAAGGATAGCTGAACCAAGACCGTTTCCAACTTTGAAACCAAAACTTGAAGCTGAATTTATAAGTCCCTCTGTACGATAACCTGTTTTCCACTCGCCGTACTCGATAGTGTCTGATACGATTGCAAACATACATGATGAAATTCCCGCATTTCCAACACCTTTAAGCACACATGCAATTACAATTCCTGTCATGTTTGTTCCAACAAATCCGAACATTGCAAAACCGAGTCCGTAAATAACCGCTCCGATAATAAGCATATTTCTTTTACCGATTTTCTTAATAATAAATGCAGTAAAGAACATTACACCTATCTGGACAAGGTTAGCAACAAGATTCATTGTTCCGACCATGTCACTGTTGTGGAGTATATTTTTTGCATAATATACTGCTGCCCCACCATTTAATGAATAATTGATAAAGATAAATACAAGTGTTATTGTAATCATTATCCAGTATTTATTCTGGAATAATAAACCGATTCCTTTTACAAACGGAACTTTTTCCTGTTTTGTGTCTTTAGCAGGAACTACACGTTCTTTTGTTCCTGTAAATGTAACCATAAATACGATTACTGCCAAAATTCCAAATACAGCAAATGTCTTTGTCCATGCTGAAAGATTATTTCCGAAAAATTCAACTAAAGGAAGTGTAAGATTTGTAATAATCAATGTTCCTGTTGTTGCCAGTATCATACGGAAAATACTGAGAACCGAACGCTCATACTGATCCTGTGTAATCAGTGAGTTCAGTGTTGCATACGGTACATTTATAGCCGTATAAATAACAGAAGAAACCAAGTTGTAAGTTATAAAAATATATGCAAATTTAGCCGTATTGCCAAGACCTGACGGTACGGTAAACAGTAGGATTCCTGCCAAAGCAAACGGAATTGCCATACGGAGTATCCAAGGTCTGCACTTTCCAAATCTTGATTTTGTTCTGTCAACGATAATACCCATTATCAAATCCGTAATACCATCAAACACTCTTGATAAAAGCATTATCGTACCGATAACACCTGCACTTACATGCACATAATCTGTGTAATAAAATAAAAGAAATGATGACATTGCAGAGTAAATGATATTACATCCTAAATCTCCGCAGCCATAAGAAAATCGCTCCCAAAAACGGATTTCACTTTTTTTCTGACTCATAATGAGCCCTCCTTTCGCGTTAGTATCATAATGATGATGTTTTGTTTCTCTCTTTAATGTAACTATAGTATAAACGCTTATACCCAAAATAAAATCCATCTATTCAGACGCAAAAAAGGTATTATTCCGACTTTTAACAGATATTTTAAAAGGCACCATAAAAATGATGCCTTTTCTATTCCCTATGTTTATTTTGATATTGTTTTCTGTGTTCTTTCGGTGTACACCCGTACTGCGCGCGAAAATATTTCATTGAAAGATGGTGATTGGTACAGCCATGTCTCTCAAAAATATCCGCCACCGAAGCATTTGTGTTAACAAGAGCACGGTGCACATAACCTATACGGACAAGATATATATAATCGGTAACAGTGCAGTTCATATATTTCTTAAAAAAACGTGCCATATAATCTGGATTGTAACCAAACTTTTCTGCAATAATGGCTGTTGATATACTGTCTGCATGATTTTCATCTATAAAATCCATTATGTCTTTCAGCCTGTTAAAATATTTGTCATCCCTCTCAAAATCTCTCTGCAGAACTTTCTCCGAATAAGAATGAATAAGCGTAAACAAAAGTTCATAAAGCAGGCTGTTAAAACGAAGAAGATAGCCTTCCGGTCTTACATCATAGACAACATACATATCCGTAAAAATCTTTTTCAACCGTTCAAGCTTTGTTCTTTCAACCTCATCAGCCGGATGCATGTTAACAAAAAATCTTCTCAGATGCATTGACGGAACATATTTGTCATAAAAACGCTGTGGTATCTGAAGCACAAGAGCCTCATTCTTTTCAGATAAAACAGAATGAATTTCTCTCGGATTCGCCATAAAGAACTCTCCGTCACATGCTGTCACCTTAACACCTCTCGGAAGATTAAGCACAACTTTTCCTTTGATAACATATACAATCTCAAGACTGTTATGCCAATGAGGGGAAACATAACTGCCCTCATCTTTAGAAAGATAAAATCTCACATCAACGTCGGGATTGCTTGTCACTATCTCATGACGCATTTTTTCCTGTTCCATCTGATTTTCACCTCTATTTGCTTTTGTATTTATTTTCTATTTTTAGATAAGCAAGCATAATTCCAATTATCAATATCACAACTCCTGCTACGGCAATAAACAATATCAAATCGTTCTGCTCACAAAACAGTAATGGCAGACCAAGTAATTCAAATATTATGGCAAAAACAATCCATATGGCAGATACCGCGTTATTATACGCTCTAATATCCGTAACCTCAAGTTCTTCAACTTTAGCCCACGGTTTAGCATTAGACCAAAAGCCGACAGGTTTTTCTGCCTTTCTGTCTGCTATACCAATGACTAAAAACAGAACCGCAACCAAGCTCCAAACAATAAAACCAATCATCATTTTTTCATACCTCCTTTATTTTTCATACATTTACAAAATGCATTTATCCATATAAAAATTTAATATTTTAAAACTAAAATCACTCTCCATATTTTATCTTAGGCAGATTCCACTCAAAATGAACCGCAAGTACACGCACCGCCACGACAAGCACTGAACAACCGACTATTGCCGTATTCCTTCCTATATAATTATCAATAACCATATAAGCCCCTGCTCCTGCTGCCGATGCAACTGCATATATGTGTTTTTTAAATATATACGGTATCATCCCACTCATTATATCTCGCAGAACCCCACCACCTACACCTGTTATTACACCGACAAATATAAGCAGAAATGTGTTTGTATTGTATTCACTGACTGTCTTTTTTGCCACATCTATTCCGATAACCGTAAATGCTCCAAGTCCTATGGCATCTGTAAGCATAAGAATATACTCATATAGTGCCACAAATCTTTCACTCGGATTTTTTGAATGTTCAGATGCATTCATTATCATAAATATAAATACAAGACATGAAACTATTGCCGCTATGCTTACATCCCTGGGATTTTTAAAGGCCGCCGGCGGTGTATTGCCAAGCAAAACATCCCTCGTTATGCCGCCTCCAACCGCTGTCACTATTCCAAGCACACATATTCCAAGCAGATCCATCCTCTTTTTTATCGCAGTCATCGCTCCCGATATTGCAAAAGCCACAACTCCTATTATATCTAAAATATCTATCAAATCATTCATGTTCTTTATCTCAACTTTCCGTTTAGACCAAAACAGGATATAATTCCTGCTTCAAGGCATTTTTATCTCAAAACAAAAATCATATCCTGTATGTATTATGATGGTGGCTTTCGCACAGTCGATTAAAGTCTCTTCATGAGTTCTTCTCTCTGAGCCTCAAATCCAGGTTTTCCGAGTAATGCAAACATGTTTTTCTTGTAGCTCTCAACACCCGGCTGATTGAATGGGTTTACTCCTAAGATATATCCGCTTACACCACAAGCAAACTCATAGAAATAGAAGAGCTGTCCAAGATAAAACTCGTTCTGCTCAGGTACCTTTACTACGAGGTTTGGTACATTTCCGTCTGTATGTGCAAGCTGTGTTCCCTTCATGGCACTCTTGTTAATAAAGTCTAATGTCTTACCTGCAAGATAGTTAAGTCCATCAAGGTCAACTGCTTCTTCCTGAATTGTAATATCATATGAAGGTTTCTCAAGTTCCATGATAGTCTCAAACATGATACGGCTTCCGTCCTGAATGAACTGTCCCATTGAATGAAGGTCAGTTGTAAGGTCAACTGATGCCGGGAAAATACCTTTCTGGTCTTTTCCTTCACTCTCTCCGAAGAGCTGTTTCCACCACTCTGCTACATAATGGAATGCAGGTTCATAGTTTCCAAGAATTTCAACGCTCTTTCCTTTGCGGAGAAGAATATTTCTGATTGCTGCATATTTTAATGATTCATTCTCATCAAAATCTTTATTCAGGCATACTTCTCTCATAGAAGCTGCACCTTCCATAAGTTTTGCAATATCTGCACCACTTACTGCAATTGGAAGAAGTCCTACTGCTGTGAGAACTGAGAAACGTCCTCCTACATCGTCAGGTACAACAAATGTCTCATAACCTTCTTCTGTTGCAAGGTTCTTGAGTGCTCCCTTTGCCTTGTCTGTTGTTGCATAAATTCTCTTTGCAGCTTCCTCTTTACCATACTTCTTTTCAAGCATCTCTTTGAAAATTCTAAAAGCTACGGCAGGCTCTGTTGTTGTTCCTGATTTACTGATTATATTTACAGAGAAATCTCTGTCCCCGATTACTTCTATAAGCTGTGAAAGATATGTTCCGCTAAGACTGTTTCCACAATAATAAATCTCAGGTGTCTTACGGATTTCTTTAGATACACTGTTGTAGAAACCATGTCTTAAAAACTCAATTGCTGCTCTTGCCCCAAGATATGAACCACCGATACCAATTACAAGAAGCACCTCAGAATCAGATTTAATCTTTTCTGCTGCTTTCTGAATACGTGCAAACTCCTCCTTATCATAGTCAACCGGAAGGTCTATCCATCCAAGGAAGTCATTTCCTGCACCTGATTTGCTTACAAGTACATCTTTTGCATCATTTGCAATCTTTGCCATAGACTTGATTTCGTCCTCTGACACAATACCATTTGTTAATGAGTAATCAAATTTTACCTGTGTTCCCATTATCGTAATCCTCCATTTCTGTGTTAAAACACCTTTGATTTGTGTTATTGCTGTAATCTATTGCATTATAGCTTAAAAGCAATAACATCTAAATTTAAGATATCTCATTTATTATAAGCGTGGCAAAACTAAAATTCCCACCCTTATATAATATAAATAATCCCCTATCATTTCAAGTTTAATTTTTTGATTTATTTATAAGAAATTTCTGAAATTTTAATATAATTACCTCTGGTACTCCAAATTTCCAAACTTCGTATATTGCGACAGCCACGCAAGTTCAACCGGACCGGTCGGACCGCTTCGCTGTTTTGCCACTATGACTTCCGCCACACCTTTTTTCTCCGAATCCGGATTATAATATTCATCTCTGTATATAAACATTACAATATCCGCATCCTGCTCTATCGCTCCCGATTCACGAAGGTCTGAAAGCATCGGTCTTTTATCAGGTCTTGACTCAACGGCACGGGAAAGCTGTGACAAAGCTATTACCGGAACGTCAAGTTCTCTTGCCATTACCTTAAGCGAACGTGATATATCAGATATTTCCTGCTGTCTGCTGTCACTTTTTCTTTTGCCCGCACCCGTCATAAGCTGAAGATAATCTATTATAACAAGGTCAAGTCCCTGTTCTATTTTTAATTTACGGCATTTCGAGCGGAGTTCCGATGCCGTAATTCCTGATGTATCATCGATTACAAGATTTGAATTTCCTATTTTTCGTACACTTCCTACAAGTTTGTCCCAGTCATCATCTTCCAAATCACCGGTTCGTATCTTTTGCGAATCTACCATTGAATTCATGGCAAGCATACGTTTTACAAGCTGTTCTTTACTCATCTCGAGACTGAACAAAGCTATTGTACTGTTGCTGTGAAGTGCCACATACTCGGCAATATTCAGCACAAATGCTGTTTTACCCATTGCCGGTCTCGCCGCTATAAGTATAAGGTCGGATTTTTGCAATCCTGCCGTTTTAGCATCTAAATCTCTAAAGCCTGTTTCAAGACCCGTGATGTTTCCTTTTTGTTTAGCCGCCTTTTCTATACTGTCAAGAGTTCTGAGCACAACGTCTCTGATCGGCTCAAACTCACTTCCTCCACGCTGCTGTATTACATCGAACACGCTTTTTTCGGTGTCCTCGAGAATATCCTCTAACGGCTGGCTGTCCATGTAACACTCTCTTGTAACCTGTTCTGTCACCTTGATAAGCCTTCTTAAAACAGCCTTTTCATGTACAATCTCCGCATAAAATTTTACATTTGCCGATGTGGGAACACTTGCTAAAAGTTCTCCTAAATATTCCACACTGTAAAGTTCAGGTGTGACTTCCTTCTCACGAAGCTTATTCTGGATAGTGACCAAATCGGCTCCTATCCCGTCTCTGTACATTTCAACAAGAGCATCAAAGATAATTCCATATTGCTGTTGATAAAATTCTCCTGCTGTAAGTATCTCGGAACATACCATTATAGCATCCGAATCTAACATCATCGCTCCTATAACAGCTTTCTCCGCTTCCACATTGTTAGGCGGAAGTCTCTTTATCACTTCTTCTTCCAATTTTTTTACCTCTTAAGCCTCTTTTACGACAACTCTAAGTTCAGCTGTCACTTCCTTGTGAAGCTTTATCTTGACATTGAAAGTTCCCGGACTTTTGATAGGTACATCAAGTTCCATTTTCTTTTTGTCAAGTTCATAACCAAGCTGGCTTTTTGCTGCTGCCGCAATCTCTTTTGTTGAGACAGAGCCGAAACTTCTTCCGCCTGAACCTGTTTTTATTGAAACTGTAACCTGTTTTTCCTCGAGTTCCTTTGCAAACTCTTTTGCAGCCTCAAGTTTTTCCTTTGCAAGCTTCTCTTCATTTTTCTTCTGAAGTTTAAGCTCATTTAAATTGTTTGATGTTGCCTCAACACCAAGTTTCTTTTTTAATATAAAATTTCTGGCATATCCGTCGTTTACCTTTACAATCTCTCCCTTTTTTCCAAGAGATTTTACATCTTCTAATAATATTACCTGCATATCTATATTTCTCCTTCCTCTATCATCCTGTCTATTTCTTTTCTAATCATATCTTTTACAGCTTCCACTTCAACATTCTCAAGCTGTGCACCCGCCATATTTATATGACCGCCGCCGCCAAACTGCTCCATCATAATCTGGACATTGACTTCGTCAATTGAACGTGCACTTATATACACTTTCCCTCTATATTTTGTAAGTACAAATGAAGCTTTAACTCCATTTATGTCGAGAAGTGAATTTGCAATTTTGGATGCAAATACAGTCGGTGATTCTATTCCCTCACTCTTGCTTTCTGCTATTGCAAATGCATCCTTGTAAAGCTCCGTATCCTGTATAGCCGCCGCTCTTATCTTATATTCGTCAATGTCCTCCCTGAAAGCCTTTCTTATGCGAACCGCATCAGCTCCGTTTCTTCTCAGATAAGCCATTGCCTCGAAAGTCCTGACACCCGTTTTATTTGAAAAATAATTTGTATCAATCATAATGCCGGCATACATTGCCTCGGCTTCTGCTGATTTAAGCTTAAGACCATTGCCGATATACTGTGAAATCTCAGCAACCATTTCACTCGCAGACGATGCATATGGCTCAATGTAAAACAATACCGCCTTATCAATCGCATCTCCCGCCTGTCTGTGATGGTCTATCACTACAACAGACTGAGCCTGCTCAATAAGTTCCGGGCATTCTGTATAACTTGCTCTATTTACATCTACAATTACAAGTACCGTATTTTCATCTACAAGTTCTTTTGCCTCGTCACCTGTAACAATCATGTCACCCTCGTATTCTTTTGTATAAAATCTGTCTCTTATAGGTTTAACTGACTGATTTACCTCATTTAATACGACATTCGCTTTTCTGTTAAGCGTCTTTGCAATGCGGTATATACCTATTGAAGCACCGAAAGAATCGACATCACCTATAGAATGTCCCATTACGACAACTCTTTCCTTGCCCTCTATAAGTTCTTTTAAAGCATGTGCTTTTACTCTCGCTTTTACCCTTGTATTTCTTTCTATCTGAACACTTTTTCCACCGTAGAATTTTTCCTGGTCAACAGATTTGACTACAGCCTGGTCGCCACCTCTTCCGAGTGCAAGATCTATGGCAGCACGCGCAAGGTCATATCTCTCAACAAATGTATCTCTGCCCACACCAATACCAATACTTATGGTTGCACTTGATTCATTTCCGAGATTTATATCCCTTATTTCTTCTAAAATTGCAAAACGATTTGAACATATCTCCGCAAGATAACTCTGTTTAAATAAAAACAAAAATTTATCCTTCTCCAGTTTTTTAGAGATTGCATCTATCCCCTGCATGTATTTATTGATTTTTCTGTCTATCAGAGCCATAATCAGCGACTGCCTAATTTCATCGATGCTGTCGATAAGCTCATCATAATTGTCAATATATAAAAGACCCACAACAAGATTTTCCGCTTCTCTCTTCTGCTCAAGTTCCATCATGTCAGTCTCATCATACAGGAATACAGAAATGAGCCTGCTGTTATCCATAAGCTGATTTATGTCAGTTTTTACCATCTCATCATCATCCGATGAGTCTGATACAATAAGTTTCATAACAGCACGATAATATTTATCTTCTGTTTTTACATGTATCACCTTAATCTCATCAGAGTCCGGCAGACTGTCTATTGTAATTTCCTCAAATATGTTTGCAATGTTTCTTCTTGCCGCTTTTTTGTTTACTATGACTGATACAAATTCATCATTGCCCCACAGCATATGACCATCATCGCTCAGAATTGCAAACGGAACAGTCAATGTTTTCATCATCCGCATTTGCATTTCACCATAGTTTGTAGCAAATTCTATAAGATCTTTCTTGAGCTTTCTTCTACCGGAAAAATTTATAAAAAAAGCTATCAACAAATAAATAACAGTGTAAAACACACCCATTATACCGGCTTTAACTGACACTGAAAAAAGCTGAACTGTCATTAAAATAAATAACAATCCAAAAAACAGAGGCCATCTCAAATAGGTCTTAAGATTTCCTCTAAGCCTTATTCTATGTTTCATTCTATACATTATTCTCCATTCCTGCACAACATACTGTGCCTGCATGTTTTTTGCACATTACAAAGTTTCGCCAGAAACTTTTAATATGAACACTTTAGTGTTCATTATATCATCAACAGATATTTAGCGTCAAACTTTACTATTTTTCCCATCTGCCTGAAGCACCACACGGAAGTACCAACCCATTTGATGATACAGGAAGTCCGATTTCCTGTGCTTCAACTTTTCCACCTGCTTTTTTCACAAGTTCTGTATTCAACATGTATGAAAGAACTGCCGGCTGAAGACCTGTCGTATATGAATTTATAAGGAAGAAAAGCGGGTCATCCGATAATATCTGAGTACATAACTGTATAAATGGATGTATTTTTTCTTCTATCTTCCATATCTCACCTTTAGGCCCTCTTCCATATGAAGGCGGGTCCATAATAATTCCATCATACTTATTTCCACGTCTTATTTCTCTCTCAACAAATTTAACGCAATCATCAACAAGCCACCTTATAGGTGCTTCTGAAAGTCCTGATGCCGCCGCATTTTCTTTTGCCCATGTAACCATTCCCTTTGATGCATCCACATGTGTAACACTGGCTCCTGCCGCTGCTGCCGCGAGTGTCGCACCACCCGTATATGCAAACAGATTTAATACTTTTACAGGTCTTTTGGCATTTCTTATCTTTTCTCCAAACCAGTCCCAATTCACTGCCTGCTCCGGAAACAATCCCGTATGCTTGAATTTGAAAGGCTGCAGGTTAAACACTAATTTGCCGTATTTAATCTGCCATGTATTTGGAAGATTAAAAAATTCCCATTCACCTCCGCCTTTGTTGCTTCTGTGATAATGACCGTTCATCTTCTTCCAGCCTTTTGCCTTTTTAGGCGTATCCCATATAACCTGCGGATCAGGTCTGACAAGAATATAGTCTCCCCATCTCTCCAGCTTTTCACCGTCTGACGTATCTATTACCTCATAATCTTTCCAATTGTCTGCAATCCACATTTATCTTCCTCCATTATAAAAATTTTGATATTTCTTTTAACATCTCATCTACCTTGATTGGTTTTGAAATATGAGCATTCATTCCTGATTTCAAAGACTCCTCAACGTCTTCTGCAAAGGCATTCGCACTCATTGCAACTATAGGTATCGTCTTTGAATCTTCCCTGTCGCCGCTTCTCAATCTCCTTGCAGCCTCATGCCCATTCATAACAGGCATATTTATATCAAGGATAATGAAATTATATGTTCCCGGTTCACGGTTTTCAAACTCTTCAACAGCCTGTAAGCCATTTTCCCGTACAGTTACCTTTGCACCATGCATTTCAAGCACTGTCTTTGCAATCTCCGCATTAAGCTCATTATCCTCTGCCATAAGAATCCTTTTACCGTCAAGCTTAGAAACTTCAGGTTCATCATCATCTTTCAATGCTGTGTACCTATCACTTTCCTCCTTGTTCGGATAAGAAAGCTTTATTTCAAAACAGAACTCTGAACCTTTTCCAAGCTCACTCTGAACTTCAAGTTTTCCTCCCATAAGGTGAACAAAATTGTTGCTTATGGCAAGCCCCAGTCCGGTTCCTCCATACTTTGAAGAAGAATTCTGCCCTGCCTGTTCAAACGCTATAAATATCTTTTTCTGATCCTCTCTACTGATTCCAATACCATTATCTTTGATACTGAACTTAATCCTTGCTGCCTTGTTGTCCGAATATACCTCCTGTATTCTGACTGTAATTTTTCCATTTTCATGTGTGAATTTCAGTGCATTTCCCGCTATATTTATAAGTATCTGACTTAATCTGAGTTCATCCCCCACAACAATAGGCCTTACATAATCCCTTTTAAGCTCAAATGTAATATTTTTTTCATCAGTCTGCGGTCTCATAAGCATTTCAACCTTATCTGCTATCTTATCAAGACTCATTGTTCTGCTGACCAATGTCATTCGACCACTCTCAATTTTTGAAAGGTCGAGTATATCATTTATAAGTGTAAGCAGATGCTGTGATGAACTCTCAATCTTATCAAGACATTCCTCAACCTTATTCATATCTGACATATTTGCCTTAGCTATGTCTGTCATTCCGATAATAGCATTCATCGGAGTTCTTATTTCATGAGACATATTTGAAAGAAAAGCTGTTTTCGCTTTATTGGCAATATCAGAATGAAGCTTTAACACATACCCGCCAAGAATATTTGAATATTTCAACAGATATTTCTTTTCATTTCTCTTAAACTCCCATTCTTCTCTTTCAAAAACAACCCCGCCCCTTATCCTTCCCTCGGATACAATGATACATATAATGGCATTATCCAACATATTTTTGTATGTATTTAAGCCACGTATCTCGCAATACTTCTTTATTTCATCATCTGAAAAATCAAAAATCACCCGTCTGCTTTTCTTTATTTCATTAAGCATCTTTATATCTAAATGATTATTTGTGGCAAGCTCTTTATCAACATATTTTTTATCGGACGACCACTGATAAGACAGATGTGCATTGTTTTTGTCATCCTCAAATTCATACACACTCACCCTGTTTAAATGATAAAACAGCCCTGCTCTTGCAAGTGCTATCTGAAGCGAACTTCTAAGGTCTTTTGACTCGACAAACAGCTTTTCTATATCTTTTACAAGTCTCTCATCCTGTTTAAACTCGCTCTCATCTGAAACTTTCTCCGCATCAAAACTCTCATCTTCCAAATATTTATCTGCGACTTCATGTTCTTTGTCTTTCTCCTGCACCTTTTCATTGTTTTCTAAATCGTCCGCTCTCTGTGCTTTTGCATATTTTAATGCAACTTCAAAAAGTTTCTCAAACCATGCCTTGCCTGTATGATAACCAAAATAATATTTTATTCTGTTAATCTCTTTTTCACCTACATAAATGTTTGACAAAACACGGCTTATCTCTCTGCGAAGTTTTCTGACATTTATCAAATCACAGTTAGGTATAAAAAACATAAACGCTGCTCCCGGCAGCTTTGCCACATAAACTTTCTTCTCACTTCCAAATTTTCTAAGTTCACCGGCAATCATTACTATAAGATTATCAGCATAAATATCCCCATAACATTCAACTATGTCATTCATGTTTTTTATGTTGATTATCATAACTTCATGTATTCTGTCAGGCTCCTGTTCTTCAAGCTCTATTGCAATCTGTCTCACTCTCTCAAACGAATATAAACCTGTTAATGCATCCCTCTGTCTTGCAATTCTTTCTCTTTCTTCCCTCTCTTTCTCGCTTGTAATGTTGCACAATCGTCCTACTACAAGTTCCAGCTTGCCATAATCATCATATACGGCATTTCCTTCATAACGAAACCACTTCTCAACTTTTTTATCATTCTCTTCAAACTCAGCTCTAAATATATCTGACTGCTCCTTCTTCGTTCCAAAAACCATATCAAATATTTTCTTTCTTGTTTCATCATCAAACCAGACGCAATCTGATATAAAATCCATCGCATTTTTTATGACAACATCTTTTCTATCTCCTGTCATAGATGCATTAGCATAATACTCATCATTAAGCATATCATACTCAAATATAATATCATTTGAGTTTTTCATTGCTATATTCATATGCGTATCTTTTCTTATAAGTTCATCTATTAACTCTCTCTGTTTTATAATATATGTTCTAAATCTCCTAGCCATATATCTTAAAACAGGGAATATAATAAGAAATTCTAAAGTAATTCCCGTCACAAACGGAAAATATACCTGTACAAAAGTTTCTCCTGTATATACATACTTCAACATTTCAATCGACCTGAAAATATATGCTATCAAAAAACATATATACGTCAGAATCATCACCTTGGTAGTAAGATATTCATCAAAATAAAGACAGCTCACTATAACCGCAAACAGCATCGTAGCATAAATACCTATACGATACTGTGTTGAAAATACAGACACACAAAGAATAATGCATGTCAGATTATAGTATTTTATAATTTTTTGTGACTTTGATAATCTAATAACTATGCTTGGAGATATTCCACAAAATGTTCCCACTGCAAAAGCTACAATACACATTCTTCTGCTTATCTCAAACATCCCCAGATAATTAAGGACCAGCATGAACCAGATAATTATTGCCGCTCCAAACATCCATTTACAGACCTGTTTATTTACTTCTTTTTCATTCTCTATAAAAAACAGTGTATTATTCATAATTCTCCTCAATACAATTACAAATACAATCCTCTTTAAATTTCATTGCACCTAATTCACATGATATTATAACATTTTCGTTTACAAAAAAAAAGATATAGACAACTCAATGCCTATATCTTTTTAATTTAAACAGTCCGCTTTGCCGTAACCGGCAAATTTTTATGCTTTGAACTAAAATTCTAATGTGCCAGTATAACTTTCTTAGGACATTTAGCAGCACATGCTCCACATCCCTTACACTTACTCTGGTCAATATGTGCAATATTGTTCTCTACATGAATTGCATCAAATTTACATGTCTTTTCACAAAGACCGCATCCGATGCATCCTGTATCACATACTGACATAACCTTTGGTCCCTTATCTTTATTTGAACAAGCAACTGACCATTTTGCATCATATGGTATAAGCTCGATAAGTCCGTTTGGACACTCCTCTGCACATTTACCACATGCAACACATTTTTCTTTATCCACTATCGCAACACCATGTTCTACATGAATTGCATCAAATTTACATGCTGCAACACATGAGCCGAATCCCATACAGCCAAATGAACATGCTTTATCACCACGTCCCGGGATTGCTGCTGCTCTCTTACAGTCGGAAATTCCATAATAGTTTGCCTTGATACCAGCCTTGTCACATGTTCCTGAACATTTTACATATGCTACCATCCTGACACTTTCTCCTGCTGCAACTCCCATAACATTTCCTATCTTTTCAGCAACTGCTGCTCCACCTACAGGACATGCATTTACAGGAGCTTCTCCTGCTGCAATTGCCTTTGCCAAAGCATCACATCCGGCATATCCGCAACCACCGCAGTTATTTCCCGGAAGAAACTCTCTGACTTCAATTTCTTTTTCATCAACAGGAACTGCGAATGCCTTTGCCGCAAATCCCAAAAGGAGTCCTATAAGAAGACCTATCAAACCAACAACTACCGCTGCCATTATTACGCCTGTCATTTATACTCCCCCTTTCTAAACAAGACCTGCAAAGCCGCAGAATGCAATTGCCATTAAGCTGGCTGTTACAAGTACAATTGGTGTTCCCTTAAAAGAATGTGGAATATCGTTAAATTCGATTCTCTCACGGATACTTGCCAATATAACAATAGATACGAGGAAACCAAGTGCTGTAAATAAGCCTGTAACAACACTTTCTATAAAGTTGCAGCCGTTTGTGATGTTGTTGAGCGCAACACCTAAAACCGCACAGTTTGTTGTGATAAGAGGAAGGTATACACCAAGTGCCTCATAAAGGGGTGGCATAAACTTCTTCAAAACCATTTCGACGAACTGAACAAGAGCCGCAATTATAAGAATAAATGCGATAGTTTCCAAATATGCAAGTCCCAAAGGAACAAGAATAAAATAATATATCGGATAAGTAATGGCAGATGCTATCGTGATAACGAATGTAACTGCCGCACCCATACCTGCTGCCGTTTCAACTTTCTTTGATACACCGAGGAAAGGACAGATACCGAGGAACTGACTAAGTACAACATTACTTACCAACATTGATGAAATCATAATTACAAATAAATTCACTTAAATCAATCCTCCTTTTTCTGAGCTTCGGCTGCTTTTGCTGCCGCCTCTTTTGCTGCTTTTGCTTTTGCTGCTGCTTCCTTTGCTGCCTGAGCTTTTGCTGCCTTTGCTGCAACTCTCTCAGCTTCAACAAGACCTTTATTTGCTGCACAGCTTGAACCTATACAGCTTGCACAGTTACCGCCACAGGCGATATTTGTATCATTTGTCTCAACATTTGTAGCAGAAGGCATTTTGAGTTTGTTCTGCAATGCCGTAAGGAATGAGAGAACAAGGAATGCTCCCGGTGCAAGTACGAAGAATGTAATATGATAATCCTCAGGAATGAACTGATGATTAAATATAGCACCACTTCCCAAAATTTCACGGCAGATACCGATACATGTAAGACCAAATGTGAAACCAAGTCCCATACCAAGTCCGTCAAATATTGATGGAAGTACAGGATTTTTAGAAGCGTAAGCTTCTGCTCTACCAAGAATAATACAGTTTACAACGATAAGTGGAATATAAACACCTAACGCACTGTTGAGTGATGGCAGATATGCCTGTAATAAAAGCTGTATGACCGTTACAAATGATGCAACGATTACGATAAATGCCGGAATACGAACCTTATCCGGAATAACTTTTCTAAGTAATGATATAAATGCATTGGAAAGTATAAGAACTGCCGTTGTCGTAAGTCCCATGCCAAGTCCGTTTATGGCTGAAGATGTAACAGCAAGAGTAGGACACATACCAAGCATCATTACAAAAGTCGGATTTTCGGTAATAATACCGTTTTTTAATCTCTCTGTACAAGAACTCATGTCTTTACCCCCTTACTTTCCAGTCTGAGCTGCGACAAATTTCATAGCTATGTTGACAGCTCTTGTCACGGCTTTACTTGTAATGGTAGCACCTGAAATAGCATTGACTGTACCGTTGTCTGCACTTCCGCTGCCATCCTTTACAACTGATAATGTTTTATCTGATTTCATTCCTACATACTGGCTGTTCCAAGTCTCTTTTGTCGAATTCTGGCCAAGACCCGGAGTCTCGTTGCTTGCATCAAGAATCTGAATGCCAACAACCTCGCCCTCATTTGTGATACCAAGTGCAATAGTTACTGCTCCGCCGTAACCTTTTCCACTTACTTTAAGAACATAACCTGTCTGTGAACCGTCTTTAGAAGCAGTTCTTGCCTCGATAAGTTCTTCGCTTGTATATGAGAATGTATCATCATCAATCTTACCTGCTGCAACATCCTTTTGGAATGATTCAACAGCCTTTGTAAGGGTATCATCAGCCTTAAACTCTGCATCCTTATAAACTGCAGCATACGCTTCGTTTGTAGCTTTCTCATCCGCTTTTGCTATAGGGTCTTTTGTAATTGTATAAACTCCACCGAGCAAAACACCTGCTATAAGTGTTATAACAAAAAGCATAATCGCATCATGCATAAGCGTTGATTTGTTTTCATTATTTGCCATCTTTAATTCCCTCCTTTCCAAATGGAACAGGAATAGTCACCTTTTCAATCAATGGAACTAACAGGTTACAGATAATGATGGCGTAAGAAACACCTTCTGCTGATGCACCGAAAATACGGAATATTCCTGTAAGAATACCAAGAAGTACACCAAATACAATCTGTCCTTTCGGTGTGATAGGACTTGTAACATAATCTGTTGCCATGAAGAATGCACCGAGCATAAGACCACCACCGCAGATTTCAGCTGCAAGATATGTGAGATCAAAACCACGTCCGCCAAATATAAGTGCAAATATTGCAAATGTTCCAATATAGCATACAGGAATCTTCCATGTGATAACTTTCTTTATAAGAAGATATGCTGCACCAAGAAGAAGTGCAAGTGCTGAAGTCTCACCTATAGTTCCTCCGATAGTACCGATAAACATCTTAAGAACACTTGTGGCAACCTGTGTCTTGCCGTCACCAGATGCAAGAAGATCTGCTACTGCTGTAGCTTTGTCACCGTTTTTGATGATTGCAAGTGGTGTAGCTCCTGTAACACCGTCATATGTAAATGAAGTCATCTTTCCGGCAAATGAAATCATGAGGAAGCATCTTGCTCCGAGTGCCGGGTTCATAAAGTTCTGACCAAGTCCTCCGAAAAGCTGTTTTACAATGATAATCGCAAATACACTTCCGAGTATAGCCATCCATACAGGGAATGTAGATGACAGGTTGAGTGCCAAAAGCAATCCTGTAAGTGCTGCACTTCCGTCACTTACCGTAACCGGAAGTTTCATAGCCTTCTGCCAGATGTACTCAGTAAGTACAGCCGCAGCAACGCAGGCTACAATAAGTATCGCTGCCTTATATCCGAAATTATATATACCAACGATGGTAGCGGGCATAAGTGCGAGAAAAACATCCCACATGATACTTTTCGTAGAAGATTTGTCACGAACATGTGGTGATGATGAAATATTTAATAAATTACTCACCTTTTATCCCTCCTATTTCTTTCTTCTCTGAGCTGCCACATACTGACGAGCCTGCTTAAATGTCTGTGTAAGAGGACGTTTTGCCGGACATACGTAAGTACAGCTTCCGCACTCGTAACACTCCATACCGTTAAGTTTTACAAATGTATCATAATCATTATGCATAGCTGCCTGTGCCATCTTCTGAGGTACAAGGTTGCCAGGACAGGCCTGAACACAGCGGCCGCATCTGATACATGGTGACGGCTCATTCTCAGCAACTTCGTCCTTTGTCAGTGCCAAAATAGAAGAAGATGTCTTTGTGACAGGAACATTGAGATCAAACATGGCAAATCCCATCATAGGACCACCTGAAATAATCTTTGCAGGATCCTGCTTAAATCCTTCACCTTCTGCTACAAGGTCTGCATGGTTGCAGCCTATACGCACATTAACATTGACAGGCGTATTGAATGCATCACCTGTAAGTGTCATAACTCTGGTAATAAGAGGTGTCTGCTTGCAGACAGCTCTGTATATAGCAATAACCGTAGATATATTATCTACAATACATCCCGCATCTGCCGGAAGTTTTGCAGAATAAATCTTTCTCCCTGTAATGGCAGAAATAAGAGTACGCTCACCACCCTGCGGATACTTTGTCTTTAAAGGCATAACCTCTATACGGCTTTCTCCCTGGGCTGCCTGCTTCATCTTTTCAATGGCATCAGGCTTGTTGTCCTCGATTCCGATAACTCCCTTTGCCTTGTCAAAAAGTTTAAGTATGACTTTAAGTCCTCCGATAATCTCTTCCGGACATTCAAGCATCTGTCTGTAATCAGATGTAAGATACGGCTCACACTCAGCACCATTTACAAGAATATAATCAATCTTGTCCGGCTCCTTTGGTGTAAGTTTTACATTTGTTGGAAAACCTGCACCACCCATACCTACAATACCGGCTTCTTTTACAATGTTTCGGATCTCGTCATTTGACAGTTTGGTGTAATCCCTATCCTCACCAAGTCCTTCAATTCCTGTGTATTCTCCGTCATTTTCAACAATCACGCAGGTTGCCTTAGCTCCGTTCAAAAGCATTCTAGGCTCAACTGCCTTTACAGTTCCAGAAACTGAGCTGCAGATATTTGCTGAAATAAATCCGCTAGCTTCACCAATTTTTTGTCCAACAAGCACTTTATCACCTTTTTGTACAACAGGTGTTGCCGGTGCACCGATATGCTGTGACATAGGAAAAACCATATCACCTTTAGGCATAACAGTCTTTATAGGCAGGTCTTTGGACAATTCCTTTCCCTCGTAAGGATGAACACCCCCACGAAATGTTGCTTCACTCATTCTGGTTCCCCTTTCTTTTATTTTTTTATACCTTCCGCCTTATGCCACCGGATAATATATAACTGAAAGTCAGACACATTCAGTGACTTTTCATATATACTTTCACCCTATCGTTCCATATGACAAAAAACAAAAAATATAATGTCCCGACTTTTATTGTATCATTTTACCGAGAATTGTCAATCTGAATGGTGAAAAACTAAGCATAATCGCCAAAAACATTATTAACCATGTGATAATATGATACAAGGGTCAAAAGCAGCTAGCAATGTATGTCTACATACAAATTGCTAGCTGGTGGCTTGACCCGCCAAACACCGACAAGTAGCAGATTTGCTTGCAAATATGCGGGATTGGAGGTGTTTGCAGGATTGCGAAAATTGCACAGCAATGAAGCAATCCGTGGCATTAATTGTGATCAAAATACCTTTTGACCCTAACATCATTATATTTACTTATTTATTATAGGATAGCAAGTGAAAAATGCTAAGTCAATATATTTACAATGACTTAGCATTTATATTATTATCCATATTCCTTATGATTTAAAAAACTTCCAAAGCGGTTTCTCAAAAAAATGCGGTTTTGGCACTTTATATTTTGAGAACACAACTACTATTATCACTGCAGCTGCCACTAATAATACCAAAAATACAAGTGTCTTATTGTCAGGTTTTTTTAATTTGAAATCAACTATAAACAATGTTCCTACTATTGCAAGCGCAAAGTATAATACAATTACAAATACACAATCACTTATAAATACCTGAAGCATAAAGACAAGTGGCAGTACAATTGCCATTGATGTAATCGGAAGTCCGTGGTAATACTTATTTGCGCCTTCCTCTACCTGCTGCCTTCTTGTCTCCAACACATTAAAAAACGCAAGTCTTATAACTGAACATATACAATAATAACCTATAACCAGATTGCCAACAGGCCCTCTCACTCCTATAAGAAAACATATAAGTGCCGGAAATATTCCAAAACATACAACATCACAAAGCGAATCTATCTGGACACCATACAATTTTTCATCATCTGTTCTGTTTTTCTTACTTCTCGCTATCTTTCCGTCAAACATATCACAAAGACCTGAAAGTGCAAGACATGTAACTGCAGTCCTGAATCTGCCGTTCATTGCCTGTGTCATACCTATAACAGATATAAAAAGACTGATATATGTAAGTATAACAGTATAATCATAAACTCCTATCAGCTTATCTGTAATTTTCTTTTCCTTAACATTCTCTTTCATAACTATCCTCATTTCTTTCCGGAAAACAACAATTCTGTTGTCTTTCTCATCTGCCACCCTTTTCGCTATTTATCTTTTGTCCCAATACGCAGATATGCAACCACTGTCATAACTGCGCTTATTCCGAGCTGAACATAAAAACTAAGTCCTCTGCTCACTATCATAACAGGCAGTGTATATTTCTTTGTGCATACCTGCACAAATATGTCTTTGAATAATTTTTCACTTATTCCAAGTCCGCCCGGCAGCGGCAGCATATCAACCGCAACCGATATCATTCCCTGCAATGTTATTACAACTCCTGCACTTGTAAAATTAAGCATAAATGACTTATATACAAGATATGTAACCGCAAACAGCAAAAAACGCTGTACGCATGTTATCAAAAAAACATTTATTATAACTCTTATATTTTTATAGAAAAATTCTGCCGCATTTCTGTACTTTTCCATCGCTCTTTCAAGACGTTCTCCATACTTTTTTTCCTTGTCTGTCTTAAACATCCTGTCAAACAGTCTCACGCAAAATAATACTATTCTGCTTGCAAGCGTAGGATGAAATACAAGTATAAGCATACCAAAAACACACACAACATTCAAGAAAATTCCCAAATAGCACCACCCATATATAGGTTTTAAAAGTTCCCATACCGGCTCCGGTCTTAATATCATCACCAAAAGCCCAAGCACTACCAGAACGAGTTTGTATGTTATTGTTACAATGAGTAAAACCATCGTAGATGTCGGCAACGACAATTTATCTTTTTTCATAAAATAAAGCTGTGCCGGCTGACCTCCTGTAGCTGACGGTGTTATGAGTGAAAAGAAAAATCCAACAAACGAATATAAAAAACAATGCGTAAGTTTTACATTTTCACCGAGAACTTTCATCATATAATATATTATCAATGATTCAGATTCGATAAATCCGACTACGAACACTGCACCAAGTATCCAGTATCTGAAATCACCCTGCTTTAAGTACATCAAAAGCTCAGACAGATTTTCACCGTGAAATACTGAATATAGGGTAATAATAAGAACCAGCAGTAAAAATGCTGCGTTAAAAATATTTTTCTTTGCTCCTGACATTTATTCTCTCCCAAATACAATATAGTTTACTTTGTCAAACACTTTCCATATTTTCTTGTAGAGATCTGTATGTGTTCCTATAAAATAAGATAGCTCTGCTATCGCCACACCCGCAAACACATCAACAATATAATGCTGCTTTGTAAACTGTGTTGAAGCGAAAACCATTATTGCAAACACCGCTGAAAAAGCTTTATACCATGCCGGTATATGTTTTTGTTTTCTTATACCAATAAAACACATCCAGCTTACAAGGCAGTGTATTGACGGAAATAGGTCGGTAGCCGGGTCAACCGTATATATAAATCTCATAAGTATACTCGAAAGTCCGTTTCCCGTAACCTCTGGTCTTGCATTTGTCGTTGGAAGCAATATAAAAAACACACCACATATAATTCTTGACAGATAATCACCTGTTGCAAATTTATACCAATGCTCCTTTTTTGTTCTCGATATCATTATGTAATTCACAGCCCAAAATGCAAAACATATAAGATACACATATATCCATTCCTTTACAAACGGAAGTTCCTTATCAAACTTCGTTGATAAATCGTAATGTTTCGCATTTTTCATAAGTATCTGTGTTCCCGTATATATCACTGAATTCAATACAAAACATGAAATAAGTGATATAACTGTCTGCTTTGGTATCAGTTTCCCAACCGTTTTTTCATACCATATTGCAAATCCGGTTTTATCTTTCATATTATCTCTTTTATCTCTCATAGTCGAATTTCCCTTATCCCTATTTTTTCTACCGCTAAAAATCGTTATCATCTTCCTCGATAGCCACATCATCATCCGCATCATTGCCATCACTGTCGAAATCTGATTCGTCTTCGTCCGCATCCTCGTCGTCACTGTCAAAATCTGATTCGTCTTCCGCATATTCGTCATCACCATAAATATCCGGTTCTTCTTCATCAGATATGTCAGGATGAAGTACCCTATATATAATAGTGTACGCATAAAGAAGCAGTGGCAGCATAATGGTCAAACCAACACTTCCCATAAAAAGACCATGCGCCTGCGGTTTAGCAAAAATTGCCGCAATAAACGAAGCCACATACATGCCAACCAGTATTACACACATTATAATCGCTGCAATCTGTTTTATTTTTTTCACTCAATTCACCTCACAATTCCTAATAATCTTAGTTTTCAATTTTTAACAAATGCTCAACTTGAAAACCTAATTCTTTATTTTATCAAAGTATTCTCTGATATTCTTCTCATAGCCATTTTCCGACGGTACATAAAATTTTCTTCCAACAAGTTCATCCGGAAGATATTGCTGCTCTACATAATGATTTGGATAATCATGCGCATATTTATAACCATTGCCATGGCCAAGTTTTCCTGCACTCTTGTAGTGTGCATCTTTAAGATGATTTGGCACTCCGCTTATCTTCTCATTCTGAACAGATGCCATCGCATCATCTATAGCCATTATTGCCGAATTACTCTTCGGTGCAGATGCCACATATGCCGCTGCCTGTGCGAGCACTATCCGTCCCTCAGGCATTCCGAGTCTCTCAACTGCCTGTGCGGCACTTACTGCTACGACAAGTGCCTGCGGGTCGGCATTTGATACATCCTCAGCCGCACATATCATTATTCTTCTCGCAATAAACTTTACATCTTCACCCGCATACAGCATCCTTGCAAGATAATAAACGGCGGCATCGGGGTCTGAACCTCTCATACTTTTTATAAATGCGGATATTGTATCGTAATGATTATCACCCGTTTTATCATATCTTACCGGTCTTTTCTGTATACATTCTCCTGCAACCTCAAGTGTTATATGAATAATACCATCCTCACCTCTATCGGTTGTAAGTATTCCAAGCTCAATTGCATTTAACGCTGCTCTCGCATCTCCGTTTGCCATATCCGCAAGAAATTCAAGGGCATCATCATCTATTTTTGCATTATATGAACCCATGCCTCTTTCTTTGTCATTGACTGCTCTTAGAATAAGTTCTTTTATATCTTTTGTCTGTAATGATTTTAATTCAAATATCCTCGACCTTGATATAAGAGCGCCGTTCACTTCAAAATATGGATTTTCTGTTGTTGCGCCTATCAAAATAATAGTACCGTCCTCGACAAACGGAAGCAGATAATCCTGCTGCCCTTTGTTAAATCTATGAATCTCATCAACAAAAAGAATAGTTTTTTTTCCATACATGCCGGCATTGTTTTTTGCCTTCTCAATAACTTCTTCCATATCCTTTTTTCCGGCACTTGTCGCATTTATCTGTAAAAATTCAGCACTTGTAGTATTTGCAATAACTTTTGCAAGTGTTGTCTTTCCGGTTCCCGGAGGTCCGTAAAATATTATTGAACCAAGTTTGTCTGCTTTTATGGCACGATACAGAAGTTTTCCTTTTCCGATAATATGCTGTTGCCCAACCACTTCATCAAGCGTCTTTGGTCTAAGCCTTGATGCAAGAGGCGATTCATCTTCTTTGCTCTGTTCCCGCATATATTCAAATAAATCCATTAACTTACTGCCTTTCTAAAAGATTACCGGCTCACCGTCAAGCATTGCAAAATAAATTTTTTCATCGTCATTAATCTCTGCCTTGCCCGCCGTTGCTTCAACAATCTTTTTCTTTAGTTCCTCACATTTATCAAGCGGTACTATAAGTGTCATTATAACCTTATCTGTATACTGTGTATCCATTATCGTTATCTGCATGTTTGCAGCAATATACTGCAATTTGCCTACACCATTATAATCTGTGTCAACCACAAATTTCTTTCCCTGCTCCTTAGTGATAATGCTGCTGTTTGCAATCCCCTCTTTCGTCGCTCCGGAATATGCTCTTACAAGCCCTCCCGTGCCAAGCAGCGTTCCTCCAAAATATCTTGTGACAATGACAAGAATGTTTATTATTCCTGCACCTTCAATCACTTCAAGTATCGGCTTTCCTGCCGTCCCCTGCGGTTCCTTGTCGTCACTGCACCTTTTCGTCTGACCGTTTTCACCAATGATATACGCAAAACAATTGTGCCTTGCATCCCAATATTTTTTTCTTGTCTGTTCTATAATTTCAAGAGCTTCATCCTCACTCTCCACTTTAAAAACATTTGCTATAAATCTTGATTTTTTTTCAACAATTTCTCCTGTTCCGCCTTCATAAACTATTTTGTATTCTGACATTTACTCCTCCGTACATTCTGAAATTGTGCAAACATTGATACTGCCGCACTTACTATAACTAACACATAAAAACTTGAGCCTCTGCTGAGAAGCATTGCAGATACAGCCATGCTGTGTCCCATAACAGGTGCAAAAAGAGCCACAAAAAATCCTTCATTTGCACCTACTCCACCCGGAAATGGAAGTATATCTATGCATACAGATACAAAGCTCTGAAGCATAATAATCTCCAATACCGAAAAGCCTTTTCCGCCTAATGCCGTATAAACAAACCACGTCACGGCAAAATATGAAATTCTCTGTACACAGGTTGTAAAAAATACAACAACGGCAACCTTCCCATGAGTACGCATATACTCTGCACCATCTTTATATGACTCCAAAAGAGCATCAAGTTTTTTCTCTGCTTTTTCCTTATGTCTCACTATCCTTATTTTATGTAACAGTGTTGTTCCCATATAAGCGAGTTTTTTTGCACCCGTCTTTGAAAAAACTATTATGGAATACAAAACTATCGAAATCACATTTACTGCCATTCCGACAATAAACAGCCACATATATCCGCCGATATATTTTACGGCAAAATTAAAATGAAATAAAAATACATACAGTTCAAATACCACAAGGACTACTTTATATATTATAGTCCAGAAAAGAAGTGTCACGGAAGATGCTCCCGCATTTATCCCTTCTTCATGCATATAGTAAACCTGCATTGGCTGTCCGCCCGATGCTGACGGTGTAATCGCATTAAAGAAAAACCCTATAAATGAATATTTGATACACCTTAATCCCTGTCTTTTGAAATCGAGAGAATAAAGTATTATCTGCATGGAAAATCCCTCCATTATCACATAGACAAGTGCCGCAAGCATTGAAAGAACCATATCAAACTTCTTTGCACCCTTCATCGCATTTAATATGTCATTTAAATCCTGATCTTTTAAAAGCACATAAAATACTGCCGCCAAAAGCACTGCCATAAATATCACATTCAAGTAGTATTTTTTATTTTTAGCCATTATTACTCCCTTTCCCATATCATTTTCATATATAACTAATGATAAGCTATTTCAGTACAAAATGCTTAGGTGCCATAAGATACGCAAGTGCATAACCTGCGATGAGACCTGCAACCGTTACCACCAGAACTATGCTTACGAAATACTGTGGAATCGTGTCTATCTGTAAACAAGAATACGATGCGATATATATCACGCCTTTACATATCGAATATCCGACTCCCGTCTCCTTTCCACCCTCTGTGTATGGCTGGAATATATAGTACATACACAAATACATCACTGAGTAAAAAATACTTAACAATACTATGCATCCTATTATTGACAGAAGCTTCGCCCACTGGTCAATCTTGCCAAGCAGGAATGTATCTATTACAAATCCTACACATAAAACCAAAACCATTGGAAGCTCATTTTTCAGCATAAACCTGAGCCTTATCCTAAAATTTTTCAAAATAGCTTCCGGTTTTCTGTAATATCCATATTTCAAAAGACTATGGTCACAATTATAAAACAATGCCTTTGTTATATTTCTTCCTGATGTTATGCAATACATAATAAATACCAGAATTGTTATTATCTTATCCATTGCTTTCCATAAATCATCTGCAAATGCATTAAATTCCTTTGCCGTCGAACCTGCCTTGAATATAAAAATTGCCACTATACCAGCAGCCATCAGAATAAATGATATAACAGTCTTTATCTTTCTTGGCTTTGAAAATATCCTTTTATGTCTCTCAAAAAATATCGCATTAAGATATTCATATCCCTGTTTTTCTTCAAAAATTCTTTTACCTGTCTCTTTTTCTGTAAGATCATCTGCCTCAACATCTTTATTGACTTTTGAGACATCCTCTGCGACGGTTTTCTGCTGCATTATCGTATTAAATCCTGCAAGTCTCTTTGCAACAAGCGGATAATTTTTGTAAGTCACAATATATCTTATTGATGCTATCGCAAGCATAAAAGCTGCTGTAAGAAATACAGGATTAGCAGCTATAACAGATATATCCGGAAATACTGCCACATTATATTCGAGCACATATTTTGTAAACAGCAATATAAAAGGAATCCCATATGCAGCCAAAAGCATTATGCCGACATAAGCATTATATAAAACATTCAATACCTTATTTTTATCTGTAAATGGCATTCCAAACCTGTCATTTAAATACAGTCTTAAAGCTTCCCCTATAAAACGAAATGCTGCAAATCCTGACATATAAAGGAGTGTCGTTTTTATATTTCCATCAAATATATGCTGTGCCACAAGCATAAACACCGTGTAATATATAATCTGTGTTATCTGTGACTTAAACATCTTTATCAGAAAATATCTTCTGGCATCTATTCTCAAAAGTCCCACCATAAGATAATCGTTTTCATCACATGCACATATTCTGCTGTTCACAAATGAACCAAGCAGAAAGTTCATAAAGAAAAATATCCAGAATATCATAATTCCGGCTTCATCAAAAACAAATTTATCCTCTTCTAACTTAGCAGCAATTATAATCACTTCCATAAGAACTGCACCAAAAAAATAGATAAACTTATAAAATATATCTTCAATCAATGACAAAATTCCTATAAATACAGCAATTGTTCTTTTTAATGATATTCTTGCATATAATTCTTCCGGTATGTATTTTCCAAAAAACGGTATTCTTTTAATAGTATATATAAATCTGTTTATTTTTTCAGCATATGATATCTGCATCTGCTGATACATCAACTCAAACATTCAGACTCCCCCTTCACTATCTGATAAATAGTTCTGCACTCTTCCTAATCATAATCATACGGGTCATAATCCGTATCTGTGGTCTGAATGTCCGGCTGTTTTACTGTCCTGCCTATTTCCATTATAGTATCAACTGGATTTTCTTTAACATCATCGCTTATATCTGCATCTGAACTGAGCATCTCCATAAGTTTTTCTTCAAAATCCGTACTGTGGTAAACCTCTTCTGCCACACCTGATAATTTTCCTCCGTGAAGCAGCACTATCTCATCACATAAATCCTTCGCAAGCTGAAGTATATGTGTAGAAAATATGATGATATGATCTTTTTTCATATCCATGAGCATTTCCTTCATCTCATGTGCAGCAACAACATCAAGTGAAGTAAGTGGTTCATCGAGAAGAATAATATCAGGACTTGCAATAATTGTCGCAAGCATCTGCATCTTGTTTTTCATTCCATGCGAATAACCTTTTATCAGTTTGTCAAGGTCACTTCTTTCAAGACAAACCATGTCAGCATATTCTTCCGGTGTTTTAATATTTTTTATTTTCTTTTTGTTTATGTCAGTAAAAAATTTTATAAACTCATAGCCCGTCAAAAATTCCGGAAGTATAGGTGTTGAATAAACATATCCTATCTTTTCGTAATCCATGCTTTCATTGTTTTCTTCATCCTGAATATATATTTTTCCGCTGTCAAAATCCATCTCACCGCTTATGCAGTTAAACAATGTTGTTTTTCCGGCTCCGTTTCTTCCAAGCAGACCATATATCTTTCCTTTTTCAAAAGAATACTCTGCTCCCCTAATAACACTCTTTTCCTCAAAACTTTTAACAAGCTTTTCAATTTTCAATTCCATCCTATTATCCTGTTCTTTCTTAAATTATTTTCTTATCTGTCCATCTCCATTTATAAGATACTTCATTGTCGTAAGTTCCCTAAGTCCCATAGGACCTCTTGCATGAAGTCTCTGTGTTGATATTCCTATCTCAGCTCCAAATCCAAATTCGCCTCCGTCCGTAAATCTTGTTGAACAATTTACGTATACGCATGCACTGTCAATCTCCCTTTGGAACTTTTCGGCATTTTTAAGATTGTTTGTGATTATGCATTCTGAATGTCCCGTAGAATACTTTGATATGTGCTCAATAGCTTCATCTATATCATCTACAACTTTCACAGCCATTATATAATCATCAAACTCTGTGGCATAGTCAAGCTCTGTGGCTTTTTTTATGCCATCTCCGAGTATTCCTCTCGTTCTGTCACATCCTCTTACATCTACATCAAACTTTTTAAACTCATCCATGAGCTTTGGAAGAAACTCCTTTGCAGCTGATTTATGTACAAGGCATGTCTCAAGTGCATTGCATACACTTGGACGCTGTGTTTTTCCATTATTTGTCACTGATACAGCCATGTCTATATCAGCACTTTCATCTATATAAATATGACAATTACCGCTTCCTGTTTCTATAACAGGCACGGTTGCATTTTCAACTACAGCTTTTATAAGTCCTTTTCCGCCTCTCGGAATAAGTACATCAATATAACCGTTTGCCTTCATCATCTGATTCGAGCTTTCCCTTGAAGTATCCTCGACAAGCTGAATTATATCTTTTTGAATACCACACTCTTCTACCGAAGTTCTCATTATATCCATAAGAATTTTGTTTGAATTTATAGCCTCTTTTCCACCTCTGAGTATAGCTGCATTTCCGCTTTTTATGCAGAGAGTTGCCGCATCCACTGTAACATTCGGTCTTGACTCAAATATAATACCAATGACACCCATCGGAACTCTTGTCTTTGTGATTCTCATTCCATTTGGTCTTGTGTATCCCTCGATAACCTCACCTACAGGGTCATTTAATCTCGTCAGATAAATACATGCATCTGCTATGTCATTTATCCTTTCAGGTGTAAGACGCAATCTGTCAACCATGGCATCTGTTATACCGTTTTCTTTCGCCATCGCCGTATCTTTTTCATTTTCACTAAGTATAACATCAATATTTTTTCTCAAATTCTGTGCTATTTTTTCAAGAATTTCATTTTTCTTTGCTGTCGATGCTGTTGCAATGCTCTTTTTTGCTTTCTTTGCAGCTTCACCGAGTTGTTCGATATAATTCATCTGTCAATCCCCTCCATTTTACATAAACGATTTACCTAACTAAAAGTCTTCAAATTCAAATAACTTTTGAACATGCAACTGCCAATGAACCCGGTCCTATATGACACGCAATGCTGAGTGAAAGCGGATAAAGGTCTACCTGCTTAACCCCAAATTTTTCAATTATCTGCTGTCTTAACTCTTCTGCCGCCTCTGGATTTTTTGTATGTGCAATCTCCATATGTATGTTTTCCATATGGTCCACACCTCCAAATCTGCTATTTATGTCATCTTCAATTGCAGAAAGCATTTTTTTGACACCCTGTTTTTTCGTCTTTGCAATAGCAAATGCGTCAAGCTTTTCTCCCTGAATCGTAAGTACAGGTTTTAATCTGAGTGCCGAACCAAGTGCTGCAGCTGCGGGAGTGATTCTTCCGCCTTTCTTTAAATATTTAAGCGTATCAAGCATAATATATATGCTTGACTCAAACTTCACTCTCTCAAGTTTCTCTTTTATCTGTGCTGCCGTAAGCCCTCTTTTTGCAAGTTCCAAAGCATCAAGAACCGACTGACGCTGTGTAACTGATATTCTCTGATTGTCTACTACCTGAACTTTTCCTTCATAGTCATCCGCTAGCATAAGCGCAGTATGACATGAACTTGAAAGCCCGCTGGACATAGGTATATATACAACCTCATCCGCTTCTTCAAGTGCCTCATCCCATATTTTCATAACGCTCTCAGGCGAAGGCTGTGATGTAGATATATCAACATCACTCTCAAGTTTTTCAAAAAACTCAGTCTGTGAAAGACTTATCTCCTCATAATATGTCTTTCCGTCAATAAGAAATGGCATAGGTAAAACCCTAACTCCGATTTCTTTTCCAGCCTCAAAATTTATACCACTGTTACTATCTGTTATAATCGCAATTTTACTCATATTAACCTCCGGGTAAATATTACATATCTCTTTATCATCGTCTCCACGTGCTAAAACATTTTAATTATTATTTGTAAGCACACATATTATAGATTATATCCTAAATCACATTTTTTTACAAGAAATTAGGCAAATTGAAACAATGTTACTTGTAGCTTCACCGGTCATGTAGTATTATAGGATTACACTAAATAAATGAGGTAAAAATTTATGCATAGATTTTTAAGAGCTGTCGGTTTCAGCAATATTTCATCAAAACAGGATATGGACAAACTCCTTGGTATTTCTATGGATAAACCGTCCGTAAGCAAACAGATTTTATCCGGAGATGGCAGAAAAATGACTGAGCTCAGTCATGAATTTGCACATAATACAGGTTTAACCATCCGCGGAGAATATGACAAACTCGGCTTTTTTCACGTTGACCATTATTTTCCGTATTGCAGCAGTTCTCTCATCACAATGCGCACTGATGTCACCATAAATAAACGTGTAGACACAAATGCTTATACCGGTATGTGTGACGATATACGCATGGCTGTTTCCGTTATTTTTTATCTTCAGAATTCTATAGATTATATGAAACTTAAATTTACGGACAACACACCTCATCGTGCCAACCTTGCACTTTCAGGACTTTCTCTTGAAGGCCGCATTCTTCTCGGAATACAAAAAACAGCTGAAAGCATCAATAGAAGCAATCGTGAAACACGCATGAAACGCCAGTTATTATTACAGGCAAAAGAGGGCGACCAGGATGCCATTGACAGTCTTACACTTGACGAGATAGATTTGTCCGGAAGACTTGGCAAGAGAATTATGACTGAAGATTTATACTCGATTGTCGAATCAAGCTTTATTCCATACGGCTCAGAATCTGACAATTACATGATTATCGGCACTATTTTAAACTGGTCACTTACAACCAATCCATACACAAATGAAGATGTATTCCAACTGCTTATAAACTGCAATGATGTTGTATTAAATATTGCCATAAACAGAAAAGACCTTGAAGGAGAACCTATGATAGGCCGTCGCTTCAAGGGCATTATCTGGATGCAGGGACATGTAGATTTTATTTCAGCATGTTAGGGATTATATACGGTGTATCTTTTGTTGCCTCAGTATATGATGATTCATCTTTTTTAAGATAAATTTTCACATTTGCACTGTCAGAGGTGCTGCTCGACAGCTTTCCTGTTGTCCCTGAAAATGAGTATTTTACATGGCAGTCACAACTTTCTTTTGGCTGCGTTCCCTTAGCAAAATATTCAAGTTTTATATCATTGCCGTCAAGTGCTTTGTCACATAGTCCCGTTATTGCAAGTTTTCCGCACTTTTTACATATATTTCTCGCTACTATATCTATTGGCATCTTAAAACTCTTATCTTTCAATTTTTTGTACTTATGAACTTTCTCCATTATAGCTGACCACATCTGTTTATGCGCACTTCCCTGGCTCTGGTTAAACATTGAATCATATCCCATCCATATTCCTGCTGTATAATAAGGAGTGTATCCTTCAAACCAAAAATCCGTATTGTCGGATGTCGTTCCTGTCTTTCCTGCCTGAGACATTTTTATATGCTTAAATGCCGCCGCTTTTCCTGTTCCGTCGCTTATAACTTCTTTCATGGCATCTGTAAGAAGCCATGCTGTACTTTCTTTCATAATCCTTTTTCCGGAAGAATTATTTTTCAGTAAAACTTTTCCTTTACTGTCAACAATTTTCGTATAGTAAACCGGTTTTATATATTTTCCTCCGTTTGCTATAGCTGCATATGCCGCTGTAAGTTCACTGTTAGTCACTCCGTCTGTCAGTCCGCCAAGTGCCGTAGGCAGCTGGATGTCCGTATATATTCTGCCATCGGTGCTTTCTCTCCTGTCAACGAGTGTTGTAAAGCCAAGATTTAAGAGATAATCAAAACCGGTCTGCGGCGTTACTTTCTGAAATGTCTTTACTGTAACTACATTTACCGAATCGACTATACCCTGTCTAAGCGAGGTAAGTCCTTTATAACCCGATGAATCCCAATCCTTAACTTTTTTGTTTGTTCCCGGGTATCTGAAAGGTGCATCGTCCATAACATCCGCCAGTGTCATTCCACATGTATCAAGTGCCGGAAGATATGTGGATAAAACTTTAAAGGTTGAACCCGGCTGTCTCTTTGAGTACGTTGCTCTGTTAAGAGTCCTGTTTGCCTTCTTCTCACCTCGTCCTCCTACTATCGCTCTTACTTTTCCTGTATCCTGCTCCATAAGAACAAACGATGCCTGAGGCTGTTTTATAAAGTTGATTATTTCACTTGAAATCCTGTCACCTTTTCCAAGCATTTTCTTTTTAAATCTTTTTATATATTTTTTTGCAGTCTTTTTGCTTTTAAAATAAAGGCTGGAATCTTTTGTATGTGAATCAATTAAAAATGATTTTAAATCTCTCTCCGTATACTGAACCACGTCTTTGTCAGCTTTTACCACATTGAGCTCATAAGAAAGATACGACTTTGTTCCCTTAGGATAATATTTATCATCATTTATTACATCATCACATATCTTCTGAAGTGCTCCGTCCTGACATGTATATATCTTGAGTCCCTCTCTGTATATCGCATTGTATGCCTGTGTTTCCGTGTAGCCGAGTTTCTGTTTCAGATCACTTATTACGTTGTCTATAACAGCATCGACATAGTAAGAATTAATCATGCTTTTGCCTGAAATCTTCTGCTCATTTACACTTTTGATTCTACTGTATACATCATCACCAAGCGCATCCTCATACTCATCCTCTGTTATATATTTCTGGTCGAGCATGTTTTTCAACACAATTTTTCTTTTTGCCTCATTGTTCTGCTGGTTTGTAATAGGATTATACTCCGTCGGATTTTGCGTAATTCCTGCCAAAACCGCAGCTTCAGATACATTCAGTTTTGATACTGATTTGTTAAAATATCTTCTGCTGGCAGTCTCCACTCCCATCGTATTCTGTCCTAAATTTATTGTATTAAGATAATATTCAAGAATCTTTTTTTTGCCTATATTATTTTCAAGTCTGATAGCAAGACACTGTTCCTGTATCTTCCTTGATAATTTGCCGAAAAAAGTTTTTTCATTTCCGCCACCGAAAATCTGGTTTTTCAATAACTGCTGGGTAATCGTACTTGCTCCCTGCGTCATTTTCTCATCAGACAAAGAAGAATACAATGCTCTTATAATTCCCTGAAGGTCAACTCCACTGTGTTTATAAAATCTTGCATCTTCTATTGCAATAAATGCATTTTGCACACATATCGGAATATCTTCAATCTTTTTGTACACACGATTCGCATTTGAACCCATAAGTGTCTGGATTTTGTTTCCGTTTGAATCATACACCGTAGACGGATACCCGTCCGGAATCATGCTCTCCTCACTTATTTTTGGTGCACTGTCTGCAAGTCCCCTCACAACGCCCACTACGCTGAATGCCGTACACAGCACAGACGTAAGAATAACAATAACAACAATAATTTTTAAATTAAGCTTTATCTTGTTTAAAACTTTTCTTTTGGACGAATTTAAAGTTTTAATTTTTCTGTCAATTTCTTTTTTACCGTAGTTCATTGTTTCCTTTCCATTTAAAGCTATACGGGCTAATCGTTTTTCAAAAACATCTTAATGTACTCGAAAATCAACTAACCCGTATATATTTATACTAATGCCACGGATTGCTCCATTGCATCATATTTACTTTGAGATTATTTCCTGTGAATGATATCATGTCTCTTTGGTCCGTTTGATACCATCTTAATTGGAACACCTATTTCTTTTTCGATAAATTCAATATAATCTCTGCACTCTTTAGGAAGTTTGTCATATTCCTTTATGCCGCCTATATCGCAATTCCATCCTGGAAGAACTTTATATACAGGCTTTGCTTTTGCAAGTTTTGTTGTAACAGGGAAATCTTTTACAACTTCTCCGTCAATCTCATAACCTACACATACCGGAATCTCTTTAAGGTATCCAAGACAGTCAAGTACAGTGAGAACAACTTCTGTTGCACCCTGTATCTCACAGCCGTAACGTGTAGCAACAGCATCAAACCATCCCATACGACGTGGACGTCCTGTTGTTGCTCCGTACTCTCCGCCGTCTCCGCCGTGTTTACGAAGCTTATCTGCCTCTTCCTCATCAAGAATCTCACTTACAAATTCACCTGCTCCGACAGCACTTGAATAAGCCTTAACTACAGTAACGATTCTCTTAATCTCATATGGAGGAATTCCTGCGCCTATCGCTCCATATGCTGCAAGTGTTGAAGATGATGTAACCATAGGATAAATTCCGTGATCCGGGTCTTTAAGAGAGCCAAGCTGTCCCTCTAAAAGTACATTTTTTCCTTCTTTGATTGCTTTTCTTAAGAATGCTGATACATCACATACATATGGTGCTACCATATCTCTGTACTGGTGAAGTGTATCTAAGATTTCTGCCTGATCAAGTTCAGGTTTGTTGTATAAATGTTTAAGTATAACATTTTTCTGTACGCAGATTCTCTCAATCTTTTCTTTAAGTGCATCATCATCCTGGAAAAGTTCTGATACCTGAATACCAATCTTTGCGTATTTATCTGAATAAAATGGTGCTATTCCTGACTTAGTTGAACCGAATGATTTCTTTCCAAGTCTCTCTTCCTCATACTCATCAAATGCTATATGATATGGCATAAGAATCTGTGCTCTGTCAGATACGAGGATTTTTGGCTGTGGCACACCTCTTTTAGTCAATTCATTTATTTCATTAAATAAATATGGGATATTCAAGGCAACTCCATTACCGATTATACTTGTAGTATGATCATAAAATACACCTGATGGAAGTAAATGTAATGCAAATTTTCCATAGTCATTTATGATAGTATGACCTGCATTACTTCCACCTTGGAAGCGTACGATGATATCTGACTCTTCGCCAAGCATATCAGTAATCTTACCCTTACCTTCATCTCCCCAGTTAGCACCTACGATAGCTGTAACCATAAAATTCCTCCATTCTGTCATTGTATGTATGACACCATATATTTACGATACTGTATGTCTTATTTATAAGACCACAATGGATTATACCTAATTTGCGGAATTATATCAAGACCTTATCTATAACAATATCACTTGATTCCTTTGATAAATCATAAAATTCATTTCCAACCTGCACAACAGGTTTTGAATATTCATTGTGATTTATCATTATTACCTTGCCAACCTCATTTGTTGAAAGTTTAACCTCTGTATTAAGGTACGCCTGTACAGCTTTTTCCAAAAACGGAAGTAAAAACTCTACATCAAATTTGACAATACCCTCACGCTCAAACATATGAATAACATCAAACGGACACAGTGCTGCTCTGTATACTCTGTCTGAAGTCATCGCATCATATGTGTCAGCTATTGCAACAATTCTTGCAAACGGTTCAATCTGTTCTCTTCTGTATCCTCCCGGATAGCCTGTACCGTCACATCTCTCATGATGACGCATTGCAACCTCTGCAACTCTCGGGTCTAAATTTTTGAGTCCCTTAAGAATATTATTTCCAAAAAGTACATGTGTCTTTACAACATTGTACTCAGGAAGTGTAAGTCTTCCGTTCTTCTGAATAATATTATCCGGAACCATCATCTTGCCTATGTCATGAAGAAGTCCTGACAGTGTAAGTATATCAAGTTCTTCTTTTGATATGTCAGGATACACTGTTCTTCCTATCATATTGCTGAGCATGGCAACATTTACACTGTGGACATATGTCACATCATCATAACCTCTCATGCATTGAAGCATGTCAAGAATATGAATACCGTTTCTTCCCTTATCTACAACATTTTCAACATCCTCAAGAATTGCCTTGCTGTCAATTTCTTCATTGTGCATAACAACTTTGTTAAATAAACTTTTAAGGTTATCAACACTGTCAATAAATGCACTGTGAAACTCCTCAAACTCTTTGCTCTCTTTTATCTGTCTCAGATAATTCTGCTGTTCTTCCTGAGTTCTTCTTTTTGGAGTTTCTACTGTCTCTTTTGTCTCTTCTTCCTCTGAATCATTCTCCAAAGGAGTACCTTCATCTTCCTCATCAACCTTTATCCTTATCGCAAATATTCCATATTCTTTAAGCGATTTGATTATCTCCTCCGTAAGGACTGTGCCCTCCGGAATAACAAGTTTGTCGTCTGTTGTGTAAACATCATCAGCAACAACCATATTTTCAGCTGCTCTGGAAGTCAAAATACGCTTAGCTGCCATATAGCCTCCATTCTGCTTGCCGTCTTTATTTCAATTCATACCTTTGCAAGCCATGTCAAATTATATTAAACATTTATTTCTGCCTTAACACCCAATATATCCTTGTTTGCCTTTAATATAGGATTCACGATATTTTCAAGAAATTCCGTAACCTGTGAAGCTGAACGTCCGACATACTTAGAAGGATCCATCGTCGCATTGAGTTCTTCAATTCCTACCGGGAACTTGTCATCATCAGCGATAAGTTCAAGAAGATTGTTTTCTTTTCCGTACTTCTTAACGTTTTCTCCGGCTTTCATAGAAAGTTTACGGATTTCTTCGTGAAGTTCCTGTCTGTTTCCACCAGCTTTAACTGAATCCATCATAATATTTTCTGTTGCCATAAACGGAAGTTCTGACATAAGACGTTTTTCAATAACTTTGTCATATACAACAAGTCCGTCAACTACATTGAGTACAAGGTCAAGAATACCGTCTGTTGCAAGGAATCCTTCCGGTACGCTTATTCTCTTGTTGGCAGAGTCATCAAGTGTTCTCTCAAACCACTGGCATGCTGATGTAAACATTGTATTTGTCACATCTGACATGACATATCTTGAAAGTGATGCTATACGCTCACTTCTCATAGGATTTCTCTTATATGCCATAGCTGATGAACCTATCTGATTCTTTTCAAATGGCTCCTCAATCTCTTTAAGATGCTGGAGAAGTCTTATATCATTTGAAAATTTATGTGCACTTGCCGCAATTCCCGCAAGTACATTTAAAACACGCGTATCAAGTTTACGTGAATATGTCTGTCCTGAAACAGGAAAACACTTTTCAAATCCCATTTTGTTTGCAATTATCTGATCTAACTTTTTAACTTTTTCCTCATCTCCGTCAAAAAGTTCCATGAAACTTGCCTGGGTTCCTGTTGTTCCTTTTGAGCCTAAAAGTTTCATTGTAGAAAGAACATATTCCACATCCTCAAGATCCATCACAAACTCCTGAAGCCAAAGTGACGCTCTCTTTCCTACTGTTGTAGGCTGTGCCGGCTGGAAATGTGTGAATGCAAGTGTCGGCTGGCTCTTATACTTGTCAGCAAATTTTGAAAGTTCATCAATAACATTGATAAGTTTCTTTCTCACAAGTTTAAGTCCTTCTGTCATTATGATAACATCTGTATTGTCACCTACATAACATGATGTAGCACCAAGATGGATGATACCTGCCGCATTAGGGCACTGAACTCCATATGCGTAAACATGTGACATAACATCATGGCGTACTTCTTTTTCTCTCTGCTTTGCCACATCATAATTTATATCATCGGCATGAGCTTTAAGTTCATCAATCTGCTCTTTTGTCACTGCCGGCTCTCCATGCTCATTTTTGAGTCCGAGTTCATTTTCTGCTTCTGCAAGCGCAATCCAAAGTTTTCTCCATGTCTTAAACTTTTTGTCAGGAGAAAAAATGTATTGCATCTCCTTGCTTGCATATCTCTCTGAAAGCGGACTTGTGTATTTATCGTAACTCATATCTTCTATTCCTTTCTCTATAGTGCTTTTATACACTTTATTATTTTTCAAAATCTCCTCTTATATCCTCTTTAGGCGGTTCTACCGGATAGTTTCCTGAGAAACATGCATTACAATATCCCGTATCTCCTGATATAAGCTCACTCAGTCTGTCAATGTCAAGATAACCGAGTGAATCTGCACCTATCATTTCGCATATCTGTTCCACTGAATGATTGTATGCTATAAGCTGGTCGCTTGACGGTACATCAGTTCCAAAGTAACAAGGATATAAAAACGGAGGTGAACTTATACGCACATGTACTTCCTTTGCCCCGGCATCCTTTATCATCTTTACGATTCTGGCACTTGTTGTTCCTCTTACGATAGAATCATCTATCATGACAACTCTCTTGCCCTTGACAACCTCTCTTAATGCGTTAAGCTTTACTCTTACGCTTGATTCTCTGGCTGACTGCTTCGGTTTGATGAATGTTCTGCCGACATAGCTGTTTTTTACAAATGCTACACCGTAAGGGATGCCTGATTCCATTGCAAATCCCATCGCTGCGGCATTTCCCGATTCGGGTACACCGACTACTATATCTGCATCTGCCGGATGCGTCTGAGCAAGTATTCTTCCCGCTGTAATTCTTGAGCTGTTTACTGAAATTCCGTCTATGTAACTGTCAGGTCTTGCAAAATAAATATACTCAAATATACATTTGGCTGTATTTTTTCCTGCAAGACTCATATCAGACTGAATACCATCCTGCGTAATGGTTACTATCTCTCCCGGTTTCACATCTCTTACGAACTCTGCTCCAACCGTGTCAAGTGCACACGATTCAGACGAAAGTACATAAGCATTGTCTCTCTTTCCTATACAGAGAGGTCTGAATCCAAATGGATCTCTCGCTCCGATAAGTTTTCTCGGGCTTGCAACAACAAGAGAATATGCACCTTTTAATTTGAGCATGGCATTCTTAACAGCTTCCTCAACCTTACCGACTTTCAATCTCTCTCTGGCTATGAGATACGCTATAACTTCCGAGTCTATACTCGTCTGGAAAATAGCTCCGTTCATCTCAAGTTCTCTCCTAAGTTCAACGGCATTTACAAGATTTCCGTTGTGTGCCATTGAAAGAGTACCCTTTATATAGTTTAAAACAAGCGGCTGTGTATTTTCAGCAACACTTGCACCTGCTGTCGAATAACGCACATGACCTACTCCGATGTCACCTGCCATCTTCTCAAGATTTTCAGCATTAAAGACTTCATTGACAAGTCCCATTCCTTTACATATGTTTGAATTTCTTGGTGGACCATCCGTTCTGCTTACCGCAATACCACAGCTTTCCTGTCCGCGATGCTGTAATGCAAATAATCCGTAATAGATAGATGACGCTACATCATTTCCATCAAGGTCATACATACCAAAAACTCCGCACTCTTCTCCGAGTTTAGGCTCCTCAATACCTCTCAGAAGACAACCTTTGCAATCACTCTTCTGACAGGACTTTTTTTCCCTGCAATAATTTGTTTCGTTATTCATTGTTTCCTCCGGCTCTGTATTTTAACGCAATTACCACAAATATAATTATATCAATTTTTTACAAAATCGCAAGTTAATCTTTAACCCTGTCATTTTCCGTCAGCTTTCTGCGTGTTCTCAATCTTTTGAATATCTGTCTGTTCCTTGACAGGTCTGTCCTGCTCGGCAGGAATTATCCCTCTCATAAACTTCACCGTAAGTATTCTCTGCACCGAATCATCAATTCTTTGAGACTCTATCTCTCCTGAATTCACTGCATCAAGTATGGCATAATAAGCTTCCTCAAAATCCGTCGGCATAAGTATTATGTCTGCACCTGCCTCAAAAGCTCCGAGTGCCGCTTCTGCAGATGTATACCCATCTGTTATCGATGCCATATCCATAGCGTCAGTGATAATAACTCCCTCAAAACCGAGTTCTTCTCTGAGTATTGTTTTCATGATAAGTTCAGACATACTTGCCGGCTGTGCCGTCTCCGTAACTCTGCTGACTGAAATATGCGAAACCATGACAAAATCCGCACCTGCTTTTATTCCCTCCTCAAAAGGCACAAAGTCAACCTTTCTAAGAGCCGCTATACTGCTGTCGATATTTACACTTTCGATATGGGTATCACCCTTTGAAGAACCCTGTCCCGGGAAGTGTTTCAGTGTTGCAGAAACATTTGTGGACTGTATTCCGTTTACAAATGCCTTGACCATAGATGCAACTTTTTCCGGGTCTGAGCCAAACGATCTTGAACCGATTTCCAAATTCAAATCACTTGTCTTAACATCAGCAACAGGTGCAAAATCAACATTAAATCCAAGTTTTTTTATGTCGTTTCCTATAGTCTCGCCCATATTTTTAACATATTCCGTATTTTGTTTGCTTCCAACCTCTTCCATTGACGGAAAGCTTGTCGTTTTCATATCGGGGTTTCCTGCAATTCTCGCAACATCACCGCCCTCTTCATCCACAGTTACAAAAAGAGGGACAGGCGCGTTATTCTGAAGTTTTTTAATAAGACTTTTTGTCTGCTTTCTCGCACCGATATTTCTCGAAAACATAATAACACCGCCAATGCTGTATTTTTTCACAGTCTCAGCCATCTTTTTTGAACATTTTTTCCACTCAAAATAACTGCCTTTTGAGCTGTCAAGCTGTTCAAGGTTCACCACAAATAACTGACCCACTTTTTCTTCAAGCGTCATGTTTCTCATATATTCGCTTGCTTTAACATACGCCTCCTCTTTGTCCATGCCTTCTTTTTCAACCGCCTTTTCGCTGGCAGCCGGAGACTTTGTTGTACTTTCTTTCTTATCTTTTCCTGAAATAGAACATCCTGTAAGAGAAATAATGAGCAAAAGACTTATAGCAATCTTTAGAACGCTGTTTTTTTTCTTTCTTAACATACATACCTCACTTTTACTTAATTTAGATTTTCACATACATAACAGTATAACATACACAACGGAAATATTTAATTACAATTTTCTAAAAATCCCCTATTTCTGCTTTTCAAAAAATTTTTTTTGATTTTTGGAAACTGACCAAGCATTACCGCATATCATGTGATTGTAGATAATTTTTAAGCCGGTTATTTACAAATCGGCAAATGGAGGATTTATGAGTGATTTAGCAGCAACAACATGTGGCGGATGCAGCAACGGAGATAACGGATGCAGCTGGATTATCATCCTGCTCTTACTCTGCTCTTGCAGCGGTAACGGAAATGGTTTCGGTTTTGGTAACAACGGATGTGGATGCGGTTCCGACAACGGATGTGGCTCAATCATCTGGATCTTACTTATTCTTTGCTGCTGCTGTGGCGGCGGTTTCTAAATGCCCGCATCACTGCCATCTGCTGCCTTTTTGCAGCAATAACATAAGCTAAAATTTATAAATTGTAAGGGGGATGCCATCAGGCTCCCCCTTTTGTTTTCAAAATAAGAGCCATAAGTATCACATAAATTTTTCCTATGACTCTCATCCTCCTAATCATCTGCTTTTATTTTTTCTACACTTCTCGCATTTTCTGTCTATCTCATATATTGTATCTTTTTCTATAACCAGTTCCGTATTATCATCAATTATAATCCTTTTAACTTCATCACTTTTTTGGGTTTCATTGGACGTGTTATGATTCTCAAATGCCTTTATCTCATTCTTCTCTTTCCCGTAATAATAGCATTTTCCCATAATTTTTCTCCGTATATTACAGTTATCCACTATTATTTTATGTATTTAATTCTGATGTGTTTAAAACAATTCAAAATATTTTTTCACATTATACATTTTTGAGCTCATTGACATAAGAAGCATATCAAATACACATATTGCAGCCATAGTCTCTACCACTACAACTGCTCTCGGAACTATTATAGGGTCGTGACGTCCTTTTATCCGCACCTCAACATCCTCGCCCGAACGGTTCACTGTCTGCTGGCTTCTTGCAATAGACGGCGTAGGTTTTACTGCTGCTCTTAGTACGATATTGCTACCGTCACTTATTCCGCCTAAAATTCCGCCTGCATTGTTCGTCTTTTTTGATACGTTCCCATCTTCCATGCAAAAAGAATCATTATTATCCGAACCATACATCGACGCAGCCTCAAATCCGGCTCCTATCTCAAATCCTTTCACTGCACCTATCGACATAACCGCTTTCGCAAGATTTGCGTCAAGTTTCTCAAAGACAGGCTCACCGACTCCCGTTGGCATGCCTGAAATAACGCACTCTATTATTCCTCCTACAGAATCCTGCTCATTCATTTTTTCTTCCAAAAGTTTTTCAGCTTTGTCAGATGCCTCCATATCAGGCATGTAGAGCGGACTTTTCATTATATTTTCAACCGATACATCTTTTGTATCAGCTTCTATCCCACCAATGACTTTACTGTACGCCATAACATTCACGCCAAGCTGTTTTAATGCCTCACAGGCTATTGCACCTGCTGCCACTCTGCCAATTGTCTCTCTTCCCGATGAACGTCCGCCGCCTCTATAATCTCTGAAACCGTATTTTTCATCAAATGTATAGTCTGCATGTCCCGGTCTGTAATAACCTGCTATCTCCGAATAATCTTTTGAACGCTGTGTCTTGTTGTATACTACCATTGAAATGGGTGTTCCCGTTGTTTTTCCCTCAAACACACCTGATTGAATCTCAACTATATCATCTTCTTTTCTCGGTGTTGAATATCTTGTCTGACCCGGTTTTCTTCTGTTTAAGTATTTCTGAATAACCTCTTCGCTTATCTCAAGACCTGCCGGACAACCGTCAACTACAACGCCTATCCCTTTTCCGTGTGACTCTCCCCATGTGGTCACTTTAAATATGTTCCCGATTGTTGAACCTGCTGCCATTTTTATTTCCCCTTCCTGAAATCAATAAACCTTTAGTTCTTTCCAAAGATTGTTGTAATACTCTTCGGCATCTTTCCCAAGATACGAAAATATCTTACATCTTTTTATAACATCATCAGATGGGAATATCGCATTTCTTTCTGCTTTTTCCTCATCATCAATCTGATTTAACACCGCTTCATTTGGCGTTGAATAATAAATATATTCAAAATTTGTCATTGCCACATCTTCCCTGCACAAAAAGTCAAGGAATTTTATGGCACCGTCATAATTTTTACCGCTTTTTGGCATTACCCAGCTGTCCATCCATATATTTGAGCCCTCTTTCGGAACGACATACTCAAGATTTTCATTATAATCCTGTGCAATACTCGCCTCTCCCGAATAAATAAGTCCCATGGCAGCCTGATTATTTGCCATATCGTCTCTTATCTCATCAACAAGATATGACTGCACTATGCTTTTCTGCATTTTAAGGTCATCAAGTGCTGTTTTCAGCTCATTTTTGTCTGTTGTATTTATTGAATATCCATGTCTTACAAGTGCCGGAATAAAACTGTCTCTTACACTGTTCTGCATAATAATGTTGTTCTTATAATTTTTATCAAACAGAGCATCCCAGCTGTCAGGGACATAGTCCATCATCTTTGTATTATACAATATTCCAACAGTTCCCCAGTAATAAGGCACTGTATACTCCTGCGTCCTATCAAAACTTTTTGACAGATTCCAATATTTTTTTCCGATATTTTTAATGTATTTCATTCTGCCATAGTCAATTTTTTTTACTTCTTTTTCCTTTATCATCTTGTCAATCATATAATCAGAACAACAGATAAGGTCATAATCCACCGCACCATTTTTATACTTGGTATACATTGCCTCAGGCGTCAGAAATTCTTCATATATAACCTTTATACCGGTCTCTTTCTCAAACTTGTCAAGCAATGTCTGGTCGATGTAATCACCGTAATTAAAAACCACTATCCTGTTTTTTGATGAAGTGCCTTTCTTCTTGCAGGATGTCATAAAAAACATAGATGATACCGTTATGCTTACAAACAATACTGCTGCCGTTATTCTCTTTATACTTTTTATCATGCTGCTGCCTCCTTCTTTTTCAAAGACATCGCACTTTTTCTGTTTATCACAAAAAGTACCAGCAGAACTATTATAAAAATAATCGTTGAAAGCGCATATATCTCTGTCTGAATACCTTTTCTGTACTCGGCATTTATCATTGTAGACATAGTGTGGATTCCCGGTGCTTTTGTAAAATATGTCACTGAGAAATCATCAAGCGACATCGTGAAAGCCAAAAGAAATCCTGACAATATACCGGGCATAATGTCAGGTATGACTACTTTCCACATAGCATAAAGCCTTGATGCGCCAAGGTCAAGCGCTGCCTCATATGTGCTTATGTTAAGCTGCATCACTTTAGGCCAGACCGACAGGACAACATACGGTATTATCAATGTGATATGTGCTATCATCATAGTTGAAAAATTCAGTTCCGTAAATCTTGTAAATAACAGCATAAGTGCTATACCCGTAACTACGTCAGCATTTAACATAGGAATATTTGTAATTCCCATAACCGCTGAACGCATTTTCTTGCTCATCCCTATCATGCCTATACACGCAAGCGTTCCAAGTATCGTAGCTATAAATCCCGCTCCTGCCGCAAGCACTACTGTAGTATAAAGCGCACTCATTATTGTTTCATCATGAAAAAGCTCAATATATGCCGCAAATGAAAAGCCTCCCCATATTGCCTTATTTTTTTCAGACGCATTAACAGAAGATACAATCAAAACTCCTATCGGAAGATAAAGCATTATGAGTATGACGGCAAGATAAATCTTTTGTAATACTTTCTTTCCCTTTACCATATGCTCTCCGACTCCTTTCCCTTATCAAATACTCTGTAAATAACAATACTTATAAGAATGAGTACCATAAGCGACATAGACAGTCCCGAACCGGCATGTACATCGGCATAACCGGAGTTAAATGCCTGTTCTATTGCATTACCAATCAGATATATCTTTCCTCCTCCGAGCATATCCGCTATTACAAATTCACTCATTGAAGGAACTAAAACCATTGTTATTCCGCTGACAATTCCCGGCACACTAAGCGGAAGTATTATTTTTCTAAGTACAAGCATGCTTGTTGCACCAAGGTCTTTTGCCGCGTTTATAACATCCTTGTCTATCTTTACAACAGCGTTGTATATCGGAAGCACCATAAAAGGAAAATAATCATATGCCGTTCCAAAAATAATAGCCGCTTTTGTATTCATAAGATAAACTTTTGATAGTCCGAGCATTGTAAGAAACTGATTTAAAAATCCGTTGTTTAGCAATATAAGTCTCCACGCAAGCGTCCTAAGCATAAAGTTCATCCACATCGGCAGAATAAATATCATTACGATAAAACTGTTTTTGTCTGTTGAATATTTACTTAGAATAACCGCCAGCGGAAATGCCAGTAAGAGGCAGACAATCGTAACTATAAGTGACATCTGAAAACTAAGTAAAAGCGGTTTAAAATTCACCGGAGCCGCAATAGCCGATACATACTTAAAAGTAAATTTTCCATCAGAATTTGTAAACGCATTGTATATAATAAGACAAAGCGGAACAACGGTAAATAAAAGCATCCATATCAAATAAGGTCCTGCCAGAAGTTTTGAGCCAAGACTTTTTAATTTTCCCATGCAAGTCTCCCCCTTTCTATTCTTCAACAAGTACCTTTTCATCCTCGGATTCCGGTTTATTCATTATCTGTATATTGAATGGGTCAACCCACAATCCGACTTCTTTTCCAGGTTCTGCCATAACCGTACTGTGAACCAGCCATTCAAAACCGCATGCTTCAATCTCCATCTCATAATGTACACCCTTAAAAATCGCTGATATAACTCTGCCGTTTATAATCCCTTTATCCTTTTCGGTTATAACTAAATCCTCAGGCCTGATAACAACATCAACAGGTTTATTTGTTCCAAATCCCTCATCAACACAGGCAAATTTTGTTCCTAATATATCTACAACCTTATCTTTCACCATTGTTGCAGCTATAATATTGCTCTCGCCGATAAAGTCCGCTACAAATGCATTCTGCGGCTCATTGTATATATCTTCCGGAGTTCCAATCTGCTGTATATATCCCTGATTCATAACCACAATCGTATCTGACATTGTAAGAGCTTCTTCCTGGTCATGTGTAACATAGATAAATGTAATTCCAAGTTCATTTTTCAGTCTTATAAGCCCATACTGCATATCCTGACGCATCTTTAAATCAAGCGCACCAAGCGGCTCATCTAAAAGCAGCACTTTCGGTTCATTTACTATGGCTCTCGCTATAGCTATTCTCTGCTGCTGTCCGCCTGAAAGCGAATCGGGCATACGCTTTTCAAAACCGTCAAGATTTACAAGTTTCAATGCGTATTTTATCTTATCTTTTATATATGATTTTGATTTATTTTTTATTTTAAGACCAAATGCTATATTTTCCTCTATATTCATATGGGTAAATAACGCATACTTCTGAAATACCGTATTTAGATTTCTCTCATTCGGAGGCATGGATGTGATGTCTTTTCCGTCAAAGATAACCTTGCCCTTATCTGGTGTCTCAAATCCACCTATTATCCTAAGTGTAGTAGTTTTCCCGCAGCCACTCGGTCCAAGAAGCGTGAGAAACCTGTTCTCATTCATGAATAAATTCATATCGTCAAGTATAACCTTGTCACCATATGATTTTGTTATTCCCACCAAATCAATCAATTTTTTTGCCATTTATTTTTCTCCAGTCTTAATCTACAATGTCTTTTTCATTTAGAAACAAATATACACCCAAAAATCTGTTCCACAAAAAAATATACATAAATGTTTATATTGTTGTCAACATATCTGCATAAAAAAAATTATATCTCATAAAATCAATTTAGAAAACACTTTAAAGGAGATTTATTTTGGAATTTTCAAATGAACATCAACGACGTCTGGCTATGCTTAAAGCCGCCCTTCCATATGTTCCTCCTCAAAACAAGAAGGCTATGGAAATAATTCTGCAGGCCGACAATCTGCTATGTCTTGCATCTGAAGTCTCATCAAATGACGATGACATGACGCTTCGTGCCGCACAAGCTGACACACCTGCCACTCCCGCAGTTTATGAAAAACTGCTTCTCAACATAAAAGACTACTGCACACCCGCCGAGTCTGAGATTGTACGCATGCTTTTAAATTTCCTGCATGCTGACGAGCTTTTCAAAAACTACAGGGATTTCACAAAAAATCACTATGCCATGCAGACGGAGGAATACAACGAAAATGATAACCAGAATTTTATGATGGAATTTCTTATGTCACAGCTTTCTCCAAAGCAGCGCACAACCTTTGAGCAGGTAACCAATATAATGAATAATAAAAATAATAAAGGAGATGAACAAGTATATGAATAACTGGAAAAACAACGAATCATTCATGCAGATGGAACCGGATAAACAACATATGGTAGAGCTCCTCGTCAATTCCCTTCACGGAAAAAATCTCAGTGAAGCTCTTCCGATATTGTCAAACTGGAAAGATAAACTCAGAAGTGAAAACATAACTTTTACGGCAAGTGAGGATAAACTTCTCACTGATATTTTTATAGAAATGCTGCCTCCAAAGCAAAAAAGCCAGTACGAATTTTTGCGTCCATTTCTCTAATAATACAAATTATAATGTTGGGTTCAAAAGGTATTTTGACCCTTGCATTAAATCATACAGCCATAAATATTTCACTGTACTCTTTAAAACTCAATTCTTTTACAGCGCGGGCATAACCTTTTGCAGCCGTTTTCGCCGCTTCTAAAGGCTGTGCCTGCATTATCTCCTTACAATGGCAGTAACCATTCTCTGGCATTCTTTTGAAGGTTCTTTAAGGTCAGGAACGCAGATAACCGGTATTCCCGCCGCCTTTGCTGCCCTGATTCCGTTTTCACTGTCCTCCAGAACTAACGCCTTTCCCGGTGATACATTAAGTCTTTCACACGCACAAATAAATATATCAGGCTCAGGTTTTGAAACCAAAACCTGTTCTCCCCCGATAATAACGTCAAAATATCCGTCAAGCCCCGCTTTTCCAAGATATCTGTTAACAAGCTCAGTCTTTGTAGACGAAGCGACACCGCACTTAATCTTATCAGCTTTCAATTTTTCCAAAAGTTCCCTTATCTGTGGCTTAACAGACAATCCTATCGTATCTGATATTATAGCCATCCTCTCCTGCGCTTTACTGCCGCACTCTTCAAACGGATAATTACTTCCAAACTCTGAGTACATAAAGTTTATAAGCTGCTTTCCTCCAAGTCCAAGCGTATTTGTATAGATGTCTCTTGTAAGAGTATAACCGTGTTCTTTCATCGCAACTGCAAGCTGCTCCATGAAAACCCTCTCCGTATCAAAAATAAGACCATCCATATCAAAAATAACAGCCTTTTTTGACTTTACACTGTCAACGGCTTCAAGCAAATCATTATATTCCTTAACCATAAAATCTCCCCTCGCTTTCCATAATTTATCCCGCAGACGCATATTGATAATTCCTATCAATAGCTGCTGTTTTCCCTGTATTCTTTTGGAGTACATCCTATTGTATTTAAAAATACCCTGTTAAAATAACTTATATTGTTAAATCCCGATAAATTTGCAATTTCTCCGATTTTCTTGTCCGTATCCTGTAACAGTTTACAGCTTTGCAAAATCCTGTATCTCATAAGATATTGTATCGGTGACATTTTCATAGTCTGCTTGAACACACGGCTGAACTGTCCCTCGCTCATCGGAAGAATTTCAGCTAATTCAGCAAGAGTAATTTCATATGCATAATTTTCTTTTATATATTTTATAACAGGTTCAAGTCTTTCCGAATATCTGCTTTCAATATCATCATCTTTATGGGCACGCATACCGTTTTTTGTCATAATGTCCCATATTGCGTATATCCTGCTTCTTATCATAAGTTCAAAAGGCTCAAGCTCATGCTCCGGACACTCATCTATCTCATGCAGATACCTTCTTATGTCTTTCTGCCACTCTTTAGCATCATCATCACATAATGGCATAAACTCAGGAAATATAAACTTGTCATTTAATACAGGTCTTATATATTTCTTTGAAAAAATACTGTGTATATCCTCATTTAAAACCTGATAAGAAAAATCAACCGCATAAAAAGAACACACACCGTCGCACACACTTTTTGCCGTGTGAAGATAATTTGAGTTTATAAATACGATGTCTCCCGGAGTCATAATATACTCTCTGTTCTCTATGGTAAATAAAACTTTTCCCTCTGTAAGCACCAAAAATTCAAATTCCTGATGCCAATGAATATAAAAAATCACATCAGTTCCTGCCGGATATGTCAACTTATGGAGTCCTACCGGAAACTGTGCAGTACCGTGTTTTTCCTTTTCTTCATATTCTTTTTTTCTGCTCATTTTCAAATCCTCTTGAGATTATTTTCTGTTGCCGTTTAACTTAAATCAAAACAATCAGTTTTTTCTTGTATTTTGTTCACTTTTCATATAGGCAGGTCTTATCCATCTTCCGCGTGCCCTTCTGTTTCTGAATGTATCCTGATTTCTGTTATATCCTGTCACACGGATATATTGAAACCTGCTTGCTTTTTTTAATGAACGATATATCTTCTTTAAACTTACCCAGTGGCGATTGTGAGAAGGATCTCCCGAATCAGCAAGAAATACCCTGTCATTATTCTTATTGTACGCAAATATTGTAACATAGTGCCCCGGTGTATGCTTCCAATAACACGTTGAATCATAACTGCTTATAAGCACAATAGCACATTTTGAAGTTTCAATATCTCTTTTGAATGCAGAATATCTTTTAGGCTCTCTCTTTACACCGCAGTGTATTCCTGCTTTTCTCATTCCTTTGACCATGTATGGCCAGTCTATCGCACTTCCACCCCAATACCATGTATTTTTCTTTGCAAATCTATACATATCAACCGGTGAAGCCTTGTAATAAGAAGGTGTCACAGATGAATAAACATTTGCCATACAGCACAAACCGCAACCAAACGCACCAAACATTCCGCCATCCATATACGTGTTTCCCCAATATCCGGACCAAGCTCTTTTTTCTTTCCACGACCTCGGTCCCTGCAAATAAGAATATATTTGTCTTGTATCAACTCTCTTTCTGACTTCCGGTTTTACCGTTGCTGCCGGTTTTCCTGACGGTCTGATAGCGGTTCCTGACGATACTTTATTCTCACCATCAGGCTTATGCGTAACTTTTATTTCATTCATATCAGAAGTTTTTCTTCCTGTTTTGTGTATTTTTCCCATTATCGATAATGAAGCACATACAATGACAACAATAATCACTAACAACGAAATAACATAAAACTTTTTCGCTTTTGCCGGATTTCTTCTCGCCCAGCTTTTAAATGTCCTCTTTATCTTTCGCATAAGTCTGTATAAATACGGTTTCTTTTTCTTTCTTCTGTAAGTCATGTAATCTTTCCTTTTCCTGTACCCTGACATTTTAAATATCATCCTCAACTTTAACAAGTAACAGTATATAGCAAAACGCTTTCAGTTTCCATCAAATTTTTATGAAAGCGTATAGTTTTCTTTTTTTATACAAAAAAGAAATGGCAAAACTGCTGTTTTCATAACAATTTTACCATTTCCAAACCCAAAAATTATATTCCTAACTCCCTTTTTCCATTTACCTACTATACTTTGATTTATTCGATGTCTTATTCAAAATATGTATGAGAGGCATTACAACAATGAATAAAACAACATACCCTTTTCCTAATACCCTTTTTCTTCTACCCTTTTTTTCTTCCTTGAAAATATTTTTCCCGACCATATTCTCAAAGGATCCACCTCCCAAATCATTGCTCCAAAGTAATCAATGACTGTTTACGAGTTATATTTTACCCGTTTTCACCCAAAATGCAACACTTTTCACCAATTTAGGTCTGAAATGCAAACATTACGGTCTGAAATGCAATTTTTTGAAAAAAACAGATATTTATGCTATACTTAATACCAAAATATGACTTTATAACTTTACAACTATAAAATTTTAAATTTTTTATTATCGGGGGAGTACAATGTTTACAGTTCTTATTTTAGAAGATGATACAGAGCAGCAGAAAGCAATCACAAAAATACTTGAGGAACATTATAATGAATGGATTCTCTATACAGCGGCTACATATAAGGAAGCCTGCAATCTTATTGAGACCAAAAATTTCGATTTGTTTCTGCTTGATATAGAACTTAACACAGCTTACATAGATGACCTTGACTGTGACGGACTTGATTTTGGAAAATATATAAGGAGCATAAAGAAATATACATATGCACCTATTGTATATCTTACTGCTCTTCCTGACAGAATATTTTTCGCCCTTCAGGAACTTCACTGCAGTTCATATCTTGTAAAACCATACACAGCGTACAAACTGATTGAAACACTTGATTATATTATAGGTGAACAGACAGAAAAAGAAAAAGAAAAAATCACTTTAAAGGACAATAACGGCGTATATCTGCATGTCATTCTTGATGATATTGACTACATTGAATCCACAAGCAATGAAACTGTCATATATACCCACGACAGTCACATAAAGCTTGCAAACATGACTATAAGTGAACTATTGGATGTATTCCCTGACAATTTTGTACAGTGTCACAGGAAATATATTATCAATCTGCACCATTTTTACTCATACGATAAATCCACATTTATCATACAGGTTGGCAAACATTCCATACCTCTCGGAAGAAAACATAAAAAAATAATTGAAGAACGACTTCATCTTTAAATCATATGAGGAGATATATATGGAGACATACTTTTTAAATTTACTTGCAGTTTTTATTCAATATATCTGTATGTTTGAACTTGCTTTCAAATACACAAAGCAAAGTATACTTAAATACAGATTAAAAATATTGGCAACACTTCCCCTGATACTGCTTTCTGCAACTTTGCAGTTTTTTGCTGCCAATGACGTTTCCCGTCCGTTTATCAGCGTATGTTTTATGATTCTTTCTCTTTTATTTATATTTAGGAAACGAATAATCGAAACAGTCATTCTCTATACCATAACTTTTCTTCCTATATTATTGCTGAAAATTATAATGACACTTATATTAAATTTAAGTCCTTTTGACAGCACTCCAAAACTGTTATTTGATATTTTGACACTTATAATAACCATGTCAGCAATATTGCTTACAAGCAGATTTTTTGATATGAACAGGTGGTACACTACTCTGATGTCGTTAAACAGTTATATAAAAACAGCCTGGGCATGTACATTTATAGCCGTACTCGCAATTCAGGTGGTTATATCTGCAAGACTTACATCTACGGCGGATTTAATTATTCTTTTTACTATGATTGTTTTCATTCTCTTTGTCAATTTTGACGGCATTCTGTTTCAAAAGGAATTTAACGATACAAAAAAAGAACTTGAATCATATGAGCACTACATGCCGATAGTTCAGGAACTTATAGATTATATCAGAATCCGCCAACATGATTTTGATAATTGTCTACAAGCGGTTCAGATGTTTCCTGTTATATATGAAGATTATGACTCTATCACAAAAGCACTTAAAAGCTTTGAAAAACATGCGGAGATAGACCATACAAAACTTGAACTTTTAAAAATAAATCTGAAACTTGTCGCCGGATTTCTTATCAGTAAGTCCTCCGATGCCAAAGCCTTAGGTAAAAATGTTCAAATCAAAATAAAAAACTATAATCTATCAACTTCACTCCCTGAATACACATTGATAGAATTATACGGAATATTGATGGATAACGCTCTTGAAGCAATACCTGAGGGAGATACTGTTTTTATAGAAATAAATTCAAAAGACGGCAAAGTAATATTTAACATCAGAAATAAAGGGCCAGTATTAACTCCTAAACTTCGCGAGTCCATATTCCAAAAGGGATACTCAACAAAAAATGCTGACAGCCACAACCGAGGAATAGGACTTTACAAGTTGAAGAATACCGTAGATGAGCATAACGGCATAATAATTCTTGACAATGAAAAGTATTCTAATAACAACTATATTTCATTTACAATTATAGTCTGAAACAGTGCATAAACTTATAATATATTATTTCCAATATCAAACAAAGGTTGTACCGTATTTACTAAAAACGATACAACCTTTATTTTTATAAGTATTTATATTACTTTAACATGACATCAGATTATTTGCCGGATAATCACAAATTATAATGTAATTTCAACACTTGTTGTTCCTGCCTGTGCACTTACTGTCTTTCCTTCTGCTGTAACAGTGAATGTCTTGTCTGTAGACGCATAAGAAACTGTTATAACATTTCCTTTGCGCTCTGCCTTAATATCTGTAAGTTTATTTGACTCGCTGTCATAAATTGTTGCCATAGCAGTCTTGCCGTCTTCAAGACCATAGATAACAGCGTCTGCTTTCTCAAGATAATCATATACTACTGTCATCTTATCTTCTGCATCAAAGTCACCATATGTAACAATGCTGTTTGGACGTGCAAGAATAGGTGTCTGGAAGTAGTCACACTGTCTCCTGTAATATTTTCCGCCTTCGTATGTCTCACCGCTCTGGATATCTGTCCATGTTCCGCAGTCAGGTACATAGAACTCTGCTATTCCCTCTTCATTCATAACAGGTACGATGCAGAGATTGTCACCAAGCATATACTGCTGGTCAAGATACTTACAAGCTGTGTCATCAGAGAATGCTACTATCATTGAACGCATCATAGGAACACCGACATTGTGTGTCTTGTTTGCCTGTGCCCAAAGATAAGGCATAAGTTTTCCTTTAAGTACTGTATAATGACGAAGTACGTCACATGCTTCTGTATCACCATCTTCATCATAAACCCAAGGTACTCTGTAAGATGTTGAGCCATGTAAACGGCTGTGTGTAGAAAGAAGTCCGAATGCACACCATCTCTTGTAAACATCAGCAGGTGCAGTAGCTTCAAATCCACCCATATCATGTGAGAAGAAACCAAAGCCTGATGAGCAAAGTGAAAGTCCGCCGCGAAGTGTCTCTGACATAGCTGAGTATTCTGCATAGCAGTCACCGCCCCAATGTACAGGGAATTTCTGTCCACCTACTGTTGCACTTCTTGCAAAGAGACAAGCCTTGTCTTTTCCAAAGTAATCTTCAAGTGCTTCAAATACACATTTATTGTAAAGATATGTATAATAGTTATGCATCTTGATAGGATCCATGCCGTTATAGTATTTGCACTTTGTAGGTATTCTCTCACCAAAGTCTGTCTTGATGTTGTTTACTCCCATCTCAAAGAGTTTCTTAAGTAATCCCTTGAACCACTCGCATGCTTCAGGATTTGTGAAATCTACAATAGCCATACCAGGCTGCCACATGTCTGACTGGAATACGCTTCCGTCAAGATTTTTGATAAAGTAGCCCTTTTCTTTTCCGATATCGAAAAGTTTTGACTGCTGTCCGATGTATGAGTTAATCCATACACAAACCTCAAGACCTTTCTCATTGTGAAGCTTATCCAAAAGTCCCTTAGGATCCGGGAACATATCTTTATCCCACTCAAAGTTACACCACTCATATTCTTTCATCCAGAAACAGTCAAAGTGGAATACCTGAAGAGGAATCTTACGCTCTTTCATTCCGTCGATAAAGCTCATAACTGTTTTCTCATCATAACTTGTTGTAAATGATGTTGAAAGCCATAAACCGAATGTATATGCCGGTGGAAGTGCAGGTTTTCCGGTAAGTGTTGTATAGTTTTCAAGAACGTGCTCAAGGTTTTCTCCACCGATGATAAAGTATTCAAGTTCCTCACCCGGTACTGTAAATGTAACTTTTGATACAGTATCTGAGTTTACTTCAAATGAAACCTTATCTGAGCTGTTTACAAACACACCATAGCTCTTTGATGAAATGTAGAAAGGTACTGTCTTATAACTCTGGTCTGAACATGTACCACCGTCGCAGTTCCATGTCTCAACAGTCTGACCATTCTTTACAAATGGTGTAAATTTCTCACCAAATCCATAAATGCACTCACCGATATCTGTCTTTAACTGCTCTCTGAGATATGTTGTATGTGCATCCTGTGGATAATTGAAGAATTCATCATCTTCCTGAAGATTCATGCGTGCATTTGCTGTGAACTGGCTCTCAGAAATGATAGATGTTGCTCTCCATGCACCTCCTGTTAGATGTCTTTCTTTATAATAGAACTGAACTTCCCAGTCATCACCAATCTTTATCTCAACTCTTGTATCTCCTGAAGTAAGTGTAACCTTATCTTCTGTTCTCTCGATAACAGGTGTGTAACCTGTATCCTCATTGAGTTCATAACGAGGAATATTGTCAAGTCCTCCTCTGTAATGGTCAATATGAACTTTAATGATATTTTCAGAAGTAGAGCTGTATGTAATCTCAAGGTTTGGTCCGCCAAGAGTCATACCTCTGTTCATAACTGTATAAGGTGTTGCAAGAACCTTAATAGAATTTTCTGTAGTTTCAACTTTGTATGCCTGTGAAGCATAGTTTACATTGTAACCTTTTTTGCTTAACCAAAATCCGTCTGCTACTTTCATTAGAAATCTCCTTTCTTTAAAACGGCAATGCACAACATACAATAATATATAATGCATGCCATAAAATGTTTTCTCATTTAATCAACTTGATTACATTATATAAACATATTTCTGCTTAGTCTATAATTATTAGTGCGATTTTTAACACTATTATGATATTATCCATCGATTCAGTTACAGCAGCACAAAATCAGTCACTTTAAGTATGTCTGATGCAGGTATAAATATTTTTCTGAGTTTAGTTGTTTTATTTAAGTGCTTTTTTGAGTTTATCCACATTAGAATTCATAAGTTCTATATATGAAACACCTTCTTCAAACTGTTTCCTTGTAACTGTATGACATGTATTAAATACCTCTACAGCGGCACCTGTTTTTTTTGCTATCTTCTCTGCCGAACCTGAGGGTGTAATCTCATTTTTAAATATGACAGGGAGCTTTTCTTCTCTTATCCTCTTTTCCAAATACGATACAGTCTGCTTCTTTGGTGCCTGATACTTCGTACATACCGGATATGTTGCACTATATACAAGACCTATATCATCAAAAAGATATTTTAAAGAAAATCTGTCAGCAAATACAACATGCTTTGTATTTCCGTTTTCAACAACTTCCCTGAATTCATAATCTAACTGTTCCAGTTTTTTATTGTATTCATCAGCATTGCTGCCGTAATATTCTGCATTTTCCTTATCATACTCTGATAATTTATCTTTTATGATATTTACTATTTTTTCGGCACATGAAGGTGCAGTCCACAAATGTTCATCATAATTATAAGAGTCAGAAGCTGTGGCACTGTCATCTTTATTATCATCCTGCTCATTTAATGCACTTAATATCTCTGATGCATTTTCCATCATCGATATTTTCTTTATATTCTTCGCCTCATCCTTTTTGACATTAAACAAATCATCAATCCATTTTTCTGACTCTCCGCCATTATAGATAAGTACGTCTGCTTTTAATACTTCAGACATTGTTGTCGAATCAGGTTTAAATGAATGCATGTCCTCTCCTGCCGGAGTTATCAGCGAAAGATTTACCTTATCACCTGCAATATTTTTTATAAAATCATAATACGGAAAAATAGTTGTAACAACATTCAGCTTTTCTGAAGTCTGTACCTCTGTTTTTTCATTCTTTTTCTTACAGCCGCTCATCATGCATATACTTATACACAACACCAGACATAAAACAAATATTTTCTTTAATTTCATAGCTGTCCTCATTTCAATCTTATATAAATATGACTTATATGCCATAAAAGCAGCAGGACAAAATCCCCGCTGCTTTTTATTTTAAATTTTTATTAGATAAGTTTCCAAACTGTTCCTTCTCTTGTATCTTTTATCTCAATACCTTTTGCAAGAAGTTCATCTCTTATGGCATCTGCCTTAGCAAAATCCTTAGCTTTTCGTGCCTCGTTTCTCTTTGCTATCATACCTTCAACCATAACCTTAATTTCATCATCGGCAGCTTTTGTCTCCTGCTCCTTTAACAAGTCAAGTGAGAGCACCTGGTCAAAATCTTCTACTAAAGCTCTCTTTGTAGCATCATTTGTATCTGCTTTTAATACATCATAGAGAACTGTAATTGCCTGTGAAGTATTGAGATCATTTCCCATTGCCTGTGCAAATTTATCCTGATAGTTCTCAAATACATCCTTATCAACTTCCCCTTCCTTAGAAAGAGACGTTGTTTTTTTGACAAGCTTTTCATATGCAGTCTTTACATTGTCCATTACATCGTAACTGAACAAAAGCGGCTTACGGTAGTGTGACTGTAAGCAGAACATTCTGTAAACAAGCGGATTATAACCTTTTTCTTCCAATAAAGATACAGTTAAAAACTCGCCCTTTGATTTGCTCATTTTTCCTGTCTTATCATTCAGGTGCTGTACATGGAACCAGTAGTTACACCACTTATGACCTGTATATGCTTCACTCTGTGCTATCTCATTTGTGTGATGTGGGAAAATATTATCTACACCGCCGCAATGTATGTCGAGCTGTTCACCAAGATGTTTCATACTTATGCATGAACACTCTATATGCCATCCCGGATAACCTACACCCCATGGGCTTTCCCACTTTAATTCCTGTGAATCAAACTTTGATTTTGTAAACCAAAGTACGAAATCAGTCTTATTTTTCTTGTTGTCGTCCTCTTCAACATCATCGCGGACACCTACCTGAAGTTCTTCCTCATTCTGATTTGACAATACATAGTATTCTTTAAGCTTAGATGTGTCAAAATATACATTTCCGCCTGCCACATAAGCATAACCCTTTTCTAAAAGAACCTCTATCATATGGATGAACTCCGGAATACAATTTGTTGCCGGTTCAACAACATCAGGTGTCTTTATATTTAACTTTTCACAATCACTGAAAAAAGCGTCCTTGTAAAACTTTGCAATTTCCATAACTGTCTTGTGCTCTCTCTTGGCACCTTTAAGCATCTTATCCTCACCGCTGTCAGCGTCACTTGTAAGATGACCTACATCAGTAATATTCATAACCCTTTTTACATCGTATCCTGCATAGCGGAGATATTTTTCAAGTATATCTTCCTCAATGTAACTTCTCAGATTTCCAATATGAGCAAAATGATATACAGTAGGACCACAAGTATACATTTTTATCTTTCCCGGCTCATTTGGCACGAACTTATCAACCTTTTTTGTTAATGTATTATAAATATTGATGTCTCTCACCTATAGACCTCCATTCAATTATTATTATCATATTATGATTTTACTAAATTTGACTGCTTTTATCAAGCACCGTTTAAACAGTTCTGAAATCACACTAAATGCTCAAATTTGTTCAAAAAATATCTGCCTCAAATTATTCTAAGTGTTTGTTCGCCTTGAAAAATTCTCTTGTCTCTTTTGCAACTACTCCGCTTAACGCAAATAATGCTATCATATTAGGCAGCGCCATAAGTCCGTTAAATATATCTGCTATTACCCATACTGCACTTACTGTCATGTAAGGTCCAATAAAGACTGCAAGTATATATATCCATCTGAACACTTTTACTTTCTTCATGTTTCCGCCTGTAAGGTACTCAAGACAGCGCTCACTGTAATAATCCCAGCCAAGTATTGTCGTAAATGCGAAAAATACAAGACACAACATCAATATAAATGCTGATAATTCTGCCGGGAACGGTAAACCGTTTTTGAAGGCATATGTTGTAACCTGTACACCCTCAAGGCCATCAACTTTCCATGCTCCCGTAAGGACAATTGAAAGACCTGTCATTGTACATATTACAATAGTGTCAATAAATGTTCCTGTCATGCTTACAAGACCCTGTCTTACAGGTTCATGTGTCTGTGCTGCCGCTGCTGCAATAGGTGCACTTCCAAGACCTGCTTCATTAGAGAAAATTCCCCTGGCAACACCCTTCTGCATCGCAACGAGCATACTTCCCGTAATACCGCCTGCAACCGCCTGTGGATTAAATGCCGCTTTTACAATGATAACTACTGCTTCCGGAATCTTTGTGATATTACATACAACAAGTGTCAAAGCAAATACAAAATATATTATTGCCATAAACGGCACTATTATCTGACTTACACTTGCAATTCTCTTAATTCCTCCAATAAGAACTGCTCCAACACAAAAAGCAAGTATCAGTGAAGCAATAACCACAGTCCATGAATATGTACCTATACCCGGAATCGATACCGTGTGTACTTTGTCCGGGTCAAAAAAATTCTGAATTGCACTTGAAATTCCGTTTACCTGACTAAATGTTCCTATACCGAACAGTCCTACACAGACACCGAAAAATGCAAATATCTTTGCCAGCCACTTAAATTTTTCTCCCATTCCAAGCTCTATATAATAGAATGGGCCTCCGAGACTATGATTTTTTTTGTCAACAATACGATATTTTACCGCAAGAAATCCCTCTGAATATTTTGTTGCCATTCCAAAGAAAGCCGTAATAACCATCCAAAAAAGTGCTCCGGGACCTCCTGCACAGACAGCCGTAGCTACACCAACTATATTTCCTGTTCCTATTGTCGCACTAAGTGCCGTACAAAGTGCGGCAAAGCTTGAAATTTCTCCTTTTCCGCCCTCTTCATTTCTTACCATCCACTTCAAGGCAAGTGGAAGTCTGCAAAGCTGCAGCCCTTTTAGACGCAATGTCAGCAAAATTCCTCCCGCCAAAATGATAACCATAAGAGGTACTCCCCAGACAAAGTTATCAATATTTGTCAAAATCCTGTTAATATTATCCCACATAGTTTTCTCCTTTTGTACACAATTTAACTTTTTTACACACAAATTAAATTATACGCAAAAAGACTGTATCAGGCAAGAAAAAAATCCGAAAGGCTTAACTCTCACGCCATACAAAAACTATTATTTCCGTCAAAACTGCCGCTGCAACCGGTTCCATCCATATGCCTGTTATTCCCCAAATCATTGGCATTACAAAAAGGAAGGCCGTTGTATATACAATCGCTTCCGTATATATTATGGCTGCCGCCTTTCTGTGTTTCTTCCTGCCGTTCATTATTGTTATGTCAAGCCTGTTTAGTCCGTAAAAAAACAATGACAAACCTGTAATGCGCAGTCCTCGCACAAAATCTTTATAATTTTCACTGCTCAGAGAAAATACTTTATGGAATGACGGTGCGAAAACAAATAACAGAAGTGTTATCACTATGGATTTCAATTAAATAACGCAGGATAAATTTTATCTAATTACAGAAACAATATATGTGGTATAATTAGATAACTTAAAATTTTAACTAAAACAATAAAAGAGGTGTAACATGGAAAACAGCAAAAAATACCTGAAAATGCTCTCACAGAAATATCCTACAAAGCAGGCTGTGAGCAGCGAAATTATAAATTTAAGTGCTATCTGCAACCTTCCAAAAGGTACTGAACATTTTATGAGTGATATTCATGGCGAATATGAAGCTTTCTGCCACATTTTAAATAATTGCTCAGGTGTTATACATGAAAAAGTTGATTTATTGTTTCGTGACACACTCAGCAGCGTTGAACGCCGTGAGATATGCACACTTATTTATTATCCCAAAGAAAAACTTGAAATGCTCCATAAAGAGCACGAACTCCCCGAAGAATGGTACCGCATGATGCTCGGCAACCTTATTGAAATTGCCAAACTCCTCTCTTCAAAATACACACGCTCAAAAGTAAGAAAAGCCATGCCAAAAGAGTTTGCTTATATTATAGATGAGCTTCTGCATGTACAGAAAGATGAGGATGACAATCAGGTTCGTTATCACAAAGTAATTCTTGATACAATATTAAATATCAGTAATGGTGACGAATTTATTATTGCACTTGCAAATCTTATAAAAAGGCTTGCCGTAGACCATCTCCACATTGTCGGTGACATATTTGACCGAGGTCCATGTGCTGATATGATTCTTGATTTACTTATGGAACATCATTCTCTCGATATTGAATGGGGTAACCATGATATATTGTGGATGGGTGCAGCATGCGGAAATAAAGCATCAATAGCCAATGTAATAAGAAACAATCTAAAATATAATAATACAAGAATTCTCGAAAACGGATATGGAATAAGTCTTAGAAACCTTGCCCTTTTCGGAGAAAAGACATATAAGGACAAAGAGCCGATGGACGCAGCCCTAAAAGCAATATCTGTTATTTTGTTTAAACTTGAAGAACAGATAATAAAACGTCATCCTGAATATGAAATGAATGAAAGACTTCTTCTCTCAAAAATAAATTTGGAAAATTTTACTATTTCTATTTCAAATAACGATAATAAAAATAAATTTATTTACAAATTATCCGATATTGACCTACCTACCGTCAGTCCCGACAATCCTTTGGAACTTACCGAACAGGAAAATGCACTGATGGACGAACTTCAGGCAGCTTTTATCGGAAGCACCCGTTTACAAAAACATATTAAATTTTTATATGAAAAAGGCAGCATGTACAAAATTTTCAACAGCAATCTTTTATATCATGGCTGTGTTCCTCTTGATGAATACGGAAACTTTGACGGAATCACACTTGACGGTATTGTATATCAGGGCAAAAAATATCTTGATTATGCCGATAAAATGACAAGACTTGCTTACCTTGACAACGATAACCAAAATGCCCTAGATTTTATGTGGTTTTTATGGGCTGGACATAAATCTCCGCTTTGCGGCCGTGTTATAAAAACTTTTGAAAGAAGTATGATAAAAGATGAAAAAATATGGCATGAACCGACAAATCCATATTACCGTTTTTATCATGATGAAAAGACCTGCAATATGATACTTCATGAATTCGGTCTTTTCTCACCCGAATCACATATTATAAACGGACATACCCCTGTCAAGACAATCGAAGGAGAATCACCTATAAGAGCAAACGGAAAACTTCTTGTTATAGATGGCGGTTTCAGTAAAGCATATCATGAAACAACCGGAATTGCCGGATACACCCTTATATTCAACTCACATGGAATGAGAATAAAAGCACATCATCCTTTTGAAAGTGTATATAAAGCACTTAGAGACAATAAAGATATTGATTCCGAATCTGAAATCGTTTACACAGCAAACCCAAGAATACTTGTCAAAGATACCGAAAACGGCAAAAAGATACATGATGAAATTGAAGATCTCAAGACGCTTTTAGAGAGTGATATTGTGAATTAAAAGCCGGTGTTCTTCATTGTCGGGAAGTATTTTGATGTACACTTTAAAAAAGGTCCTGCCATATGGCAAGACCTTATTCATTCGTAAAAATACTGGTTTATTTAGCTGTATGTCCTCCATTTATAATCTTTCCTGCTACCACAGCTATCACAATAGTTACCGCCATATCAGGCAATGTATTTCCCACAGGTATATCCACCGTCATAAGATAACGATAAAGTATAAATCCTATCACCCATATAACAGCATTTGTTATATCAGCTTTCTTACTGCTTTTATCTGATTTTAATATAAAATAATCTGCTATCTGTATAGCAATCATAGGTGCAAATACTGAACCGATAAGATACATAAAATCTGTTATGTCATCCATAGGGAACAAAATAGCTGCCACTGTTCCTATAACAGTCACTATTATACTTATAACCGAAGACTTTTTCGCTGTGAAAAAAACAGCTGTATTCTTCACTTCTCCTGTTATGTCCACATTTTTTCCGGCTGATTTTGAAAAAATCGTTTCACTTGATATTCCGGCTGAATATGCATCAAGAAATGTTGTTGTTACAGTTGAAAATACTACTATCAAAAGTCCAACTATTCCAAGACCTGCTTTTACCATTATCTGTGCCACGTCACTTTCACCGGTAAATATAGCGGCGCCCATTCCAATAATGTACATCCAGCAGCTTACTATTCCATAAACAATTGTGCTTACAAATGTTGCCTTTATAGGTTCCTTTGCTTCTTTTGTGTAATCACTTATCAAAGGAAGCCATGATAATGGCATTGCTACGGCAAGCTCAACCGCTGCTCCAAAACTCATACTGTCACCTGATACTTTTACTCCTGATGCATCACTGAAAAATATAACTTTACACATTATTATAGTAAGAATAAATAATGCTCCCATTGCTACTGTATTTATTTTTCCAAGATTTGTTATTCCAATCACAATCCATAAAATAATAAGTGCTCCAATCACAAGACACCATACCCAGTTTCCCGTATTGAATATTCCGTTTGCTGCAAGTGCCCCGTCATAAATCATAATTGAAGTCCAGCCTACAAGCTGAAGCACATTTAAAAATGCAAAAAATTTACTGCCGTCAGTTCCAAAACTCATAGTAACCGTATCCATTGCACTTTTTCTTTCTTTTCCACCTATAACTCCGGCACAAAAAAGCATAAGGCATCCGATTATATGACCAATTATTACAGCAAGTATGCCCTTTCCAAAACCAAGCGGTGCAAATGCTGTTCCCGTAAGTATCTCTGCTATCGACAAACCTGCACCAAACCAGATAAGTCCATTTTCAAATAATGATGTTCCCCTTGTATTTTCCATTTATTTCCTCTTTTCTATTTCATAAATTCATTATCACATGCAAATGCGTGATTCATTGGTCCGCTTCCCTTTCCCAAATCAAGCATTGCCGCAAGTGCTCCAGAAATATAATCTTTTGCTCTAAGCACAGCGTCATCAAGTTTATATCCTTTTGCAAGATTTGATGCAATTGCACTTGACAATGTACATCCTGTGCCATGAGTATTTGGATTATCTATTCTTTTTCCGTTAAACCACTTATAGTCACCATTTCTGTATAAAAGGTCATTGGCATCATTTATCTGATGACCCCCTTTCATAAGAACAGCACAATTAAACTTTTCACTTATATACTTTGCTGCCTCAATCATATCTTTTTCATTTTCAATGCTCATGCCTGACAATACTTCGCCCTCAGGTATATTTGGTGTGAGAACTGTTGCAAGCGGAAGTAACTTTTCTTTCAATGTACTTATTGCATCATCTGTTATAAGCTTCGCCCCGCTTGTTGCTACCATTACAGGGTCAACTACTATATTATCTGCCTTGTATTCAATAAGTTTATCCGCTATTTTTTCAATAAGTCCACTTACCGATACCATGCCTATTTTTACCGCATCAGGATAAATATCTGTAAATATCTCATCCATCTGCTGTCCCAAAAACTCAGGTGTTACATCCATAATAGCCGTTACACCTGTCGTATTCTGTGCTGTAAGTGCTGTTATTGCACTCATAGCATATACACCATTGCTTATCATAGTTTTTATATCAGCCTGTATTCCTGCTCCACCGCTTGAATCACTGCCTGCTATTGTTAATGCTGTTTTCAAATATATGACCTCCTTTATTTTTTGTAAATATCTTTTGTCCTAAATTCCAGTCCCATTAATATGATACAAGAGTCAAAGTACCCTTTTACCCAAACATCTTAATATATAATGTACAAAAAAAGAATATACATAAATACCATGTACATTCTCAACATAAATCTATACCGACAACTTCCTACGCTGGCATTATCCCATCAGGTTATAAGGGTTAAGATACGCAATCTACTCTCAGCCTGTTTCATGCACAAGCTCCCCCGCGTCAGCTATTATACATTAAGTTACAGATTAGTGCAAGGGGATTGTTTTTAGATTATTTACATATGTTATGTTTGGGGTTATAATACTAAAAAAGGAGGGATTTCTATGGATATTGCAGCACTCTCTATGGGCATATCACAGGCAGATGTGATAAATAATGTTGAAACAGCAGTTCTTGCAAAGAGTCTTGATACTATGAAGGAAACAGGTGCAGGTCTTATTGACATGATGGATCGTTCTGCTATGGAAAGGTCTGTCAATCCGGACATCGGAGCAAATATTGATATTATGGTATAAAAGACTTATTACACAAAAAATAAATACCTTTACTCGTATAATTGAAATTCTTATCATACGAATAAAGGTATTTATTTTTGATATAATTTTCTAACAATAATATGCTGCATCTCCAAAAAAATCAATCCACTTTTTAATAACCTCTTCACTTCTTATTTCTATAATTCTCAAGATATTTCGTAATACTCTTGATTGAATTTCCGAATTATTGTTAGCCAATAAACATTTGCCTGTCGATGTAATCCATACTCATATACAATAATCACACCATCCGCCCTCATCAATCCCCATACAGCTGTTTCGTACCATAAGCTTTCCCTCAAGCTCCGTACGGACTACACTCTTGTGCCCTCCACGCATTCGGTCAACAAGAAGATACAAAGCAAACTTGCCCATCTCTTCTTTCGGAAGTCTTACTGTTGTAAGCATAGGTCTTGTATACTGTGCTTCCTCAATGTCATCACTTGCTATTATTGATGGAATATAATATCTGTTTTTATTTGTCTCAAGAAACTTTAACATTCCGATGGCAGTAATGTCATTTGCACAATATATTCCCGTTGGTCTCTCCTCCGACTGCATAAATTTCTGCATAGCCGCAAATCCTTCTGCCTCTGTCTGTCCCGTCTGTACTATATAATCTGCCTCCGGGTCAATATCGTGTCTATGCAATGCCTCAAGATACCCTCTGTATCTCGCCTCATTATAACAGTCTCCCACATAACCTATATTGGTATGTCCGAGTGATATAAGATACTCTACAGCCATCATTGCAACTTTCTTTCCGTCACACAGTACTTCATCTACTTCATAGTTTGTTGAATTTCGATTTACCGAAACTACATTTTTAAATTTTTTATTAAGTTTTTTCAAAGCTTCTTTATTGCATTTTCCGATGATTATAAGACCATCACATTTCTGCTCCATCTCATCATACATTTCATCAACCAGCAGACTAATATCCTCGTGCCTGCACTTTTTATCACTTGAAAAAATCGGCATATACCATACTTTTGTCAGTATAGCAACCTGTTTATGTATCTCACTTTCTATTACACGCAGCAACTCATTAAAAAACGGATCTGCAGTCGCCTTTTCCATTCGTGTCATAAGTACACCAACATAATAGACTTTTTCTTCTTTTTCTTTAAGTCCCATTTTCAAATTGCGTGCGGCAGTATTGGGCGTATAATTAAGTTCAATTGCAATCTTCCAAATTTTATCACGGACTTCCGGGGATGAACATTTATAATTTGGATTGTTAAGCACACGCGAAACAGTCGAAGCTGAAACTCCTGCTTTTTCTGCTATTTTTTTAATTGACATAACTTTTCCCTTTCTGTTTTCCAGTACAACAAATTCTTGTTTTATATTTTAGTATTGCTTCTGCCACAGAACAATACTAAATTGCGAAATCGTTTTCACACCTTCAAAATTCTGTAAAAACTGCTCATTATCACGCATCTTGACAGCTAATGTCAAATGCATTCTTTTTTCGTTCACATTTATTAACATATCTTTCACAATTAAAACATTACAGGTTCACACTTGAACGTTATTATGAAACCATCGAATGAAACGAAATCATTTGATAAGTGCTTAAATTTTTTTCATACCTTCTCCAAACAATCAAGCTTAAGCTTGATTGTTATAACCTTTTATGGTTATTATAAAGAACTGCTTCTCCAGCAGTTCTTTTTTTGCATTTATTTACTGCTGCTATTCTTTGGGTATTCTTGTATAAACATAAAATCTGTCTAAACACAAAAACTGCCGCCTTTGAATTGTACTCCACAAAAGCAGCAGTCATTTATTGTTTTTTTATTTATTAACTCCAATTTTTATATAATTCTGAAAAAAAATCAATACTCACACTTTGCCCCATCAAAAATAAATATATATCCTACAAGAATATATACTTACAAACAAACAGTACGGCAAGTATATACATTAACGGTTTTACTTTCTTTGCTTTTCCACAAAATACATTGATAACAACATATGAAATAACACCGAGCGCAATTCCCTCTGAAATACTATACATAAGCGGCATTGCAAGAAGTGCAAGGTATGCAGGTACCGATTCTGTAAGATCTGTAAAATCTACACTTATTATTGAAGATATCATAAGGAAACCAACAAATATAAGTGCCGGTGCTGTTGCAAACGATGGAATTGCCGTAAATATAGGTGCAAATATGATTGCAAGTAAAAACATTATTCCTGTTACGGCTGCTGAAAGACCTGTACGTCCTCCTGCAAGTACACCTGCTGATGACTCTACATATGTTGTAGTTGTTGATGTTCCAAGAACCGCACCAACTGATGTTGCAATGGCATCCGCAAGGAGCGCCGGCTTAATTCTGGGAAGTTTTTCATTTTCATCAAGCATTCCTGCCTTTGTAGAAACACCGATAAGTGTTCCGAGAGTATCAAAAATATCAACAAAGAGGAACGCGAAAAGAACAACAATAAAATCAAGTATCTTAATCTTTGAAAAATCAGCTTTGAAGCACTGTCCAAAAGTATCACCGATTGCTGTAATATCAATCATTTTAAATGTCGGATATAATGAATAAAATCCTGTATCAGGATTTGGAACATAAATTCCTACAAGCTGACAGAGCATTCCAAGAATCCATGTGCTTAATATTCCGATAAGAATAGAGCCTTTAACATTCTTTGCATAAAGAATAACTGTTATAAATAATCCGATAAGTGCAAGCAATGCACCGATTCCTACTGTATGAAAATCTTTTGTAAATCTTACATAAGTAAGAAGTGTTGAACTGTCTGCTACTACAATCTTTGCTCCCTGAAGACCTATAAATGCGATAAATAATCCGATACCTGCACTTACTCCTTTTTTGAGACCTGAAGGAATAGCATTAAAAATAGCTTCACGCACATTTGTAAGTGAAAGTACAATAAATACAAGACCTTCTGCAAATACTGCAAGAAGTGCAACTTTCCATGAATAACCCATATTGGCACATACCGTTCCTGCCATATAAGCATTAAGTCCCATACCTGGTGCAAGTGCAAATGGATAATTTGCAAGAAGTGCCATAGCCATACATCCTACAAATGAAGCAATAGATGTAGCTAAAAGTACAGCATCACGATTCATTCCCGTGCTGCTTAAAATATTAGGATTTACGGCAAGTATATATGCCATAGCCATAAATGTTGTAAGACCGGCAATTACCTCAGTCTTTACATTCGTATTATTTTCATCCAATTTAAATAATTTGTTTAACATAAGTAATTATGTCTCCTTTTTCGTATGTTTGTCACTATTAAAATATATTACAGTGTTTTCCGTACCCTATTAAAGCTACTGTTTACACCTCACTCTTTTCAACAACACATAAAGACTCTATTTGCCTTCATATGTAATGAGCGATGTAACATCATACTTAGCAAGTTTTTCTCTGCCATTAAGACCCGCAAGTTCGAGTAAGAATAAAATCTTTACTACCTCACCGCCAAGTTCTTCAACAAGACCTGCACATGCTTCGATAGTTCCTCCCGTTGCGATAAGGTCATCCACAAGCAAAACCTTCTGACCTGGCTTTATTGCATCTTTGTGAATTTCAATCTCAGCTGTGCCATACTCCAAGGCATATGATGCCGTAACCGTTTCACATGGAAGTTTTCCCTTTTTGCGGCATGGTACAAATCCTTTACCAAGAGCATAAGCAATAGGCATACCAAAAATAAAACCTCTTGATTCAGTTCCTACTACAACATCAAAATCAACTTCCTTAACAACCTCAATCATTGAATCAATGGCAAGCTTAAGACCATCCGGATCCTGAATCACAGATGTAATATCCCTAAACATAACTCCCTCACTTGGGAAATCAGGGATACATCTGACATAATCCTCTAATTTCTTCATTGTATATATGTCCTCCTTATTAATTATAAGATACTGTCACCTCTTTTATGAGGAGACTTTGCATTACTGTTCACATTTTCATCTTAAGAACAGTATAATTGATTCTTCATGCACAATCTTATTTATTATATCAAAAATAAATGATATTCTCAATATGGCTGCTACTATTCTTTTTACGTTTTGTAACAGCGCATACGTCAAAAATATCAATAATACTTCAGCCTGCTCAGTTTTTGCTGATTATCTTTCTAAACATATTTTTTCCAGCATTTCCTCAGCAAATACCTTTTTACCGGGCATTTCACATATCTTACCGTCATCATTTGTCAATTCAAATCTGCTTCTAAAATCTTTAGGCACTATTCCCTCATCAGCACATTCTACCATTGATATGTCAAATTCACTGTCACCTGCTGCCACAACTTTTTCAACATCGTCTCCCAAACACGCTCTAAATCTTTTAACTGCCGTTCCCTTATCAAGATTTTTGGGAACCACATACACTTTTATTCCATTGTTAAAAACATCAACAAGCGACAAATTCAATTTATATCTAAGTTTGCAGACAACCTTTTCCGGTTTGTCACATTTGGTAAACACAAACAATTCTTCAATAAATCTCACTTCAAATTTTCTTAACTCCTCGCTTTCAAGATATAGCACAGCTTTTAAAAGTTCATCCACACTGTTTGAAATCAGATTTTTAGAAACTTTATACCACTCTTCATCCACTTTTCCGTCTACCAGCAGCACTCCGCCATTACAGACAAGTGCATATTTTATCAATCCTATTCCCAGAAAAATCCTTTCATACTGCTGTTTTGTTCTTGTTGTCGTAGGCACTATAAGAAATCTCTTTTTAATTTCATTCAAAAGTTCAAATGTCCTTTTAGTTATATATGAAATCTCCCTGCCATTGTATAATTCTACATTTATCTTTTCTCTGCCAATATCATGCTTGTATGAATATATCAACGTATTATCCATATCAATATTTAATATTTTCATTTTACATTCAAACCTCACATACAATAACTTCCATTATCCATAAATCTCTCAAATCTATTTAAATAAATTAAACTTCATAATATAAACAATGATAAGTACAATCAGATATACAATAGGTATTCCGCGCCACATCACCTTAAAATCCTGGCTGCTCATTGTCATATGCAGTATAACAGAAATAAATACATACCATAACAGAACCATCTGCCACATTACAAGAGTAGTTCCTGACATATAATAATAAATACCTGCACTTGTCAATGCTCCGCAAAATACAGGTGCTATTGAAGCCATTGTCTGTTGGATTGCCGCCATTATTACATTTCCTCTGGTTACATATTGAACATATCCAAGCCTGTCTCCATCAGGATGAAAGAATACTATTTTGGTAACTTTTGCTCCAGTAAGCGTTGCAAGCAGTGCGTGAGATAACTCGTGATGAAAAACACCAATAAACGTCAGTCTGTTAAATATAAAGTATGTAAATTCATTTCCAAAAAATGATGCCGTTACCGAATATAAAAGTTTTACTATTTGTTCTATAACAAAACCTGCAACCGGTATCACAAATGTCAATATCAGTGCTGTCAAAAGATAGTTTACATATATATCATTCATATTATTCCTCATTTTCACTCTATAAAATCCAAAACCAATATTTTCCCATAGCGTAAAAACATAAGGTGCGGCACATTTGGCACCACACCTTATAAATATAAATTTTATCCTTCGCTCTAAAATCTTCCTCTGCTCTAAATGTCATTGAAAATGATACAATACACTATGATTTATTTTCTTACAACAGCCTTTCTTATCATATCTACCGGGATGATTAGAACTGCAAGTAACATTGACACAAGAAGTGCTTTCACACTTAACATTGTTGTATTAAATACAGGTCCGCCAATCTGAATCATAATTGTCTGCAATACAAATATAGCACCCATTACAAGACCAAAATTCTTATTCTCACTGATGTGCTCAAAGAGATTAAATTTCTCAGACCTTGTATTTAAACTGTTAAATATTATTGAGTAGATAAAGAATGCAAACATAAATGTCTTTTCATATAACTCCGGATTTTTGCATCCCTCAGGCATTACAAATGACGTTATACCGGCCACATTTTCAAGAATCAAAATCGAACCTAATGTTATAAATATAGCACTCACCCCGATTGCAGACTTAATATAACCTGTGAGAATATTGTCTGTTCTCTTTGCCGGTTTTTCATTCATGTATCTGTCAAGTATTGGTTCACCACCAAATGCCATTGCTGCAAGCGTATCCATTATAAGATTTATCCATAAAATCTGAACAATTGAAAATGGCTCTGTCCATCCAAGTACAGGTGCAAGGATGTTCATAAGAAGTGTACTGATATTTACAGTAAGCTGGAAAATAAGGAATTTACCAACTGACTTAGCCATTGTTCTACTGTTAAGTACGCAATCTTTAATAGACGTAAGACTATTATTAAGGATTACTACATCTCCTGCCTCCTGTGCAACTGCTGTTCCGTCACCCATTGCAAAACCTATATCAGCCTGTTTTAATGCAGGTGCATCATTCACACCGTCACCGGTCATACCACAAACATTTTCAAGCTGCTGTGCAATCGATACCAGACGCTTCTTGTCGAGAGGTTTGGCACGGCTTACAACTTTAAGGTGTGGAAGTTCTTTCTTGAGTTCTTCATCTGACATCTTTTCAAGTTCTTCATGTGTAAGAACAATGTCATTTTTCTCATCCATAAGAATTCCGGCTTCTTTTGCGATAGCTGTCGCTGTCTCTTCTGCATCACCTGTCACCATAACAACCTGTATTCCGGCACGGTTAAGCACTTCAACAGTCTCAATTGCATCTTTTCTTACATTGTCCCTGAGACATAAAACTGCAAGAAGTATTTTTTTGCCGTCTGCAATTTTTGCAACAGATAAAAGTTTCATTGTTCTCTCAGCTTCAGCCATCATCTGTTTTTCAACTTTTTCCTTGTCAGCAGCAGTAAATTCTTTCACACCGCCATCCGCATCCATATAATGAGTTACCTCATCAATAATCTGTTCCGTAGCACCTTTCCAATAAATAACACCATCTGTCAGTTCTACGGTAGCACATTTCTTTTCAGAATCAAAACCATTGTTCTCTTTGACTTTTTTCTCTATCTCATTCTCGTCAATCTTAACATTGTTAGAAAGAGCATAAGTAAGAAGTGCTCTATCCATATTATTGCTTCCGATTGCTTTTCCTTCTGAAACTTTGGCAAGATTATTCACTGTGATCGCGTCTATAAAATCATTATTTAAAAGCTTATCCGTAACTTCGCCGTCACCTGTAATAAATTCTACCAAAGAAAGATTTCCCTCTGTAATTGTTCCTGTTTTATCACTGAACAAAAGATTCATATAAGCGGAATCTGAAAATGCAGCCTTATGACTTACAAGAATATTCTTTTTGTACATTGATTCCGTATTCATCGACTGAACAAGGCTGTTCATCATAGGAAGTCCCTCAGGTACTGCCATGATAACGATACTTGCCATAAGCATTACAGCCTCAGCAACGAGCAGTATTACAAATACAGGAGTGATTGCTTCATCGGCTCTTACAATATTTAAAACAACCTGTAACACACCGGCGATAGCTGCTGCCGAAACACCGAGTTTACCGATACCTGCAGCTACTACCTCCAGTTTAAGACTTGATGTATCCTTTCTTTCTTCCTCTTCATTGTCTGTCAAAGCCTTGTTAATTTTTCCAAGCTCAGAAGCATCACCGATAACAGTTGCCACCATATATGCTTCTCCACTTGTTACAACAGAACCCATAAAAACTTTACTTGCTGATGAATAATCAGTTGACTCGGCATCATCCATACTTTCTGCTGCCGACTTTGACTCATCTCTTGACTCACCATTAAGAGCAGCCTGTGATACTTTTACACTACCATCAAAAATAAGTCCGTCAACCGGTACTTTATCACCTGCCTGAATAAGTATGGTATCACCTTTAACAATATCATTGGTAGGAATTTTCAAAAGTTTTCCGTCTCTTACCACCTTTGCAAAAGTTTTACTGTACTCTTCCTGCAAAGCCTCACTTCTTGAACTGTTTCTGTACTCTGACAGTGTAGAAAATCCTGTTGCAAGTGCTATTGCAATAATAATACTTACAATTTCAATAGCATCATTTCCACCTGATATAGCAGGGAAAATCACTCCCAATACCGCAAGTACAATTTTAAGTAAAAGCGCAAAACACAGAACTTTAATCCAAATGTCATTAAATGCGCCTATAAACATAGACCATAACGATTCCTGCTCTTTTTTTGCAAGCTGATTTGTTCCAAATTCTGCTTTGCTTTTAGCTGCCTGTTCACTTGACAAACCTTTTTTCAGGCTGTCTTTTTTCATTATCTCACTCATAATTAGGAAATTTCCTCTCTTTTTTATAAATGTTTTATTATTATTATCTCAAAATTGAAATAATATAATCACATTGATAATTAACAATAATGTCTGCAAAGTTCGCCGATATTTGTATCTGTAGTTCCCTGACCAATTGCATTGAACTTCCACTCTCCATTGTGTCTGTAAATCTCACCAAATATCATAGCTGTCATTCCTGAATAATTTTCAGAAAGATTGTATTTGCACAATTCTCTGTTTGTCTTTCCGTCAACAATTCTTATAAATGCATTTTTTATCATTCCAAATTCCTGTTTTCTTTTTATGCAGTCATAAATATTAACGACAATAACTATCCTGTCATATTCTGCCGGAACTTTTGATAACTCAATAAGAATCTGCTCATCATCTCCATCACCGTCACCTGTAAGATTGTCTCCCATATGTCTTACTGTTCCCGATTTGTGCTGAAGATTTCCAAAATAAACCACATCACTTTTATCGCAAAATTTGCCACCTTTTAAAAGAATTGCAGTAGCATCACAATCGATATCTGCCGAACCCGAACCAAGCAATGAAGCAAAAAAACCTTTCTTTTCTGACTCTGCTGCATCCCATCCAAGACCTACGAGAACATTGGAAAGACCTGCACTTTCTTTTGTAAGACTAACTTTTTGTCCCTTTTTTAAACTGATTGACATACCGTTTTCCTCCTTGTAATCTGTTATTCAACATCAACACCGTAGTTTGCACATAATGCAGCAAGTCCACCCTGGTATCCGCTTCCTATTGCATTAAACTTCCATTCATTGTTATTCTTGTATAACTCTCCAAATACAACGGCTGTCTCAATCGAAAAGTCCTCGCCCAGGTCATATCTTAACATCTCCTCACCTGTCTCTTCGTTGTAAATTCTTATGAATGCATTATTTACCTGCCCAAAATTCTGTCTTCTCTGTTCAGGCTCATATATTGTAGCAGTAAATGCAATCTTTGTAACATCTGTCGGAACCTTTGTAAGGTCTATTTTGATTTGCTCATCATCTCCGTCACCTTCACCTGTGAGATTGTCTCCCATATGCTGTACTGAACCTGACGGATGAGTAAGATTTCCATAAAATACAAAATCTTCTGATTTCGCTGTTTTTCCTGAATCACCAAGCAAAAATGCTGCTGCATCAAGGTCAAAATCTCCACCTGTGTCAAATTGATTAACGTCCCATCCAAGACCTACTACAACTTTTTTTAATCCCGGATTTCCTTTTGTAAGACTTACTTTCTGTCCTTTTTGTAAACTGATTGGCATTGTATATCTCCTCCTTAAATTTAAGTTAAGCTACTTCTATTCCATAATGTCCGCAAAGTGCTGCAAGTCCGCCCTGAAATCCGCTTCCTATCGCATTGAACTTCCACTCTCCATTATGTCTGTAAATCTCACCTACTACAACGGCTGTCTCAATCGAAAAGTCCTCGCCCAGGTCATACCTGATAATTTCCTCGTTTGTATCAACATTTACAAGTCTTATATATGCATTTGAGACCTGTCCAAAATTTTGTCTTCTTACCTCTGCATCATATATTGTTACAGTAAATGCAATTTTATCAATATTTGAAGGAATATCGGCAAGATTTACTTCTATCTGTTCATCATCGCCTTCACCCTCTCCTGTAAGGTTATCTCCCATATGTTTTATAGAACCTGAAGGATGCTCAAGATTTCCATAAAATACAAATTCCTTTTCTGTTGGGCACTTACCATTTGAACCAAGCATAAATGCTGCTGCATCAAGGTCAAAGTCTGCTCCTGAGTCAAATGCATTTACATCCCATCCAAGACCTACCATAACATTTTTAAGTCCCGGATTTCCTTTTGTAAGATCAACTTTCTGTCCTTTTGATAAATTAATTGGCATAATATAACCCCTCCTTTACTTTAGTGTTCCACCGTAAGTCTGCATAAATTCTTTCTTTATCGCATCAAGTCTGGCTGCATCATCAATACGCTGTTTTCTGGCATTTTCCTGAATTGCTCTTGTCTCATCAATACCATTTACAATAGTTCTCCATGTTTTTTCAAGTGTTTCAATCTTTATAGAACTTCCTGAAGCAAGTTTTGCTGTCATCTTTGACTGCTCAACTGTATTTTGCGCATTCTTTATAAGCATCTCATTTGTCTTTTTATCAAGCTCAGCCATTGATTCAGCCTGAATCTTCTGTCTCTTGAGCATAATAGCCTGTGCAAGAGCCTGTTTAAATACAGGAAGTGTAACGATAAACGCAGAATTAATCTTTCTAACAAGATTCATATTGCTAAATTCCATTGTTTTAATCATCGGAATAGACTGCATTGCGACATTCTCTGCTGTTCTTAAATCCTGTGTTCTCTGCTCAAGCATCATAAGAGCATTATTAAGACTTGCAAGTTCAAGCTGTATCGCATTGTCAGCAGTATTTTCATAATCCTGCTGTCTCTGGGCTATGTATGCCTCAAGCTCCTTGCATCCCTGCTCCCCGGCAAGAATATATTTTACAAGCTGATGATAATAACCGACATTTGCATCAAACATTTGATTTAAATTTCTGTTCGACTGCTTTATCTCACTTTCATACTGTTTAAGCTGAACGTAAATTTTGTCAACCTCATCACCCATTGTGTGATACTTCTGCAGGATTTTGTCGAGCTGTTTTCTTAAATTTCCAAAAAGCTTATTAAAAAGCCCCTTGTCTTCCTTCAACTCATCAATATCAAACTTTGACATAATCTTCGATAATGAACTTAACATCTCATTTGACTCGTCAATCTGGCTCATACTCATGCTGTTAAGCACAATGTCTGAAGCTTTTGAGACTTCTTCTGCCGCCTCAGCGCCAAAAGAAACTATTGTTTCAAGATTGTTCACTTCTATCGTGCTGACCAAAGCATCAACTTCATCAGAGCCAACAAGTTCATTGCTCATCTGCTTTCTATCTTCAACAATATCATATGCCTCAACTGTTTCAATCTCATTTTGTACCGGTGCCTGTACAACAGCCGGTTCCTTTTTTCCAAAATCAAGACCCATATCTTCCCTCCTTAAAAAATATTGTAGCTTTTATTTTATACACTGTCATCCACGTCTAAAAAGTCTGTCACGCAATGACGTGTGTACACTTAACGGAATACTATTCCAATTTGGTACTTGAAGATCATACATATAATCCCCCATCTGGTGTTCTTCCATAAGCTTCATATTAAAATAATTTTCCATATTGTACCCGGTAGGTACAAACAAAGCAACATCAAACCCAAGAAGATTTAAGAACGCTATATATATCGTATCTTCCAGAGATATCACACTATCTGATGTATTTAAATAAATAAGCTTAGGATTTTTCTTTGTAAAATCAAATGCCTGCAACAATCTTGTCACTTCCTTAGGAAGATTTAGAGCTATTGCAACTATAGTATATTCTGTCCCATTTTCAAAAGTTCCCTTTATTGACTTTTGCTGCAGCAAAAGCTCAATTTTATCCAAAATATGTTCCTGCATATCTTCACGCAGAAAACCATACTGATATGCTCTGTGATTTTTTATAACATTTCTGTGAAGTCTTCCGTTTTTAAAAAACTCCGCAGCAAACATTTTCATCGGATTAGCATCCGTAGGTAAAATATACGGTGCACTGTCAATCACCAATGTCTCAGGTGTCATAAGCTGTTTCAATGTAACCCAATACTCTTTTGTGTTCCTGTCTTTCACACCTGAAAATTTAGAAAAAATAACCGGAATGTTTACGATACCGGAGGCTGTCGAAAAGCCCGGCCTGTATTTCAACTCCGTATCCCACAAAATTTTAATCTCACTGTCCATAGTATTAAGTGATATTGCATTTGCCTTGTCATACTGCTGATTTCTAAACAACATATCATCATTATACATAAGGTTATCAAGTTCTCTCTCTGCATGATATGCCGCCGTTCCAATGTGCATATCTGCATTTTGCATCGGAAACTTATTTACGGCAAGATAATCCGGATAATTTATCTCGTATAATATTTTATCTTCAAGACAGCACTTTTTTCCTGCATTTGGACACAATATCAAAACATCTGTCTTTGTCCTTGCAAGGAAACGCATAAACAATGCCTCATTTTCATCATTGCACCCTCCCATGTATATAAAACATGATACCATATCATCATCCAGCCCTTTAAATAGCGCTGTCTGGTATCTGTTTATAAAACAGAGCAGATAAACTGCCTTATTCAAAATTTTATTTATATTTGTAATATTAGTATTTTGTTCAAGCCTCTTAGCCTCATCCAAAATAACATCAGCAAAAGCATTGACCAAAAACTTCCTTACACTCGGTCTTTCAGGAAACTGAATATTGACCTGAAGCTCCTTTACAAGCTGATATACGTCCCTGTAATTTCCTCTTTTTATCTTGGCTATCTCATCCGTATCAGGCTTAGGAATCATTTCACTTACGACAACAACATTCCTTTTCATTCCTTGGAGTGAAAGATAAAACTGATAAAGTTCATTCTCGTATGTAAGTTTATCCCACACACCGTTTATCCTGATATAACAGTTATAAAACAGATTTTTCTCATCTGCATAACGATTATCAGATGTGTTTTCAAAGCCATTTTGTCCTAAAGTATTTCCTGTCTGCAAATTATTTTTTAATTCATTAAACTTGTTTTTTCTAACAGATACAGGCCGTAAGAAATCATCAATTCCTTTTCCATCAATCCAGGCATTTGTACAATTTAGTATATGCTCCTTAAACACTGAAGGATTATTACTGTTTCGTCTGTTTAAATCATTTTTCCGTGTAAGTTTTTTTATGCTGAAATCTTTTTCAAACGGAGCCATATCCGTATCTGTATATTCGACTGACTTTTCAAGTGATGCATCCACCTTGAGATATGCATCGTCTCCCTGTGGCTGTACAAAAACAACATCACACCCTGCATCAGCCAAAATATTTATAAGCATAAACTCATATCCGACAATATCCCCAATAAACAAAATCTTAGGTATATTCTCGCCATTCATCTGATTTACAACGCTCTCAAATTTATAATAAAGCCAGCACATAAATTTAATATATGCATTTTTAAGCATATTTTCATTTTTGCCTTTTTTTCTCAGTTCATCAAGCACATCATATATTGCTCCGGCAATATTCTCCCGCTGAAACATTCCCATCCTTGGAAGCCACTTTTTTAAAGCAGTAGAGATAAATCCCATACTCATTTGAAAATCTAATCCCATAATTTCTTCATAATACGAAAGATTACTTTCGGTGGGATTTCCGATTTTCCCCTCAATGACAACCCCCGACTTTCTTGCTTCATTATAATATTTATAAATAAACTGTTCTATTTTTTCTGATGTTTTATTAAAACGATAAAAATAAACACCCTTTTCATTACGTCCGCTAAGCGGAATGAAAAAATCATCAAGGCTTTGAAGCTTTATATGTTTTAATGTCAATTTACTCACCTCAATATTTGCTGCCTTTATACTTGTTCATTGCGATTCCAAGCACCGAACCCACTACACCGCCGACTATATGCGTCAGATTTGATACATTATCATTGATAAAAATCCCATCTCTTATCTGACCACCGATGTAGATTACCGCCACAAGAATAAAAGTAAGCGGAATCTTTCCATCCTCTATACTCGTCATACTTGCAAGCAGTATAAATGCAAAAACAATGCCGCTTGCACCCATAAGTGCCACACCGGGAAAGAATATAAAATGAATAACTCCCGTGACAAAAGCCGTAACTAAAATTACAATCAGTGTGTCTGCTGAGCCATACTTTTCTTCAAGTAACGGACCAATCACAAGAATCATCGTAATATTTCCTATAAAATGCTCCCAGTTCGCATGACCCAGAACATGCCCGAAAAATCTAAAATAAGTCAATGGATCTGTAAACGATGATCTATAGACACAAAAAAGCAAATCATCCGAAACACCACCTGTAAGATACCCAAGCCCCAGCACTAAAAGGCATATAATCGAAAATGCCAATATAACAGGTGAGTTAAATGAAATCCTTATGCCTCTGTTTTCTTTACTCATTTATCCCCCTCAAAATAAATCAATTTTTACAATTTCTATGCGAAAACATACAATTTGCAACCATCTTTTACCATTTTACCATAAGGTTATTTAATATACAAGAAAGATTGGATTTTTAAGAAAATATTATAAATTCATAATTAACGAATTTACTTACTTAATTTTCGACTATTTTTTCATCTTAACTTATGTTATTATAAAATCATATAAATGATATAAGGAGTTTAAACGTGGTATGAAGAATAATTCAATTTACTATAGTGTTGGTGCATTACTATATAGTCCTGCTGACAAAAAAGAGCTGGCAGAATACATTATTTCGGAAAAATTCGGTTCTAAATATTCACTTGCTCTCTGCCTTGAAGATACAATAAATGATAATTTCGTAAAAGAAGCTGAAATGCAGCTTATAATAACAATAAACAATATTTACAATGCATTACAAACAAATAAAGCATTTTTCCTCCCTAAAATTTTTATCAGGGTGCGAAATTCTGAACAAATCATATATCTTGATAAACAGCTTGGCGAAAGCAGTGAAATAATAACCGGTTACATAATTCCAAAATTCTGTATTGAAAATGCAGATATTTATATAGAAGAAATTCAAAAACTAAATTCCATACACAACCATACAAAATACTTTATGCCGATATATGAAAATGACTCCATAGTAAATCTTAAACACCGATACGACAATCTATACACATTGAAAGATAAACTTGATTTAGCAGAAAAATATGTTTTAAATATCAGAGTCGGCGGCAATGACTTGTCACATCTTTTTGGTTTCAGACGGGAATGTAATGAATCAATACACCAAATATCACCTATCGCAAATATATTTTCTGATATTGTAACCGTTTATGGAACAGATTATATAATCTCAGGCCCTGTTTATGAATATTATTCAGGAAATGATTGGAAATCAGGTCTGAAAAAAGAAATAAATGATGATAAACTCTGTGGTTTTACTGGAAAAACCGTTATACATCCAAATCAGATTTCTGTCGTAAATAATGAATATAAAGTGTCCCAAAAGAATTATAATGATGCACTCGAAATAATGAACTGGGATACAAAAAACAGTTCTCTCGTCTCAGGAAACATCACAAGAGAACGTATGAATGAATACAAAACTCATTTTAACTGGGCACAGAAAGTCTTGTATCTCGCTGAAAATTATGGAATTAAAAATGAATAGCATAATCTTAACCATAACCAACACAAATATTTAAAAGAATAATGTGGCGCCACTAAAAATCATACTTTTTGGTGACGACACTTTTCTATATAACAGTAAACTTTTGTTTTTATATTGTCTTTTTCTAAATTTATTGATCTTACAATAAACATATATATCATATAATTTATACATCTGACATTTTTTTGATAATGCCACAACACTTATAATTATTTAACGGATAATATTCAATCGGAACATTTTTTTCATCTGCCAGTCTTATAAGATGTCTCAATTCTTTGGCATTCTTATATTTTTCACCAACAAGCACTTTCCATGGAACACGCCTGAGTAACACTCTTGTAGCTTCACCTATCCCCGGTTTTATAAAGTTTATGTCATCAATTCTAAAATCTGCTGCAATTTTTCTGACCTCATCTATCCCCTTTAACAAAATAATTTTTTCTTTTTTATTATTTTGGCTTTGAACATCACTATTATCAATATCACAATCCGTATTTACATTTGAACTGTCCCAAAAACGGTTAATGCTTATCTTTGTATCATCATCATTTATTTTTTCATCATCTATCACAAAATGCTTTTCAATAGCTTCTATAAATTGATATGACAAATCTTCATCCTTCAATTCGCCATAATAAACAGCACCATGAAAATCATCTTTTCCAATTATGTCATCTCTTAAAAAAGTTCTGCTTATAAGACCGGATACCGTACTGTTAAGACATGAGCTTGGTATAAGAATGTCTTCATGAGTTCCACAAAGCTTAGTCACATTAGCCGGATCAGCAATAACTGCAATGTCAGAAGAAACTCCGTCATATGCAGCAATATCTTTCTTTAGCTCGTTTAAAATAGCTCCCTTCCCAATCCATCCGTCAACAAAAAGAAGCTGTCCCGGTTCAAACTTTTTCAAAAGGTACTTCATTGCATTGTCATCAATTCCACGACCTCTTATAATTGAAATAGAATAATGCGGCACATCTATATCATACTTGAATTTAATATACCTCTTAATCAAAATCCCAATAGGAATCCCCGCTCTTGCAAGTGATACTAGAACCACATCTTTCCCTTTCGCATTTACTATCTTATCTGCCACAACACCAACTGCCCTTGCAACCGGCTCAGAATAAACCTTTAAAGCTTCATAATAAGTTTCCATGTATTTTTCAGTCGGAACATACTCTATCGGAAGCATCTCACTATAATGCTTTCCCGATTGAATAAGTCTCTCCCTCTCTTTTGTCGGCTGCGGCTCTACAAGTCCTGTTATATCCTTTAATAATAAAATCACATCATCTTTTTTATATGAACTTCTCAAAATATATATCCCCCATTTTCATTCACATTACACAATCCACCTTAGCAGATAAATATCATCATTTTTTTTACTCAAAGCATTGACAAGAGAATTAACACCCGCACTGCCACCATAATGTGAATCTGTTAAAATCAATACCTTGTCATATGAATCTATATCATAAATAAATGTTTTTCTTTCATCATCATACAAACTGCGAAGCTCATACCTCTCATGAACAGGATAAATATTTTTTTCATCCAATCCGGCTATATTTAAATTTCTGCCTTGGCAAACCTCAATAGGACTTCTTGTCGTTGAATGACTTCTCACTGTGCATCCCTTTTTTTCAATACACGAACCTATAAAAAGAGCCGGATACATAAATTCTTCTGTTCCTACAACAAGAATACTGCTGCCTGTTTTAAAATCTATTTTTTTCTGAATATCATTCCACAACTTCATGCAATGCTTCCCATAAACTTCTGCATCAACAGCCCTTCTTGAATTAAGCCAGCCATTAAATTCAACCTGTGTTATCTCATACTTTTTTTTGAAATCAGGTACAAAATAAGTTCCATCAGCATCATAACCGGCTGCTATAGCACTATACCGGCTGTTATCAATCTTCGCAAGATAATAGAGTTTGATATCATGTTCATTGTATACTGTCAACTGCTCATCTGACATACCATTAAGCAGCGAAGCAACAGCAAACTTTTTCTTTACACAGGAACCATATGTGTCTTCCAAGATATTGACAATATTTAAAATCGTATTTCCAGTTGTAACTTCATCTTCAATAAATATAATATGCTCAACCTCTCTAACAAACTTTTCAATATCTTCCTTAACAAGCTTCTGTTCAGTCGCATGACTGTGTGCTTCCGAAAAAAACAGATAACTTACATTATCAATTATCTCTCTTGTTGTCTGAATATAATATGCACCCAGCTTGATTGCAATCTCTGCACCAATAGCTGTCGCAGTCTCAGCAAACCCTACTAAAAGCAGCTTTTTTCCAGAATACTTTTCTTTCAATATATCAGCCAATGCATCAAACATTCCTAAAGCCTTACTTGGAGAAACCGGAATATGCTTTCCCTGAAGTTTATTCACAACAAGATAATTTCTCTTTTTATTATTTTCTCTTTTGCCAATACAGACTAAATCACTCTCCTGATACATCCCACTCTCCTTTAAATACTCTAAACTTTACTCTTCGCCAAGCTCCATGATTTTTTCCATCGCTTCTTCCTCCTATTATACTTTAATCATACATTATTGTGAATAACATTTTTTTATACAGTCTAAACAATCTATCTCATTCGTCTGAATCCACTGCTTAACGTATATTATTTTTTCTGCAAATATTAACAAATAGAAGTTAAGATTTCTATTTGTACTTTTCACATATAAAAACTTATTTTATGGATATATTTCACAATCAAAAATACGATTTTCGTCACTTTTAGTCATTATTGAAAATTGTGTACACATTTACATCGGATAATCAAAAAATTTTCTCATAATAATCCTTTAAAAAAAGAACAAATGAAAAAGTCCCCTGACAAATAAAACAGTAAAATAAGACTATTTTCTGTTCTATTTATCATGGAACTGTAAAGTTTACATTATTTTTTTCTTTACCACACAATACCACGCAGCGATTTATGGCAATATTTGCAACGTTTAAAAAAATCTACTTTATACGGTTTATGACAATATGGGCAGAATTTTGGTTTCATGACTGAATATGATTTTAACATTGGCAACACCTCGTAAATATTCTGCTATAATTGTTACTCCTTTATTTGTAATTGTATATCTCATCTAATACCTCAATAATTCCAAGCAGCTCTTTTGCCTCTTGCTTTGTCAATTTTTTTTCTTTATCATCTAATTCCGAAACTTTTTTGTTATTTTCTTTAATAAAAGTTATACTAATTCTAAGCAACAATGCCACTACAACCAAAATAAAAATAATTTTTAATAAAATATATACTATTACTTTCACCACCTTTCCATAGTCTTCACTATTTTTTTTCTCCTCAATTTTTCCAGAATATCGCTTCAATCTTTTCTGATTTTTTTTTATAACCTTTGATTTTCTAAAAATTTTATTATCCTCAAGCATTTCTATTATCCTATAAACCATTAAGACAATTTTTTCATTGTAATTCATTTTCACATATCATGCATCCTTTCAATATTCTCTCCTATTACATCTTTATAACCACACTGTTACACATGCTGTTGGTACTCTCAATTATGCTGCACCCGATATTTTGAATTTCACAAACGCTACTGACCGCATTGATATATACTCCCTCGGCTGTTTGTTATATTTTATGCTTACAGGATGTTCTCCCAAAGACAGAAATGCTCCTCCACTTTCTAAAATATGCAGTTATACGGCAAACCACATTTTTAATACATGTACTGCAAGCTACGAAATAAGATATCATAATATACATCAGCTTGTAAAAGATATTGAAAAAGAACTGTCTTATCCTGATAAATTATTTTTCAATATTATAAGAAAATTTCCGGGGTTTCAAACAAATTATCCGCCCAAAAACATGCTTGCTTTCCATTTATATGCATTTGTTCCCATATCGCTTATATTCGATCATTCCGGAACAAAAACTTATATTTTCTCTGCTATATTTGTAGCTGTAATATACCTTTTTGGATGTAATTTATTTTATATCGGCGACCGTATCCCACGTTACAAATATCTTTGCAGCATCATTCCGGGACTGAGATATATAATTAAAATCTCTTTGATATTACTCATAATGTTAATTATATCTGCAATTATGTTCCCACAATTACGATAATACTTGCGAAAATGGAGGTTCAAAATGGAAACTGAAAACAAAGTTATTAGCCAAAATAAAACTACCAACAATAATAATAAAATTATTAACACTAATAAAACTGTCAACAACATTGTTAAATACCAGCAAAACTATGAATACATGATTGCAAACTTTGAATTATATCCCAAAAATAAAAATATTAGAAACGCTCCTACTATTAGAACAAAAGATTTGACCAACAACTTCGTTTATTCATATATTTCATTAACAAAACAGCAGATTATATCGTTCTATGAAAAAAAGGAAAACAAAACTTTTAAATACTGGATTATATTTATAATATCTTTTTTGTTAACCCTTCCGTTAGCCTTGCTTGAATTTGCAGGCCTGCTTGACATAATATTTTTTCTTTAACAGCCAATTGTACAAATTAGAAAAGATGAATACTATGAGAACATTAAAATACGTTACACTCGGTCTTTTAAACCAAAAAGAAATGACTATAGAATCGGTTAAAAAATGTATCAGTCTGCTTGACTGATGCATTTCTGAACATTCACTATAATAATCCACAAAAAAACTGTAAATCTCATTCTATAAGACTTACAGTTTCTAATAAAAATGCCGCAGACCGGAATCGAACCGGTACGGGTATCACTACCCACAGGATTTTAAGTCCTGGGCGTCTGCCAGTTCCGCCACTGCGGCATATAACAATATTAAATTGTTATGAATGGGACCTACAGGGCTCGAACCTGTGACCCTCTGCTTGTAAGGCAGATGC
>OGHK01000048.1_pt1 | contig 109516 bp, 112 predicted proteins | sample 1571411 | NCBI WGS metagenome assembly OGHK01 (sample SAMEA2582043, study PRJEB24529) | metagenome | biome: Human gut stool | place: China | collected 2011 | reverse complement strand
AGCTGTACTTCCACAGGCTGTTGCACACAGGCATACTGCCAGTACTGTTCCTACTGCTTTTAACGATTTCTTTTTCATTTTTCCATCTTTCTGTATAGTGTTACAACTATACGTTTCATAATATTAATTATATTTATTAGTACCCCTTGGATGTTTTGTACTCAAAGGTATTCCAGGTATCTGTATCCGTCACAGTGACTCCACTCTGCTGTGCATATGGTAATGTCATCATCATTGGCTTCACCCGCACCTTCGTTTCTATCGTATAATAGGTTAATGATTTAGACAATACAAACTCTGAGTCATTCTGTGCCATTGTGGTCTGTATCACATCTGCTGTTCTCTTATAGATATCATCCGGTGCTGTACACAATTCTATAAACAAAAATGTGCTGATATATTCACTGTATGAGAAAGATACTATGGATTCACTAATAGCTGGCTGTGATATATTCGTGATGGAACTTATATAATCCGTACTCTTATTTACTACCGCATCCTGAAATGCCGACCTGTTAGATAAATCAATTTGAACAAACAATTGATGACCTGGATCATCTTTATAAAATGCCACAGGTAATCCTGCTAATAAGTAATTTCTATCTACTGCTGATTCTGCTGCATTTACTCCCAGTACAATAATCAATTTAACCAATGGTGCCGGAATAATTCCCTGTGTTACTGCTGAAATTCCATTTGCAATTACCTTCAAATCTTCATCATTCCAATATAACTGCAGTATCGGTCCCAAATTTAATGCATATCTGATAAAGAACAGTGACGTATCTATTTTACTGTGGTTTTTGTCATTTGTCCCGCCATACAGGATATACTCTACTTCATTTCCATAAGAGATATTATTATCCTTATCCATCAACATGATAGAATCGCATATTGATTAGGATGTTTTTTCTGTTTGATATGATATTTCTCCAGTTCCCTTGCACATCTAACAGGATAAGTATCGTCTTCTCCTGCCTGACAGAAAAAATATGCTCCAACACCCATCCTTAAGCTGTCTGTATCACTTGGACGAAAATGATTTTCCTGAATAATAGATTGACCATTTTCTAATGATGTTCCATGAAAACATTTAAACCTTATCATCTATATCTCCCTTTACTTCCAAATGAAACATACCTGACACATATCAACAAAAATACCTTATTCTTCTAAAAGAATAACATGCAGACCACCTAAAATCAACCTGCTTTTAATAGTTCTTAGTAATAAAAAAATAGCTTTATAATGCGAAAAAGCACCGCGTCAATCTCTGCCGCGGTGCCTTTAAGTTCAAAACAATATTCAATTTTTCCTTTTCAAAAGCCGGCTCTTAAAACTACTTCAATCCGCTATTCATAATGCTTTTTATGCTTTCCTGAAGTATGCTCCTCCTCGCCGTTCTCAGCAGTCAGGTTAACCTTCTGCTGTACTTTTCTCTTCTTTAACGGGTGTTTTGGATTCTTATCCATATATATCGCTTCTTTCTTTTTGTCAATGATATTCGCAATCCGCTTCGCTGCTTGCTCATATAAAATCGATGCTTCGCATTTATTTTATATATTATTGCATCAGCCTTCAATAGCTATATACTTCTTGTTCTCAACAGCCTTGGCATCCTTCTTCGGAACCACAAGTCTTAAAATACCATCCTCGTACTTAGCCTTGATGTCCTCCTCGGTAACACCTTCGCCTACATAGAAGCTACGGCTCATCGAACCTGCATAACGCTCTCTTCTGATATACTTGCCATTCTTGTCCTGCTCGTCCTTATCAAGACCCTTTGCAGCACTTATGGTCAGGTAACCATTATCAAGCTTAGCATTGATTTCATCCTTCTTAAATCCAGGAAGGTCAATGTCTACCTCGTATCCTGTCTCTGTCTCCTTCACATCTGTTTTCATCACATGTCCTGCATGCTTACCATACAGAGCCTTGTCAACCTCAGGGAATCCAAAGTTCATCCAATCATCATTAAATAAGTTCTCTCCAAAAATACTAGGCATTAACATAAGTCATCTCTCCTTTTCCTAAAAAACAAAACCTAAAATTATTACCTTCTGTTACTTCATTTTTGGAACCGGGATGTACGAGGAATCTCAAGGTAATTCGTAACTTCTTTTACCTTTTTTAGTTCCTTTCCTTTGTTCTGAGTACGTTATACACCTAGTTGTTAGCAATGTCAAGAGGTGAGTGCTAATAAAATTATAAAGAAATTATTAAGAATTTATTATCTGTGAATATACATCCTCGTCATGTGCGGCTCACCATCCCCTTGAACCATACACAAAAACTCCCAGCCATACCTCTCATAGAAGCTTGTATGGTCTGTAATCAGATAAACAGGTGATATGCCCTTTGCTCTCAGGTCTTCCACAGCCATGTCAAGCAGATGCCCTGCAATCCCATTACAGCGGTACTCCTCCTCCGTGTAAACCGCACAGATATTAGGTGTGAGGTCTTTTCTGTCATGAAAATCATTCTCAATCACACCCAGACCACCAACGATTTTTTCTCCATCCATGCAAAGATACCAGCCGTATTCAGTTTCACTGTTAATATACGCTTCCATACATTCAAGATATGCCTGTTTTGGAACATACCACTTACTGTGGAACCACTCTGATGCATAATTCTTTAACTGTGGTCTTTCTCTTAATGTTATATATGTATACATAAAATCCCCCCATTTACTGCTCTACTTTCAATCGTGCTTTTCTTCATTTTCCATGTTCTCTTTATCACCCTGATTATGATTGGTTGTCGGTCCGTTATTACTTCCATTGTTTCTGTTATTGCTTCCGATTACCTGATGCTTTTTCGGTGAAAAGAACACCCCAAACAATGCTCCCGTCAGAAACAGAACCATTCCTGCAAGTATAATCTCACGACCCGTGTACTTTCCTTCATTGATACTGTTCATCAATGCCTCGTATTTTTTTCTCATATTGTTTTTCTCCCTTCTCTAATTCTTATTTTTAATCCGCAGACATGCTTCTATATGCATAATCCAGTGTCGTGAAAATGGCATTTCAGTCATCATCAAATATCATTTCAATGTCCGTAAACGCAAACGGCATATTCTCATAGCTTTTATAATATTCACAGTATTCCTCAAATGAACCGGGAATTCCTTCCGTTGAAAAATTCATAATAATATTTCTTTGTCTCTGATATAATCTGTTTTCTATTTCCTCTTTTCGGCTAATCGTATATTCCACTGCCATACCGTTATTAAGATTTACCATATCCGTCACATCATGTATGGCTATAACCGATACAAGATTACCTCTTCTGACCTCAATGAAAGCATCCCCGAGCATATCACAGAATTCCTTATAAGTTGTTCTTGTCTCGATGACCTCTCCGTTATCCATGTGTACATCTGCATGCTTTCTTCGCATATGAATATAAAGTATATGGTTGACTGAAAGTGTCCTTTTCCTTCTGTTGGATACTATTGTAATTGATTTTTGTGTATGCATGGCACTCCTTCACCTATTTATGGAGCAGGCAGCTTAACCAAAGCCTGCCCCTGTCCCGGATTTATTAAAATTCAATCTTACAGTCCGGCTCAACCTCCCTGCAGGCCTTCAGCACCTCTGCCATTACCTTTTTATCATCCTGTCCATCCTCAAACTCGACTTCCAGCTTCTGTGTCATAAAGCTGACAGCTGCATCTATGACTCCCGGTGTGTTATTGGCAATATCCTCCATAGTATTTGCACAATTGATACAGTCTACCGAAATATTGTACGTCTTGTTCATATTAGCTCTCCCTTCACCTTAAATAATGTAAGTATGGCTGTTCTCCCACACGTTCCGTATATACATATATTTTATGTATATACCCATTATACTGCTTAATTAATTTTTTTCAATAAAAATTGACCAACTTTCATTTTTTATTTATAAATTATAAAGGAGAACACACCACAGCCAGCACGTTCTCCTTCTATATTTTTTATTCTCAGGTAATTAATGAGCTTTAACCTTCGTCCAAAGGTCTGCACAGTATGACTTAATTTCTGTCTCCTGATATGCAAATACTTCATCCTTATCATAACCGACTCTTGTTACATAAGCACTTATCCCCTTATAAACATCCTCCTGCATTGCCTCAAACGCAGACTTAACCGGTGAAGAATACCCAACCTCCTCGGTATTTGCAAGAGCGTTTTCCTCATCAAGCATGAAGTTCATAAACTGATGGGCAAGCTCTGTGTCTGTGCAGTCTTTTGTGATGACCATGCAGTCACACCAGATGTTGGTTCCCTGCTCCGGCTCAATATATGCAAGCTTATCGTTCTCAGACATGATATAAGCGGCATCGCCTGAGTATACAACCGCAATTGACTTGTTTCCCGAAACCATATTGTCAATAACGTCATCACCTACATAGACAGGATCCATGATATCTCTCTGATTGCAGAGCCACTCATAAGCGGCATCAAGCTCCGAATAATTCTTGGTGTTCATTGAATATCCAAGTGCCTTGAGTGCTATCATAAATGAGTCTCTCTCTGAATCGTACATATAGAGGTCACCCTTGTACTTCTCATTTAAAAGAAGGTTCCAGCCCTCCTTCGCATCCTCCTCAGACACAACAGTCTTATCATAGAGAATACCTACAGAGCCCCAGAAGTAAGGTACTGTGTATGTGTTTTCCGGGTCAAAGCTTCTTCCGTACAAATCCGAAATAATATTGTCCTTGTTGGTTATAAGGCTCCAATCGACCGGCTGAAGGTAATTTTCCTTGATAAGTCTTTCTATCATATAGTCCGATGGAATAAGGACATCGTACTTGCTTCCGCTCATAACCTTTGTGTAGAGTGATTCGTTAGAGTCAAAGGTCTCGTATACTACCTTGCAGTTATACTGCTTTTCGAACTTTGATAAGAGTGTCTTGTCAATATATTCTCCGGCATTGTACACCCTGAGTGTCTTCTTTCCCGAGGAACCACACCCGCTTAAGGCAAGTGCCGCCATACATACACATAATATTAATGCTGCTATTTTCTTCTTCATTTCAGTCCTCCATCCTGCCATCTTCTTGCGCTTATACATACATTATGAAAAACATGTTTCCATATTAAACCTTATAACCGCAGTATATATTCAGCAGTATATTCTACATTTTAATTATATTTCTTCATTTTATTCTGATTTATTTTAAATCTATTTTTTCCTGTATCAGCTTCTTATTCTTTTCAGCTGTTTTTTCCTGTCTCTTCTTCACTGCCTCCGGGACAAGGTTAACGATGAGAAGCGTAACTATGATAATTACAATAACAATCGCCGACAATGCATTGATTGTAGGGTTGGTTCTCTTTGTCATGTTATACACGACAATAGAGATATTGGCTACTCCGTTTCCGGTTACAAAGTATGAGATAACAAAGTCATCAAGCGACATTGTGAACGAAAGCAGCATGCCTGCATATATCCCGGGCTTAATCATCGGCACGATAACCTTTGTGAGTGCCTGAAACGGTGTCGCGCCCAAATCCATAGCCGCATTGGCAAGGTTAGGGTCAAGGCTTCTCACCTTCGGATAGACACTCGTTATGACATAAGGTGTACAAAAACATATATGTGCAAGAAGCATCGTCACATAACCTCTGTCAATTTTCATTGAAGAGAAAAGAATCATCAGCCCTATTGCCGTAACTATCTCCGGGTTCATAATCGGAATATTGTTGACATTTATAAGCCATTCCTTGACAACCTTGCGGTTTCTTGAAAGACCGATGGCTGTTATGGTTCCAAGTATCGTTGCCACAGCTGTCGCTATAACGGCGATACTGAGTGATACTCCGACTGCACTCATAATATTCCTGTCCTCGACAAGTGCCTGATACCACTTAAGGCTGAATCCCGTGAATCTTGTAAGTGACTTTGATGAGTTGAACGAGAACACCATGGTCACGATAATAGGTATATAGAAAAATGCGAAGCAGATTGCTATATATATTATTGAGCCTAACTTTCCACGCTTCTTCAAGCTTAAGCACCTCCATTCTCATCGGGATCGATTTTTTTCATAATTCTTATCATGATAAGGATTGCCACTGCAAGTAACATTGAGATAGCACTTCCGAAATTCCAGTCGCCCACGGAAATGAACTGTTCCTCAATAAGGTTTCCTATAAGCACATACTGTCCGCCTCCGAGAAGCTTCGGAATGACAAAGCTCGATATAGAGAGCAGGAATACCATTATCGTTCCGTTTACAACTCCCGGAATCGAAAGCTTGAAGGTTACCTTCCAGAATGCCGTGACAGGCCTGGCTCCAAGGTCATACGCCGCCTCTATAAGTGAATGATCCATTTTAGCAAGAGATGTGTGAATAGGTATAACCATAAACGGAAGCAGGTCACACACAAGACCTATTATAACCGAAAAGTCCGTGTACATCATCGTAACCGGGTCGAGTCCAAGGAACACAAGCAACGAGTTGATGATACCATTATCCGATAGAAGGCTTATCCACGCATAGGTGCGCAGAAGCATATTAATCCATGTAGGTATTGTCACCGCAAGTATAAGTATATTCTGTGCCTTATCGCTGAACCTTGAGATAACATACGCAAGCATGTATCCGATTATAAGGCTTATTATTGTGGTGATTGCACCCAGCTTGAAGGAACGTATAAAAACATTCATATAAACCGGTTCAAAAATCTTTTTAAAATTCTCACCCGTAAACTGGATATTTACAAGACTGTTCCCCCCGGTGGTAACCGAATACAGCACAATGAGAAGCAAGGGCACAACAATCAATATGCATGACCAGATAAGATATGGTCTTACCAGATTTTTAAATTGTTTCATAATATCCTTTCCTTGGGACAGGGGTCAGACCCCGGTGTCCCAACCTCTGGGACACCGGGGTCTGACCCCTGTCCCAAATCAGTTTTCCATAGTGTACATTACATGGATGTCCTCATCCGTGAAGCTGAGTCCGACAGCCTTTCCGACCTCATGGTAATCCGTTGTATGAATCTTGTAATCACGGCGGTCAGTTCTCACGATTATCTCATAATGTACACCCTTAAACACGATAGAGGCAACCTTTCCCTTCAGCTTGCTCTTATCAGGCTCAACTATATCTATATCCTCAGGCCGGAGTACCACCTCAACCTCCTCGTTATCCTTAAAACCTTTATCAACACAAGGGAACTCTATGCCATCAAAGCATACCAGGCAATCCCTTATCATATTTCCTTCTATAATATTGGAATCTCCGATGAAATTCGCAACAAATCTGTTCTCCGGCTCATTGTAGATATCCTCCGGGGAGCCAATCTGCTGAATGATACCATTATTCATTACAACGACGGTATCAGACATTGAAAGCGCTTCCTCCTGATCATGCGTGACAAATATAAATGTGATTCCGACTTCCTTCTGAATCTTCTTAAGCTCGAACTGCATCTCTTTTCTGAGCTTTGCATCAAGAGCGCCAAGCGGCTCGTCAAGTAAAAGAACCTTCGGCTCATTCACAAGCGCACGCGCAATGGCGACGCGCTGCTGCTGTCCGCCGGAGAGGAGTGTGACATCCCTCTTTTCAAAGCCTTCAAGTCCAACAAGCTTAAGCATTCTGCTCACCTTCTGGTCTACAACAGACTTGTCAACCTTCTTAAGATTAAGACCGAATGCCACGTTGTCATGGACATTCAGAAAAGGAAAAAGTGCATATTTCTGGAAAACCGTGTTAATCTCCCTCTTGTAAGGCGGAACCTTGGAAATATCGATTCCGTTAAACAGCAGTTCGCCCTTACTTGGCTCCTCAAAGCCTGCTATTATTCTTAATATCGTAGTCTTACCGCATCCGCTGGGACCAAGAAGCGTAAGAAATTCATTCTCATATATATTCAAATCGATTCCCTTAAGTACCTGCTGGTCATCAAAGTTCTTCGTCAATCCCTTTAACTCAATTATCTTGTTGCTCATTTTTTCCTCCCATACCACTTAATAGATTGATACTGAAAATATCCTTAAAAGCTTGGTGGTGAGCTTACCCATATAATAACGGCTCCGCTCTTCGACTCTATATAATGCTTATACTTAGGCTCAAAATAGAATGATTCTCCCTTTTTCGCCTTATATCGCTTATTCCCAACAATAATGCTTATCGAACCCGACAGAACATAACCGAACTCTTCGCCCTCATGCGGATTATCCGGGTAGGTAGAACCGCCCGGTTCAAGTGTAAGCCTTATCGGCTCCATTATGTTCTTCTGTGCATTAGGGATAATCCATTCAATTATATTGTGCAGCTCGGTATCCGTCTTTTCAAAATAATCTTCCTTCTTAAATACAACACGGTCATCCTCCGTGTCATCAAAAAAGGTCTTAAGGTCCGTGCCAAGGCACTGCAGAATATCCACTAAGGTTGCAATTGATGGTGAAGTGAGGTCGCGTTCCAGCTGTGAAATGAAGCCCTTCGACAGCTCTGCCCTGTCTGCAAGCTCTTCCTGCGTAAGACCCTTCAATACTCTTAGTTCTTTTATCTTACTTCCGATCCGCACTGCCTGTCCCTCCCAGCACATAATGCAAATAATTAAACAAAAAGTTTAGCAGAGCTAAACCATCCACTATTATACATGATATAATCTGCATGTCAAGATACAACTCAAATATTTTGAGACTGCGTAGGCTGTGGCGGCTTGGGACACCGGTGTCAGACCCCTGTCCCAAGGCCCTGCGGCTGATGGGACAGGGGTCTGACACCAGTGTCCCAAAAGCAAAAGGGCAGCTACAGGATAATCTCCCATATCTGCCCTTTTCATCATTCATTAAATTCACATGTCACGAAGAATCCCCTCGGAGTCTCCTCAACATCAATCACTTTTCCCTGTCTCGCCATAAGCCTTTCGGCAAGACGATAATTGCCGGACATTGCCACAGCAGGCTCTATTGTATAATAGAAGCTGGACGGAAGCTTTCCCTCCGTGATATCAACTATCTGCCCGACCTCCACCTGCCCCGGCCTTTCCATCTTAAACTGCATGGTACGCACCGCATGCCACCTCTTATTCTGCTACATTAAGGTTCTTTCCCTTGAGTCCGATAAAGCTTCCCTTAGGAAGTCCACCCTCCTCATGTCCTATAAGCCACTTGTTAGTAGCTGTTATAAGTGCATCCTCACCGCCACATACCGTACATTCAGCATGCTGTGTTGTAAGCTCATAGTTCGTTCCCTTCGGAAGCACTACAGCTACCTGAAATCCCTTGTTATCAGGTCCGCATGGTGCATAGTGAAGTGTTGTGGCATACAGCTCAACAGCTGTTCCGGCAGGCACTAAGAATGCCTCCATCTTAGCTGTATTGTATGTAAAGTCGTCCTCTACATCCCAGAGATTTCCAAGAATAAGAATAGCGTCTGTTGCCGCAACATTGATTTCTGAGCTTCTGTGATACTCTGCCGCATTTAAAAGCTGGTTGTGGCCGTTGCAGTATCCAATCTGTATAGGAAGCTCACCGAAAAACTTATTCTTAATCTCCTGTGCTGCCCCAAGACTCTCAAGCTGCTCAACCGATGGCTCATATACAACCCCCTCAGGAACCTCTGTCTTTTTCATCTCTTCAACCAGTGAGCTGAAATCAATGTTCTTAATAACCTTTCCATACTTTTTAAATCTCTTGTCTGCTACCGAAATGATTTCCATTTCAATGTACCTCCTCAAAATATAGTTGCTTTTATTTATATAATTTTCGCTCCGGACAGCCCCATACCATCCGGATATAAAATTATATCTCTGAAATTATCCCTGATACTTTCTGATATGCTCATCGATAAGAGCCTGATCTGCAAAATAGTTTATCTTCATTGAGTTCTTGACATCGTCAAGTGTCTTTGCGGCAACCTCTCTCGCTGCCTCGCTGCCCTTTTTCAATATCTCATATACATAGGCGATATCCTTCTCGTACTCTTTTCTTCTCGCACGGATAGGATTTAACTCCTCATTCATTACATTGATAAGGAATTTCTTGACCTTGACATCGCCAAGGCCACCGCGCATGTAGTGAGCCTTGAGCTCATCAAGGTCAGAGTAATCCGGAAGGTACTCTGCGAAGTGCTCAGGCTTGCAGAAAGCATCAAGGTATGTGAATACCATATTCCCCTCAATATGTCCCGGATCCTCAACCCTGATATGTTCCGGGTCGGTGTACATGTTCTTCATAATCTTCTCTTTTACCTCTGCCTCAGACTCGGAAAGATAGATACAGTTGCCGAGTGATTTGCTCATCTTTGCCTTTCCGTCGATACCCGGAAGTCTTAAGCAAGCCTTGTTATCCGGAAGAAGAATCTCCGGCTCAACAAGCGTATCGCCGTATATTCTGTTAAAGCTTCTCACAATTTCCTTGGTCTGCTCAAGCATAGGAAGCTGATCCTCGCCTACAGGAACAGTGGTTGCCTTGAATGCCGTTATATCGGCTGCCTGACTTATCGGATAAGTAAAAAATCCGACAGGAATACTCGTCTCAAAACCACGCATCTGTATCTCGGACTTCACTGTAGGATTGCGCTGAAGCCTTGATACTGTTACAAGATTACTATAATAGAATGTAAGCTCTGTAAGCTCCGAAATCTGCGACTGTATAAATAAAGTGGATTTAGCCGGGTCAAGTCCGACTGAAAGATAGTCAAGTGCAACCTCTATTATATTCTGTCTTACCTTCTCCGGATTGTCAGCATTATCCGTAAGTGCCTGTGCATCGGCTATCATTATGAAAATCTTGTCATACTCACCTGAATTCTGAAGCTCCACTCTTCTTTTAAGAGAGCCCACATAATGACCTATATGAAGTCTTCCTGTAGGTCTGTCACCCGTCAAAATAATCTTTCCCATATAATCTCCTCCGTCCTGCAGGCGCATATCCATGCCGCATGCACTATACATTTTCTATAAAACACTTAGCAGGATTCGTATGTCAAAACATGCTATATACACTCATACATTAAATTGGCATGTTTTGACACACGAATCTTATTAGTAAATATATCTCTATTTCTTACATTAGTCAATGTGTTTCAGTTCAAACCTCTGAAACCTTTTCCGATAATCTCACTGCTGTTGGTTATCATAATAAATGTATCTTTTCCGTGGTTGAGCTTGATATAATTACGAAGCTCGACCGCCTGTCCTCTCTTTAATACGGTGAGAATGACATACTTCTGCTTATGTGTGAATGAACCCTCAGCCTTGAATGTGGTCGCGCCCTTTCCCAGCTCATTGTGTATAAAAAGCACAATATCATCCGGTGAGTCCGTGATAATCGTAAAATATTTGCACAGGTTGACGTTCTCAATGGTTCCGTCAATTACAAGCGTCTTTGCCATAAGTCCAACGAACGAAAACAGACCCGTCTCGATATCAAATACCATGCAGGCCGCTATGGTGATTGCCAAATCCACAATAAAAAGAGCCATTCCTATATTGAAGCTTGTATATTTCTTAAGAATCATCGCAATTATATCCGTGCCGCCGCCGGAGGCATTCATATTAAACATGATTGCTGCGCTGACCGCCGGAAGAACTATAGCAAATATAAGCTCAAGCACAGGCTGGTTGGTGAGCGGACCATCCATCGGAAAAAGCTTCTCGCACAGACTTAAGCCAACCGATGTAAGCACGCTCACATACACCGTCTTTATTCCGAAGCTCTTCCCAAGAAAGATAAATCCGATAACAAGAAGAACCATATTGATGACAAATGTAAACCACGCCGGTGAATACGGCAGAACCGCGCCTAAAATGACAGATATACCAGTGACTCCCCCGAACGAAAAATTATTCGGGAACTTAAACACATACACACCAACTACCAGAACCAGCGTTGCAAGAGTAAGCATAAGATACTCAAGCACAGCCTGTCCTATTTTACTTTTTACTTCCATAACCTTTATTCCTATCCTTATTTTTCCATCAAAAAATAATTTCGTTGTTTTGACAGTTTTGTTATTATAACATATATACATTTTATTTTCTATAATTTGTTGAAATTCTGTCACACTTCCGGCTGGCATAATACATCTATTCAATATGCCCCAACATCATAGCATTTAGGTATTGCCACGCACACTTTATTGTGTTAATGTAATAGAAAATATTAATTTTTTATAAATTTAACAGGAGGATTTATTATGTTTTGTCCAAATTGTGGAACACAACTTGAAGATGGCGCATTATTCTGCGGCAGCTGTGGAGCCAAAATAGCCGCTCCAGCTCAGACTGCTGCCACTTCATCCGCTGCCTATGCCCCTGCTGCACCAGGCAGACCGCTTGTATCCTTTAAAATCGGAAACATGGATTTTTCAATTGTAAAGGAGAACATTTACTTTTCAGGGCTTATAGCCGCTGTAGTTGCATTTATTGCTCTTTTCTTACCTTATCTTACATGTAAGGTAGATTTTTTGGGTGAGAAGGCAAAGCAGTCTGTCAACTTCTTTTCCGGAACAACAAGCAATGCCGTATTTATCACCCTTGTGCTTCTCGTATACATAGCAGCCAATTTATTCGGCAAGAAGCTTTTTGCAAGAATTACATCTTATGTCGCTCTGGCATTCTTTATTATAACATTAATAGGTATCAAGAGTGATATTTCAGATGTGCTTGGCGGTTTTGAATATTTTTCGGATGCAATAAAGGTATATCCTAGCATCGGTTTTTATATTGAGCTTATCGCAATGATAGTAATGTCATTCGGCTCACTTATAAAGTCCAGGCTCCTTCCGCTGATAATAAAGAAATAACTAAAAGCTGAAAGCCGATTCGGTTTCGGCAGAAACCCTCAAATCCGGAAATATGATTATAGAATTTAATTTATTGAAAAATAAATCTGCCAATTAAAGATAAGACCTTGAATGAATACAGTTATTTGCTGCATTTCATTCAAGGTCTTATTTGCTGCCGCGTCACCCTAAGAGGCATTCCCGAAGGTTATTTTATTCCTACCTCGTCACCTCTGCCGCAAGCTGTAGGTCATAGAGCTTTCTGTACACGCCATTCTGTGCAAGAAGCTCTTGATGATTTCCCGATTCAACGATTCTTCCCTTATCCATGACCATAATCTTATCGGCATGCTGGATGGTTGAGAGCCTGTGTGCTACCATGATGGTAGTTCTTCCGGTCATCAGCTTCTCCATAGCCTCCGTTATAAGACTCTCTGTCTCGGTGTCAATGTTGGCTGTAGCCTCATCAAGCACAAGAATCGAAGGCTTGTATGCAAGTGTTCTTGCAAAGGATATGAGCTGCCTCTGTCCTGCCGAGAGCGTTGAACCTCTCTCCGTAACCGGCTCATCATAGCCGCCCGGCATTTTGCTTATAAAGCTGTCTGCATTGACATATTTTGCTGCAGCCTTAATCTCATCAAGAGTTATATTCTCATTTCTGAGTGAAATATTGCTCTTTATGTCACCGGTAAACAGGAACACATCCTGCTGTACCTGCCCTATCGCACCGCGCAGCACATCCGTGTCAATGTCCTTGATGTTGACACCATCAATAAGAATCTCACCCTTCTGTATATCAAAATAACGTCCTATAAGATTGAGAATTGAGCTCTTTCCGGCACCGGTTGCACCGACAAAAGCTACTTTTTCGCCCGGATTGATCGTAAAGCTTACATCCTTCAATATATACTCGTCCTTCTCATAAGCAAACCATACATTCTTAAACTCAATTTTTCCGTCAACCTTGACATCGACAGGGTGTGACGGATTGACAATTTCAGGCTTCACATCAAGAATCTGGAACATCTTCTCAGCCGAAGCAAGTGATGACTGGAGTGTTCCGAACTGCTCTGCAAGCTCCTGAATCGGGTCGAAGAAGGAGCTTATATAGTTTATGAAAATATAAAGCGTACCTATTGAGATTGCACCTCCGAGCACAAGGCTTCCTCCGCGTCCGATGATTATGACAAGTGCCACAATCGACAGGAAGTAGATGACAGGTCTGAAAATGGCAAATATCATTACCTCCCTGAAGCCTGCCTTGAAGAGTCCCATGCTCTTCTCCTCGAACTGGTCATATTTTTCCTTCTCCCGCGTGAATATCTGGATAAGCTTCATGCCCGATATATTTTCCGAGAGGAATGTATTTATATCCGTAATCTTATTTCTTGTTATTCTGTACGCCTGCCTCGACAGATGTCTGAACACGAATGTGAGCACGCCTATTACCGGCAGGAGTAAAAATGAATATCCCGCAAGCTTTACATTGATTGAGAGCATGACCACCGCATAGCCGATAATCTTTACAATATTCTTAAAAAGTCTTACAAGCACACCTGAGAACATCTCATTTACCGCCTCGGTATCATTCGTAACTCTCGTCACCAGCTTGCCGACAGGCTGTGTGTTGAAAAAGCTGAGTGAAAGGCTGTGAATATGTGCAAACAGCTCCTCACGCATCTTATATATGATATCCTGTCCAAGCTTCTGCAACAGATATGTCTGCAATGCATTCAGCACAAATCCGGCAAGCAGTGCCCCAAGATACAGGAGCGCGGCGTGGCATATCCCGGTAAAATCAAAATGTCTCAATTCCTTCAGCTCATCCCTTGAAAGGCACCGCGCGCCGTCGACATAGCCCGAAAGCACCTCCGGTCCTGCCTCCTTTAAAGTCAAACATTCGTCCGTTGTTATGTTCTCCGCCATATAGTAGCGGTCATTGTACAGAAACATCTGGTAGAATGGTCCATCATAGGAAGCTGCGTCATAATTTTTGCTGATATATACATCGCCGTAGCGTATAGCTCCTGCCGCCTCCTCATCGACGATGGCATAAGGATTATAGTAACCGTTTATATAGTAGTCTATAGCATTACCGATTATGATAGGCTTGTAAAGCTCAACCACTGTTATGAGAAGCACCATGACGGACACAATAACCATTGTAAGCACATGTGGCTTAAGATATTTTAAAAGTCTTTTCATTATTCAGCCACCTCCCCGCTCGTCTGTCCTTTTGCCGCTTCAAGCTGCTGCTTGTCGAACATGCTCTTATAGATTCCGTTTTTAGCCATGAGTTCATTGTGATTTCCTATCTCGGCAGCCTTTCCGTCATCAAGCACCATAATCACATCCGCATTCTGAATTGTAGAAATTCTGTGTGCGATGATTATGGTTGTCCTTCCCTTTCTGTTCTCCTTCAGATTGTTGAGGATATGCTCCTCCGTGTCGGTATCGACAGCCGAAAGCGCATCGTCAAGGATGAGTATAGGCGCATCCTTCATCAGTGCCCTCGCAATTGAACTTCGCTGCTTCTGTCCGCCGGAGAGGGTCACTCCTCTCTCTCCGACTATCGTCTCATAGCCATCCGGGAAAGCCACAATATTGTCATGTATGCACGCCGCCTTGGTTGCCTTTATAACCTCGCCCATATCATCGCCGTCCGCACCGAAGGCGATATTGTTTCTAAGGCTGTCTGAGAACAGGAAATTATCCTGTGGAACATACGCGATATTAGCTCTCAGTACATTTAACGGAATCTTATTTATGTCTCTTCCGTCTATAAGTATCATTCCCGGCTTCGTGTTGTACAGATGCAGCAGGAGGTTTACCAGCGTACTCTTTCCGTTACCTGTTCTTCCGATTACAGCAAGAGTTGTACCTGCCGGCACATCAAGGCACACATCATTGAGTGTCGGCTCAGTATGCCCATTGTGTATAAATGTAAGGTGGTTAAAGGTTATGTGTCCTTCAATCCTCTCGACCTTGTCCGCCTCCGGAGCATCAAATATCTCCGGCTTCTCATCTAAGACCTCCTTCACACGCTTGGCCGAGGCAAGTCCCTGTGATATTGAGGTAATGCTCTCGCCAGCTGCAAGCATAGGCCATACAAGCATAGTCACATACTGGTTGAACGCGACAAAGCGTCCAAGTGTTATATCTCCCACAAGTGCAAGATAACCACCGTAGAGAAGGGTTATAAGGCTGCTCACACCAATGATGACATCAAGAAGCGGCATAACCACCGCCTGAAGCTTTGCGACGCTCATATTCTTATCTCTTGTGCTGTCATTATACTTTAAAAATGCCTTAAGCTCCGCTCTCTCCTGAACAAATGCCTTTATAACACGGACCCCCGAAAAGCTCTCCTGGACCATATCGGTCAGATCCGACAGAGCCTCCTGCTTCTCCTTGAAGCGCTTTTCCATAATGGCACCATAGTAGAACTCACCTGCAAAAATGAATATCATAGGTATAATTGCAAGCAGCGTGAGCTTCAAATCGACATAAAATATCATCTGGCATATAACCATAACAGCCATTACCGTAGCATCAAACGCTGATATGACAGCCATACCTATAGCCATACGGATGGAGTTGAGGTCATTGATAAACCTTGACATCAGGTCTCCCGTCTTGTGCTCGTTATAGTACTCAACCGACATCTGCTCAAGATGCATGAACATATCGTTTCTTATCTCATACTGAATTTTTCTCGCCGCACCGAACAGGAAAAATCTCCACAAGAAACGTCCGACAGCTATAAGTGCTCCGGCAATCAGTATTGCCGCAATAATCTTTAACAGCCCATTAAAGCTGAGTGTATGTGCAGTGAGTCCATCGGTTGCTTCTCCCGTAAACCTAGGCACATATATATTCAAAAAGTCCACCACAAACAATGTAGCTATACCGCCGATATACCGCCACTTATGCCGCGATATATATTTCCATAAAAACTTAAATTCCTGCATACGCTTCCTTCCTTTGCTTTGGTTGGGACAGGGGTCTGACACCGGTGTCCCAATCCTGGGACGCCGGTGTCAGACCCCTGTCCCGGCCATCCGCAACGCTCAAATAAGAGGAGTCCCGCAATCCGGAACTCCTCTTATTTCTATTTGTTACGAACCTAATTAATCTAGGCACATAAATTAGTCACCATTTAAAGAATCTGCCCATTGAGCACAATTACATAATCTCGTAAATCCAGCCCTTAGGTGCTTCAATACGACCCATCTGGATACCTGTAAGTGTGTCATACAGCTTCTTTGTCACAGGACCCATATCGCTCATGCCGCTTGGAAGGCAGATTTCCGTACCATGGTCAACAATCTTACCTACAGGTGAGATAACTGCTGCTGTTCCACAAAGCCCACACTCTGCCATATCCTTAAGCTCTGCCTTTGCAACAGGTCTTTCCTCAACCTCAAGTCCAAGATAATCCTTGGCAACTGTGAGAAGTGAACGTCTTGTGATTGACGGAAGGATACTTCCGGACTTAGGTGTTACAACCTTGCCATCCTTGGTTACAAAGATGAAGTTAGCACCACCTGTCTCCTCAACGTATGTTCTTGTAGCCGGATCAAGGTACATATTCTCATCATAGCCATGCTCATGTGCATCTACAATGTTGAAAAGGCTCATTGCGTAGTTAAGACCCGCCTTAATATCACCTGTTCCGTGAGGAGCTGCTCTATCCACATCAGATACTCTGATTGTGAGTGGCTTGGCACCGCCCTTGAAGTAAGGGCCAACAGGTGTTGTGAATATTCTGAACTGATACTCTGTGGCAGGCTTTACACCGATTACAGGGTTGCTTCCGAACATATATGGTCTGATATAAAGTGTAGCACCGCTTCCGTAAGGTGGAACGTAAGCCGCATTGGCTTCAACTGTCTTTAATACAGCGTCAACGAACTTCTCCTTAGGGAAAACAGGCATCATGAGCTTCTTACATGAATTCTCCATTCTCTCACCGTTAAGGTCCGGACGGAATGTAACAATCTTACCCTGCTCAGTTGTATATGCCTTGAGTCCCTCAAAGCATGTCTGTGCATACTGGAGAACGCCTGCACACTCACTGATAACTACCTTATCATCCTCTGTAAGCACACCATCATCCCATGCACCTTCCTTATAATTAGAGACAAATCTCTTATCGGTCTTGATATAACCGAAGCCGATATTTGCCCAGTCGATATTCTTCTTTTCCATATAACAAATCCTCCTTGTTTTTGCGAAGCAAAAATCCGAGCTCATGCGAGGAGAGGATTCTGCCTCCTTGTTTTTGCGAAGTAAAAATTCTGATACATATTAAACGTCGTACTTATTTGCGTGCATGTAGTGAATTTTTCTCCTTGTTTTTTAAGGAAAACGCGTGCCCTGCGGCAGAGGATTTTCCCAGTGATAAAACAATTGCCGCAACGCGGCTATGTTTAAATAATACCCCCATGTTTCTACTGCGTCAAGATACATCATTAACTTTTTAGCGTATAAAGTATACTTATTTTAATGTATTGCAACCCAATCCATGTTAAAAAACATCAATTTTTTATTTTGGGACACTGGTGTCAGACCCCTGTCCCAGATTGTGTGGGACAGGGGTCTGACACCAGTGTCCCAAGCATACTTTACACTATGATGTCCGCAGTCTCGAATCTGATTACCTTATCAAGCTCCCCCAGCGGCATTTCAACCTGATAGCCAAGCTTTCCGGCGCTGAAAAATATTGTGTCATAGTCATAGGCTGTCTTTTTGCCTGCGCTCTGTGCCTCCTGCGACGGAACATGGAATACTGTCCTGAAAAATTTCTTCATGCCAATCGGTGAACAGCCGCCGTGGATATAGCCTGTGAGCGGCAATAAATCCTTAGACTTTAACATCTCAATCGACTTCTCACCGACAGCCTTTGCCGCCTTCTTTAAATCAAGCTCCTCAGCAACAGGAATGACGAAAACATAATGGTTTCCTGTCTTTCCCGTTGTCACAAGCGTCTTAAACACCCGCTCTTCATCCTGTCTGAGCACAGCTGCAACCTCAACTCCGCTTACTGCCTGCTCCGGGTCATAGCTGTGCGGTGTGTACTTTACCTTCTTCTGGTCAAGTATGCGCATTACATTTGTCTTTTCTTCTTCCTTTTTCATAACAAGCCCTCGTTTTTTTCACACTATTGTGCATTTTTCTGAAGCTTCTTAACCCAGTCGAAGTAGTCGCTCTCCGTTATCATCACATCGCCAATCACCTCAAGCGAAGGGATTCTCTCCTTCAAATATGCAAGGAACGGATCGCCGTACTTCTCATCGGCCTCAATTATGGTGTTGCCATTTTTCTTTACAAGACCTATATACTGATACTTTATTAACTTGTTGTTCGGATTGACTCTCTGCGTGTAGCATGCGCCTATGATGTCCTGTATCGGATGCACATTAACGTACGCCATCGAACCCTCAACTATATAATCGTCTGTGATAATAACAGGAACCGGCTTCGTCTTTTTTCCCTTAAGTATCAGAAAGCTTGCGTTTCCGGCTTTTACCTGATTGTCAAAATCACGAACCACGCTCTCAGGCAGGCTGCTTCCCTTGGCGGCCTCCTTCACCCAGTCATCAGCCGTCCTGTTTGCCCTCTTTATTCCCATGCGGATAAACAATGTTGAGGCAGCAAACCATAAAGCACCCAGCACTCCAAGCACAACAGTTATCGCGGAGACCTCATGCGTGCCATCCATGATAAGGTCCATATCAATCCTAAAGCCCCAGCCCGGAATGTTGCACAGCACACCCACAGCCAAAAACGCTATTATGTAGCCGACCATCGCGCCCTTCTTCTTGGAGATCTTCGCAAGATATGCAAAATAACCCTCGCCGAAAACATTCCGTCTCTCATCGTCTGTCATACTCTGGCAGAATATTTTTCCCTCTTTACCTTCCATTTTTCTTCTCCTTTTAAATTATTGCAGCTATTCTCTTTTTCCGAACAGCTGCAATTTATTTGGCTTGAAACCATGTACATTATTATACTTACATATCTGTCCTCTGGCAAGTGTCATTCCCGCAAAAAACAAGCCCCGGCAAACTCTCTCTTAATCTCAAGAAAGACCCTCATATCCTCCATGATATGATATAGCATAGCCCGGTTCTCGAACTCCTCCCTGCTCCTTGGAAGCTCCTGAACCGAATAGCTCTCCCGAAGTCCCGCAAGCTGCTCTAAAAGCTCCTTCACATCATTCTCCTCCGCGAACTCGTCCGCCACCTTCATAACGAAATCCGCCAGCGCACTTACCTGCTGTGGCGTTGTTGTGAGGCGCACAATATCCGAATACACTCTCTTTAGAATAATGCACTGTCTTGAACGCATCTGCATGTACTCATAATAGTAATCATTCTCACCAAGAAAATGATTGTTCATATAGTATAGCGCTTCTTTTTTAAGATTTGCAAGCATGTTGTCTAATTCATCAAAGCACTCACCTGTGTAATCCGACTTGTTCTCACGCTCCATATACAATGACATTCTCTTCAGGATATGTACCATCTTGTCATCAACCGTCCTCTGATATGCCACAAGCTTCGCTCTGCTGTCGGGCATGAACAGATTAAGCAAAATTCCGACCCCGACACCAATCACAAGGATAAGAAATTCATTAAGTATCATCTGCCATGAACAGCTTCCCGCTGAAATATAGTGAGTGCACAACACCGCTACCGGAGCTATAGCCTCCTTCATATCCAGTACAATACAGAATGTAAGATACGGAATCAGCACAATTCCGAACGCCCACACATGATACCCTGCGAGCGGAAATATCGCTGCCGAGAGAACCGTCATTATAAAAAAAATAACAACTCTCTTAATGGCAATTCTCACCGTCTCCCGCTTGGTATCCTGAATGGTCAGAAGCGTTATGATTCCCGCCGCGTAAGCAAATTGAAGCCCGACCGCCACGGATAACAGCACTGCCGCCACAGAACCGGCAACATACTTTATCAGCTTTATTATCTCTTCTTTTTTCATAAATGGAGTGCCGTTTTTCATGAATAAACTGTCCTTTTTAATTTATCGATTCTTTCCTCTGTCAGCCTTTTCCACTCATCAACTATATTTTTTATCTGTGCAATATCAATATAATCGCACAGCCTTATACGCTCTGCCTGCCCCTTGAACACCGCAGCAATATATTTTTTCTGCTGATCCCTGATGCTCTCCGCCACCGACGATGAACCTGCAAGCTCCATCACCGCAAATGAATCAAGAAGCAGCGGACGGAACAATGTATCCACTGTATTTAAAACATTTTCCCTTGATTGATGCCCTGACGAAAATTGTTCTGCTTTTGAGTAAAGCTCGTCCAGACATTCAAGCGATTCCTGCATATAAGGGAGCGGATTAACCGCCCCGCCCTCATAAGGCTTTAACGATGCGACGACTGTCACCTCATCCAGGCGTTGCAGCAGTTCCCCTTCATCAAGCCTCATCTCACACGGCTCATCGGATTCCCTGTGTTTATTGTTGATGAACAGCAGTACATCACCGTCATTACCTGTGTAAACAACGGCATGCTTGTGCTTCTCATCGATTTTTATTCCCAGCATCGCGCAGCTCTTTGTTTCCTTCAAATACGAAAAAACCTTCTGCCTGCTTATCTTTTCCTCTGTAAGCTCATAACCGATTTTCTTTAAATAAATGTCAAAATATTTTTTCTCCTGCAGCATCGCCCCCGCTATGTAGCCGCCATTGTCCCGCGCAACAATGTACGGCAGTTCCATGCCTGCGGCAACTTGATAATCTTCGTAAGCATACCCCATGCGCTCAAGCATATTAGCGATACCGGCAAATGAGCAGGATGAGTTAAAGGTCATGTATTTCATTTAAAACCGTCCTAAATTTAATGTTCTCAAATTTCCTTCACCACATCGCACACTCTTCGCTTCGGCACGACATAATCCCTGTTATCATCAAGATAGTACTTCACGTCGCCGTCCTTCATATCCTCAATGCGGCTTGTGTGCGACGGGTATCCAAAGGCTATGACCGTGTGTAACGCCTGATTATCGGTGAGTCCGAATATCTCGGAAATTTTCTGCCTGTCGCACGCGCCTATGATACAGCTTCCGACTCCGTGCGCCCACGCCGCAAGTCTCATATTGGCAATGGCAAGTCCCGCGTCAGTATCACAGTTCTTGTTGATATCGGTATTCTCGACAACACCGATGAAAAGCACAGGCTCCTCGCCTGCCTTTGGCTGTCCCTGCTCAGGTGGAAGATAGCCTGCCCACTTGGTAAGCGCGAACACCTCCGCGACCTTTTCCGGGGATTTCACCACCACATAGCCAAGAGGCTGCCTGTTAGCCGCGCTTGACGCGTTGCGTGCCGCCTCCATAATCTCGCCGATTATCTCATCCGAAACCGCTGTCTGCTTAAAACGGCGATATGTCCTGTTAGTTCTCATCAAATCCATAAGTTCCATAAAACCAGCCCTCCATGTTATATTTATTCACAAAATATGATACATTTGCATTTAGTATATCACATCCGGATTATCTTTTGTAGAATGATTTGTGAGAAATCCTATTCCTGAATCGTTATATATATGAGCAGCAAAAAACTCATGAGTGCTCATAAATGCAAAATATACCAAAAACCAAGGAGGAGCGTGAGTGAAAACCGACATAATACTAACCCTGTTTGATTCGTATGCGGACGACCTGTACCGATTTGCCGTCTCGTACACGGGCTCAAAGCAAGAGGCGGAGGATATTGTTCAGGATGTCTTTTTGAAATTGTTGTCAAAAAACATAGCGATAAACAGCAGCTCCGAAAAATCATACCTTTTTAAAATGACCGCCAACCTATGCAAAGATTATTTAAAATCCAAGCGCGCAAAAAATACGGATGACTATGACGAGGTCATGGAAGGCATGAGCACTTCAGACTCGTTTACCGACGACGAACGGCAGCTCTATGATGAGCTCATGCAGCTTCCCGACATTCAGCGAGTCCCCGTGTATCTTCATTTTTACGAAGGTTACACCTATAAGGAAATTGCAAAAATTCTGCAAATATCCGAATCTGCCGTCGCAATGCGTATAAGCAGGGGCAAGGATGAATTGAAAAAAAGATTGGAGGAATGATTATGGAAAATTTAATTAAAACCACATTTGATAAGCTTGAGATGGATTCCGAAGCAAAAATGACAATCAAAAATAATCTTCTGCATGCACGAAAGCGGAATTACACTTGGATGCGTTACGCCGCCTGCGCCGCCACATTCATCGCCGTGCTTTTTATGATTCCAACAACCAGAGCGGCTATCGTCAATGCCGCCGAATACCTGACGCGCATTTTTCATGGTGCCGACGGAGCCGAGATAATCTATGAGGAAACCGACAATATGGTAAAGTTTTCCTTTGAAATATCCGACACCGGGTACACGGAGATTTCCGACGGACGGCTCTATTTTGTGCTCGGCGATGTGCGTGATGACATCACTGACCTTTGCAGCGAAAGCACATATTTCAGATATGAGCTTGCAAACTCCGATGGCAGCAAAAGCGTAATTTTCGTCGGCGGAACGGTCACGGACAACGGCTGGATTGAGCTTTTGTTTGATGCTGACGGAAACTATGTTTTCGGCAAAAGAAAGGTTCACTCGGGAGAGCTTGCGGACTCCGATGAAATGCCTGCATGGGCGGACGCCGCGCTTCGGAGTGAGGATGTGCAGTATTATTAAGCTGTGCCTGTAACCATTACACAGATAAAGGACGGTGCTTTACCCGAGACACCGTCCCTTTTTCTTACACTGTTTTCTCATAATCGCAGAGATATTTAAGCCATACAACTATCGCCTCATTGTCCTTGTCCGTCACCGCTTTGTGTATGGGACAGGGGTCTGACCCCTGTCCCAATAAGCCCTTTCCAGCCCTCAATCACCTGCTCCAGCAAAAGCATATCAATATGCCTGCAGAGCCGTACCTGCTCTGCACCACTCTTAAAAGCCGCATCCATGTAGGCTCTCTGAAGTTTTTTTATGTTCTCTGCCATGTCTTTCTCGCCTAACAGCTCCATCATCGCCACCGAATCTAATAAAACCGGACGGAACAATGTGTCCCTTGTCCGCTCCACACTCTCATGCGGTTGAAAATCAGCGCAGAACCTGACAATATCGCCATGCAGCTCATCAAGACATGAAATCGAAGCCTCCATAAACGGAACCGGACTGTCCACCTTACCGCTGTACTCCTTAAGTGAAGCAACCATTACCTTATCGTCAAGCCGCTGCAGCAATTCATCTTTGGTAAGCTCCAGCCTGGCGGGTTCATCCGATTTCTCATGCTTATTATTTATGAACACCAATGTATTGCCGGCAGTGTTCACACCCTTATACACAACTGCATGCTTGTGTCTTTCGTCAATTCTTATACCGAGCATTGCGCAGTCCATCTCATTTAAGATAGCTATGACATCCTGCCTGTCAACGTAATTTTCAACCAGCTCATAACCATTTTTCTTAAGAAAAATATCAAAATACTTCTTTTCCTGCAGCATTGAACCTGCCATATATCCGCCGTCACACTTCGCCACTATATACGGAAGCTCCATCCCCAATGCAACCTCATAATCCTGAAAGTCAAGTCCCTTGCTCTCAAGCATATTGGCGACACCGGCAAATGAGCAGGATGAATTGAAGGTCATATATTTCATCTCAAATTTCCCCCTGTTTTAACTATTTAAAATGTATTTGGGTTCAACATCTGTAAGCCGTACTTACCAGTTTTCTCCCGCTTCATTTGCCTTATTCATCAGCGTATTTTCAAGCACGGAAAAAGCCGGTATGAAGCTGTCCCTTATAAGAAGAAGCAGTTCATCTGCCTCATCTTCATTGTATATATGAACGGATGTATTGCGCTTTTTCAACATTGACAGCCACACGGCTGAATCATCCAGAAAGCCCATTTTATATCCGAGCTGCAGTATCTCGCGGGGCGAACCTGTCTCTGCCTCCACCGCTCCATGAAGCTTTAATATCTCCTGCAACGCCTTCCACGCAAGCTCGAATGTCAAATTAAACTGTCCGATTATGCCTGTCCTGTATATTTCATTTTCATCTGCAAATTCAAAATCCGCTTTTCTCAAGACAGCAAGGCAATTGGAAAAATTATCAAGCTTTTTCATATATGACAACACCATCCCTCTCAATCTCTTTTTTCAATTCTTCCGATATCCCTGAATCCATATCAATCACATCAAACATCAATAGCGAATGTACGTTTTCCTTGATGTCCCAATAAAATTCATCAAAATCCCCACCATACACGGCAATATCCACATCGCTTCTCTCAGTATTGCTCCCTCTTGCCCTCGAACCAAACAGCACAACCTTCGTAACCGAATGTTTTCCGGCAAACATAACAATCTCCCGCTCAACTCTTTCAGGAAGATTATATTTCATTGTACATCCTCCTCTAAATCCAGTAGTCCGGACAATGTCCTCCGTACGCTCTGCAGCAATCAAAAATATCCGCAAGCCACTTCGTTTCCTGCCCATATATAAACGATAATTCGCAAATTTTATAAATTAAATTTCCGTCACCACATCGTCTATCCTACGCTTAGGCACAACATAGTTGCGGTTCCCATCAAGGTAATATTTCACATCGTCATTTTTCATGTCCTCAATGCTGCTTGCATGTGACGGATATCCGAATGCGATAACCGTGTGAAGCACCTGATTCTGTGTAAGCCCGAACATCCGTGAAAGCTCAGGCTTATTGCATGCGCCTATAATGCAGCTTCCAACTCCATGCGCCCATGCCGCAATTCTCATGTTCGCGATGGCAAGCCCTGCATCCGTGTCACAATTCTTGTTAATGTCCGTATTTTCCACAACTCCGATGAACAGTACAGGCTCCTCACCCTTTTTTGGCTGTCCCTGCTCAGGTGGAAGATAGCCCGCCCACTTGGTGAGCGCAAAGACCTCTTCAACCTTCTTCTGCGATTTCACAACAACATAGCTGAGCGGCTGCCTGTTAGCCGCACTCGCCGCGTTGCGCGCTGCCTCCAGTACCTCCGCGATTATCTCATCAGATACTGCTGTCTGCTTGAAACGGCGGTAGGTTCTGTTCGTTCTTATTAAATCCATAAGCTCCATGAAATTATCCTCCATTTAAACCAGTAAGGATGGGTAGAAATCATTATTCAACGATAATTTTTCGCCCCATCCAAACAATATTTATATACTGTTTATAATTCTATCACACATGTTAGCACAATGTATCATCCTTAGCAATACAGTATTTCAACCGGCGCGCTCAGATTTCACTCCCATTTCACCACCACAATGTCTTTATCCAGCCTGTCATACGGCATATACTCGTCGCAATATGCCATTATAATGCCTCAACGGCTTTCCTATATTCATCCATAAAAAACCGGACATATTTTTCAGCGCTCCTGTAATAAATTCCATACTCTATATTCTTTGTATCCGCAATCATTTTGTTAAAAAATGTGCAGAATATCATTTCCATATCCTGTGGCTCACTAACCCAATTCATTTTCAAGAAGCCTTGCCGCATCCCTTACGCAGTCAATGCACTCCCTCTTTACAACTCCATCCTCAATTCCCTTTAGCTCCTTGCAGATTACGGTGCCGTTCTGCTCCTTGAAGGAGGTGATTATGTTTCTCGCACTCTTCATCGTTTTCTGTGGGTTCTTATTGATTGCCCCAAGCACGTTGACTGCCCCGATAATCGCACCGCAGGTCGCCTCCATGCTGACACCTATTCCGACCGCAAAGCCCTGATTCAGATTCTTCATCGTCTCCTCATCAATGCCTGCAAGGTCGCAGTATGTACATGCCACCGCCTGTGCGCAGTTAAAACCGCACTGTTTTTTCTTCGCTGCCTCTTCAACTCTTGTTTCCATGCTGTTTCTCCTGTCAATTAACTTCCATATATATGGTATTTCTCTCCGGCACAGCCCCGCTCTTCTTAAATAAATCGCGTATCGTGACAAACTCATAGCCCTGCTTCTTAAGCTCCGGAATAATAGTCTTTATCGCCTCAACCGTCTGCACATTCCCCTGCATATCGTGCATGAGAATAATGAAGCCTGGCTTAGCCTGCGCAAGGATTCTCTGTACCCTCTCCACTGCCGGCACCTCAGGAAGCCAGTCCTCACAGCCGTAGCCGCAGATAAAGGTGAGGTCGATTAGGTCATACATCTTTTTATCGTGGTCAATGTACGGCGGTCTGAAAAACTGCGGCTTGTCGCCTGTAAGCTTCTCGATAACATCCGATGTATAGCTTATCTCGTCAAGGATTTCCTGTTCCGATAAAGTGGTCATCGCGCTATGTGTGCGTGAATGGTTTTCGATTGAACAGCCCATGTCATGTGCGCGCTTAACAAGCGGTGCCGTACTGTCGGTGACATTGTTTCCTATCAGGAAAAAGCTTGCCACCACGCCGTTCTCCTTAAGCACATCAAGCACCTTGTCGGTAATGCCCGCCGTCGGTCCATCGTCAAAAGTCAATGCAACTAATTTTTTCTGCTCCATCATGTGTTCTCCTTTATATTTCGGTATAAAAATGGCTGTACCGGCAATTTACGGCTACAGTCCCTCTATCACTTGCTCCTCTTACTCATCTTTTTAAGATAGCTGTTCTTTAACTCATTCTCACCCTTAAGTCTCTCTATCTCAGCCTTCAGGTGCAGGACATACTCGCGGGTCAGCTTCACGCCTCCGCGCACTGCGATATCCTCATGCTTTTCCATCTCGTCAAGCCACCGGTTTAACGATTTTTCCCTTATATCGTTGTAGGTATTATCATCCTTTATAAACATAGTCTTCTCCAATGATATTGAAGTCAAAACATTCTCCAATTCCAATATATTTTATAACCCCAGACCAAGCCGCAAAGAAATTATCAGAACGCCTTTCTGAGTATCCCCACTCCAAGCGGATAAGGTCCCGTATGCACCGCTATCGTCGCGCCAATCTGGAATATGTCTATGTCATTTCTTCCTGTATCCGCCTGAACCATATCCCTGAACTGAACCGCTTCCTTCTCATCATACCCAAAGCCTACGACAATAACATAGTCATCTATGTTCTCCCCTGTCTCCGCAAAGTACTTATGCATAAGGTCTATAACCTTGACCATGGACTTCTTTCTTCCGTGTGCTATTCCGCCGGAGTAGATTTCTCCGTCCTTTAATATAATCATCGGCTTAAGCCCCAGTGTTCCGGCGATTATTCCGGCAGTCTTTCCCGCTCTTCCGCCATGCACAAGATAGTCCATTGAGCCGACTGTGAATAATATTCTTGAGTGAGGTATCATCTCGTTAAGTCTCTTAATCGTATCTGAAAGGCTCCAGCCTGCGTCACGCATTCTCGCCGCCTCAAGTGTGAATATTCCCTGAAGCACTGTGTCAACCTGCGTATCCATAACCTCAATGACCGCATCCGGATAATCCTCAAGTACCATGTTCCTGGCATTCATCGCAGAGTTATATGAGCCTGAGAACTTGGTTGTTATGCACAGGCACAGTATCTCCTCGCCGTTTTTTACATACGGCATAAATGCCTTCACATAGTCATCAACCGATGGCATTGATGACTTAGGGTACACACCCTTGTCCTTAACCATTCTCTCATAAAAATCGCGGATTCCTATATCTGCTATCTCCCTGTCATACTGCTTCTCATCAAAGGAAACATAGAAAGGAACCACATCTATATCATACTTTTTTGCGCGCTCTGTGCCAAGGTCGCAGGAGCCATCTGAAATTATACGAAACATAATTTACCTCATCTTTTCTATTAATAATTTTTATTGCCGAAGCTTATATTGCCGCACAGGCTTCCTCCGCTTCTAAATCCAGTGGGATTACGGTAGCTCTATTTCAAAAAATCAATGTAACTGTTCAGAGCTACCTCGAAAATGCTATGCATTTCCTCGGTGTGGCATATCCGCCAAATATCACATCTGCTTTCTTACAACGGCATATTCATCGTTCATGGAAAAATACGCACACCTGTCATTAGTGCCCTGAAGGAACTTCACAAGGTCATCCTCGTCAAGGTCCATATCGCATACATAGCACTCGGACTCTTCATCATATACATAATAACTGCACATCTCGCAATTGGTAGCTGCCATTATTGTACCTCCCATCTTTCTGCCTGCTCTGCGGCATTCTCAAGTCCCTTCAATGACATCTCGTATGAAAGGACTGTAAGAACCCCCAGCAATACCCGCCTGTACGCTTCATCCGAATGCAAGCCTCTGTTTCGCATAGCTGCGTCCGCGAGCAGCACTGAATGGACTATAAGCTCCTGCTTTATATCAAGCTTATCCTGCTCTTCTCCAAGAATAAGGCTGATGTCATAATCATCCGTATTGCCGCACCGTGCCTGACACACCGCACAGCCCGGGGAAATGTTGTACTTTTCCTTGTGCAGCCTCTCAAGCCACTCCTCAGCCTGCGCCTTATCACAGCCCTCATTGAACGCTAAAAGAGCGTCACATATAAGCTTAATCGTGTCATCCGTGTACGGATTGTTTCCACAGGTCTTTGCAAGCCCGACTATGGCACCAAGCAGCTCCCTGTCATGCAGGCTCATCTTACTTATATATCCTTTGTGGACATCATTTCTATTCATAAAAAATAAATCCTCATTTCCAACACCGGTTTTATTTTATCCATAAACTAGTATTTATAACTACATTGTAGCACATTTATCTCCATGTCACAACTAAAACAGAACCTTTTTACTTTTATTTAAAAATTCAATTCGTGGGCAACGCGTGCCAGTTAGTATTTGAGTGTATATCGTATTCTTTTATGCATATCAGCTCCGTTGTACAAAGCAAGATGTCCTAAGAACTCTGATAATGGTATTCTTTACGTTCGCACCAGAATCTGATTCCACCCAAAAAAACTGCTGTCATATCAATCCGCCAACGCAGCAGGCTGTATATAACCGCAGTTTCTTTACCAATATTTTTTCTTATATTAGCCGGGTATCAGAACATGCTATATCCCTGACCGTGCATAGCGTATTATATCTATGCATAAATATAATACGTTATACACTCATAGATTAATTATGCATGTTCTGACACCCGGTCTATGACCCTTACGGTAAAAAAGGATTTACTTCATTCTATCCTTAACATAGTTCATAATGTCCTCGTTGTCCTCAGGCATACGGCAGCCGACTATGTAGGTACCATCATCATCCGTTGAACGTATAATAACACCTGTGAGCTTCTCTCCCTTCAACAGCTCAAAAGCATTGATTTTTATTTCGACTTCTTTTCCTATTGCAGTCTTGAAGGCTTCATCCCTGACTGCAAATGCGAATCCGCCTGCACTTATGTTCACCAGCTTACCTATTGCAGTATGTGCTGTTCCCTTAATTAAAGTCTCGCATGAATTGGTCATCGCAAGTCTCGGATACTTTCTTCTATTCATGACCTCAGGTCTTGAGGAAAAAACAAGCATGTAATGTCCGGACGTGTTCCTGTCTGCAGCAACACACGAATCCTTCCATATATACAGTTCATTGTTAACTATAATATGTATGTTATACTTTTTATTCTTAAAGTCACCTAAGAATGAAGCCAGCTTGTCGGCTGCCGGAATATACACATTGCCATGCTTTACCAACGTAACTGTTGTGTGATACTCTTTTCCACTCTCTTGGTCGAACAAGGTTACACTCATTCCCTCCTGAATATCCTCAACGCTCATGAATCCGCCTGCTCCAAGCTCAGATACCAGCTTGCCTACAACGCTCTCTATATCTGAAACGCTCTTGGCAGTCTCATCATACTTGCTCATCATGGTTCTGGTAGTCTCTTCCGACTCCTTAACACCCTTTACAATCGTAACCATAATGTCCTGAACCTGCTTCATATTGTCAACCATGCTCTGGTTTGAAGTCTCAACATGCTTCATTGCCGAATCCACAACCTGTATCTCGTCTCCAAGCTGCTTGGAATCACTTGCAATCGTTCCAACGCTGCTATTTACAAGCTCAATAGTCTTCAAGGTCTCTGATATAAGCTTGAGTATTGTTGTTATTGATTCCGTCATTTTGTCCGATGTGCTTTCAAGAAGTCTAAGAGCCTCCATAATACTGCCGGAGGACTTCTGTGTGCCTGTACTGAGATCTCTTATCTCATCGGCAACTACCGCAAAGCCGCGACCTGCATCCCCGGCTCTTGCAGCCTCGATTGACGCATTAAGCGCAAGCAGGTTAGTCTTTGAGGTGATTCCCTCAATAGTACTTGTCTCCTCCTTCACACGCTCAAACTGGCTGTGGAAGTCACTTAAAATATTTTCGACATCTGCCGAAAGCTCTGCCATGGAATTAGTTGCTTCAACAGCACTCTCAAGCTGTCCGGAGCTTGAAGCTGCATGCTGTGCTGACTTCTCACTTATATCAACAATATGCTCTACAAGACCAGCTACATTCCCTACCTGTTCATTGATATCATTAGTCATGTTCATTGTAGAATCAATCTTCTCACTGAGCACGGCGTTATTCTGTGCAACATTCTCCATTCTTGAAACTACAGCACCCGCACCTTCCTTATTCTCCTCGGACAACTCACGTATTACCGTAACACCATCAACTATTGTGCTGCTCGCACCCTTTACCTGATGTACAGTCATCACCACACGATTAAGATTATCCTTCACAGAACCTAAAAGCGAACCATCGGACCTTATAAGGTGGCTGGTTGACATGATATATCCAAAATAACAAAGCATGGTTATTCCAAACTCCAGCTCATAATACAGCTTATCCTCAGGAGTTTTCATTCCGCCAAAATAACAGCTTGCAATATTGATACCCACTATCACAAGATTCATTGTCGAGAAACGCAGCAGGTACCACTTATCCTTATAAATCATGACCATGCTCGCAAGCGGAAAAATGTATGTAAATGCAAAGCCCTGCTTCGTAGTCGCCATGATATACAGGTAAACTATACCGAAGCCATACGCAAGAACATTCTTATATTGTTTTGTAGCCGCTCCCTGCAGCTTCAGCAAAATGCAGCCCGCTATAAAAGGCACCCAGCCGCAAACCAACAGCATGGCATAGTAAGCTGTGCTCCTGCGCCCCTTCGCAACTTCAACCGCATAAGCAGCTGAAAATACAACCAACATGGCAAGCCACATTCCTCTTGCTATACGATTGGCACGCGCCTCAAATTCTTTTTCATCATACTCCATATTCTGTCCTCCATTTTATCATGAGTGTAATGTACCCACATTCGATAATTGATTGTAACACAAAATAAAAAAATTTACTATGGTTTACAAAAATATATTACGATGTTGGAGGCAAAACATGCTCTATAAACTTAGCGTGTATAACGTATTATATTTATGCATAGCACCGCATCATGTGGTACTTCTCCAGTCCAAGCGAAAGGGCGATGACGACAATGTCCGTCACCGCCCTTCGCTCAAAGGTTCGCAGCTGATTTATTCAGCGTTTTCTTTCTTCTTTTTGCTGTAAACGGTGATGCCGATCACAGCACCGCCGCTGATAAACAGCAGTGCGATCCAGAGGAGCATATTGCTGTTGTCACCGGTCTGCGAAGAATCCGGATCAGTCGGTGTTCCGGTAGCTGGAATCTCAACTTCCGCCTTCTTGCAGCCGCAAACCTTGCACTCTTCATGCTTGGAGCCATTTTGCGTTGCGGTCGCTTCCTTGTCAACAATCCACTTGAAGTCGTGCGCCGCCTTATCGGCCTTATCTCCGCAAGAGCATTCATGCCAGTGGTTGTCGGCATCGTACTTCCACTCGCTGCCGTAGCTGTGAGTATGCTCACCGCCGCTATTGCGCAGAATCGTCAACGTGTAGGTTTTAGCACCGATTACCACGACAATGTCGGTTGTGCCGCTGTTAGGGATGGCAACGGTTGCGCTGCCGCCGGTGGACAGAGCCTGTCCGTTGATGCTCACGGGCTCGCCGTTTCCAGACACCGCTGTGACTAGCGTAGATGTTGCTCCGCTATCATTTTGCAGCGTATAGGTATAGTTCGTTCCGTTGGCGGTAAAATCGCCGAGCCCCACTGCCAGACCTTCAAAGGTCAGAAGGTCATTACCGGACACTGCGGCTCGCACCACTACGCGGGTGCCAAGCCGGGAGAAGGTGACGGTTTCCGTCTGGAAGGTTTCCCCGGAGATGTCACCGCCAATACTGGTCTTTTTCGTTTCCAGAACGGTCCCGGCAGCATCCAACAGCGTGGTCACCAGTGCTGCGCTAGTCTGAGACTGCAGGGAGTTGTTGCGCAGGGTAATGGCGGCGGTGCTGTGACCGTTTCCGTCGTTCCCCTGTGTCACATCCATCGTCATCCGCTCTCCGGTGCGGGCCAGTGCGCCGGTCATATGGACGCTGGCCTCGCTGTCACTGCCGTCATACTCCGGCAGGCGCTGATTGCTTCCCGTTCCACCGATCTGACCTTCCGCCCACGCCTCGGCGTACAGATAGGTACCCACATTGGGGATCTCGGTTTTGCCAATTGAGTTCATATACTTGCCCAGATCATAGGTCAGGTCCAGTGTAAAGGTTCCCTGATCGATGCGGGCGAGGGCGCTGTCTTCGGAAATGGTGATTTCATTATCGCGAACCGATACGCCGTTTGTGGCGCAGGCCACCACTGCAGATTTGGTATGCAGATCATCCGCATAGAACGCAAGCTTCACCTCGCGGTTCTTTCCGCCAGCCAGCGTGGCGGCAGAGGAATTATAGAGGGTCATGCGTACCGTGCGCTTGCCGGCGCTCTCCGCAATCACTTCCATTTGCGAGATGCCAATGTCGGGATAATCCAGATACACTGTGCCGTTTTCGTTGATGCCGCCGGCGGCGGTGATGGTATAGCTCGGGTCGGTCACGCGGTCCTTCACATGGTACCAGACGGTAAGGGTGGTGCTTTCATTGGGCAGCAGTTTTTCCGTAAAGGTGGCGGTTTCCCCGCTGCCAAGCTTGACCGTTAGGTTTGTCACATCGTTCAGCCCGGTGTTGCGGATGGTAAAGCGAATGGGTGTCAGGCTGTTCAGCGCCAGCGTTGCATAATCCACACCGATCTGTTCCACTGCCACCGCGTCGGTGACAAAATCAGAGGTAGCGGTATAGAGGATCGTTTTCTCACCCGGAACGGTCACGTTGCCGATTACCTGCGGGTTTTCATCGTCATAGAAGGTGGCCTGAATGACAGCCTGCACCTGATTGCTGCCGCTGACATAGGCATCAAAGTGGTCAGCCAGCGTGCGATCCGGCAGCTCTGCCAGTTCCAATGGTGCGGAGAGCGTGTAGGTATTTTCGGCATAGCGCAGCTTGGCCGCCTTCAAAATGCCGTGATCTACCGCGCCGTTGGCGTTATTGACAGTCTCGTTCCAGACGATGGTAAGATCATTTCGGCTTCTATGATCCCCGCTGAGGGAAGCGAAGCGGAAGTCTCCGCCCACGACGGCGTTGCCGCTGCTGGTCAGGACAGACAAAGAGCCGGTGAAACTGTTGGACATGGTGCCGCTGCCGTCCACAGCCAACAGCTGAATATCGCTGCTGCCGTCTCGGACACTGTGCCAACCGATGACAAATCGGTCATCCCCGCTGCCGAAGTTGGCTGCAACGACCTGGGGATTTTCGTCAAGATTGCTGTCACAGGTCGCCAGCATGGCTGTACCGGGAGTTCCGTCAGCAGCCACGGTACAATAGGCGATCTCGTAGGCGGAGATATCTCCGGTTCCGCTGCGATCCAGCGAGTAAACCGCCATAGCGGTTCCGTCGGGCAGCATGGCCGCCTGCAACGCCTTCACGCTGCCAGTAGCACCGTTATAAAGCATTTTGGCATTGCTCCAGTCGCCGTTACTGCTGTCATAGCAACTGTACATGATACAATCTCTGGTCGTGAAGTTCAGCAGGTTGCTGCCCTGCGTACCGGGATCGGGGGTGTAAACGCTGCGCCAGAACACGATGGCCTTGCCGTCGCCGCCTACTGCCGTAGCTGGGGCCAGATCCGGCGTGCCGTCGTTGGTTAGGCGGGTGGAAGTCCAGGTTGTGCCGTTATAGACGGACACTACGATCTCCGTGCTGTTCATCAGCAGGTTTTGCTCTTCCAATGTCACGGGATCACCGGCATTTTTACCCGGCAGGTCGGTGCCCATGCGAACCCAAGCCGCCGCCGCGAAGCTGCCAGTGCCAGACAAAGAAACGCTCGTGTCGCCGTAGCCGGGGAACTCTGTGGGAACGTCAATTTCACTGGAGGGGGTATAGATGCCGCCATTGAGGGTGGAGAAATGCGCCCGGCTGTCGTAAATACTGCTGCTGTTGCCATCGTTAATGTAGGCCAATACCTTCCCGTCATCGCTGAGCTGTGGATAGGATGTTGGGTTGGCATTGGTCTGGATGTTTTCCAACCCATTGGTGGAGTTCAAAGAGAACAGCATCATCCGCTGCTGGGGCTGGCCCCAAGTACGGGCATATTGCTCCAGATAGTCCCGGCTTTGGAGCGTTGCACTGCCAGAAGCCACCTGCATTCCGCTCTGGACCGCCGCCATCCTCAGCGAGGCAAGGCTCAGCCCACTAGTGGCGCTATTCCAGTAGTCGTCGATTGTTTTCCAGTCATTAAAAGTCCTGGTGGCTCCAAGGGTTCCGGAGGCGATCACCGCCTCGTAGGAGATAAACAGGAAGGTTGCCACAAATTTGATTCCCACTTCGCTTTGGATCCCCAGGGCCTGACCATTGATCTGGCGCTTTGTCTCGTCGGCAAGATAGGTGCGGGAAAGGAACTTATTCTGACTGTCCACATCCAAATTGCCGAATAGGCCGATCTTCAGCGCCACGACCGAATAGTCAAAGCCAATGCCGCCAAACGCGTGGACATAGGCGTTGATACGCAGCGTGGTCAAAAAGTCATTCACAGCCGTGGCCGTGGGATCGCTCCAGGCAAGCTCTGTACCCTCGCCCTGCCGGCCGTAGCGCACTGCGGTACGGAAATCCAGCTGAATGGCACCACCCAGCTCAAAGGTTGCTGTCAACGGCACGGGACCAGCCATGGCATTCACGCTGAAGTTGAAGCCCACGCCAACGCCGGCGGTAAAGCCGCCGCCTACGGTGAAAACCTCCCACTCCTTTTTTTCGGCGTTATAGCGGATTTCCGCTTCGTAAAAGCCCTCCAACTGCAAGTTGAGATCCGTGTTGGTGACCTTGCCGACCATGGAGTTGGCTTTGTAGTCCCCCTTGGGATCATAGGTGCCCTGGGCCATCTGGCTCAGGTCCCCGGTCCCGGGCACGCCCACTTCCAGGTTCTGCGTCAGCACATTCGCACCCAAGGCCACGCCGTCCTCGGAATAGTCCATGTCCTCCATCTCCAGCGTATTGTACCCGGCCCAAATCATGGCACGGAACACGGAAGGATCTTCGCTAGGGGTGATAAGCATTTTGAACACGGATGTGTCCACCGGACCGCTCAGATCATCCAGCCGTCCGGTCAGCACCTTGAGAATGTTACTATCGCCCACTCCGCCAAAGTCAACGTCATTCACTCCACTGGAGTCCTTCATCGTCAACAGAATACCGGTGACGCGCTCATCCTCTGTCACCTTGGGCACTCGGGTCAGATCAACGACCCTGAAGGGCATTATTTTCTCCTGTAGCAGGCTGCCGTTCAGGCTCAGCTGCGTTTTCATACCCACATCCTTGCCGTCGGCGATCCATCCAGAGGTGGTCATGGTGGCCTCGGTGAGGGTCAGATCGTTTTCCACTACGGGGATGGATGAGAAGGGATACTGCGTGGTACTGCTACTCTGGGCGGCAGGAAGAACGCCGTATTCGTCCGCCAGCTTGAGACTGTAATTCCGCGCGTCGGCAATATCCTCGCCCCAGAGGAACATGGTGGTGTGCAGGCTTGCTGTTTTAAAGCTGCTGTTAGGACCAATCTTCCCAGTCGAGCTGCGGACATCCACCTTCTGACCGTTGGCAAGACCGTAATCAACGCTTTGCGCCACAATGAAGGGTTTGTTTTCCTCCCCCGCCGGCACGCGCTCCAGAGAGACAACGCCCTCTGCGGTGCGCATTACATCGTCCACGCCCAGCTTGCCGTTGACAGTCAGCAGCAGCGGATAGTACTTGTCTCCGTCAATTGCGCTGATCTCCAGAATGTACTCCAGCTGATCCAGAGCGGAAAGCGCCGTGGTGTTGCTCTCACCCTTTTCGGCCGACCAGAACTGGGTGGAATCCAGATAGACGGTTATATTTCCCGCCGCATCCGTGGTATAGGTGTCGCCGGTGATGCCGCTGACAAGTGCTCCTGCCCTGGAGCCCAGCAGAGCTGTCTCGCAGTAGCCTCCGTTTTTATAAACGCCGCCGCGAACGGTCACCGTCTTGTTCGCAAGCGGATCGCCGCCCGGCGTGATGAGCGTCACAGATGCCCGGGCGACTCGCCGAAGGCTGAAGGTATTCAAGGGATAAAGCTGCAATTTTGTGGCATCCCGCTCGCCGGAACGCAGATTTTCCTTATAGATGGTGCCCAGATAAATATCCGCGCCGGAGCCGGACCGCAGAGACACCTCACTGGCGATTCCGTTGGGTTCGTAAAGTGCCAGCACGCCTTCACTGTTGGTCGTGACCGTTTTGGACACACCTTTGCCGTCGGTGTATTGCAGCGTAGTTTCCGCTGCAGGCATCAGCTGGAAGAGATAGAACTTATTTTGCAGCGTTTTCGCTGTCACCTGTACGGCGGCATTCATGCCCGTGGCGGCATGGGTAGCCGTGACGGTTGCGGTGCCGTTGGCCAAGCCGGACAGCGCCATTTTGGTTTCGGGAAGGTAGGAATCAAAGGAGAAGTTTCTGATGTCCTCATACAGTCCGCCCTGCTTGTAGTTGACGGAAATAGCATTGTTGTTGCTGGAGAGCCACCGGATGCCGTCTTTAAAGGAGTTCCATCCGTACTCGTCATAGTTGATGCCTATGTACTCGATCAACCCCAACTCCTGGCGCAGCTGGAAAATTTCAGCTGTATCGGTGGGCAGGGTGCCGCTGACCTTGGAGGTATTGTCCATGGTCAGCGCAGAAATCGTCTTTCCTTCGTCGTCCTGCACCTTCAGTGCGTCGGTATCGTAGACATACAGGGGGAAGGAGTCGGTGCTGGGAGATTCCTCACCAGGATTCTCCACGCTCAAAACCACTTGATAGGTGTCCTTCAGATTGCCGGCTTGCACACTCTGTAATGACAGGGGGAAGCTCCCGGAGGTGCCGGATAGGCGCACACTGTCCACCACTTTGGTGGTGGTGTTGTCCTCTGTGACCCGGGTAATGGTCAGCGTGGGCTGCAAAGGGGCGCCCTCAGTGGTGTTTTCCACCGACCAGTCGATATTGACGGCGCCGTCAGTATCCTTGAGGTAAATGCTCTGGGGCGGTGTCAGCCTGGCTGTGGCAGGTGGTGCCTGCACGATGATCCAGGCAAGTGCCGACAAGCGGACGTCCTCACCCCCTGCGTTGGGATGCGGCATGGAGACCAATACCGTGTAGGCAGGGGTATTGCCGTTGGAGAGCTTGGAGAGCACATTCTCCTCGATTCGCACGCTGTTTTTATCCTTGCCGGCGGTATAAGTCGCAACGGGCTTGAGACCGCTCAGCGCCGCCTCATTCGCGTAGTTGCCCTCATACAGGTCAATCCTGTAATTGAACTCTTTGCCCGGTGCCATCAGCGCGGCGTTGGAGCTCCACAGCACGGTGGCAGGCTGATTTACCCGCGTCACGATGGACGCGCCGCCGGGAATCACCAGTGCCAGGGAATCGCCTGCCGTCACGGTATAGGGCTTTGACTCGCCCGTCACATCATCGGCAGTGTCCTCAGTCCCGTTGTCCGCCGTAAAGGTAAATGTGACGGCTCCCACCTTGGTTCCTGTGGTGGTAACAACGCCGGTATCCTCGTTGATGGTGGCAATGAGCGTGTCACTGCTGCTCCATTTGCCGGTGGTGTAGCTGGCCGTCTCACCGCCTGCCCCCAAAACCTCTGCCTGAAGCGTGGGGCGGGTGGTTTTGCCGAGGAAAATCGTATAGTCGTCGGCATTCGCTTCCGGGACGATGGTCACCGTGTGCGCGGAAACTTTCTTTGCCACCGTGAACTGCCGGGTCAGGGGAAGAACATTCACCCAGTCTGGATCGGCTTTCGTGCCCTCGTTGGCCTGCAGCGTCACCGTGTAGGTGCGGTCGAAAGCAGAGGGTGCGATTGCGTAGTCACTAACGGTGAAGACTTCCTTCTCTGTGTCCAGATAGACCTGCAGATAGCTTGGTGCCTCCGCGGAGCCGTACCTCAGCTCGAGGCGGAAAGGGGCTTCCTTCGGGTCTGTGCCTGCCGGGGTGTGATAATTGCTGTATACGGTCTTGTAGACCTGCTCCATGTTGGCGTTCATCGTGAACAATGCCTTGCCGTTGTCGTAGTCGGCGGTCAGTGCGGTGGGGGCGTTGCGCATCAAGACGCTCTTCAGCGTAACGCCGGCAATCGAGTTGCTTTGATAGGATGTGGTATCCAGCGTATGACCGAAAACATCTTCCACACCGGTCATACCATTGACGGTGACCGTGGTGTCATCCGCATCCTGCACCGGATACCAGAGCATTGCCGTGACGCCGTAGTCGTTCATGGAAAGCTCAGCGGCGCTATACACTTTGCCATTGATGGTCACGCTGGCTTTTCTAAGATCCACGAACTCGTTAAAGGTAACTGTGATAGGCACGTGCTGTCCGCTGGCATAGGTTTCCCCCGGGGCCGTGACGCTTTGAATGATGGGATTGTCCGTGTCCACCAGCTCGGCGGTGACGTCGCTGGTCTTGGCGGTGGTGGTGGAATTTTGGGTATCTCTATTTACATTCTTCAGATACAGTTCAAAGGGCAGATAGTACTGCTGATCCCCTCTGTTTTGCGTGGTAGACTGCAGGGAGATGCTGACCGTACTGCCCTTGTTAATCGTACATTCCTCCGTTCTCTTTCTGTCGCCGCTGAGCGTCAGAGCTGTTCCGCCGAGCTTGTACTCCGTCAGATAGAACGGGGCATAGGGTTGTGGGGTTATAGAATTATAATTGCCATACGGCGCAGGGCCAGTATAGGCAGCTGCGTCGGTACTCCAGTCAAACTTGATGCTGGCGTCGATTTGGTATGGCTGATAAAATGGGTCGGAGCCGACGGGAAGCACCGAGTTGCGGGCACCCTCCAAAATTCCAATGGTATCGCTTAGCGCAACGAAGTCCGGATTGTTGGCACCGGTGGCTGCAAGGTATTCATCTGCCAGCAAAGGAATAAACAAATCATCATATAATATGGTTGTATTTTTGAGTTCTTTATCATAGCTCGGCGCGTTCATTGATGTTTTTATTGTGGGAGCATTAACCGTCTTTTTTAGCTTGAGCTGACAGTGGTCGGTATAAGCGGCACCGTCATAGAACACCAGATTTTCCGCATCGTAAAATTCAATCATCCCCAGCAGGTCGCCATAGGAATAAGAATTCTTGAGCCAGTCTGGGTTCCCTCCTTTGGTTGTAACCTTGACAGTGATTTTACAACCACCTAAACTGAAAGTCGAGCCTACGTCATAGGTCAGCTTGTAGGACCCGTCGCTTTGCTCGACGACCTCACTCGTCTCGCCTATCGAGACCTCCACACCGGTGATATACTCGCTGAGCTGGCCTTTTTGAATGCGGTAGGAAAAGCCAACCGGTTTTCCGCCGTATACAGTAAAAGCCCCGGAGCTCCAGCTGTTGTTTGCGAGATTCTCTAGCGTTTGGCTCATCATGCCGCTCATATCCACCGTCTCAACGCCCACAGGCGCTGTGGCAGAGGCGGAATACTGCAAACTGATGCCCTGCAGCTCCAACTGCTCCATCAGACTATTGAGATTCTCCAGAGCTTCCCCGGTAAACTCCCTGCCGGAGAAATAGGTGTCCTTAATCCGCTGCAACTCCTGTTCGATTTGGATCATGGTCTTCAAATCGCCCAGTGCCACCGGAGTCCCATCCACGTCGGCTATACGGGTGAGATCCGTGGCGGGATTTTCCAGCAGCTCCATGACAGCCGCCAGTGTCAACACCTGGCCGTCCAGCGTGATGGTTTGATCCACCTTGAAATTGCCGGCTTCATCCAGCAGCCCCAAAGCGTTCAGCATGGAAAGCACTTGGTCGCTGCTACCGCCGTTCAAGGCGGCGAGTTGCTCCAAAATCGCCTGATTTTCCTCAGGTGTGTTGCCCAGCGAATCGCTCACCGCTGCAAACGCCGCTGTCGGCAGCATGGTCAGCACCATGCTGCACAGCAGCAGGATGCTGAGTATTCGTTTCTTCATTTGCTTTTCTCCTCCTTTTCGTGTCGGGCGGGCTTGTCCGCCCCGTCATTTCTACGTTTTTCCTTGCTTCTAAGCCGGAAGCACAGCGCGGTGATCGCCGCCGCCGCTGCAAAGGCAACGACGCCCACCAGCACATAGCCGCCCGCGTCCTCCCGCAGCAGCATCGCGCCGAATATACCCTGCGCGGCGGTCTGCCCCGACCCGACGACCATGCCCGCCGCCTGCGTCAAGACCGCGCACAGCAGTATACACGCTACTGAGAGGCTTATTGCCTCGCGCCGCTGCCTTCGTCGGGTGTTTTCCCGCACCCGCTGCTTGACGAGTGCGACCCGTCTTGCGGTATCGTACATTTCGTTTGAACCTCCTCTCTGGATTTTTTGAAATGCAGCTTAAAAACCCCTTCACTTATATAGGTACAAAAAATCGAAAAAACTCTCACCCAAAACGCAAAATTTTTCAAAAAAATTGAGAGCCGCCAAAAAGCAGCTCTCAGGGAGTGGATATTCTGTTATTGCTTCCGTGATAATCGGAAAACGGATAGCCTTCCTGCCGTCACCAGCAACACCGGCAGGGCGTAGGCGATGTACTGCGCTGCGCCGCCGTGGACGATGAGCAGATTGTAGATGGCGTGTAGGGTGATGACCGCGCCCAGCAGCCCGCAGGTGCCCGCGATCTTCAGCCACGTCCGCCACCATGTATATGCAAGTCCGCCGCCCACGATCAGACCGCAGAGGACGTGCATGGCTCCCGTGCCGAAGCCGCGGAAGAAGATGAAGGAGAAGCGGTCCGCGCCGTTCTGAATGAGATAGCACACGTTCTCAAACGTGGCGAAGGCGAGAGCCACGGTGATGGCGGCAGCCTTGATTTTATCGCCCTCCGGCTCAAACACCAGCAGATAGAACGCCAGCGGCAGTAGCTTCATCATTTCCTCCACCACCGGTGCGATCTCCGCTGTGGCGGCAAGGGTGTCCGCCTGACACACCGCCGCGAGGAAGGTATTGATATAGGCCGAAATCAGGCATACCCCCATCCCTGCAATGCAGAATAGGAAGAAGCGGAGCTGCCGCCTGCCCATACACAGGGCAGCCACCAGCAGGGGAGATACCATGCAGAGGAAGATGTTTTCAATATAGGTCATGCGTCCACCGCCTTTCTCGTGGCGGGCAGCAGCCCCAGAATGGCAAGCGTCAGCAGCATATCGCACCAGAAGGTGGGCCTTGCCGGAGAGGTATCCGGCCAGAAGCAGCCCGCCGTCCAAAGCAGATACTCTGCAAACGCAAAGCACAGCACGCCGATGTGAAACCACCGCATATTCCGCGCCGCACCTGTCTGCCCATTGGCGTAGACCAGCCCTCGAATGGCGCAGAAGGAGAGCCATATCATCATGCCGCACCAGATCATGTTGGAGAGGATGTCCCCGAAGGTACAGTAGAACGCCAGCAGCGGCACGCCGAACGCAGCCGCGAGCCATGCCCTGCGGCAGCGGAAGCTGCGCTCGTCCTGACTGGCGAGCGTTGCTTGCAAAATGCGCAGGAAAATTACGCTCGCCACCCAGCCGAACTCCGACACATAAAAGACCCGGGGCGTAGTGTCGAACAGCAGAAGATACAGCGTCCAGTAGAGCGCACCGAGGGCAAAGCAGCCATAGAAGCACAGCAGCAGAAAAAACGACTGTCTGCCGCTTTTGCGGTAGGCGATACCCGAAAGCAGCGCGCCGACGAACGTGGTCAGCAGTTGCAGCAGGTTCTCAATCAGCTCCATGCGCATCCTCGCTTTCCTTGTCCTGCCCGTCCTCACGGCACATCTGCCGCAGCCGGAAGCACAGAACGGTCACGCACACACCAAGTAAAAACGCCAGCAGTCCAATGACGATGTATCCCAAGGCAGCACCTCCGCCATACATGCTGGCAGCCGTTTCAAATCCGGAATAATCGCCTGTCTGGATGCTCTCGGCAATACCGGGCATGGCGAGGGACGCGCCGATGAGTAGCACAAGGCACGCCGCCACGGCGAAAGCCATGGTGAGCGTATTGCGCTGCCGCCGTTTCTCCCTCTCAATTTTGGCGATGCGCCGCTTTGTCTCCGCGACGCGCTCTTCATGACTCCGCATTTGTGATCCCCTCCCGTTCCAGCAGCCTTCGCAGGCTCTCTTTTCCGCGATACACCATGTTGGTGATCTGCTTCACCGTTTTTCCCGTGACCTCCGCCGCCTGCGCGTAGCTCATGCCTTCAAAATAGGTGAGATAGAGGACTTCCCGATAGTCCGGGTTCATTTCGCCCATGCAGAAATGCAGGATGCGGTTTCGCTCCTCCGTCCAGATGACCTCCTCCGCCAGCAGCCGCCCGTCCGGCTCGCCGGTCAGCGTATCGAGGCTGAACAAGGTCTTTCGTTTGCTCTTATGGCGCAGCGCCATATTCCGCGCCGCCTTGTAGAGATATGCCTTGAAGCCGCCGTCCCGGATGCGTGGCTTTTTCGTGAACAGATAGGCGAAAACGTCCAGCATCAGCTCCTCGGACTCGTGAACGTCGTGCAAATAGCCATCGATATACATGGTCAGGGGGTCGCCGTATTTTTTCATCAGGGCATTAAGCCCTTCGTCGTCGCCGCTAAGATATTGGCGGTATAGGGTTTCATCGCAGGCCATCGCACTCACTTCCTTTTTGCGGATGCTTCCAATTCCAATGCGGGGGGGGGATTCGTCAGGTGCTTGTCCTGCCGGAATCGCTATGCTGCCCCTTGAAGCGCGGGTCGGACGGCTTTTCCGCGTTTTCCGGGATCGCCCATGAACGCCCGAACCGAGACGCGCCGGGGATCCGCCCCTCGGCGCAATACTGATTGACCCGACGCTCCGACACGCCCCAACGGTAGGACGCCTTCCGAATGGAGATATAGCCCTTGATCCCGTTCATACCGCACCTCCGCATGGATAATACTCAATTCAATACATTATATACGAATATCCGAATAAAAGCAATCCCACACGGACGACTTTGCACGAAGTAATGATTTTTGTACTCAATACTTTTCAATCCGGATTTAAAAGAGTATAATATCCTGTTAGATGGAATGCTCATGTCGTTCCCAACAACATCACAAGGATTTCATTCCGGAGAGGAGACATAAGTTATGAAATTAAAGGAATTACAGGACGCTATGATTGCCGCTATGAAGGCAAAAGATAAATTCAGAAAGGACGCCATCGCCGACCTCGTATCCGCAGTCAAGAAGAAGGGGATTGACGCAGGCTGCCGCGAAAACATCCCTGACGACATGGCAATCGAGGCAATCTTAAAGGAGATAAAAACAGTAAAGGAGCAGATAGACACCTGCCCTGCCGACAGAACAGAGCTTCTCGCCGACTACAAGAAGAAGTATGAGATTATGAGCGAGTTCGCTCCTAAGATGCTCTCCGCCGAGGAGGTTGCCGCAATTCTCAACGAGAAGTTCGCCGATGTGCTCGCCACCAGGAACAAAGGTCAGATAATGAAGGCTGTCATGGGCGAGTTAAAGGGCAAAGCAGACGGCAAGGTTATCAATCAAGTGGTGGCGGAGCTTACAAAGTAGTCTGTGCCCGCACAAATAAAGATACAGACGAAGCATTTTATTTTGTTCCGGCAAATTAACGGCCCCGCCGGGTATGAAGCCACTTAATGTGACATCTATACCCGGACGGGGCTGATTTTTACCATTGCCTGGGTATATAAGGCATTTATTTATGCTTTATACCCAATTTTAAGGCACTTCTCCTGTAAAACAGGGTATAAAAACAAAAATTGCCCTCCGTATACCCATAGGTGTCTTTGATTATTGAGGTTTTGGGTATATGTGTGATATTTTTTCCTGATATACCCATACATATTATTAAATAAAATCCTGCGGGACAACTACCCCTGGATTTTCAGATTATATTTCAATTAGTTATTTGAAGGATGCGGCATATACTGATAGAGCTGCATCGCCGTTGACGCAATCGGCATGCTCTGTAATATCACCGTACCCGGACCATACACAACCGTGTTAAATAATCCCTCACCACCGAACAACACATTGCCAACACCCTTGATTGTCTTTACCTCCATGCGGCAGCTCTCAGACATCGCAGCCACATATCCTGTATCGACAATCTTGCAGTCACCTGCCGGAATCTCATACTCATGTGCCGAACCATCAATCTCAAGGAACACGATTCCGTTTCCGGTGAATTTTCTCATAAGGAAGCCCTCTCCGCCAAACAAACCTCTTCCAAGCTTCTGCTGGATATATACCTCACTGCCCACATTTCCATAGTGAGCAAGATATGACCCCTTCTGCACTATAATACCCTTTCCCGGTGTAATCTCCACAGCCCTGATAGAACCAGGAAACTTTGACGAGAATGCTATCTCCCCTTCCCGCCTTGCCGCATATGTGTTGGTAAATGCACTCTCATTGGTAAACATTCTGCCAAACATCCTGCCAAGCCCGCCTGCCTTCGTCTGCATCTCAATCTCATCATCCATCCATGACATCGCACCGGCTTCACACTCAATCTGCTCTCCCGCTGATAATCTCACCTTGAGCACCGGAAGATTATCGCCATCAATCCTGTAATTCATACTTTTCCTCTTTTCCGAGGTCTTGCCTCTTTTGAAATTTTATGTTTTCGCTACTCATTCATAGTACACTGAACCGCGGGATTTTCCAAGCTATTTTTTAATATTTCATCACACTGATTTACCTCTTAAGCATATCGATAAACTCCGAAAACGAATCCGCCGCCTTGTAGGTTACAGGTGCAAAACCCGTCTCCATTTTCTCTCTTTTTCCGCCAGCAGCTCAGCCGACGGTGTCGGCTTAATAATAGAATTATCCTGTACTGTCATTTTCGCATTAACCTCCTGGCGCATATTGTATCAAATATGCTTATGTTTTGTTTACAGCTTCCTCACCGGATGCCTGATAACCGTTTTCCATTTTTCAGGGACGACTCGTCGCGCGTCGGACATGTATATTTCGTGATGCCTCCGCAAACCGCTGAAATCATTCTCATATCCGTTTTCACTCAGATAATCGTCCATGATTTTAATTGTGTCAGGCTCCGAGTCAAAGGCCCCATGGTGCATGATCTGCACACATAGTCCCTCCTCAATCGTCAAAAATTCTGCCCTAGAGCAGTCCGTCTTTTTCTTTTCACCTGCCACCCTTACAGCCCAATCAAAATCGGCTTTTGTTATAAAATCAGGCAGACGGATTACGGACAGCCACTCAAAGGCATCCTTATCACCGTAATCCACGCCGTCTGTCCCCTTCTGCCACCAAAATCCCTCTAGCGGCGGCACTACATACTCAAAATATCCTTCTATTTTATGCTCCGTCCTGTAACTCATTTTCAGCGTGTAGGCAACCGCATACAGGACACCGATTGCCCGCTGATAGTCACCGCCCTCAACATTCGGATTGCCTTTTCCTCTTACCGCAGCAAAATTCATCGGCGGAATACTTACAATTTCCGGTCTGTTTTTCGGCATATAGTACTCTTTGTATTCCTTTTTATAATCAAATGCCATCGGCTTCACCTGCGCTCTCAAGAATCTCACTCTGCTTCTTCCTGCTGAAACCTCCAAGCACCAGATTATACGATTTATCCAGCAAATCCTTTAACAGTTCATCTTCTATTTCACCATTCGGATTGACGGAATTCCAGTGCTGTTTGTTCATATAATAGCCTGGAATGATGTCATCGTACTGCCCTCGCAGGAAGCTTCCCTCCTCCGGCTCCAATTTTAACGTAATATACTTCGGTTCATTCTTCCCACTAAGACACACCGCCGCAAACATCTTCCCGCCTATCGCGTAGCGAATCCAGTTCCACTGTGGCGGCAGCTTCGTGACGCCCGGCTTTTTCATCAGGTAATCGTCCAACCAGACATACCGCATCTGTCTTACAGCCGACCATATTTTACACTGGTCAAGCCTGACTCCGCAGTCCCCCTGTTTCTCGTCGTAGGCAAATTCCACCAGCCTCGTGCACGGAAATTCACTGCACTCTCCGCAATGCTCCAGCCCTCTGCCCTCACAGCAGCTCTTTACGGGGCAGGCACCCCAAAAAGGATTGTCGATATTTACACATCCCTTGCATTTGCCGTTCTTCTGCCACTCACATTTCCCACACAAACTACCACATCTTGATTCCATACACTTCTCTCCTCCGTCATTTGCAGTTGCCATACTTTTTCCGTTATTTTCCGCTGCCATACTTCTTTTCCATCCGCAAAATGCTCTGCAAAAGTTCCGCCCTCAGTTCCTTTGGCTCGAGCAATTCCGCCTTATCCCGAAAGGTCAAAAGCCACGTCAGCAGATTTTCTTTGCTTGTATAGTCCGCCTGAAAAAGAAGCGTCCCGTCCTTCTGCTCCTCAAAGCAATTTGCTCCAAATTCCTCGACAAGCCTCCATTTGCAGTCCGCCTCAAACAACGCCTTCACCTTAATTCCACCCGGAAATACCCTCTCATCCCTCAAATCAGGCAGGACGGCTTCCCTGCCTGAAAAAACATTCTCCGACATCTGCACCTTGTCCATGCGGTTCAGCTTGAAAAGGCGAAAATCCTCCCTGCTTTTACACCAGCCCCACACATACCAGCTCGACCAGCGAAAAATAAGGTAATACGGCTCAATCGCGCGGTCAGACTCCCCACTCGGAGCATAATAAAAGAACTGCAGTTCCCTGTGCTGCTCTATCGCCCCTCTTATGAGCTCGATTTTTTCTGCAAGCGAATCCTTGTACCACGAGGACAAATCAATCAGTATCGACTGATCTCCCATCAAAAAATCGGACGAGCCCACCGACAATTTTTCCATCAACTGTCCATATTTGTTGGTTCCGTTCACGCTGTCAAGGCTTCTTAGCCCCGCGAGAATGTCCTGCATTTCCGCGCGCGTCAGCATGGTTCTGTCGATTTTGTAGCCCGCCATGATTGAGATTCCGCCGTTTATTCCCTGCCTCGTCGCAATCGGTATGCCAGCCCTGCACAAATCCTCAATGTCCCTGTTTATGGTTCGCCTCGACACCTCAAACATCTCCGACAAATAAGGAGCCGTGACGGATTCCTTCTGTAACAGTATGGATAAAATTCCCAGTTGCCTATCTATCTTCATGATTTCTCCTTTGCATAACGATATTATCACAGCAAACACGACACCTGTATGTCATATTTCCATTATACATAAAAAATTGTGGAGAGTGGGGGATTTATAAGAAAAAATAAACGCCGACCGAGCCGGCAGGCGAGATACGAACCCGCTTATACAATAAGCGGGTTCGAGAAGCTCCGCTTCTCTATTGCAAAAAGGGTATCTCCGATGGAGATACCCTTTTGCAATAAAAAAAAGCGCGAGACGGGAATCGAACCCGTCCCCGTGGGGGATGAGCTAAAATGGCTAAAAATTCTACCTCAATGTCATGGTTTTGCGTTATAAACAATCCGGAAGAGCATGGCTTTACAGGAACATATAAAGAGATTCTTGAAAAAATTGCTCAGGTATGGATAACGGACGAGTTCCGTGCTTGTGCAATGACATATTGTGTTTCGGATGCTGGATTACATCATGTTCACATGGTTTTATCGGATGATACTACCCATCGGTTTTCTTACATCAAGAAGCTCTACCCTATGGCTCATTGTGAGGAAACACTTGGTTCAAAGAGACAGGCGGAGGACTACATATATAAAAAGGGTGCCTTTGAGGATTCCACTGAAAAAATACTTGAAATATATACACATGGAGAAATTAAGGGTAAACAAGGGAAAAGAAATGATATTGACCGAATTAATCAATATCTTAACGAGGACTTTACTCCCTCGGAGATATTTAAGCTCAATCTAGCGTACCGCCGTTATGAGAAGATAACCAGGGACGCATATTTTGAAATGAAGCGTCAAAGCGTTCCAGTATTTCGTGATGTGTATGTTGAATGGCATTGTGGAGCTGCCGGGACCGGTAAGTCGCATGAGTATGTCAATTTATGTGAAGAGTTTGGACGTGATAACGTCTACTTCGCAAATGATTATGACAATGGCGGCTCTGGTCTATTCGATAAATACAATGCAGAGAAAATTGTATTTATTGATGAGTTCAAGGGACAGATTACATTCACTAAGCTTCTAAGTCTACTTGATGGGTATACGTCACAGGTGCATTGTCGATATAATAACGTGTACATGCTATGGGACAAGGTATATGTTTCTTCAATCTTCCCCCCGGAGCTGCTCTATAAAAAAATGGTGCAGGAAGATACTAACATTGACACCGTTGAGCAGTTAAAAAGAAGAATAAACAAAATTGTATATCATTATAAGCAAAAAGATATTTTTAAAAAATATGAAATGAATATGAGAGAATACAGCGATTATGAACATCTTAAAGTTGCCGCATTGGGGACAGAAGATGTATTTATAAATTGTGAGGATTCAGAATTGCCAATATGGATGAGATATTAGGAGGTACTAAATGAGTGAAAAGAATAATGTAGTATATGGGATGATTAACTATGGAAATGTGGAATTATCTGACGGAGCTAAGGGCGCCTATGAATATATTAAAAATGATATTCAGGACATCAAGACAAGATATATTGCTCTTGGCTTCCACCTGTCGGAATTTGACCGGAATGAGTATTATAAAGAGTATGGCTATTCTTCATTAGACAGTTTTGTTTTAGCCAATTTCAATATTGATAATAAAAATTTATCAAGAATTTTGAGTGTGTATAATAAGTTTGGTGAACCTTATAAGATGTTTATATCTGAGAAATACAGTACATATTCTTATAGTCAATTAAGTGAAATGGTTACATTAAAAGAGGACGATTTAAAAAATATAACTCCTGCTATGACTATTCGTGATATAAGAGAATACAAAAAATCTTTAAAAAAAGAAAAGTTTCGCGACGTCGCGAAAAATGAAAAAGTTGAGCAAAAAATATTGACAAATAATTCAAAATGTGCTACTACCCCACTACCTGAAGCTGATATGCAGCGCCCCTTTGATGAGCGCTATCAGTTATTAACTGGCAATGATTTGTTTGTCGAGCTTATGGAATGTCTGACCGGACATATAAAGAATGTTGATAAAGTTACGGCAATAGTAAAACTTTTAAATAATAGTGGTTTATAAAATACAATGGCAGTTGACAATATACCCAATCGGTAGTATAATAAATAATGTGAGAGGGAGATATAAGGTGTATACAGCACATACACTGGAAAGGAGGTAAAGACAATGGGTAAGAAACATAAAAAAAAGTCTACAAAGCTTATCGATTTGGCGGTCGGTGCTCTGATAGACTTTTTAATAGGGTTATTGTTGCTTCTTCTTGATAAGTTAATTAATTAAGAGCAATTTGCAGGGAGTGGAACTCCACTCCTTGCATCCCTAATATATCATATTCCCATTGTTATGTAAAGATATGCTATTAAAATTAGGTATTTTCTTTGTCGCACTAGGTGTAGTAAAATTATGTATTGCATTAGTGATGTACGTTGATAGCCGCAAAGAGGTATAAATTGAACATTCATGATAATATTAAAAACGCTAGAATAAAAGCAGGATTAACACAAACCGAACTTGCTCTTGCTATCGGTGTAACACAAAAGGAGATTAGCCGTTGGGAGACCGGGTCCCGTACGCCACAAGTAGAGACTTTTGCCAGTATATGCAAGGCTTTAAATGTATCGGCTGATGTTCTACTTGAAACCGGAATAAAATGATTAAAAAGGATGATGAGAGTGCTGCTCATCGTCCTTTTTATTTTTCACAAGCAAACCAAACGTGCCCCCTGCTTTTTAGGGGGTTCAGCGGCGTTTTATGCCGATGAAGCGGAGCCAGTTTAACTGTTACCTTGGCGCGCCACTAAATATATTATCAGCTATATACCAGATGGCTAAGCAACATAGCGGCAGATAACGTCTTGGTTCGCGGTACTGCATATCGGCAGCTACTACCGACACCCGCGTTTGATTACCAATTGTACACCAGAGTATGCTACTCCTCTGCCCTCTGAATATAATGTATATAAACAAATTATTCCCCCTATGGGGGGATTTAGGGGGCAATGTGAGTAATAAAGTTGTAAATTGATAACCATTAGAATATAGAAAACCAAAGGCAATCCCGGAAGACAAGGCCCGGAACGGGGCGCTGTCGGGGTTCGCCGATGAGATTCCAATAAAAATACTATCATATTTACAGTAAAAAAAATTTTCAAAAAAAAAGTTGGCGCTAGTATTACCGCCAACTTTATAACAAAAACAAAACTCCAAAAAAGTCCCTATTTATGGGGCTTTCCAGACATAAATTTTGTTATGAAGTAAAAAACAACTTTATAACAAAATGACAAAAAAACAAATCAACTTTCAAACAATCAAGAAAATTGATTTATTTTAATTATATAATATTCTATTTTTTATTGAAGAGAAACCACTAAAGTGATATAATGTTTACTATCATAATTCGTGAGGTGTTTATATGTTCGGAAGAGGAAATAAGGATTCATACCTTACATACAAAAAGGTAAACATTGGTCTCAGCAACATATCAAGTCTTGTTTTCAGAGACCCAGAGCATGCAGATATTATCAATTTCAGCAAAGACGGTTATTACTACGCATATTTGTGTGATGATAAAGCTGTGATTGATAAGAAATTTGAGTTAATCAAATCTTATAAACTTTGGCTCCGTGTCTATGATGATGATGAGCTTATACTCCACTGCTTTGCTGATGAAATTAAAGTTTATAAAAGTGAGGACATGTGTATTATTCAGCTCATTCACCCTGGAAACATTTTTGAGAACGATAATGAGCCGATATTTAAACGAAAAGAAATAGAACGTTGGTAAAAAATAAGTACCCTATGGAATAAATCCATAAGGTACTTTTTATTTATCCTCTTTAGCAAAGTTTTCTAAAAATCCCTTTGTAAAATCGGAAATTGATAAACCACGATTATAAGCGTACTGCTTTACCCTGTTATAAGTACTTTTGTCAAGTTGCACAGTGATAGATTTTGTTTTTGATTTCTTGATTATCATTTTGATAATAAAAAATAAAACAAGCTCAATAACAACTACTGCGGCTATAACCATAAGTATCACAATTATATCAGTGTTCTCGATCTTTGATAATAAATCCTGCATGGCATATCCCCCATTTATGAAATCTTGTGTTTACTTTCTATGTTCTGAGAAATTAATGATTCTTTATTTTTAGTGGAATTATAACTATCTACATAATCAGACAATATAAGCTCACACAAATTAGCTCTACTTCTTTTTTGTTCTTTTGCTATTACATCAAGTGCGTCAATTAGTTCTTGGTCTGTTCTAATAAGAATTTGTGGTTTTGTACTTGGCATTCTATCCCCCTATTTATAATAAAATAAAAATTAATATAAATAAGTGTTGACAAGGTGATAGCACTATGATATAACTTAAATCAAGGTGATAGCACCTAGTTATCACTTACTTATCAGCGCGTAGGTTGGCAACCTTTAAAAGCCAGAGCGTGAGGGAGAACGGCAGGACTTGAAGCCTGAGCAGCTTACTTCCTGCTACCCTCACAAAAGTAATCACATGTAGTTTATCAAAAACGGAAGGAAAAGGCAATAACAAAGTATGATTTATACAGTATTTCCAAAGGATGAAGAAGAAATGCCCCAGGATTTTGATACATATTCAGAAGCATTTGATTTTGCAGAAGAAGAATATGGGACAGGAAATTATATAATTGAATCTGCTTAAAGAATGGGTATTGAATTTTATCAATAACGAAAGGAAAGGGCAATAACAAATTGCCGGGGGAATGAAATGACATTATTTGATAAATTTGAAGAAGTAGTAATTTCAAATGTTAAAAATGATAACTTAAGAGATTTAATACTTAAGCATTGTAAGAATTATGTGCGTGATTGTACTGGTCATATAGAATCTGTTCGTTTCATTGAAAGTGACCTTGTTACATCAATATTTGTTTATGAGAACAAACTTAGTCTCCAGAGTGCGGAGATTGTAATAGCTTCAATTATAGACAATATCTGTACCGATATGGAAATGATTTTAATTGGTAAAGATACTGATTTAGCTATAGAATATTCAAACTCAGCTTTAAAGCAGTGTTTAGAAGCTTTAAGAGTACAATTTTATGGTTCTATTGTTTTTCAAACGATTCGTGAACATGCAAATATAGACGATTATGGAAAATGGAAATTAAAAGTCGAGGTATAACATGAAGAGCGCAACTACATTTTTAGTTTTTTGTTTTGGATTAAATACTGGAATTTTATGGTTTTTGATGCTGTATGGTATATTCCATAGGGATTCAGATTAAATTGGGGCGGTTTAAATCCCGGTTAAAAAAGCTACTAATAGCCGCATGAGCATACATGTAGGGACATGGCGGCGTATAAAGGCTTTCCGATTCCCCCAAAAAATAAATCAAATATAAAAGAAAAGAGGACAAAAAAATGACAAAGAAAATTGTAGGGTACAGAAAATTTACATCTAAGAAGGGATTACCGACATGTGCGGTTTACCTTCAGGAAGAGTTCTCGAACACGGAGATTGAGAACTCAACAGCTCATAAGGGCATCAAGGCAGATTCGGTAATGTTATTCGGTGACGATGCAAACATAATTAACGATGTTGCAATCGGCAAGGAGCTTGTCGGATACTTCGGTTATTACAAGGGCTCATTATCAGTACAGTCTCCGGCTGTAAAGTAGTTCAGTCCGGTTTTGCGGTTATTAAGTAAGGAGGTTTTTATATGGCAATTATTTTACTTGTTATGATTGTGTTTTCATTCTGCTACTGTGTTAAAGGCACAGTGGACGGCATTAAGAATAAGCACCATTAAGTGAAGGGAGGATTGAGTGTAATGACTAAGATTAGACAGTATGTAAGCTTTGTTATGGCTGTCATTATTATGAACAGCGCATTCAATCCTTATTCTGTATATGCGGATGAGCTGTCATCCGAATCAGGAATTGAACAGTCGGAAACTGGACAGCCGACTCAAATTGAATCGGTAACGGAAGCCGAATCTGAACTTGAATCAGAGACAGCTTCCGAAGCCGATACTGAACTAGAAAACGACGGTATTTATAATGATGCCGAATACATAGACGATTTAATGATTAATGATATTGCTGTTTATTCTAACAGCAGACCAAAAGGAGACGGCAGAGAGCCATCTGGAGGCAGTTTATCAGGTGGTGGTCATAGAGTTACAAGATCCGGTGGCGGACATGGCACATCAAGTGGTACAAGTGCCACAGCTTCAACAGATAAATTTTTACAGGATATGCGTAACGACTTGGAAGATACGGCGAATTTCCTTGAAAATATCAGATATAAACTAGGAGCGATTAATAATAATTTATGTGATTCCGTCGGTTATCTGTGGGACATTTCAATGGCTATTGAACGTGTGAGTTCATCAGTTTCTACCTGTGCAAACTGGCTTGCTAAGTCAAAGGATGTTCTTGACAGTATACACTCTGATATTTTGCAGAGTAACGTTTTAATTGCATCAATTAATGTTTATATTGGAAATATAAATAAATCTCTTACCAGTTTTGTCACAAGTTTTGATTTATTAAAAGAAAATGGTCTGAAAGACACAAGCGGTACATGGATAGCGCAGCAAGTTTATAACCTGAAAAACTTGGTGGATTCAGTTCTTATTTATGTTAAAGGTTCAAACACCATTATAGGTAAAGCATTAAAAAATGAATCAGGTGTGTGGCTCATAGAATACGCAGAGCGGACCTTTACCCATGTATATCAGCTTTATACCAATTTTAACTCTGCCTTTATGGTCGGAGATGAGTGGATTGGAAGTTATATTGTGAAAATTCACCTTAACGTGCTTAATTTATATAAGATTATAAAAGAGTATTTGCCTAGCGTTGATACTTGGTTGAGCCGTATTTCTTATTTTACAAGTTCGGTAGTAAAAGCTTTGTCTGATGGTAATGGTACAATTTTAAATACAGTTAGAGATATTAAAAAGCTGCTATCAGAATTAAACAATAAATTTGATAAACTGATAACTGCTGTAAAAGAGTTGAATCAAAAAGTAGTTGTAATAGATAATTCCGACCGTACCAAGTCGGATGATGAGGAAGAAAATTCCAGCTTATTTGACTTGGTTACGATGGTAATGTACAGCGTTTTCATTCTCGCTTCACTACTCGACTTGCTCTTACTGCTTTTAGAGTATGTCGTCTTAATGTTTCAGATTCCTGCCGTTCCGGCACTTATGAACGAGAATGTATTACTTGGTTGGAATTATGCAAATGCGATATGTATACCAGGTACAGAGTTCTCAATAGTAAGTTTTCTGAGACTGTTAATGTATATAACAGTTATTTTCTCGGCTATTAAGGTAATTAAAAAAGCCATTGATAACGGCAGTATAGGAGTGATTTAATCATGCAGTATTTACTCAGGTATAAAAAAATCATATTCGGACTTGTGGTATTTATAAGCATCTGCGCCGTACATACAGTATATACATCGGTACCCGTATTTGCCGATGAGATAACAACCGTGCCTGACGACGGTATTGATAAAGGCGGTAATAACATTTTTACAAATATCCGTGATACGGTTAATACCCTTTTCGCCACTATCAAAGGTGCAAGCAATGCCGTTATACAGACCTACACTCAGATAAAGAGTTTCAGGGACATTATAAAAGATATGATTTCAACCATGAGCTCAGGCTCATCGGGTGCCAACACAGGTGTGCCCGTGACCGAAGCCATAGGCACGATAAGATACTGCATAGGTGATAATCTCTTTTATGCAATCTATCTATCAATAATCTTCGGTCTGCTGTTTACGCTTACCAAGCTTGTAAAAGTGGTATATAAGCAGATATTAAAAATCGGTGAAATGTTCAATTCCATCGGTGGCAAAACCGCAATATTGAATAAGATTAAGAATCTTTTCAGCGGTTTTTAAATTGGTTAACTCTTGCAAGGTTAAATATAAAAAACAGGTATAAGGAGGATAATTATGTTAAAAGGTGCTGTTACATCCATGGTGATGACCGGGGCAAACATCTTGAGAGAAGGAGTTTCACAGGCTGTTCTTGAGCTTAATTTTGATCCGGCTCAGATGTTTACCTACACAAATGTTATTACAAACAGTATGATGCCGTTGGTGTACATTTCTGCAGGTTTCTCGCTCGGTTTTACCATTATCTACAGTTTGAAGAACGCTTTCGGCGGTCACTAATCTGTAGCATGGTTCACTCCACCCCTGCGGGGGTGGAGATAAAAATCTAATAAACGGGGGATGTAATGGTGTTAACCTGTTATTAGACATATTTTAATGTTTGATAGCAGATTTTTTATTATCGGAAGGAGAACAGATATGAAACCATCTTTTAAAATGAAGCCTTTTTTTAAACAGGCTTTAAAAATGCTTGTAATGTTTGTTGGCATGTTTATGTTGATGTTTACGATTTTAATGATTGTTGTAGTTGTAACTGCTCATGCTGCAGAACCACAGACGGAAAGCACAACATCCGTTGAACAGACCGAGAACGGGCTTGAAGAATCCGAGGAAGAAACCGAAGCTCCCAGCCGTACCGGTGGCGGACATCATGTAAATGATACCGAAAAGGTTACGGATGAGGAAACCACTTCTCTTTCTCCTGCTCTGTCCGATGAGGATTTATCGGATATTCAGGATGTGATTGATTCAGTTCTTAATTCAACAGAGAGTATTGACGATGATTACACTCTTGATGAGGACAAAGAACAGGTAAGTCCGGGAAACAATATTATTGTTTATCAGGTTTCCCCTACTGCTGAATCGTCGAGTGAAGTCATTTATTACGGCTCGCTTGAAGAGTATGAAGAAGGTGAGACATCAGCCCTTACATACGGTGAATATGTCATAAATAAAAAGCTTGAATATATCTGTATTCTGTCAGCTTTTATGACGGGATTTGAATTTATATCAATGATTGCATCATGGAGGAAACGCTGATGGTTCAAATGATTGTTGCATTTCTTGTATTCTGCGTTCTGGAGTACCTGATCAAGAGCTGGATTGCGAAAAAAGGAGGTAAACGGCGCAAATGATTAAGTTTATGTTAATGATAATAATTCTTGTGGACGAGTTTGTTGTTATCGGTCTATTACTTCTTGTCAATGATAAGAAAGGTGGTGAAGGTAAATAGTGGATTTAATATCTATTTTATTCACTTTTATGGTTGCTACGCTTGCGTGTGATGTAGGTGTAGAGGTTGTTCTGCAGGCAAATAAAGTATGGAGGTTGCGAAGAAAATGATAATTTATTCTTATAACGATATTAATTACAATTTAATATTCGGTATAGTAATAGGTGTTTACCTTATTATAAGGATGTCAACAGCCTGTGCTGATGCCATGACTTTTATAAGAGGAGGTATTAATTAAATGTATTATGTGGTAACCAAGGAAGGTGTACATTCCGCATCATCGCTTGAAAAGATTAACAATGTGATGGATGCAAAGCTTGAATCCGAGGAGTTTTACTGTTACGGACCCGATAAAGTCGCCCGGCTTGATGATGTTGACATTGATTTTATCCGTGACAAGAAAAAAATGTCCGCGATTGCTTTTCAGAACTTTTTTATGAAAGATACCCGCCCGACATTTTATTTCTGCATTGAACTTGTTATTTTGTTTATCATTATGGTAGCCGTTTTCAGTAAGTGAGGTAATATGTAATGTCAGAAATTGATTTTCAGGAAGTGCTTGATAATATGTCGGTGTCGGGAGAACCACAAGACCCGATACAGTCGATTTATAAGATTATTCCGAATTTTGATTCGGTACAGCTTGATTCAATTTTCAAGCTTAATTATTTTATTGTTAAATGGGGGCTTGATGATCTTAAACAAATGTTAATGGATATCATAGCACTCATGAAAGATAATAAGAGCTTGGGCTTTATGAGCAGTAAGACGCTCAAGGATTTACTTGCAGCATATACTCAGAATGAGCTTGTCCGTGGTGTGTCTGTAAGGAGCAATCCTAATGATAAAGACCAGACTCAAGGTATAATGTAATGCCGGGCGCGATACTCGGTATATACGGCAAACAGCGTTCCGGCAAAACACTTATTGCGTATAAGATAGCACAGTCTTTACAGAATAAGTGTAAAGATGCCGGGTATGATTTGCGCGTGTATACAAATTTATATACGACGGATAGCGGATTCACTTATGTCCGGAGTATTGATGAGCTACCGCTTGATTTAAGCCCTAAGATTATATTGCTCGATGAGGTTTATAACGGACTGGATGCACAGGATTACCGTAAACTTAAAAATATAAGTATATTTTTAAATACAATCGGTAAGCAGAATTGTCTGCTGATATTTACATCGATCGATGCAAACATGGTTTATAACCGACTGCGGACTCAGAGTAATGCGGTCATTCTCGCAAAAGGCGATAAGAAGCGGATTCATTACAAGTTCATCAATCTTAATACGATGCGCGCAAATGATTTTGTGTGCGTTAAAAATACAGATTTGTTTAAAAATGTGAACTATGACACACAGTTTATCCCTGTTGAGTTTAACTGGAACATGACTACATGGATTGATAAGCTGAATAATTTTTATAAAGAGAATTACGGCTTTGAGCTGTAGCGTCCTGCATTGCAGGCGCTCAGCCAAGCCGCTCTTTATAAAAAACAGCTATCCCGGTTAAACCAACGGTAAACTTGTGTGGTTCACTTTTAAAGGGGGAATTTTTATGCAGGAAAATGAATGGATGCAAATCGGCTATGAGAAAGGAATCATTACCGATGTGCCAGCCGATAAACAGGTGCGTTTAAAGACGGCTTATGACGGCTGGTTTATCACAAAGGTAAATACTATCAAGCCTCAGTCAGTCGACAGAATCGAATGCACTTATAATAAGTATTATGCAGATAGCTCCATAACTGATATACCTGTACATCAGATTAATGAGGTGTACATATATCAGTTTTTAAATGATATTTTAGTCAGATACAAGAATATCACTCAAAAGGAATTTAATCGAATATATCAGATAATTAATAACACAATGCAGTATGCCTATGAGTGTAATATAGGTTATGCAAAACCCATTAACTGGGCAGTAGTTAAAAGATATATTGCGGAAGGTAATATAAAAAAGAATATAAAAATTGAGCATTGTATCAGCTCTACCGATAGGACAGCTATTATAAATGCGGTGCTTAACGATAATATCTACCCGGAAAAGAGGTCGGCAAGTCTATGCGTGTGCCTTAACTTCTATCTCGGATTACGCATAGGCGAACTGGCAAGTATCACATGGAATGACATTGATTTTAATGCACGAAAGCTCTATGTACATACCACTCAAACCAAGAGCTATGCGCGTGATGATTCCGGAAATCGTATAGGTGTCATTTCCTATCATGATCAGGACACCACTAAAACACCGCATGGTGTTAGGTATATACCGCTTGTCAATGAAGCGGTTTATATTCTCCTGAAGCTTAGGGAGTATCACACTCAACAGGGATATGAGGATAAGCATATCGCTTATGATGGTGCTGATACCATTCTGAGTAAGAGCATTGAGCGGACGATTGCCCGGCTTAATGAGCTGTGTGACGTTCTTCCGTTCAATTCGCACCTCATCCGAAAGACGTTCGCCACTACTCTACATGAGAACGGAGTACCTACTAAAATCATATCTGATTTAATGGGACATGCAGAGATCAGGACAACGGAGAAGTTTTACATTATCAGCTCCGGGAACGATATTACATATTTAAGAGACATGCTTCAGGAAGCATTAAAAGTGAGGTGAATTTATATGAATGATATGGTAGCTACTAATATAGGTTTAATCCCTAAAGAGGATTATCTTGACATTATGGCTATGCAATACGGTTTTGAATCGTATGAGGACTTGAAAAAATCAGGATTTAAAATAGGAGATGATTATAATATGGTAGGTGGAAGTTTATTTTTAGAAGAAAGATTAACGGATGTAGAGAAAAATAATTTATATGATGAATGTGAAGGCTGTCTTAATCGTATTTGCATAACTGATGATAAAGAAGAAGTATTAACAATGTTAGCATCGTTGCAGGTAAAGGCTATGCTTTTAGGAAAAGATACCTTTATGCGAATAGATGAAAAACAAAATAAAGAGATTATTCATGAGCCTTTGAAAGTGAGGTGAATTTATATGAATGATATGGTAGCTACTAATATAGGTTTTATCCCTAAAGAAGATTAACTTGACACCATGGCTATGCAATACGGTTTTGAATCGTATGAGGACTTGAAAAAATCAGGATTTGAAATAAGTGTTAAAGGAGATGATTATAATATGGCTGAACATACACGACATAAATTAAGAATAAAAGAAGAATTTGCAAATGCAATTATTACTGGCGAAAAAAATTTTGAAATCAGAAAAAATGATAGAGGTTTTCAGCGTGGTGATTTAATAGAATTTGTTGTTGTGGACGATAAAGGAGTTGCACATCACCATGAGATTGATGAGTATTTATATAAAATCAATTATGTTATGAATGGATATGGGTTAAAAAATGGATATGTTGTTTTTGGAATAGAAGATGTTTTTAAGTAATAAAATTCCCCGGTAGATTCTACCGGGGATAAAATAAAAGAAAGCGCGAGACGGGAATCGAACCCGCGACCCCCTCCTTGGCAAGGAGGTGCTCCACCGCTGAGCCACTCGCGCATTGTACTTTGTAAGCTGTCTGTCGCACTCACAAGGACAAGTAGTATATTACTACATGTCCCCGGAAATGTCAACAGCTTTTTAAAATTTTTTTATATTTTTCTATTGATACTATTTTCTTCCTGTGTCCCTCTTTTTGCCCTGCGGCTCAATACATTTCTCAGTGCCCTCACCGTATTCACCATTGCCACTGTAAATGCCGCTGTCTGCACCGTCTCCACAAGAACATAGTAATATCCAACTGAATCCTTGAGTATCGTGACGCCATTTTGCAGTTCTTCAGAAAATAACCGGATAAACGCATCCGTTCTTGGAAAAACATAGCCAAATATCCTTATGATGACATATATCGCCCATGACACTGCAAGCACGCGCACCAGCTCTTTTTTGCCGGCAAATCTATTTCGTGAAAGCCTTGCCACAGTCACAATTATCAAGACAGCAAGTGATATGAGAAGTACCAACGCTACGACAAGCTGCACAGGGTTCAGGCTGCTGCCAAATTCCGCCCAGTAAATAATGTTGGCTATGACAAGCCCGCGCGACACTCCCGCTGCCATCCTTACATACAAATTCAGACAGAAGTACAGCGTCCACATACACCATAGCCCCGCATTTTTCTTAAATATAATGCACTCTGCCCCGCATATAATAAAAGGCAGGGAAAATATGAGTGCCATTATGCTTCCGAGCAGAAACATAGACATTATTCCGACTATCGCTCCGACGCCCATAAGCACCATCCCCACAATAAATCTTTTGGTAATAATGCTCTTAGCTGTGTCCGTATGCTCTGCTTCTGCTGCCTGTCCGCCATTGTCCGCTTCCCCTGCCGGCATCTCACCTTTCACCAGCTCATCCAATGACACACCGAATATTGTGCTGAGCTTTACCAGTTTATCCAAATCAGGAACCGCACTATTATTCTCCCATTTAGACACCGACTGTCTGGACACACTAAGCTGCTCCGCTAAATCCCCCTGCGAAAGCTTTTTCTCCTTGCGCAGGTTGTATATTGTTTCGCCTAAATTCATCTTCGACCACCCCTGTCTATATTGTTTTCATACTCAGATACTAAAGCATTTATGAAAAAAAGTCTATCAAACCGGCTTTAAAATTCAGCAACCAGCGGTTGCACCCCACTTAAACACGGCACTTTTTAGTATTTTACTATGAAACCGTTTTATAATTAAATCTCCCCCTGATATATACCCCCTCGTCAGTTATACAACTCCCCAAGCGTTGTCTCACCCCAACTGTAATTGGTAAGATAGCTTCCTTTAAAGAGCTGTGAATACTTTTCGTTTCCGGTAAGATAATCGTACAGATCGCAGTTGACCTGCTCACATATAATACGTCTTTTTCCGTCCACTGCCTCAACGACATCCGCAATCTCATATTCCTCAAGAAGATTTTTGAGCCGGAGTGCGACCTTGCGGTACCGTGAATATATAACCGGACTTGCAGGCTCATCCTCCCAGAGAAAGCTTATCGCCTCCTCCGAGGTCACAAATCCGCCGCGTCTGTCGACGAGCAGGGCAAAAAGCTCCTTGGATTTCTTATTTCTGAAGGCTATCGGTCTGCCATCAACAAACACGTCAAAATATCCGAATGTTCTTATCGTGACCTTATGACCGCCGCAGGACAATTTCTCTGTTACATTTTCAGCCTCCATTTCAGAACTGCCTGACGGATATGCTTGATTTTCAGGCACTATATACAGCATAATATATCTGGAGGATACATTATCCGAGGTTTTCTGTGTGCATACAGCCCGCACCCTCTTCACCTTCTTAGAGCTTACATCCTTATAGGTGAATTCTTCCTCGCCATCCCTAAGGAGCTTCTCGAAGGCTTCATATTCTGTGGCACTGCGTTCGACAAAATTCTCAATCGGTGTACCCTTCTTCATAAGTTCGTTCCACTCATCAGCCGAGTATCCAAAAAATCCGCACACATTCTCGCTCGAATACAGCGGTAAAACATAGCCATCCGCAGTCACCTTAAACGCCGCAACGCCATCCGTGAACTGCCGCATAAGCTGTGTCATATTCTCCTTCAGGCTCTCATTTTCGTTTCTCAGCCGCTCTGTTTCTGTCAGATCAACAAGCCTGCGGCAACAATAAAAACTGATATTTTCATCTATTTTAAGAAAAATACCGCTGTATGCCCTTATATGTCCATCTGATGATCTCGCATGATAATTGATAATTAATGGCTGCTCTGTATCCTGTATCTCTCTTCTGTTATCAGCAAATTCAGCAAAAAATTTCTGCACTCTCTCCACATCCTCAGCAGCAACTGTATCTTTTATCCACTTTCCGGTTGCATCTGCAAGCTGCATGGGGATATTTTCAAGCCATGTAAACATCGGCGAATTATTGCTATACAGGCATTTTACTGTATCTGCCGCAAAATTATACTCAAAAATCTTATCATACACCTCTGACAACGCTTTAATATATCTTCTGGTCTCCCTGTCCTTTCTTGCAAGCTGTCTATGTGTGACATCCATACACGCGCTCTGGAACTCCTCGGTGCCATCTTCGTTTATCACCTTCGTAACCCATCCAAACACATGCGCCCTGCTGCCGTCGAATCTGAGCAAGGTCATCTCGCCCGCCACCGGAGCACCAGCCCTGTATACCTTATTAAGATATACCGAAAACCTATGTCTCTCCTCTATCGGAATCAGCAGGAACAGATTATTCTTATACATTTCATAATAGTCTGCTTCGCCGTCCTTTTTCCCGGAAAAATGTAACAAATCCAGCATATTTTTATTAATATATGTAATTCTTGGCTGCTTCTCACAGGTATATTTTATAAAGCCGCAAGGAACAGTATCATTTAAGAAGCTTAGATTATTATTAGACACAATGCTCTTATCTGCACATGTAAAATCCGAATTCAATACTGTACGCTGCATGTCGTCATAGGTATCTGTGATATCAACAACCACGGAATACCCTATAAGCTTTCCGTCCTTCCCACGCTTTACATTCACGGAATCCTTCACAAAAATAATATTTCCATCCTTCTTTTTGATATGATACTTCTCCGAATAATCTCCCTCACCGCCCCTCAGCATCCTACGCAAAAAAGACAGGTATTTCTCCCTGTCATCCTCGCATAAAAGTCCTGTATATCCGTATTCGCTATCCGTCAGCTCATTTTTTGAATATCCTGTCATTCGGCATAAGCTGTCACTTACAAATCTAAGCTTTTGGGCATCGGATATATCATACTCGTGATATCCACTAATATTATCTAAAATTTCAAACGCTCCCACACAAATACTCCAACTGAAATATGATATGAGGGTCGAAAGGTATTCTGCCCCTCATCCGGTATCCTGCACATAAAATATAAATATCAGCATAAAAGCACAATATTATCTTATGCATATCTACCATTATATACTCTCACCGTCATGATGGCTACCCTTTTCTAAGCTCCGTCTTTTTTATTTTCCCGCTTATTGTTTTAGGCATTGCTGACACAAACTCTACAAGACGCACCCACTTATATTCGGCAAGTCTCCTGTTGCAAAATTCTTTTATCGCAAGCTCAAGCTCCCTTGTGGGTTCGTAGCCATGTCCCGGCACTATAACAGCTTTTATAGCCTGACCGCGCAGCTTGTCCGGAACACCTATGACACTGCACTCTACAACAGCCGGATGCTCCATCAGAACATTCTCAATTTCATAAGGTCCCACCCGGAAGCCTCCCGTCTTTATTATGTCATCAAATCTGCCATGAAACCAGTAAAGTCCGTCACTGTCCCTATATGCCGCATCACCTGTATGGTATACTCCACCTCGCCACACATACTTATACTGCTCTTCATTGTCAAGATAGCCTGTAAATACTCCTGCCTGTTTTCCGCTTGCAGGCGGTATAATTACAACCTCCCCTATCTGTCCGTCAGGAACCTGTTTTCCAGCTTTGTCACGCAGCTCTATGTTGTAGAACGGCGAAACCGTCCCCATTGCCCCCTCCTTAGGCTGTCTTCCCTTAAAATTAGCCATAAGAAGTGTTGTCTCCGTCTGTCCATAGCCTTCACAGAGCGGTATTCCCGTCTCCTGTGTGAATTTCCTGAACACCTCAGGTGCGAGCATTTCTCCCGCAGTGGAGGCATGCTTAAGCGTCGGCATGCTCTCAATTCCTTTGCGTACAAGGTATCTGTACACTGTCGGCGGTGCACAAAATGAGGTCACGCCATATCGGTTAATCACCGTGACAAGCTGCTTCGGGTCGAAATTATCAAAATCATATATCATAACCGCACTTCCGATAAGCCACTGTCCATATATTTTCCCCCATGATGCCTTAGCCCAGCCGGTTTCCGCAACCGTAAAATGTAGTCCGTCATCCTGCGCCTGCTGCCAATATTTTGCCGTGACTATATGCGCCAATGGATATGTAAAATCATGTATCACACCCTTAGGATAACCTGTCGTACCCGATGTGAAATACAGCATCATAGGGTCGGCCGCACTCGTTTCAACTCTGTCGAAAGCATCGCCTGCTGTCTCCATCTGCGATGTCAGGTTAAAAAAGCCTTCGACATCCTTCTGAACGCACCACAGCACAGGGGTCTTTTCTGATTTTCTGAGTGCCTGCTTTATGGTTGAAGGTACATCGTCCTGGGCAGTGCATACTATCGCCTTCACCCCGGATGCATTGATTCTGTAGACAAAATCATCGACCGTAAGCATATGTGTCGCAGGAATCATAACCGCGCCAAGCTTATGAAGCGCAACTGCCGCAAACCAATATTCATAATGGCGCTTCAGGACAAGCATAACCCTGTCCCCTCTTCCTATTCCGTATTCTCTGAACACATTTGCCATTTTGTTGCTGTATCTTTTCACGTCAAGAAAAGTAAATATGTGCTCCTCATTTTCCACATTGCACCATACCATAGCACGCTTATCAGGTGAAACAGCCGCATATTCATCCACCACATCATATCCAAAATTAAAATTATCCGGATAATTTAACGTCAATTTTTTTAAACCACCATTTTCATCCTTAATCTCAGTGCAAAACCTCTGATATATACTGCTCATATCTTTCCTCTCGCCACATGCTGCTTTTTATATTTTTATCCAATTGCATACTGCAAGCATTGCTTGCAGTACTGCCCCAATAAGTAGTTTGAAAATAAAATTTTCAAACTTTGTTATCTGATAACGTCCATCCCGATACTGCGGAACCTGTCATATCTTTTTCCTACTAATTCCGTATCTCTTGACAGTTCATCAAGCTCTTCTTTTATCAGCCTTCCGATTCGGTCGTAAAATTCTTTTTTCCCGATTTCCTTTTCAGACAATATTCTCTCAATTACTCCAAGGCCCTTTGCATCCTCAGCCATAAGCTTAAGGCTTGCCGCTGCCTCTCCTGCCTTCTTGGCATCCTTCCACAGAATACTGGCACAGCCCTCCGGTGAAATAACCGAATACACTGCATTTTCAAGCATCCATACCCTGTCTGCCACTGCAAGTGCAAGTGCTCCTCCGCTTCCGCCCTCCCCTATAAGTATTGAGATGACGGGCACACACAGTGTTGTCATTTCCAAAATATTTCTCGCTATTGCCTGCCCCTGACCGCGCTCCTCAGCCTCAACTCCACAATATGCACCTGAGGTATCTATAAAGCATACTATGGGTCTGCCGAATTTTTCCGCCTGCTTCATAAGGCGGAGAGCTTTTCTGTAGCCCTCGGGATGCGGAGCGCCAAAGTTCCTGTAGCTTCTTTCCTTCGCCGTATGCCCCTTTTCAATTGCTATCACCGTCACAGGCATGCCATTAAGTCTGGCAATTCCTCCGACTATCGCTTTGTCATCCGCATAACAGCGGTCCCCATGAAATTCTATGAAATTTTTGAATATATTCTTTATATAATCTGTCCCTGTCGGTCTGCCGTTGTCCCTTGCAATCTTCACTCTCTCATAAGGTATCTCATTCATACATTTACACTCCCTCATGCATCTTAAGCAGCTCCGTAAGAAGCTTTTTCTGCTTATTTCTGGCAGCTATTGCGTCAACAAAGCCATGCTCTAACACAAATTCCGCTTTCTGGAAACCGTCCGGCAGGGCTTTTTTGGTAGTCTGCTCTATAACTCTAGCTCCGGCAAAGCCCACTATTGCACCCGGCTCTGCCAATATAATATCTCCATCCATCGCAAAGCTTGCCGTGACACCTCCCGTTGTCGGGTCGGTGAGCACGGTTATATATAAAAGTCCCGCATCACTATGGCGCTTCACGGCCGCACTCACTCTTGCCATCTGCATAAGCGACAGAAGCCCCTCCTGCATTCTCGCACCGCCCGATACCGTAAATCCTACTACTGCCAAATGTTTCCACGCAGCATACTCAAATAATCTCGTGAGCTTTTCTCCCACTGCACTTCCCATGCTTCCCATCATAAAATAAGCATCCATCACAAAAATACAGCAGTGGCACCCTCCAATTCTTACCGTTCCGCATATCACCGCTTCCGTCTGTGAGCTTGCCGCCCTTACGGCATCCAGCTTTTCATCATATCCCGGAAAGCCTAACGGATTGTCCGCTCTCACATCCTTATACATCTCAACAAAGCTTCCCTCATCCGCTATAAGCTTTATTCTCTGTCCTGCACGCATACGGAAATGATATCCGCAGCCGCATACCATATTGTCGGCCATCAGTCTGCTCAACGGAATTTCCCTGTGACAGTTCGGACATTTCTGCTCCGGCTCACCTTCATCCTGCATTACGGGAACTGAGCATCTTCCACCCTCTTCCAGTTTATTTTTAGGTTTCAAAAAGTTCATAAGTGCCATATCAATCCCCTATCGCAAAATTTTATATACTAACGGCCACACATTTGCGCCCATACACAGCGTACACGCATTATCCTTTTGACAAAATTACCTGTTTCCCATAAAGGTCAGGTCGTAATTGCCGGAAGAAAATCTGTCATCCTCAACTATACATAGCTGCTCCTCAACATTGGTTTTAATACCGTCGATGACCAGTTCACATAGAGAAGCCCTCATTTTTCTGAGTGTCTCCTCTCTTGTCTTAGCATATACGATAAGCTTGCCCAACAGTGAATCATAGAACGGAACAACTCTCATTCCTTCAACAAGAAAGGTATCAAACCTCACTGAGGGTCCTCCCGGAATATGTAAGAATTCAAGCTTTCCACAATTCTGTGCATTTATACGGCATTCTATCGCAGAACCCATTATCCGTATATCCGCCTGGGTGAAATTAAGCTCAATCCCTGCGGCTATCCTTATCTGCCACTTAACAATATCAATTCCCGTCAATATCTCTGTTACGCAATGTTCCACCTGAAGTCTCACATTCATTTCCATAAACCAGAAATTTCCCGCTCCATCCAAAAGGAACTCCAGTGTACCGGCACCTACATATCCTATCTGCTTTACGGCATCAGTGATAACCCTGATCATATTTTCTCTCTGCTTTTCCGATACGGCAGGCGATGGTGTCTCCTCCACAAGCTTCTGATTTCTTCTCTGCAATGAGCAATCTCTTTCACCCAGACACACAGCATTTCCGAATTCATCCGCAAGAACCTGAAATTCCACATGTCTTGCAGGAAAAATATATTTTTCAAGATACATGCTTCCATCACCGAATGCATTTAAAGCCTCACTGACCGCCTGAACATATGCCTCATCCAGCTCATCCGCCGACTCTATAAGACGTATTCCTCTTCCACCTCCACCTGCACATGCCTTAAGCATAACAGGATAACCGATTTTTCCGGCGACATTCTTAGCCTCCTCGAGTGACTGTACTGCTCTGCTCCCCGGAATCACTGTAAGCCCTGTTTTTCCGACAAGCTCCTTTAAAACCGCCTTATCACTCAATCTCTCCATGCTCTCCGGCTCAGGTCCTATAAAAACCAACCCATTTTTTCTGCACAATCTCGCAAAATGTGCATTTTCGGACAGAAATCCATACCCGGGATGTATTGCCTGCGCTCCGGTAAGAATTGCAGCACTGATTATCTGTTTTTCATTGAGATAGCTCTGTGCTGCCTGCGCTCCCCCGATACATACACTCTGGTCAGCCAGCGCGACATGAAGAGCATTTTTATCCGCCTCCGAATACACCGCCACAGTCGATACTCCCATTTCCTTGCAGGCTCGTATTATTCTGACCGCTATCTCACCTCGATTGGCAACTAGAATCTTTGAAAACATAATCTACTCCACTTCTGTTATCGCAAACGAAAAGTCTGCCGATACACAGTTTCTTTCTCCTACCCTGACAGTGCCCTGTGCAAAATAAAACGGATGCTTTGACCTTACAATGCTGCACCTTGTCTCTATTACATCACCGGGGCGGACAGGTGAACGGAATTTCACATTGTTGAGTCCTGTGTATACCGGAAGCTTTCCGTCTGTCATAACCGTTTTCATGAGTACACACGCGGACTGGGCAAGTATTTCGCACAAAATCACGCCCGGCACAACCGGATTTCCCGGAAAATGTCCATCAAGAAAAAATTCATCTCCGCGGACTCTGTAATGTCCTACCGCAACACCACCGCTTTCCTGTACCTCATCTAATAAGAGCATACTGTTTCTGTGAGGAAGTATGTCCATAATCTCTTTTTTATCCATTTCCGCTCTGCCTCCAATATACCGATATACCCAAAATTTTTATCATCTTTATATTAAACAGCCTCTTTCTGCAAACACTGCATCAGCACTCTATTTTAAACAGCTCTGTCCCATACTCAATCATCTGGCCGTCAGATACACATACCTGTGAAATAACTCCATCCGCTTCAGCAGTAATCTCATTCATAAGCTTCATCGCCTCAACAATGCAAAGTGTCTGTCCCTTCTTTACATGCGACCCGACTTTCACATATGGTTCTGCATTTTCCGCCGGTGCAGCATAGAATACCCCGACCATCGGAGATTTTATGCTCATATACGGCATCGTACCGCCTTCATTGCTCTTTCCACTGTCGTGTGCGCTATTATCCAAAGATTTTTTGGTATTGTCATCGCTATAAATTACATTCGCAGAAATATTTCTCTCTAATCGTACAATCTTATCTCCTTCGGTAAGCTCAAGTCCCGTAAGCTCAAGCTCCTTCATAAGTGCCGCATATTTTCTTATATCAGCCTCATTCATAATTATCACCCTGCATAAAATTTTAACTTAAAGCGGACATTCGCAATCCGCTTTCGCTACTTGCTCATGAACGCAGTCCGTATCCCCCTTACCCACCGCTTAGTGCTCTACACACTTGAAGTGGGGGATTGCTTATTCTGCGTTCAACCTACTACCTTTCTGAAGGCAAGACATGCATTATGTCCTCCAAACCCCAGTGAATTGGAGAGTGCAAGCGTTATATCAGCCTTAACCGCCTTATCAGGAACATAATTCAAATCGCATTCTTCATCAGCCTCACGAAGATTTATTGTTGGAGGAATAATTCCTTCATCAAGTGCCATGATGCATGCAAGCGCCTCTATTGCACCTGCCGCCCCTAACATATGGCCTGTCATTGATTTGGTAGAGCTTATGTATGCCTTCTGCGCATTTTCCTCTCCAAGTGCATTCTTTATTGCCATTGTCTCAATAAGATCATTCATATGAGTTCCTGTGCCATGTGCGTTTATATAGACCTTATCTTCATCTGAATATCCTGCCTCACGCATGGCATCCTTCATAGCCTGCGCACCTCCGCGAGCCTGCGGATGTGGTGCAGTGATATGGTAGGCATCACACGTTGAACCGTATCCGCACACCTCACCGTATATCCTTGCCCCTCTCGCTTTTGCATGCTCATATTCCTCAAGCACAAGTGACACGGCACCCTCTCCAATCACAAATCCTCCTCTTCTCTTATCAAATGGAAGTGAAGCTTCATCAGGATTCGTTGATGTTGAAAGTGCCTGCATATTTACAAAACCTGCCACCGCCGACTTAGTTATTGATGCTTCTGCGCCTCCTGCTATGACAGCTTCCGCATAGCCATGGCGTATCATCCTGACAGCCTCGCCGATTGCGTTAGAGCCTGAGGCACAAGCTGTGACCGCCGGCATTGCACTTCCCCTGCAGTCATGCTTAATAGCAATCATCCCTGCTGCCATATTTCCTATCATCATCGGTATAAAAAGAGAGGAAACCCTTCTTGGACCTTTCTCTAAAAGCTTCGTATGCTCTACCTCGAAGGTTCCTATACCTCCGATTCCTGTACCGAACATAACACCGAATTTTTCAGGTTCAACCTTTCCTTCTATACCGCTGTCCTCTACAGCCTGTGCCGCCGCCGCAACTGCAAGCTGTGCATATCTGTCCGTTCTTAATATCTCGTTTACCTCAAGATACTCCTTCGGTTCAAAACCCTTCACCTCTGCCGCAAGCTTTGCTTTAAAGCCTTCTGTATCAAAAAAGGTTATAGGTGCAATCCCATTTTTTCCGTTCTTAAGGCTGTTCCATGTCTCACTGACATTATTCCCGACAGGGGTTACCGCCCCTAAGCCGGTTACAACCACTCGTCTCCATTCAGACATATCCTTTTCCTCCTGGTTATCCTTTACATGTACACTTCATGCACTGTAAACTGTAAAATATCTTCATATTCCTGATGGCACAATATAGCTACATGGCTATTCCGCCATCCACACGCAGCACTTCACCGGTCACATACTCAGCTTCGACAAGATATGCCACTGCCTCAGCCACCTCCGGGGCTGCCCCCATCCTTCCAAGTGGTATCATTCCAAGGAGCGGATTATCCTTCTGGCTTCCTGTCATATCCGTCTCAATGAATCCGGGTGCAACTGCGTTACAGCGTATTCCGCGCGGTGCCAGCTCCTTTGCAACAGACTTGGTCAGACCTATAATTCCCGCCTTTGATGCCGAATAATTGCACTGTCCCGCATTTCCCATAAGCCCTGAAACGCTTGACACGTTGACAATACAGCCTTGCCTGTTCTTTATAAACATACCTGTACAATGTCGTATCATATTAAACGCACCCTTAAGATTAGTATCGATAACACTGTCAAATGCTTCCTCGCTCATCATTGCAAGAAGTCCATCTTTTGTTATGCCCGCATTATTAATAAGAATATGTACGGTACCAAAATCCTTCTTTATCTGTGCAACAGTCTCTCTCACCTGTGAAAAATCAGCTACATTGCACTTATAGGCGACTGCTTTTACACCGTATTGTTCAATACATTCTTTACAAACCTGATTGGCAGCTTCTACATTGCCCGCATATATAACGGCAATATCCGCTCCGCGTGCTGCAAGCTTTACCGCAACCGCCGCCCCAATTCCTCTTGAAGCTCCTGTTATAACCGCAGTTTTCCCTTTAAGCATCTCTCAGTTCCTTTTCCTTATTATTTCAAAGCTATGAGGGTCAAAAGGTATTTTACCCCTCATCCGATATCCTCGAATTGCTCCGCTGTAAAACAGTTCCCGCAATTCTAAAACATTCGGAATCCGCTGATTTACTGCGTAAACCGCTACTCAATATATTTAGCTGCACTCCTTAATATCGGCTCAGCTCCATCAATCACTTCCCTGACAATCTGCGCTGCAGGCTGTTCTTTATTAACCATAGCTGCAACCTGCCCCGATAAGAAGCATCCCTTCTTATCATCACCATCCTTGACTGCAAGCCTTAATGCTCCTACAGCCAATGCTTCAAGCTCATCGTCAGGCATCCGGCTATACTCTGCCTTTAAATAGTCTCTTGCAAACTGTGTCCTGAGACTTCTCACCGGATGGCCAAGCCTCTTACCTGTGACCATAGTGCAAAGGTCTGTGGCCTTCAGAATCTTTTCCTTATAAACCGGATGAATATTACATTCTACAGCACTCAAAAACCGCGTTCCCATCTGGACTCCCTGTGCTCCCAGCATGAATGCTGCCGCAACACCGCGCCCATCCGCAATTCCTCCTGCTGCTATGACCGGAAGTGTTGTAGCATCACACACCTGCGGTACCAGCACCATAGTTGTGAGCTCACCCACATGTCCACCGCTCTCGCCGCCCTCGGCTATAAGTGCAGAAGCTCCGAGCCTTGTCATGAGCTTCGCCATGGCAACCGAGGCTACAACCGGAATTACTTTAATTCCTGCGTCCAGCCATTCCTTTATATATTTCGACGGATTGCCTGCTCCCGTGGTAATCACATCGACCTTTTCCTCTACTACAACCTGTGCCACCTCATCTGCACATGGGCTTAACAGCATAATATTTACTCCAATAGGCTTATCTGTGAGCTGCCTTGCTATCCGCACCTGCTCTCTCACATAATCTGCCGGCGCATTACCGGCTGCAATTATTCCAAGACCTCCGCCCTCAGATACCGCCGCCGCAAGCTTTCCATCAGCAATCCATGCCATGCCACCCTGAAATACCGGGTATTTTATACCCAGCATCTCAGTAATCTGTGTCCTGATCATGGCGCTTAACCCTGCTTGCTCTGGATGAATTTGTCAAGGTCATCGACTGTCTCAACCTTCTCATCAAGCTCTATCTCAATGCCAAGCTCATCCTCAAGGCTCATCAAAAGCTCCACCGTGTCAAGCGAATCAATTCCAAGGTCAACGAATCTGCTCTCCGGCTTAACCACGGATACATCACATCCGGTACGTTCTGCAACAGTTTTTGCAATAGCATCAAAATACATCTCTTATTCCTCCTTAATATGTGCTCCCATCGGTGAGCATCTAATAAGGCATTATATGCACAGCATGTTCCATGTGTGGGGTGCTGACGTTCCAAAAGCGTTCCATAATTTTAATACTCAGCACTCTTTTTGCAAATAATGATAAAATAGGAAAATTTAACATATAATTAGTGTGAAATCGTAAAAGCTCGTTTTTCATTACTATTTAAGCCACTGCAAAAGCAGTTACACCCGGAAATGAGGATTAAAATGAATATATGACTGAATATTAATTCTTGAGAGAAGGCTGGCAGAATCGAACTTCGAGCCCCGACAGGGCTCGAAAAAAAGAGACCGATTGGTGTTCCACCAATCAGTCTCTTTTTTCAGAGCGCGAGACGGGAATCGAACCCGCGACCCCCTCCTTGGCAAGGAGGTGCTCCACCGCTGAGCCACTCGCGCATTGTACTTTGTAAGATGTTACTCTCACAAGGACATTAAGTATAATACTATAAGTCCCTGTGAAAGTCAATACCTAAAATTAAAATTTTTTATATTTTTTGAAATTACCGAATTGTTTTAACTATTAGCATAATTGTTTGGGACAGGGGTCAGACCCCGTGTCCCAGAACTGGGACATGGGGTCTGACCCCTGTCCCATAAGGCTATGCTAACAGCTTCTCCATCTCATCGAGAAGTCCGGCAAATACATCAAGACCTGTCTTGATGGCGTCCGGCTTAGACATATCCACGCCCGCAATCTTTAAAAGCTCGATTGGATAATCTGAACCGCCGCTTGACAAGAACTTCATGTAGCGGTCAACTGCCGGCTGTCCCTCCTTGCGGATCATTGATGCTATCGCAACTGCTGCCGAGAAGCCCGTAGCATACTGGTATACATAGAATGGTGTATAGAAGTGAGGTATTCTTGCCCACTCAACCTCAATATCCTTATCGACCACCATATCCGGTCCGAAGTACTCCTTGTTGAGCTCATAGTACATCTCGTTAAGAGACTTTGCCGTGAGACTCCTGCCCTGCTCTGCCATCTCATGTGCCTTCTTTTCAAACTCAGCGAACATCGTCTGGCGGTATACGGTTCCCTTGAAGCTGTCAAGGAAATGATTGATGAGGTATGCCTTCTCATTCTTATCCTTCGCATTATCTATAAGGTAGAAATTGAGGAGTGCCTCATTACATGTCGAAGCAACCTCAGCGACAAAGATTCTGTATGCAGCGTATACAAGAGGCTGTGTAGAATTTGACTTGTAGCTGTGAAGCGCATGTCCCATCTCATGTGCAAGGGTGAACATTGAATCTAAGTTATCCTGATGATTTAAAAGTACATAAGGGTGCACACCGTTAGGTCCCCATGAGTAAGCTCCGCTTCTCTTTCCCTCATTCTCATATACATCAATCCAGCCGCCGTTGAAGCCCTTATCAAGAAGCTCTATGTAATCCTTTCCAAGAGGTGCAACGCCCTTCTTTACGATTTCCTTTGCCTCCTCAAATGAGATATGCATATCAAAATCCTTCACCATAGGAGTGTACACATCATACATGTGAAGCTCATCCACGCCGAGTGCTTTCTTGCGGAGCTTAACATAGCGGTGCATAAGAGGGAGCCCCTCATGGATTGTGTCGATAAGATTGTCATATACTGAAATTGGAATATTTCCGTCAAACAGATATGACTCAATGCTTGAGTTGTATTTTCTCACCTTTGCTGAGAACATATCCCCCTTCACCAGAGCTTCATAATTGGCAGCTATAGTATTTTCAAAATTCTTGTATGCGCCGTGCATCCGGGTGAAAGCATCCTTGCGTACTCTCCTGTCATTGCTTCTTATGAAAATTCCGTATCTTCCATGTGTTAATGTTACATCCTCGCCATTCTCATCCTTTATTGTTCCGAACCTGACATCAGCGTTGTTAAACATGCCGAAAACCTTCTTTGGTCCTCCAAGAACATCCTCGGCTGAAGCTAATACAGCCTCCATATCAGGCGATAACACATGCGGCTTTCTTCTTGAAATATACTCCCACTTCTTTGCGTAGAGCTTAAGCTCCTCACACTCACTCATATAGCTGTCGACAACCGCATCATCTATGGTGAGCATCTCAGGACTTATAAAAGACAGCATCTCACCTGTCTTTACCATAATATTCTCAGCTTCGCCTGAAAGTGCCTGTGACTCCGGATTGGCTGTATCCTGATCATAGAGCTGATGTGCATAACAGTAGATACGGTCAAGTAAATTCGTGAGCTTGTCATCAAGCTTGAACACTGCAAGCATATTGGCACTGCTCTCACCGATTTTACCCTTATAGCCCTCTATCTCCTCAGCAACCTTAAGTGCCTCAGCATACTCCTCTCTCCAAGCGGCAGCATCCGGATAAATATCCTCAAGTCTCCATGTGTATTTCCTGTCTGTCTCACTTCTTTTTAATACTTTATTAGCCATTGCATCCTCCCTGGGTTGGACTTATAATATTCCTGTCCTATACGGGTACATGAAACTGCCCCGAATAGAAATAATATACAACAAAACTGCAGCAATGACAAGAGAAGTATCTTCCTTACATACCGGTCTGCTCAAAACAGAACACACATAATGTGTATAAACGGAGATTACCATGCAAAAAAAATACAAACTCACACTTTCAGATATAGAAGCCTTTATAGATAACTGCTCCGAAGCAACATCCGAAGCTTATGAACCGTATATTGATTTTGACCGCGAGCCAGACATCATAAGCTCACGCCTTCAGCCCGCACTGCTCCATAACAGCGGAATTGAATTATTTGAGGATGCTGACATGCCGGCGCTCTACCTTGTAAATAGCGCACACAGTCTTATCGGCTGCTGCACTGCATTCACATATTATGATAATGATGGCACACTCACGCATGAGTTGTCCGTGCTCATCGCCCCTGAATACCGACGCCATGGTCTGGGACGCATGCTTGTAATGCAGATGTTATCAGTCATCGAAGCTGTTTATACGAAAAACAGAAGCGACATTGCCTCAGCCGGCAGTGCTGCTACAGTCACAGACCGCGTTGACATAGCCGGCGGTACCGGTACATCCACAGGTCACAATGACGAAATTATAGATTCCTTTGACAAGGTTCGTGTCCTGTTAGTCGGTAGCAACGAATATTTTGCCGGGAGCTGTGGCTTTATCTACTCACACAGCGAACACTTTATGACTAGGAAGTCCTACAATGATAATTATATTTCAATACAGCATTCGTCCACACAGCAGACACCTGACGTCAACATCCGGAATGTAAATACATCCGATTTAAAATCAGCACTGATATACTCCCGGTCTTCCATCTCCATCACCCGCACCTCCCACAGGACGCCCGGGCACCACACCTACCGCCTATTCTGTGACGGCAGGAGTGCTTCTAAATGTACCGTGTCAGAGTGCAGTGACTACGTGAACATTGCCAATGTCTACACCAACAAAAAATATCGTGGACAAGGCTTTGCCGGACGCCTCATAGATGCCGCTGCCGCTGACTTTCCTCAAAAGAAGCTTCTATTGCAGGTATCTGGCAGCAACACAGCCGCAATCCGCGCCTACACAGGCAATGGCTTTACATTCTATAAAACATTTGACTATTATGTGGCTACTTTATCATAAGCTTGGTATACTCTACAATGCATCCCGTCCATCACAGTTACACCGGACATTGCCCGCAGAACTTCCGGTCACAATACACAGCACAAAACAACGATAACATATTGTACACATGAAGCTAAAAGAGCCGTAACCCGCCGGACACTAAATCTCCCACAGGCTACAGCTCTTTTATTACTCTTTTATTACTCTTTTTGATAAATGAAATCCCGCAATAACACAATCACTGCATGCTTACTGCAGATTCGTATATCCCATCAGGTACTCGTCAACCTCCTTAGCGGCGTCGCGTCCCTCACGGATTGCCCACACAACAAGAGACTGGCCTCTGTGCATATCTCCGGCGGTGAATACCTTGTCGACATTGGTCGCATGCTTTCCCGGTGCCGTATCAACATTGGTTCGTGCATTGAGCGTCACACCGAATGCGTCGGCAACATACTTCTGGGTGCCTAAAAAACCTGCGGCGATAAGTACAAGGTCTGCCTCAAGCTCGAACTCACTTCCTGCTACCTCCGCCATCATCATGCGCCCTGTCTTTTCATCCATCTTCGACTCAAGCTTCACACACTTTACCTTACAGAGCTTTCCGTTCTTGTCCTTTATGAACTCCTTGACGGTGGTCTGATATAATCTAGGATCCTTTCCGAATACCGCGATTGCCTCCTCCTGACCATAATCCGTCTTGCAGACTCTAGGCCACTGTGGCCATGGATTGTTCTCAGCGCGTGTATCCGGAAGCTTAGGCATCATCTCAAGCTGTACAACAGAGGCACAGCCAAGACGTATTGATGTTCCGACACAGTCATTTCCTGTATCTCCACCTCCGATAACAACAACCTTCCTGCCCTTAGCGTCGATATACTTCTTATCCGCTAAATCAGAATCAAGCAGGCTCTTCGTCACGGATGTAAGGTAATCCACCGCAAAGTGTATTCCCTGTGCATCCCTTCCCGGTGCATTTATGTCTCTTGGATTGGCTGCACCACAGCAGAGAACAACTGCGTCATAGTCCTTTAACACCTTAGCCGCCTTCACATTATCACCGACATTGGCATTGGTGACGAACTCTATCCCATCCGCCTCCATGATATTGATTCTTCTGTCAATGATGTGCTTCTCAAGCTTCATATTGGGAATACCATAACGTAGAAGTCCTCCAACCCTGTCGGCACGCTCAAATACAGTTACCTTATGTCCTCTCTTGTTTAAGAGGTCTGCTGTTGCAAGTCCGGACGGACCTGAGCCGATAACGGCAACCCTCTTGCCGGTTCTTACCTTAGGCGGATTAGGTGCCACATAGCCCTGTTCAAATGCGTTCTCAATGATTGTCTTTTCATTCTCCTTTGTACTCACCGGCGAACCGTTAAGTCCGCAGGTACATGCCGCCTCACACAATGCCGGACATACCCTCGAAGTAAACTCAGGGAAATTGCTTGTCTTAGCAAGCCTGTTATATGCCCTGTGAAGATTGCCACTGTAGAGAAGATCATTCCACTCAGGTATCAGATTGTTGAGAGGACAGCCTGACACCATCCCCTTTAACAGCTTACCCGACTGGCAGAACGGAACCCCGCAATCCATGCATCGTGCCGCCTGCTGCCTCTGCTCCTCAATGGTGAGCGGAGTATGAAACTCATTGAAATTCTTTATTCTGTTCTTTGGCTTGACAGCCTCGCTGTCAACTCTCTCATAATCTAAAAATCCTGTCGGCTTTCCCATGAATTTCCCTCCTTACTTCGCTGCTTTATTAGCATAGAATGCTTCAATCTGTGCCTGCTCACTTGAAAGACCCTTCTCTTCCATCTGAACGATTCTCTGCATCATTCTCTTATAGTCATGAGGTACAATCTTCTTGAACTTAGGAAGATAATCTCCGAAATTGTCAAGAATCTGCTTACCCTTTATAGAGTTAGTGTATGCTACATGCTGCTGTATCATTTCCTTTAACTCTAATACATCATACTTGTCCGTCACTTCCTCAGTCGATACAAGCTCCTTATTGAGTTTCTTATAGAGGCTGCTGTCCTCGTCAAGCACATAAGCAATACCACCGCTCATACCTGCGGCGAAGTTCTTCCCTGTTTTTCCAAGGATAACTACCCGTCCACCGGTCATGTACTCACAGCCATGGTCACCCACGCCCTCGACAACCGCCTTTGCACCGGAATTACGGACGCAGAAACGCTCACCGGCGACACCGTTTATATACGCCTCACCGCTCGTTGCACCATAGAGAGCCACATTACCGATGATGATATTCTCATCCTGCTTAAATCCGGAGCCGGTAGGTGGATATACCACAAGCTTTCCTCCTGAAAGTCCCTTGCCGAAGTAGTCATTGCTGTCTCCCTCAAGGCACATTGTAAGTCCCTTAGGGATAAATGCTCCGAAGCTCTGTCCGCCCGCGCCATGGCACATTATAGTGAAGGTATCCTCAGGAAGTGTGTCATCGTAGAGTCTTGTAATCTCAGAGCCGAACATAGTACCGAATGAACGGTCGGTGTTCTTTACATCTATTTCTATGCTTCTCTTCTGCTTCTTCTCAAGAGCCTGCCCCAGCTTCTTTAACAGAACCTTCTCATCAAGAGTTTTTTCAAGCTCGAAGTTATATACATTCTTGTGAAGATAGTCAATCTTCTCCTTGCCTGCATAAGGATTATCAAGAATTACTGAAAGGTCAATCTTTCCTTTCTTGACACCGCTGCCGTCCTTAGCCTGATATAACATATCGGTTCTTCCCACCATCTCGTCGATAGTCTTAAAGCCAAGCTTAGCCATGTATTCCCGAAGCTCCTGTGCAACGAATCTCATAAAGTTCATCACATACTCAGGCTTACCTGTGAATCTCTTTCGAAGCTCCGGATTCTGTGTAGCAATACCTACAGGGCATGTGTCCAGATTACATACTCTCATCATCACACAGCCAAGAGTTACAAGCGGTGCCGTTGCAAATCCAAATTCCTCAGCACCTAAAAGACATGCTACCGCAACATCGCGTCCTGTCATAAGCTTGCCGTCCGTCTCGACAACAACCTTGTTTCTAAGACCGTTCATTATGAGTGTCTGGTGTGCCTCGGCAAGTCCAAGCTCCCAAGGAAGCCCGGCGTTGTGAATGGAACTTCTTGGTGCCGCACCGGTACCTCCGTCATAGCCCGATACCAGGATAACCTGTGCTCCCGCCTTAGCAACACCTGCCGCTACGGTTCCGACTCCTGCCTCCGATACAAGCTTTACGGATATACGTGCCTTCTTGTTGGCGTTCTTAAGGTCGTAGATAAGCTGTGCCAGATCCTCAATCGAATAGATATCGTGATGTGGTGGCGGTGATATAAGACCAACACCCGACGTTGAATGTCTTGTCTTGGCTATCCAAGGATATACCTTTCCGCCCGGAAGATGTCCACCCTCACCAGGCTTAGCACCCTGCGCCATCTTAATCTGAATCTCATCGGCACTCACAAGGTATCTCGATGTGACACCGAAACGTCCCGAGGCTACCTGCTTGATCGCCGAACAGCGGTTGAGGCCATCCGGTCCGATTGTAAGTCTTTCAATATCCTCGCCGCCCTCACCTGAGTTGGACTTTCCGTGAAGTATGTTCATGGCGATTGCCATTGCCTCATGTGCCTCCTGGGATATAGAGCCGTAAGACATAGCTCCTGTCTTGAAACGTCTCACGATAGAATCTACGCTCTCTACCTCATCTATAGAGATTCCCTTCTCAGGATACTTGAAATCCATAAGACCTCTCAGATTGATTGGCTCAAGCTCCTCATTGATAAGCTTGGAGTATTCCTTGAAGGCAGCATAATCTCCGTTTCTTGTGGCAAGCTGGAGAAGATGGATTGTCTGAGGGTTGTAGAGGTGCTCCTCCTTGCCGCTTCTGAACTTATGGCTGCCTGCACTGTCAAAGGTGGTATCCGTCTGAAGTCCAAGCGGGTCATAAGCTCTGTCATGATTTGCATTGATATCATTCTCGATATCCTTAAGTGTGATTCCACCCACACGGCTCACCGTATTGGTAAAATATTTGTCCATAACGCTCTTGTCAATACCGATTGCCTCAAAGATTTTGGAGCCCTGATATGACTGTATTGTAGATATACCCATCTTAGATGCAATCTTTACTATACCGCCAAGAACCGCCCTATTATAATCATCGACTGCCGCATAGTAATCCTTGTTAAGCATTCCAAGGTCTATAAGCTCCCTTATGCTGTCAAGCGCAAGATACGGGTTGACTGCACTTGCACCGAAGCCTAATAGTGTTGCGAAATGATGTACCTCTCTAGGCTCACCGGACTCAAGGATAACCGAAACCTTGGTTCTCTTCTTGGTTCTTACAAGATAGTCCTGCATTGCCGATACAGCAAGCAGTGACGGTATTGCTACATGATTCTCGTCAACTCCTCTGTCCGAAAGAATGAATATATTCACTCCATCACGGTAATGTCTGTCGGCTTCAACGAAGAGACGGTCGATTGCCTTCTCCATAGATGTATTCTTGTAATATATAATAGGAAGAACCGCAACCTTGAAGCCCTCCTGATTCATATTCTTAATCTTTAACAAATCCGTATTGGTAAGTATCGGATTGTTGACTCTTAATACCTGACAATTTCTCGCCGTCTCCTCAAGGATATTTCCATCAGCTCCCAGATACATTGTAGTCGATGTAACTATCTTCTCTCTAAGTGCATCGATAGGAGGATTCGTAACCTGTGCAAAGAGCTGTTTAAAATAATTAAACAGAGGAACCGTCTTAGTTGAAAGTGCCGCAAGCGGAGTATCGGCTCCCATCGCTGCTATAGGCTCAGTTCCGCCAAGTGCCATAGGCAAAATCGATGTCCTGAAATCCTCGTAGGTGTAGCCGAATGCCTTCTGTAACTTAGCCCGCTCCTCCTTGGAATACTCCTCAACTCTCTGGTTCGGAATCTTTAAATCCTTGAGCATTACAAGATTGCTGTCAAGCCACTCGCCATACGGTCTTTTTGAAGCATATTTTTCCTTGAGTTCATCGTCATCTATAACCTCTCCCTTTACCGTATCCACCAGGAGCATCTTGCCCGGTCTTAATCTCTCTTTCACCTTAATATTTGATGTAGGAATATCAAGCACACCAACCTCAGATGAGAGAATAAGCTGGTCATCATTAGTTATATAGTAACGTGATGGGCGAAGACCATTCCTGTCAAGCACAGCTCCCATGATATCTCCGTCTGAGAAAAGAATGGAAGCAGGTCCGTCCCACGGCTCCATCATTGTAGCATGATATTCATAGAAATCCCTCTTCTTCTGGCTCATGCTCTGATTGTTAATCCAAGGCTCAGGAATAAGTATCATTACCGCAAGAGGAAGTTCAAGACCACTCATCATAAGGAACTCAAGCGTATTGTCAAGCATCGCCGAATCTGAGCCCTCCTGATTTACAATAGGAGTTACCTTGCTCATCTCTCCCTCAAAATACTTAGTCTCCATGGACTCCTCACGTGCATGCATCTTATCGGCATTGCCGCGGATGGTATTTATCTCACCGTTATGTACGATTATCCTGTTCGGATGAGCTCTCTGCCAGCTTGGATTTGTATTGGTACTGAAGCGTGAATGTACCGTAGCTATCGCAGTCTCATAATCAGGACTGTTCAAATCATCAAAGAAGGTTCTAAGCTGTCCAACAAGGAACATCCCCTTGTAGACAATTGTTCTGCTCGATAATGAAGCGACGTATGTATTATCGTTACTCTGCTCAAACACTCTTCTCACTACGTAGAGCCTTCTGTCAAAATCCAGTCCCTTTGCTATTCTTGCCGGTTTCTTTATAAAACACTGCCAGATACTAGGCATGCACGCAATTGCCTTAGAGCCTAATACATCAGGATTAGTCGGAACCTCTCTCCAGCCTAATAGTTCAAGACCTTCCTTCTGGGTAATAATCTCGAACATCTTCTTAGCCTGATTGCGCTTGAACTCATCCTGCGGGAAAAAGAACATACCGACACCATATTCTCTCTCCCCACCTATATTGATTCCGAGTGATTTGGCAGCCTTGGAAAAGAATTTATGGGATATCTGGAGCAGAATACCTACACCATCACCGGTCTTGCCTTCCGCATCCTTACCTGCACGGTGTTCAAGATTCTCAACAATTCTCAGGGCATTCTCAACAACCTGATGTGTCTTAACGCCCTTGATATTGACAATCGCACCTATACCACAGTTATCGTGTTCAAAATCCGGGCTGTATATTGATGGTTTCACCTCACATACATTGCTCATACAAAACCTCCTTTTATTTTCCTTGAAAAACTTGTACTTAATATACACTTATTTTATTTTCGTGTAAATATTTTTTTCTTGAAATTGTCTAATTATTTGATATTATATTATTGTAATATTTATTGTCTGATATTTCGTAGGATATTATTATAATTAAATTCCAATATCAAACAAAACAATAGCCCCTTGAAGATTTTGCAAAGAAAAAAATGATACATAATAACTCTCAGCAAAACCCTCAGGGGGCTTTCAAAATATATTGTCTTAATTGTGTATTCAATTATATGGCTTGCTTTATAACATTTGAAAAATGTAAATTTGTGCATTAAAAATATAAAGCCATAGTTAAATCCGGGTTAATATTCTTATGTGCATGGTAACAATGTTAAAGGAAATTGTAGAAAATTTCTTTTTCTACATGGTTATAATTTCCTTACAGTACCAGTTATCATCTGTCTGGCTCAGCCTTTCCCCCTGTTCAACAATCGGATGGCTTGCATCATTCCCGGGGATGAACCTTATGAAACCAATCTTCCCATCGGACATAAGTACCTTCTTCGATACATAGCGTTTTCTCAGGTTCTTAAGAAATATCATCACAAGCTTCCTGTCAAGCCCCTTGAACTCATCCCTGTACAGCATATCGAACACATCAAATGCAAGGTTAGCCTCCTTATAGGTTCTCTTAGCGACCATCGCGTCATATATATCCGAAAGAGTGGTTATTCTGGTTAAAAGCGATATCTCATCACCCTTAAGCCCATCCGGATATCCGTCCCCTGTAAGCTTCTCATGGTGGTGTCTTGCAATGTCACGCACTGTCTCTCCGAACTGACTGCCAAGCATCTCATAAGAAAATACCGGATGAAGCTTGACAATATTATATTCAGCCGATGTCAGCCTCCGCGGTGAATTGATTATTTCCTCAGGTATCTTCGTCTTTCCTACATCATGCAGCAGCCCGGCAAGCACCAGCGTCCTGACATCATCCTCCGGCAGTCCAAGCCACTTACCCATAAAAGCATTCATAAGCGCAACATTCAGTGAATGTCTCTGCAGACCCTCATCCATCGGTCTTGGGAAATTGATGCATGAGAAGATTGTGACAGGGTCTATCTTGATAAGCTTATCCGATATATTGTCTACAAGCTTGTCAATCTCATCAGATTCAATCCCTGTATCTATATTATGCAGCATGCCATTGATATTCTCCGTAAGACTGCTGTAGCCGGAAAGCTTTTCCAGAAGCTCCTGTCTTTTCTCAGGCAGCATATGTTCACTGGCAATAATATCATAAAAGCCTTCCTCATGAACCGTTATATTTCTGTCTCCCTTATTGAAATTATACAGCTTTCTGAGTTTTTCACCGGTCAACACCTCTCCCTTTGGAATCAACAGTGTGTAACCTGTACTGTCATAAATGTTATCCTTAAGCACAAGTCCCTCCCACAGATATTCAATTGGCAGCTTGTGTAAATTTTTCATTTTCATTTTCAAATTGAGTCCCCACTATTCTGCAACCATATTCCTCAGTCAGCATATTATCATTCTGTGTTCTGACGACACTGCAATAGAAGATAAGTGCCCTGTTCTCCACATTTATCACCATGCGGAAGCAGTCTCCCTTCTCGAAGCTTCCGCTGTCCATTTTGACAAGTATTCCATCTAAGCTCATATTCACGGTCATAAGCTTCATCGGCTTGTTGAGCCGCACCTCTCTGTCCCCGAAACACAGCTCCGTGATAATTCCCTTTGTAAGAAGCTTATATCTTCGTTTCCTGCGACTTTCCTTTTCCCTGTGCCTTCCAAGAAGTACAACCATCTCATTATCTATAACTGCGCCTGTAAGATTTCCCTCATACTCATACAGCTTATCCGGTCCGAAAATCAAAACCGTTACATTATAGTTCCCCTTTTGTGCTATGCTGTCGGCACTGATATAGCATATATTCCTGTCCTTGATGAATCTTATTATTCTGGTATCTGCAAGCAGCATTCCGTCCTCTGTTCTCTTAATCAGTATTCTGCGGCTTCTTAAAATATTGTCATTCATATACCACCGCCTCCTTTCAAACCGGCACCCGGTAAATCAGACTATCCGAACAGCTCCCCTTCTTCCTGAAGCTAATTTAATTTTATCAAAACAAATCCTATCTGTCTATAATACAATATAACCATTATCACACCTTCTGCCTTATTAATTTTATCGTAATTATCCTTTACTTTTTTCACTCCAAACTTATAATTAAATTTATGAGAATGCTGTTGTGGAACAAAACACGCTCTATAAACTTAGTGTGTATATTATATTTATGCATATCACGACTTTTAGAAGAAGCTTAGATGCTCTTCAACATCTACAATAATTAATTTACGGAGGTTTCCTATTTATGACTGAGCATAAAAAATTCAGCCTTAAAAGCTTTTTTACTCGAAAAAAAATATTTTACTGCATATACATGCTCCTTCTGCTCGTCATAACAGGCTCTCTTAATATAGCTGCGCGGAAAAGTACAGCATTTGCCGAATGGTACTCAACACACATATATAAATTTCTGGTAACCACAGTCGGAAGGCTTGTTGGCTTCCTTCCGTTTTCACTGTATGAGCTTCTTATAATATTGGGAATAGCATTACTGTTCTGGATTATTTTCAGAATCGTTTACCTTATAATAAAGAAGAGGGCAAAAAGAATACTGACTCTGTTCGCAGGCGTACTTGCACTGCTGCTCACCGTCCTCACACTGTTCACTCTCAACTGCGGAGTCAACTACCACAGAAGACCGTTTTCCTACTATTCAGGTCTTACTGTAGCCAGGCAGTCGACGGATGTTCTGACCAGTCTGTGTCAGTTCCTCATAGCTGAGGCAAATGCGCTTGTCCCATATATAGATACCATTGAGGTTCCGGATGATGAGGATGGAACACACTACGGAAGCATATTTTCACTTGATAACACCGACACCGTTGCTGAAGCAGTCAAGGCTATGAACAATCTCGGAACCATATACCCTGTGCTCAATGGGTACTATCCTAATGCTAAGCCTGTTCTGTTCTCAAAGGTAATGTCCTACGAATTTATAACCGGAGTGTACTCCTTCACCATTGAAGCTAACTACAATAATGACGTTCCGGACTATGTGAAGGCAGACACTATATGCCATGAGCTATCACACCTTCGCGGCTTCATGCGCGAGGATGAAGCGGGCTTCATTGCATACCTTGCCTGCATACACTCAGACAATGTGAACCTTAAGTACAGCGGAATTTTAAATGCACTCTCATACGTTCTTAACTCAGTCTACTCTAATTGCGGAGCGGCAGTCTACACTGAGCTGTACAAGAGCATGGACATACAGCTTATGCGCGATTATCTGTATGACAGTCGATATTGGGATAAATACAGAACCCCTGTTGCAGAGGTGGCAGACGCTGTGAACAACGCCTATCTTGTGGCGAATGCACAGACTGACGGTGTAAAGAGCTATGGCAGGATGGTTGACCTTCTCCTTGCATACTACATTTCACAAAATAACTAAATTACGCGGACGCAAGAAACCTTTATCAGAATTCTTAGAATATCCTGCTTCGTACAATGGAGCTGATATGCATAAATATAATACGTTATACACTCACAAATTAGATTGGCATGTTTTGACACACTGTTATCTATTCGTTGCTTCTCTCATGCTCTATCTCATTATCGATTGCAAGCTTCACCCTCTCCTGTGTTTTCCTAACCTCCTCATCATGCCCTGTGAGCGCCGCGAACGGAGCGAACTGGGCGGCTCTGTCCGCTATCGGCATGTGAGGTCTGTCCCTTGACACATGATGTGGCATATCTATTATATCGTCATATCTGCTGCTGCCTGCCACATTCTTATAGAATTCCTCACTTATTTCCCCCTGAAAGCTGCCCTCATTCATGCCCTGTGACCTCCGATCTGACCATTACGCGATATCGCCGTCGCGCCATCCTCAAGGTTCATGCCCTTTAATATGGCATTTTTGCCGAATTTCTTCTTGATGTCGAGTACCGCCTGCTGCATCTGACGTTCCTTGGCAAGCTGCTTCTTCTCCTGCTCCTTCTCACGCTCAAGCTTCTCGTAGTCGGTAAACAAATCAAGCTGTGTAAATTCCGGCTCATCATCCGCAAGACTCTCATCCACCACCTTGCAGGCAACCACATTTATTCTCCTCACAAGAAGATTTCTGTTGATTATCCTGTCAAAAAGCTCCATCATTGCGTCTATAATCAGCTTCGTTGAGGAAGTCCTGTGTGCAAGATTCTGTGTTCCGTGTGCATGCTTTGGTATCCTTCTTCCGTAGCCGTCTAACACAATCTCACCCTTATACTTTTTGGCAATCTCCGGATTGGTGAGGTTCTCAACGTCATAGCCGATGGTGAGCACAAGCTGGTTCGTGACAAGGTGCTTATCAACAAGTCCAAGCACCAGCCCATCCGTCATTTCCTTGACAATGAGCCTTGCCTTGTCCGCAGTGTACGGACATGAAAGCACCTGCCCCTCACTCACACTGTTCGTCTCAGACCTGTAGGATTTGATATCCGCCATCGTGCACGGCTCATATCCCCACGCGTGGTCTATTAGAAGCTCCGCATTCACTCCGAACAGCTTATAGAGCAAATCCTCATTATAGTACTCATCCTTCTTCCCAATGGAGCACCTTGCTACATCACCCATCGTGTACATTCCGTATTCATTGAGCTTTTTCGTATAGCCGCGCCCGACGCGCCAGAAATCCGTCAACGGTGTGTGTCCCCACAGCAGACGGCGGTAGCTCAGCTCATCAAGCTGTGCAATCCGCACTCCCTCCTCATCGGGAAGCGCATGCTTGGCAACTATGTCCATCGCGACCTTGCACAGATACAGATTAGTCCCTATTCCCGCAGCAGCGGTTATGCCTGTCTCCGACTTAATCTCATGTATCAGCTTCGTTGTAAGTTCTCTTGCCGTCAGCTTATACATTCTCACGTATTCGGTAATGTCAATCATCACCTCATCGATGGAATACACATGTATGTCCTCCGGCGCAATGTATCTAAGATATATCTGATATATCCTTGTGCTGTATTCCATATAGTACGCCATCCTCGGAGGTGCCGCAATATACCCCACCTTAAGACAAGGATTTTCTTCAAGCTCCGGTGCAAATACGGATTCACCTGTAAAATGTCCGCCGCTTCCCAGCCTGCGCGCCCTGTCCCTGTTGACCTCGCGTACCCTCTGTACAACCTCAAAAAGCCTTGCTCTCCCCGGTATCCCATAAGACTTCAGGGATGGAGAGACAGCAAGGCATATTGTCTTTTCAGTCCTGCCTGCATCAGCCACAACAAGATTCGTTGTCAGCGGGTCAAGTCCACGCTCTCTGCACTCTACTGACGCATAAAAGGATTTTAAATCAATTGCAACATAGATTCGTTCCGTAATCAGCCCTCCTCATGGCAAAACTTATTTTCTTATAAGCTTTCCTGCTACCATAAGTATACAAAAAACAACGAAATTTGCAAGAACTATGCTCGCACCTACGGGCAGATTGAAGCTGTATGAGCTGTATAATCCCACAAAGAAACACAATACGGAGACTATACCGGATATGATAACAACCTTTCTGAAGCCCTTCACAACTGCACCTGCCGAGAGTGTCGGGAATATAATAAGGCTGGATATAAGCATTGTGCCCATTATTCTCATTCCTACTACTATTGTCAGTGCTGTGAGTACCGCTATGAGCATATTGTAAAACTCAGCCCTCACTCCTGTTGCTTTTGCAAAATCACTGTCAAAAGTGATTGCAAATATCTTGTGATAGAAAATAAAAAACAGTATCAGGACAATCACCGACAATATGACACTTATATATACGTCAGTCCTGCTCATGGCCAGTATGCTTCCGAACATATAGCTGTATACATCCGTGTTAAGCCCTCCGCTTAATGATGTCACAGTGACACCTGCCGCTATGGCAACTGATGACACCAGCGCTATTGCCGAATCAGACTGAACCTTGCTGTCCTTGCCAAGCTTCAATATGAAGAAAGCTGCAACAATCACAACGGGAACTGCGATTGCAAGAGGTGCTACATTCATAACCGCAGCAACGGACAAAGCTCCGAATCCTACATGTGACAAGCCATCACCTATCATTGAAAATCTCTTGAGCACAAGACTTACTCCAAGAAGCGCACAGCACAGCGCAACGAGTCCGCCTGCAATCATGGCTCTCACTATAAAATCGTATGAAAATAACAGCTTCACTGTATCAAACATAGCGTTCTCCCTTCTTCACCTTATCCAAAAGACTCTTACCCGTATTTTTATCCATGTCCTTATCCTTGTTTTCATTCTTATCAACAGGCGCCTTAGCGGTGGTGCCCGTCTCTTCGCTGTTTTTATAATCAAGCCCAAGGAAATGCCTTGCCGCCTCGCTGTCTAAATACTTATCCGCCGGTCCGAAATATCCGCAGCCTGAACGCTTATTCACATGGAGAATAAGTCCCGCATCGGACACGGCCTTGTTGAGGTCATGCGATACCATCAGTATAGTGGTCTTTTTCTCCCTGTTAAGTCTCTTTAACAGCTCATAGAGCTCCTCCGTAGCAACCGGATCAAGCCCTGTGGTCGGCTCATCGAGAAGCAGAAGCTTGTCCGTCGCGCACATCGCCCTGGCAAGAAGCACCCTCTGCTTCTGTCCTCCCGAGAGACTTCCGAAGGAAGCCCTCACATAGTCTGCCATACCGAAATCACTCAGTATCTCCATAGCCTTGGCCTTCTCCGCCCTGTTATAATAAGGTCTTAAACCCATCTTATTCAGGAAGCCGGACATAACTACCTCCTTCACCGTAGCCGGGAAATTCTTCTGGTAATCCTTCTGCTGCGGGAGATATCCTACATCGGCTCTGCTCATCCCATCACCATATTCAAGCTTTCCTCCCTGTATCTTCGCAAGTCCAAGTATTCCCTTAAGGAGACTGCTCTTTCCTGCTCCATTCTCACCCACTATACATACATAGTCACCTCTGTTAAGCTCAAAGCTCACATCCGAAACCACTATTCCGTCCTCATAACCAACACTTATATTTTCACATCTAAGCTGTGCCATCAGTTAAGTCCCTCCTTAAGCTTTTCCACATTATTCCACATTATATCAAGATATGTCACACCATTCTCATATTCCTGTCTGCTGACATTGTGTGCTGAATGTAACAGGAGAAGCTTAACTCCTGTCTCCTCAGCAATCGTCCTCGCCACCTTCGGGTCTGCAAGCTCCTCATAGTATACTGCCTTAGCCCCGCTCTCCTTTATCTCATCAATCATCCTCATAACACTGCTTATTGACGGCTCAGACTCCGCTGAGCAGTCATGATATGCCGAAACACAGTCAAAATCGTACTCTCTTACAAAATATGTCATTGCAAAGCGTCCGCCAAAAAATATCGTCCTGCGAGCACTCTCCTCGCTCACCTGCCTGAACGCTGCATCAACTTCCGCTAACTTGTCTATATACTCATCTGCTCTCTGTCTATACTCCTCCGCATGCTGCGGATCTTTCTCCATAAGTGCATCAACTATATTCTCAACCATCTGCATAGCATATACCGGAGAAGTCCATATATGCGGGTCATACTCATGTGTATGTCCGGAATGGCTGTGACCCGCGTGCGAATCATGTTCATCATCCTCATCCGTATCCTCATGAGCACCGTGTTCGTCATCCTCATCCGTATCCTCATGAGTAATGTGCTCATGAGTACTGTGCTCATGTGCACTGTGCTCATCCACGAAATAGTCCTCCTCCTTTTCAAGCGTAATACCATCGGACACATCCACAACCATAACGCTGTCATCAAGGCTGTCTATTATCGTCTGAGCCCATACCTCCATATACTTTCCTGTGTATATGAACATATCACTCTCCCGTATCTCAATCATGTCCGCCGGGCGCAGATCATACGAATGGCTCTCCATCCCCGGAGGAAGAAGAAGCGTCACATCAGCATAATCGCCGGCTATCTGCCTTGCAAAATCATACTGCGGAAATAATGTCGCCACAATCTTCAATTTTTTTCCGGATTCATCACCGGCAGCACCGCTGTTATCACTGCTGCCCTTAGAACATCCGGCGGCAAAAGCACATATTCCCACAGCAAGCGCACATATTATAAGTACAAGCCTTTTTCGCGAACGCAGTCTGTCCATATTATAAAAATATCCTTTCTATTATTAATAAGCAGGTAATTGTGAAACCCTCGCATAACCTGAACCCCACATATCCACATCAGTCTCAATCCTGTATATTTTATTCGAATTTGAAAACCAATTTCATATTGCTTTTTTATTATACCAATAGAACTGTTTTTGTCAAGAAAGAATTTTTTACTATGTGCCGGACAATTATTCGGCAAGGATTCGGGTGTCAAAACATGCCTGTTTATTCTCTGAGTGTATAACGTATTATATTTATGCATATCACGACTTTTGTCCGAAGCTTAGATGTTCTTAGAACTCTGTTAAGCACCTAGCCAGAACCGGCACGGATGCCGGTTCAGAAGCAATGCATACAAGGATGTATGCTTTGCTTCGGTGGCGAACGTATAGAATACCTTTATCAGAGTTCTTAGAACATCTTAGTTTCGGACAATGGAGCTGATATGCATAAATATAATACGTTATACACAGCTAGGTATGTAGCATGTTTTGATACCCGAATCCCGCGCAACACAGAAAAAGACCGGCAGCCCCCATATACGCCATGGACGCTGCCGGTCTTTTATCACATGTTACTCAACAGGTTTATACCTTGTGAACACCTTATCCCCTCCGACAACCTGCTTGGTTCCGTCTGAGTCGACAATCACATAATCCCCCTCCTGAATAAAGGTCACTCCTCTTCTGTGTCTTATATAAGGACACACAATCGAACCATTATCGCGCACAACCTTTAAAAGCTTGTCAGTGATAATCCAGCCCTTCGTGACTATATCCGAGAAAAGCTCAAAGCCATCCTCTAACCCCTTTCCAAGCTCATATTTCGTTACCTCTGCCTCCATAGGAATCCTCGTACACTTCATAAATACCGCCTCCGTTTCTTTACATTATGTATTTAGCTTTGAAAATATTTATCCTCAAACTTATCAACAGGTATCGGCTTTGAAAAATAGAAGCCCTGAAACATTTCACAACCAATCCCGGACAGAAAGTCCAGCTGTTTTTCTGTCTCCACGCCCTCTGTGATGACATCCATATTGAGTGCCTTAGCCATAGTTATTATGAATTTAAGGATTTTCCTGCTCCGCTCCTGATTATCTGTCTCACGAAGAAATAACATATCTATCTTGAGCAGGTCTGCCTTAATATCCTTAAGTGTATTAAGTGAGGAATATCCGCTTCCGAAATCATCTATCTCTATCTGGAAACCAAATTTCTGAAGCCTGTCTAAAATTTCCATATGCATCTTTACATCCGACATTATGACAGTCTCCGTAATCTCCAGATTAAGGTGCTTAGGCGCTATCCCATACCTTCTGACGATATCTGTAAGCACCTTATACAAATCAAGATAATAGAAATCCTTGGCTGATATATTTACCGAAATGTGGTAATCCTCATATCCGGCAGCATTCCATTCCTTAATCTTCTCTGCCGCCTTCTCCCATATAAAATTGTCAAGCTTATATATTATTCCCGTCTTCTCCAATATCCCTATAAATGAATCCGGATACAGCAGACCTCTCTTAGGATGCTTCCACCTTACAAGTGCTTCTGCACCAAGAAGTGCACCTCTGCTGTCGAGCTGAGGCTGCAGATACATACAGAATTCCCCATTTTCCAATGCCTTATCGAATTCCGCAACAATACTCTTTTCATGCATCAGCCGTTTCATATCGCTCTCATCATAATATGAAATTACCTGATTATAGTCTCCCTTTATTCTCTCAATTGCCATATTCGCTTTATCGTACATCGTCTGAACAGGCTCATTTACATCCTTAATCTCATATACACCTGCATACACATGCAGCTTGTATATTCTGTCCTCCATCAATGAACACAATATTTTTATATTATCAAGCAGATACTTCTCATCAAAATCCTTTTTAAGCACAATCTGTACAAATCTATCCCCTGCAATCCTCCCCAGAACAGAATTTCCTGCTCCTTTTTCCTTTAGAAGCTCCGCTTCCTTTTCAAGTATCTCATCACCCTTATCATCGCCGAACAGCTCATTCACCAGCTTGAAATCCTTGATATTAGAAGCAAGCATATACATGCTCTCACCGGCATGCTCCCTGATAAAGCTCTCAGCCTCATCAAAAAAGCTCTCCCTGTTATATACCCCTGTAAGCCGGTCATGCGTCGCACGGTACTTTTCATCCCTAAGGCGCTTCATGTCCTCCGTCTTATCCTCTATTCTGAAGAAACAGCCGATTGACGTCCCATCTTCATCGTACATGCTGCGATACTCAAATCCAAAGAAACGCTTAACTCCGCCAACTGTCAGCTCGTCCTCCCAGTACACACTGTCCCTGCCCTGATTCTGCCCATGCCAACGTACATACTGCTTCTCAAGCCTATCGATGTCTTCCGCCTCATTCCACGCTGTAAAAAGCTTCTTTGCAGCCTGATTCACATACACACAGCTTCCATCAACATCAAAGCATATAACGCCGTTGCCAATCTCTTCAATAACGTATGACTGCGTCCTCAGCGCAAGATTTTTTGGTGTGTAATAAAGAGTAAAATATCTTACCAAGGGACCCATTATAGCATAAAAAAGCACTGAAAAATCAATCTCAAACCCGACGAACAGAAATCCTGCATTCACCATAATAACTACCGCAAGCAGAATGAGTATCACCGCATACTTCTTTCTGTAAAATCTCGGTGACACAATCGTCTTATATATGAGTGCGATAAACGTCAGCGCAACCATCACGTAGCACAGCGCAAGATGTATGCCCATACAGCCATGCGGCTGCGATGTCCAGTAGTACTGCCCATTACTCCCATCATATAACTGTATCATTGAAAATACATGTCCGGTAAAATTATTCACCAGAATACTTATGGAATCAAGCAGAATCATAACAAACAGAATGGTTCTTGGCAGTCTTGTAACCAGCCTGACCTCGGTATACTCCATCGCATAATCCGTAAGCTGGTATGTCAGCCAGCCAACACTCAGATAATACATTCCCAGCAAAAAGCACGCCGGCTGCCTTCCATATCTCGCAGCTATCAGATAAAGTGCATAGAGCAGTGCAGTCATCGCCCCTGCAAATATCACCTTAATTACAGGTCCGGTCATCTTACTTCTGCTCCTTGCCGCCTTGACAATGGAGCCAATAAGTAATGCTGTCAAAATTATATATAAAACGGCAAAACTCGTTCTCAACATATTTTTGTCCCCCAACCCTTTTATTGTCCTAATTTTACCATATTTCAAAAAAAATGGCAAACAACATTGCTGTCATCTGCCATTAAATTTGTATATTTTACTATCCCCTTGCCAGCTTCCCTCTGATTTTGGTGGAAGCAAACTCAATGATGAGCACAAGAACCATAAGTCCCCATATAAATGCTCCTACCATAGCCCATCTACGGCTGTTAAGGCACTGCATAAGCGAAGCTCCGATACCACCTGCACCTACAATACCGAGTGTTGTGGCATCCTTAAGATTGATGTCAAATCTGTATATTGTTGTCGATATGAAGCTCGCTGTGAGCTGTGGAAGCACACCATAACGAATCTTCTGGAACGGTGTACATCCCATGGCATCAAGGCTCTCCAGAATCTTGGTATCGAGATCCTCAATCGCCGTTATATACATCTTGGATATCATTCCTATAGAACATACCGACTGGGTGACAACTCCACAGAATGCACCCGGTCCTGTAACTCTTATCCACATAAGTGCCCATACAAGGCTCGGTATGGTTCTGATAAGCAGGATAAACACCCTGAAAATGTATGCCACCGGCTTCGGCATTATCGTTGTCGATGCAAGAAAAGCAAACGGTATCGCCAGTATCGCACCGAACAATGTACCAAGAACGGCAATCGCTATCGTCTGGAACAGAAGATACGGCACATCGGAATCTCCTGTACCGAACATTAGCTTGGTATCCGGGTGAAACACACCATGCATAACACCCTTGGCAACCTCCGTACCTGTTGCCGTCATTCCGGAAAAATGTATATCAGAAGCCGACCATCCGATTATAACCGCAATTACAAGTACTATTCCAAGATACAGAAGCCACTTGTGAGGCTGTCTTTCATACATTTCAAGAACCGTCACCTTCTTCTCAGCCCTATCCAAAATACTTTCCGCATTTTCTTTTTTATTTACAGTACTTTTTCTATTTTTACCCATGTCTATCTCCATGCTTTCCTAATACTTAGCTGAGCTTCTTTCTCAGATACTCACTGAAAAACTCAATCGCAACAACAACCACAAACAGCGCAAGGAGTACCATTCCAAGTCCATTGTAATCGCGCCATCCGATACGCTCATTGATAGTTATTCCAAGACCTCCTGCACCTACATATCCAAGAATTGCTGAGGCTCTTACATTCATCTCAAAGCAGTAAAGGCTGTGGCTTAAATATACAGGGAGAATCTGCGGAATACATGCCGACCAGAAAGCCTGAAATTTATTCGCGCCAAGCGCTTCCATAGCCTCAAACGGGCCCATATCTATAGTCTCTATGCTCTCATAAAGCATCTTAGCCACAACTCCGAATGTAAATATCGCGATGGCAAGTGTTCCGGCAAATGTTCCAAGTGAGAAAATAAGCGCACATACCAGCGCAATAATAAGTGTAGGCACCGTTCTTACAAGAGCCAGTATAAATCTGATGACGCTCACAACAACACGATTGTGAATAATATTGCTTGAAGCAAGCACCGCAAAGGGAAGTGCAGCCGCACAGCCTATAACAGTACCTAAGACGGACATTTTTATAGTGTCGATAAGCGGTGATATAACCTTGCCAAAGAAGCTCCACTTTGGATGAAAAATCCTGCCAAGAATTACAAAAAGCTCATTTATTCTCGAAAAGACCGTAACGAAGCTGAAGCCGGTCATCTTAAATGCCCAGAAAAGCACAATGAACAGCACAATAAGTATGAGCGGCATTCTGCTTCTGGGTCTTACCGTTGTATGTCCATTGGCGATAGTGATAACCTGCGGCTTGAATATGCGGTCAAAAAGCTTGACCTTAGCCTTAGGTGCCTTGTACTCTTCACTCATAAACGCACCTCCTAGTTATCGGACTTCTCTGTAGTAGGAACCGCTGTGCCATTGTACACCTCGTCAAGCTGTTCCTGAGTAATGCTTGAAGCAGGTCCGTCAAAAACAATCTCTCCCGCTCTTACGCCAATTACACGGTCACAGTAGTTGAGTGCCAGGTCAACATGGTGTATGTTCAGAAGAATGGTAATCTTGTATTCCTTGTTGATTCTCACGAAATCACTCATAACCTGACGTGCTGTAACCGGATCAAGGCTCGCAACAGGCTCATCGGCAAGAATAATTGAAGGATTCTGGTTTAAGGTTCTTGCAAGTGCAACTCTCTGCTGCTGTCCTCCCGAGAGCTGGTCACATCTTGTATATGCCTTGTCAAGGATACCTACCTTATCAAGGCTCTCTAAAGCCCTCATCTTCTGTTCCTTGGTAAATATTCCGAATAATACTCTCCAGAATGGCATATCCGGCACATCTGCTGTCAGCACATTCTTGATAACCGTGCTTCTTGATACAAGGTTAAAGCTCTGGAAAATCATTCCCACCTTGCGGCGGAAACGGCGCAGTGCCTTACCGCTAAGGCTCTCCACATCAACATCGTCCACGGTAAGTGTTCCCTGCTGTATATCATGCATACGATTAATACAGCGGAGAATAGTTGATTTACCGGCACCCGAAAGTCCGATAATCGCAACGAATTCTCCCTGTTCAATATTCAAATTCACATTTTTTAAGGCCGTAAAGCCATTCGGATAAGTCTTATATACATTCTTAAATTCAATCATTGTCTAATTCCTTTTTGTAAAGTAGCAGCCCTTTCAAGCTGATATTTGCGAAAATGCGCAAATGGTTATTAACAGTCAAAGCCTGTTTTTCAATTAAAGGGGCACCCACACAGCTTGTGAGGTACCCCTTTTTTATCCGGAGCTATACCGTATTATTCTGAAACTGCCTTAAGTGCAGCACGAGCGCTATCATAATCTGCGTCTGTAGCGATTGCATAGCCTGCGTGGCTGTATACGCCAAATATCTCTTTACCCTTCTCGGTATTGATGATATTTATAAAGCACTGCTGAAGAGCTTCCTTAAGCTCATCTGTATAATATGGACTTCTCTTTGAAATAGCAACTGTATCGTTGTAAATACCATCTGTTACACCGATTACATTAAGCTCATTCCAGATAGACTCGCTTCTTCCCATACCCTGCTTGCCTGTTGAATCCTGCTGATCTGAAGCAAGCATCCAGCTCTCCTCATAATCGTTACGTCCATCAGCATAGCATACGATGATATCAACGCTCTCTGCTGCTGCGTAAGAGAATGCTGTGCCGTAGCCGGAATCAAGAGGAATAACATTAGCAAGATCACTTATCTTCTTGCCATCATAGTTCTTCATAAGCCACATTGTAGGATAGATATAACCTGCTGATGAGGAAGTCTTCTGAACTGCCCATGTAGCCTTGTTAAGATCATCCCATGTAAGAGTCTCTCCGTTGTTAACCTTCTCAGCTAACTGCTTTCCGTACTCTGAAGGTGTTGCGTAGATAAGTGAACGGTAGTATGTAACCTGTGGACCGTTCTTCTGTGTTGCGTTGGCATCACCATTCCAGTCTGCCGGATTCTCGCTGTCGTTTGAAAGACCATTACGTGTAGCTGTAAGAATGACATCTACATCATCTGAGTAGAGTGCATAAGTACCGCCCGGTAACCAGCCTACATCAATTGTTCCCGCTGACATAGCCTCGCCTGTTGCATCGTAGCTCGTACCGACTGAGATATCTACTTCCCCGATATCATATCCCAGCTTAGCCATCTCTTCCTTAACAAGCTGTGGAAGCTCCTTCGTGCCTGTGATGATAACATCGGCGTCCTTAGAAGGAACGAACTCAAGTGTGAGCTTGTCAAAGCTCTGCTTAACCTCATTTGATGCACCCTCTGTTGTGGTGGCATCTGTTGCCGCAGTAGTATCTGCTGCTGAAGTATCTGCTGCTGAAGTATCCGCTGCGCTTGTACCTGTTGTAGCTGTGCTGTCAGTTGGCTTGCTGTTACATCCGGTAAGCATTGTCATTGCTGCCATCATAACAGCAGCACCCTTTACAAAACCCTTTTTCATAATAAGGCTCTCCTTTGTGCATAGTTATCTCGGGTATCCCGAATTCGCACGGATATAATGTAGCATTGACACATAATTTTTTCAATACTTTTTCTATGAATTTTTTAATATTATACATTATTTTATTTACATTTTTACCTTTTCTTTACAATTAATTTTACCCAAACACCACATCAAGCGTCATCATCACAGTAAATCCTGCCGCAAACATCAATGTACCTATATCACTCTGCTTTCCCTTTCCCTGTGCCATCTCGGGTATAAGCTCCTCGACAACCACATATATCATCGCCCCTGCTGCGAAGCTTAAAAGGTACGGAAGAACCGGAACAACAATGCCTGCTGCCATGATGGTTAAGACAGCCCCCACAGGCTCCACCGCACCTGACAACACTCCGTACAGAAATGATTTTCCCCTGCCTATGCCGCGGCTTCTTAACGGCATGGATATTATCGCGCCCTCAGGAAAGTTCTGTATTGCTATTCCGACCGCAAGCGCCATCGCCGACATAAGCGTTATTCCGGAATTACCGCTTATGCAGCCTGCATATACGGCTCCTACCGCCATTCCCTCAGGAATATTGTGCAGCGTGACCGCGAGGACAAGCATTGTCGTTTTTTTTAGGTTTGCCCTCGGTCCCTCCGCCTGCTCTGTGTCTGAATGCAGGTGCGGAATAATATTATCCAACAAAAACAGAAACAGAATCCCAGCCCAGAACCCCACAACTGCCGGAACAAATGACCACCTTCCCATACCCGATGCCTGACTAAGCGCAGGAAGTAAAAGGCTCCACACCGACGCCGCCACCATTACCCCGGCGGCGAAGCCGGTGAGAGCCCTCTGTAGTATGACATTCATCTCTTTTTTAACGAAAAGAACACATGCGGCACCAAGAGTGGTGCCTGCAAATGGAATAAGAAGTCCTGAAAGTACATCTGTCATGCTCCTACTGCCCCCTTAAAATTATTGTCATCTGTATTCCCTGATTTTTTTAACTCTCTTCTCATTAAAATCTTGACTGCCCTGCACACAGCGATTATTACAGCTGCTAAAATTATACCCTTCATAACATCCTCCTTTTCCGGCACCAGCTATGCCTGCTATATTATTATATGTAAGCTTCCATTGTATGTGACATCATACACGCTTTTAAGTTAATGTGTTTAGGTTAATATGTTTAAGTTAACATGTTTAAGTTAACATGTTTAAGTTAATATATTTAAGTTAGCTATGCCTAACTTCTATTGTCAGTATAGACTAACCCATGAAAAAAATCAAGAGTGTATGTTATTGTTTCATATAAATCGTTTCATATAAATATGATTTTCACACACACATTTTCAATATGTGGTACGTTATATACTTTGGATACGTGCATATCTATAGGTAATTCTCTAAAGCTGTATTCAGATATCCACCTTTGTAACCGGAAATGAGCATGCTTATTCATGAATTTTATCTTCCTGCATACTACAAGCATCGCTTGCGGTACTGCCACCAATAAGTAGTTTGAAAACTTTATTTTCAAGCTTACCGCCTGAAGCCAAAAAAATCCCCACCTGATGATTATACATGCTCCGTGAAGTCAGACATAAAATCTGACAACCGTATACCGGTATAAATCAGGTGGGGATAATATTTCCTCAGACCATTGAGGACACTAAACAAAGTCAAAAACTATCTCACCAATGGCAATGATGCATCAATCTTTCTTCTTATTCTTCTGCTTCTCGCGCTTCTCTCTTAAGCGGCGCTCAACTCCGAAATCAACTCTTCCCTTATCATTTCTTGCGTTGCCGTCGCGTCCGATACGCTCCTTCCTGCGGCGTTCTTCTTTTGAAGACTTCTCGCCTTTTTCACGGCGCTCGTCCCTGCCGGATTTCTCACCCTTCTCATGATGGTCATCCCTTCTGGATTTCCCGCCCATTTCGATGTAGCTGTCTTTTTCCGGCTTTCCGCCCTTACGCCTGCGTCCGTCCCTGTCGCTATCATCTCTGTGACGGTCATCGCGTCCGCCTCTGCGCTCGTCCTTATCTCCTCTTCGGCCACGTCCGCCCTTGCGTCCATTCTCGTCCTCAAAATGACGCGCACGTCTTGGCTTATACACCTCAACCGGGATATCTTCAAGCTCTTCTCCCATGTGCAGCTTAAGGAATGCGGCTGCAAGCTCCATGGCGGTAACATCATCGTCATTCATCTTGTCGGCGATAATCTTGGTCATCTTGGTCAGGTCCTTCTCGTTTCTGACCTCCATAACCTTTGACAAAATCTTCTGCGCCTTCACAGCGGTGATATCTGCTGCCGAAGGTATTGTGCGCGCCTTAATCTTGGTGTGGCACACATTCTCGATTTCCCTTATCTTATATATCTCCCTTCCGACAACAAGCGTGAAGGAACGTCCTGTTCTTCCTGCTCTTCCGGTACGACCTATTCTGTGGACATAGTACTCGATATCCTGCGGAACGTCGTAGTTGAATACCGCCTCAACGTCATCCACGTCAATTCCTCTCGCGGCAACGTCCGTTGCGATGAGGATTTCCACGGTTCCGTTTCTGAAACCGTTCATAACCTTGTCACGCTGGAACTGCGACATATCGCCGTGGAGTCCCTCTGCAAAATAACCTCTTCCCTTAAGCTCCTCTGTCAGGTCATCAACCATCTTCTTGGTATTACAGAAGATAAGAGAACGCTTCGGATTATAGTAATCCAAAAGCCTTGCTGTAACCTCTGCCTTGTTCTGGCGCTGAACCTCATAGTAATACTGCTTTACAAGCGGTATTGTTACTTCCTTTGCTGCAACCTTCACATGCACTGCATCCTTCTGGTAGGTATGTGTGATGTCAAGGATAGGCTTAGGCATTGTCGCTGAGAACAATGCTGTCTGGTGATTCTCAGGAATTTCTTTGAGAATAGTCTCAATATCCTCACGGAAGCCCATGTTAAGCATCTCATCCGCCTCATCAAGCACGATAGCCTTGATGTTCTCAAGACGCAGTGTATGTCTTCTCATGTGATCCATGACACGTCCCGGAGTTCCGACAATAATCGAGACATTACCCTTGAGTGAGCGTATCTGCTTGGATATATCCTGTCCGCCATATATAGGAAGAATCTTGATTCCATGCATGAACTTTGCGAACTTGCGAAGCTCCTCTGCTGCCTGAATTGCAAGCTCTCTCGTAGGACAGAGTATGATACACTGCACACCCTCAACCTCAGGGTCAATTCTCTGTATCATCGGTATTCCGAATGCTGCAGTCTTTCCTGTTCCCGTCTGTGCCTGACCAAGCACGTCACGTCCCTCAAGAAGTGCCGGAATCGCCTGCTGCTGTATCGGTGTCATCACCTCGAAGCCCATCTCCTGAACGGCGCGTATTATTCGCTCATCGATAGGTGCGTCCTCATACCTTACCGCATTGACTGTGCTCTCTGCATTCTTCATCCCCTCTGCGGTGTTTGTCATGTTTTCTGTTTTGCTGTTTTCCATTAAAATAATTACTCTCTGCTTTCTATAATATTAGTACTTTCTTCTGTCAATTCCTGTTCTCTTATAATAATCAGCCTTATCCTGATACATCAGCCTCTCTGCCTCCGTCAAAAGTGCGTCCTGGTTTCTTGGTGCCTTGTCAGTCCACACCTCACCCACAGCCATATTGACACCGTGTACCTTCATGTCCTCCTTCAAAAGACGTACATGCTCGCTAAGCTCCTCCCTGGTCACACCATTAGCAGCCGCTAAGAATTCATCTCCGCCTATCCTGAACAGCCCATAACCATCAAACACTCTTCTGAGACTTTCACAGGCAGTCTTAAGCAGCCTGTCACCCATCTCATGTCCCTGGGTATCATTAACCTTCTTAAGCCCGGTCACATCACAATAAACAATACCCATGCTTCTATTCACATCCACATTGCTCATATATTCATTGAGCGCATATCTGTTTCCAAGCCCGGTAAGCTGATCGTTGTAGCTCATAATCTCGAGCTCTTTCATAAGATTTCTTCTCCTTATGCATGAGATTATGAAGTGGCCAAGTATATGCAAAATATTAGAAGCATACCTTAGTGTCTCCCCCGGCGGATTATCAACACCATAGAAGCCTATAGCCTGTTTATTGTCATAAAGAGGAACAACAACCAGCGAATGTATATCCTGCCTCTTGAGGTTCTCATACTGAAGTGGGTCACTCTCCTTAATGTCCTCCAGATCTGCAATCATTATATACCTGTTCTCAGCAAAATTTCTGTACCATTCAGCACATACATCTGCCTGAACATTCTGCAGGATGTCCTTCTGCGGCTCCACACCGACCGCCGTCCATTCGTAGGTATTGTCATCCCCTCCAAGCTCATTCTGCTCAAATATATATGTTCTCTCACCCTTGAGTGCCTTACCTATATACTCAAGCACAATCTGTAATGACATATCAGGGGTTGGTGCCTGAAGTGCACTTCTTAGTGCCTCGTTTGATATAGCCTCTATGTTCTCATAACGGCTCGCATCCTCGCACTCATGGTCATGCCCCGCCGTGTCAGCATCAATCGCAAGCTCCACCCTGTATCTTCTGCCGCCATCGGTTACAAGTGTATCCTTTATCGCAAAATCCTTGTCAAGCAGAAGATTGTAATGCCTCCATTCAATAAACTCTCCTTCACAAAGCTGTTTATTGTTGCAGACGGCACAAGGTGCTGAACAATGCTGCAGCACCTCATAACATTTCTTTCCAGCTATCTCATCTAACGAATGAATGCCGTACATCCTGAGTGCCTTTTTATTCATATATACCAGTTCATCCGTATCTATGTCCGAAGCATACACACATTCGTTCATATTTTCAAAAAATTCCCAAATTTTCATGGCATACACCTTTTTTCCGGACAAAGCCATATTTTCCAATGTCTTCATCCACAGTCCTTTTTTCGTAACAGTATATTGACAAATACATGTCTATTATACCTACTTGCATGCCAAAATTCAAGAAGCTTTTGACTATTCATTTACAATATTATAATACGATTTTGATGTAATTCTGTACACAATAACATAAAATACCGCAAACACAAGCGCACATACAACATTTACCAGTGCAAAAAAGCCCTTATCGCTAAATCCGAAACACAGCAGAAGCTTACTCACAATCGGGAAAGCGAACGCAAGATGTACACATGCCATTATAATAGGCAGAAAAAATACCGTGAGCATCTGGGAATTGATACTGGACTTAATATCTTTTTGGTTCATGCCAAGCTTTTTCATAATCTCGAAGCGCCCGCAGTCCTCATAGCCTTCAGTAACCTGCTTATAATATATGATAAGCACCGTGGCAAGCACAAATATTATTCCAAGGAAAATCGCAAGGAACAGGAGTGCACCGAACATTGTGTAGAAATTGTCTCTCTCAGCCTCCCTGCCCTCAACATTCACATGGGTAATCCCGGCAAGGTACGCCTCATTTTCCTTATATTCCCGGTTGAACATGCTGTTAAGCTCATTCGCAGCGGCAATTTTTCCTGCCTCACTGCCTGTCATGTCAAAATTATAGAACCATGATATTATCACTCCACTGCTGCCCGGCGTATTGATTATAGGAAGCACTATATCATTTGGGTTGTTCACAATAATATACATTCCCGGAAGCACATTGTATGCTTCCGTTCCATTGGCTATGAACCTTCCGATGATATTTTTTACCTTGTAGTGTGGTCCATCGTCCCCTAGAACCAGCTCATCAGGTGAGACATTCTTAGAGCTTCCCATTCCCTTCGTGAAGCATACAATCGCCTCATCATCATCAAGCTCCACATTCTCATCCATCAGGCGGTTGTAATCATCCAATGAGATTGCAAACATCTGATATATGGTCGGCGACAGTCCGGCACTGTAGTAATCTGTGGTCTCATAATCTGTGTAATTAATTTTTCCGTTCGCATAGGCACATGAAAATATAGCCGCCGTATAATCGGTTAAATCCACAATCTCCTCACCCGCAGCACCCACACAGCTCTTTACGGATTCCTTCATATCACCCATATAATTTTCCATATCCGAATAGCTGTTAAAAACTGTCGTGAGATTGATATCCCTCGGATACCTGTTTCTCACAACACTCTCCTCACCGGCATAAAGACATACCGTTGCCGATAACATTACAAGCACCATCGTGCAAAGCACACATATTGAGGCAAGACCTGCGCCGTTTCTCTTCATTCGATATAGCATCGATGACACCGACACAAAATGATTGGTCTTGTAGTAATAGTGTTTGTTATTCTGCAGCAGACGGCACATTGTCACCGAGCCTGCTATAAACAGCAGATATGTGGCTATTATTACCATTATAACTGCCACAAAAAACATGCTTAGAGCGCTCAGCGGGTCCTCTATCGTCACGGCAATGTAGTACGCTCCTGCGAGGATAACTACACCGCACAGTGCAATGAACCAGTTCGCTTTAGGAGGCTTCTCTCCCCTGTTCTCGCTCCTTAGCAGGTCAACCGGCTTTGACATTCTGACCTGTCTCACCATGTTGACAAAAAGAAGTACATATATTACGCCAAAAACATCCAATGTCATAAACAGCGCTTCCGTGTTCACTGTTATATTATAATTATTCTCCCCCTTGATTGCATACATCATGGCAAGCTCGCCAAGCTTCGCAAACACTATGCCGAACATAAGTCCTGCAGTGAGCGATATGAACGCAATCTGAACGCTCTCCCAGAATAAAATTCTCGCCAGATTGCCCTTTCCCATACCGAGCACATTATACAGACCGAATTCCTTTTTCCTTCTCTTCATCAGAAATGAGTTCGTGTAAAAAAGAAACAGCACCGCAAAAATCATTATCACATAAGTTCCCATTCCAAGCATTTCCGCCATAAACGAACCACCTCTGATTGTTTTTAGCAGCGGATCTCCGGCTAAAAATGCAATTATATAGAACATCATCACCATTCCGGTACATGTCAGTATGTACGGAAGGTAGAGTCTCCTATTTTTTCTTATACTGTCCCACGCAAGATGCGGGTAAAAACCTATTCCCATTTTTATCCTCCTGTATACTGCAGGCACCGCTTGCAGTAATGCCACCAATAAGTAGTTTGAAAATTTTATTTTCAAACTTATCCCCCTGCATACCGCAAGCACCGCTCGCAGTACTGCCATCAATAAGTAGTTTGAAAATTTTATTTTCAAACTTATCTCCATTCTTTGCAAAAGTTCATTGTCTTAGCACATTTTAAAACAAAAAACTCAGTCACCTAAATCTTTCTTCCCCGTCGCAAGCACCGTGAGCGTATCCGCTATCTTGCGGTAAAATTCGTCCCCGGTGTCATCCCCACGGTAAATCTGATGAAATACCTCTCCGTCCTTTATGAACAATACTCTCCCCGCGTGGCTTGCCGCCTTAGCCGAATGTGTCACCATGAGAATGGTCTGCCCCTTCTCATTAATCTCCCCGAAGAGCCTTAGCAGCTCATCCGTCGACCTGGAATCCAGCGCCCCTGTCGGCTCATCTGCAAGTATCAGGCTTGGATTGATTATCAGTGCCCTCGCCACCGCCGCCCTCTGCTTCTGACCGCCCGACACCTCATACGGATATTTTTTTAACAACGGCTCAATTCCAAGCTGCACCGCAAGCGGTATCAGTCTCCGCTTCATCTCCGCATGCTTCTCCCCCGCAAGCACCAGCGGAAGGTATATATTGTCCTCCAGCGTAAATGTGTCGAGCAGGTTGAAATCCTGGAACACAAAGCCAAGCTTATCCCGCCTTAGCTGTGAAATCTCCTTCTCGCTCAGCTCTGACAAATCCTGACCCTCGAGTCTTATCCTCCCGCCTGTCGGCTTATCGAGTGCCGCCAGAATATTCAACAGCGTTGTCTTACCTGACCCCGACTCACCCATAACAGCCACATACTCGCCCTTCTCCACAGCAAAGGACACATTCCTAAGTGCCTCCACCTTATTCCCACCGAATCTTGTGGTGTATGTCTTTTTGATATTTGCTGCCTCTAATAAACTCATATTTTCCTCCATTCTGACTGTCACCGGCAATTATATAGCTTCATCTTATAATGCCTTACAACAGACAATTTTCTTTCGCCCCATGAAATTTCTTTCAATTCAAAGCTATTATATATCATTTATCTTTTTCCTCCCCACAACATTACTATAACAAAAAAGGAAATGCAGCTCCATCTAATCGGCTTACATTTCCTTATGCAAAACTTACATTTGTGTAAGAATTTGCTTATCACTATTCAACCTCAAGCCTGTTTCTTCCAAGCCCGATGGTTATGGTCGTGCCCTGCCCAGCAACTGACTCCGCCTTGATGCTGTGCCCGAGATTGTCGCATATCCGCCTGCACAGATAGAGCCCTATTCCGCTCGCCTTTCTGTCAGCCCGTCCGTTAAAGCCCGTGTATCCCTTATCGAATATCCTCGGCAAATCCTCAGCCGCGATGCCTATTCCGGTGTCACTTATCACAAGCCTGTCCCCGTCACATTTGATGCTGATGCTTCCCGAAGAAGTATATTTCACCGCATTTGACAAAACCTGCTCCACCACGAAGCCCAGCCATTTCTCATCGGTGAGCGCAACCTCGTCCGTATGCTCATACTCAAGCGCAAGCTTCTTCATTATGAACTGTGGCGCAAGCCTTCGCACTGCCGGGCGAATAATGTCATCAACCCTGTATTCCTTAATCACATAGTCCGTGAAATCCGAATCAAGCCTCAAAAAGCACAGCACCATCTGAACATACTGCTCCACCCTGAACAGCTCCGCGCGCAGCCTCCTTGAATCCTCCGAGTCCTCCTTCTGTAATATCAAATGCATTGAGGCAATCGGCGTCTTAATCTGGTGCACCCACATGGTATAGTAGTCGACCATGTCCGAATATTTCATGTTCATGGAGTCATTCAATCTCATTCCCCCATTTTTAAGACGTTCAATTATTTCAAGAAGCTCATTTTCTATCTCATCAGTAGTATTCACCTGTTTTCTTATCTCGGCAGTATCCAGTATCTTTACGAACTCACTGTCATCTCCGACTGCCCTTTGAAGGATTTCCTGCATATTTTTCCATTTTCCATATTCTGAATATGCCATGATAGCAAATGCCGCAGCCATTATCACCATGCAGACAAGCGCCGGGTATAACACTGCTGCAACAGTTATTCCATACATCCAGAAGGTAAATGCAAATATGGCACAGCACACCAGAACCATCAGAAATGACTTCTTCTTACTTATTATGTAGTTTAATATAAAATGAATTTTTCTGTTCATGTGTCATTCCCTGTTTTTCAATTATATATTTTTTCAGAAAGCCCGCATTCCACAAATCTGTACAGCTTCATATGTTATCGTATTTCTGAACACACAGCTACGCAGCACCATGTATAACTGTATTTCCTAACGCTTACGTACACAGCTTAGTCTGCCTGCACAATATATCCCACGCCGAACTTCGTCCCGATGAAATCCTTAAGTCCCGCATTATCAAGCTTCTTTCTCAGCCTGTTCACATTCACTGTGAGGGTATTCTCATCGACAAAGCTGTCACTCTCCCACAGCCTCTCCATAAGACTCTCTCGGCTGACCACCTTGCCCCTGTTCTCCATAAGCGTTAGAAGTATCTTATACTCGTTCTTGCTCAAATCTATATTTTTCCCCTGATATGTAAGCGTATTGTCCGACATATTGAGCATCGCCCCCTTGTGCTCAATAATACTCACTGAGGCGGCAAAATCATAGCTTCTTCTCAACATCGCCGACAGCTTTGCAATCAGCACATTCCGGTCAAACGGCTTCGCGATAAAGTCATCTGCGCCCATATTCATCGCCATTAGTATATTCATATTGTCCGATGCCGACGACAGAAATATAATCGGTATTTTTGACACATTTCTCATCTGGCTGCACCAGTAATAACCATCAAAATAAGGCAGTGATATATCAAGCAGAACCAGATGCGGCTGCACACTTGCAAACTCCGCCATTATATTCTCAAAATTCTTTGCAATATGTACATCGAGTCCCCATGCGGATGCATAGTCAGCAATCTCCTTTGCAATTCCTGCATCGTCCTCGACTAATAATATTTTATACATTTACCTGCACCCCACATACATATTTGTTTAAAACCAATACATAAAATCAATAATTTAATTATGATTTCATAGGTATTTCAATCTCACAAGGTTCCATTTACATCAAAAAACATCATACATCGGCTACAGTTAAATTTCAATAAATTATGCTGTTGTTTATGTTTAGTCAAAAAAAAGCCATGACCCAATCGTCATAGCTTATAAATTCAATAATTAAATTTCCTGTTCCTTCAAAACTACACATTAAACTATCAGATATTTTAACCTGAACCATTTCTGGTCAAGCCCTCGACCTATTAGTATTGGTCAGCTGCAAGCGTTGCCGCTCTTCCACCTCCAACCTATCTACCTTATCGTCTATAAGGGGTCTTACTGCCTAAGCAGGGATATCTCATCTTGAGGGGGGCTTCACGCTTAGATGCCTTCAGCGTTTATCCCGTCCCGACTTGGCTACTCGGCCATGAGCCTGGTGGCTCAACCGATGCACCAGAGGTCAGTCCATCCCGGTCCTCTCGTACTAAGGACAGCTCCTCTCAG
>OGHK01000046.1_pt1 | contig 110042 bp, 119 predicted proteins | sample 1571411 | NCBI WGS metagenome assembly OGHK01 (sample SAMEA2582043, study PRJEB24529) | metagenome | biome: Human gut stool | place: China | collected 2011 | reverse complement strand
CACCCCGTCAGTAGCTGAACAGGAGGGACAGCTGATAGAAACAGAAGCCACTGGAGCACCTCAAAAACACCATCATACACTAAATCAGTAAGTTGGCAGCATCACCCCAACGTTTTTCTGAATAAGTTCAAAGCGGCTATCGGCACGTTTTACCGCGCGTTCCGATACCAGTTGATAGTTAATGATGAAAAAAAGACCAATAAATGACAGTGCTGCCAATAAAAATAAAATTATCAGCCTTATCTTTATCTTTTCGTATAAACTCAGCATGTTAATACATTTAACAAAATAACTGTCTGAACGCTGTGCCGCTGCAAAAATAGTCCCTTGCTGCGGCTTTTTAACCAAATTACCCGATTCTACAAAATCAGCAGAAAGTTACAACACTTGCTTAGGGCAATAATTTCCTGTGAGGTGATTACCCTTTCAAGCAATATTCAAACGTAACTATCCTTTAATTTTCGGATCCAGCGCATCGCGTAAACCATCGCCCAACAAATTGAACGCCAGTACGGTCAGAAAAATAGCCAGGGCCGGAAAAATAGCGACATGCGGCGCGATAACCATATCCGCTCGTGCCTCATTGAGCATTGCTCCCCACTCTGGTGTCGGCGGTTGAGCACCGAGGCCGAGAAATGACAGGCTGGCGGCAGAGATAATCGAGGTGCCAATGCGCATGGTGAAAAACACCACGATAGACGAGACGGTCCCAGGCAAGATATGACGCAATAAAATGGTCATATCGCTGGCACCAATACTGCGTGCTGACTCAATAAAGGTTTGCTGTTTCAACACCAGCGTGTTGCCGCGCACCAGTCGGGCAAACGCGGGGATGGAAAAAATGGCGACTGCGATAATCACGTTAGCAATGCCGCTTCCCAACACCGCAACAACAGCGATCGCCAGTAAAATACCCGGGAAGGCAAACAGCACATCGCAAATGCGCATGATCAGCCGATCCCACCAGCCTTCATAATATCCAGCCAGCAAGCCCAGCAACGTCCCGATCGCCGCACCGATAAACACGGCAAACACGCCCGCCGCCAGCGAGATTTGCGCACCAACCAGGACACGGCTGAAAATGTCACGCCCCAGTGAATCGACGCCAAACCAGTGCTGCAAAGAAGGTCCGTTATTCAGATTGTCATAATCAAAATAATTTTCGGCGTCATAGGGAGCGATCCAGCGTGCAAAAATAGCCACCACAATCAATAAAATAACGAACAATGCGGCGGTCATCGCCATATGCTGACGGCGAAATCGTCGCCAGAATTCATGCCACGGTGTACGTACCTGGTCAGGTTTGACCAGTGGCATGGCGTTTAACACCGCCTGACGTCGCCAGTTAAATAGTCGCATCCTTACTTGTACCTGATAGCCGGGTTAATGGCGGCGTAAAGCACATCCACCACTAAGTTGATAAGAATAAATTCCAGCGAGAAAAGCAGAATTTCCGCCTGAATCACCGGGTAATCGCGCATTTCTACGGAGTCAACGAGTAAGCGTCCAAGTCCGGGCCAGTTGAAAACTTTCTCCACCACGATAGAACCACCGAGCAAAAAGCCAAACTGTAAGCCCATCATGGTCACTACCGGGATCATCGCGTTGCGTAGCCCGTGTTTGAGGACAACCCAGGTTTCGCTCACCCCTTTCGCCCTCGCGGTACGCATATAATCTTCGCTTAAAACGTCGACAAACGACGCGCGGGTAAAGCGCGCCATCACGGCGGCCACTGCCGCGCCGAGCGTCAGGGAGGGTAAAATGTAGTGCTGCCAACTGTCTGCTCCCACGGTAGGCAGCCAGCCCAGTTCAACGGAGAATACCTGAATTAAAAGCATCCCCAGAGCAAATGCCGGAAACGAGATCCCCGACACCGCAATGGTCATACTCAATCGATCCGGCCAACGATTACGCCAGACGGCGGCGATAATTCCCGCCGCCATACCAAATATCACCGCCCAGACCATACTGGTTATGGTCAGCCACAGCGTTGGCATAAAGCGGCTGGCAATCTCATCGGCAACCGGACGACGCGACACCATCGACAGGCCAAAATCCCCCTGCACAGCATTGCTGATATAGTGCCAGAACTGGTGATACAGCGGCTGATCCAACCCCAGCTGCTGACGCACCAGTTCTATAACCTGCGCATCAGCTTCGGGCCCGGCAATCAATCGCGCCGGATCGCCGGGCAGCATATGCACAAATAAAAACACCAGCACCGAGACGATAAACAGCGTTGGAATCAACCCCAGTAAGCGTTTGATAACGTAATTAAGCATTCCACTCCCTGCGTTGCTTATTGCAAATCCGCGTCTTCAAAGCTGAAGCCGGTGTCTGGCATGATCCAAAAACCGGTCAGGTTTTTACTGTGTGCCGACACCAGTTTTTCTACCACCAGCGGGATCCACGGCGATTCTTGCCAGATGATATCCTGCGCCGCCTTATATAAGCGGGTCTTTTCCACCGGATCATTCGTTTTCAGTGCCTGATCCAGGAAGTCATCCACCTGTTTATTGCTGTAAAACGCGGTATTAAACAGCGTCGGTGGCCAGTTTTGCGATGCAAACAGCGGCGATAGTGCCCAGTCAGCTTCGCCGGTTGAAGCCGACCAGCCAGTGTAGAACATCCGCACGCCGCTCTCTTTTTGCCCTTTACCTTCAACTTCTGCCGCCCGCTGTCCGGCATCCATCGCAGTCACCTGGGCTTTAATCCCGACCTGCGCTAACTGCTGCTGGGTAAATTGCAGCACTTTCTGCGCGGTGCTGTGGTTATGTGACGACCACAGCGTGGTACTGAAACCGTTGGGATATCCCGCCTCTTTCAGTAATTCGCGCGCTTTCACTGGATCGTAAGGCCACGGTTTATAACTTTGCGCGTAGGCGATACTCGGCGGTACCACACCAGTAGCTGGCGTTGCATAGCACGCGAAGGCTACTTTCACCAGCGCCGGGCGGTTAATGGCGTAATTCAGCGCCTCACGGACCTTCGGGTTATCGAACGGTTTTTGCGTCACGTTCATACTGATATAACGCTGCATAATTGACGGACTGGCCATCAACTCGATATTTTTGTTTTTCTCCAGCAGTGTGGCCTGCTCGTAAGGAATGGGGAAAGCAAACTGCGCTTCACCGGTTTGCAGCATTGCCGCGCGGGTGTTGTTATCCGCCACCGGACGCCAGGTTATGCTGTCCAGTTTGGGCAATCCTGGCTGCCAGTAACCCGCGAATTTTTTCACCTTCACAAAATCGGTCTGATTCCAGGTATCCAGTTCATACGGTCCGGTTCCCACCGGATGAAAACCAATCTCCTTGCCATATTTTTCCAGCGCTGCCGGTGAAATCATCGCGGTCGCCGGATGGGCAAGAATATTAATAAACGCTGAAAACGGCTGTTTGAGAGTAATCTTTACCGTTGTCGGATCGATCGCCTCCGTTTTGGCAATATTCTTATACAGGTTATAGCGTTTAAGATGATTCGCCGGATCGCTGGCCCGGTCCAGATTCGCTTTTACTGCCGCTGCGTTGAAATCGGTGCCATCCTGGAATTTAATGCCTTCCCGCAATTTCACGGTGTATGTAAGGCCGTCATCGGAAACGGTATAACTCTCCGCCAGCACGTTTTTCAGTTTCATCTCTTTATCCAGACCAAACAGCCCCTGGTAAAACGATTTCGCTACGGCCTGAGATAACGTGTCATTTGCGTCATACGGATCGAGCGTGGTGAAGTTCGATCCTACCGCCACCACCACATCTTTGGCAGCGAATGCACAAGATGCCATCAACGCTGTCGCAATGCCCAGCGCCACTAACCCACTACGGTGTACAGCTCTTGCCATTTTATTCTCCGCCTGAATGTTATCTACGCATGAATGCGTATTCTGATTGTGGTTGTGCGACGTAATGCCCCGGCCCGACGCATTGCAACGAGACGCCTGCCACCTCTTCGCCACGCAGATGAATATTGCTGGGAAGATCGTCCGACAGCAGTACACGCTGCGGTCGTTGTCGGGACGGTTCAGCGACCGGAACTGCCGCCAGTAATTTACGCGTATAAGGATGCTGCGGGTTTTCGAAGACCGCGCGCCGTGGGCCAATTTCAACAATTTGCCCGAGATACATCACCGCCACACGATGACTAATCCGCTCTACCACGGCCATATCGTGGGAGATAAACAGATACGCAATGCCGAAATCACGCTGGAGATCGAGCAACAAGTTGATAATCTGCCCGCGAATAGAAACATCCAGCGCCGAAACGGCTTCGTCGGCAATGATCACTTTTGGATTCAATGCCAACGCGCGAGCAATGCAGATGCGCTGGCGCTGACCGCCGGAAAACTCATGCGGGTAACGCCAGGCATGTTCAGGTAACAGGCCCACGCGCTCCAGCAACCACGCAACGCGTGCAGCCGCGTCTTTACCTGGCAATAAACCGTGTACGCGCAGCGGTTCGATAATCGAATCACCGATGGTCTGACGTGGGTCCAGCGAAGCGTAAGGGTCCTGAAAAATAAACTGAATATCCCGGCGTAATGCCTGAAGTTTGCCGGGTGACAAGGTATCGATTCGCTGACCGTTAAAGATAATTTCGCCGCCCTGCGATTCGACCAGGCGCAGCAACGCCCGCCCGGTAGTGGATTTACCGCTGCCAGACTCGCCCACCAGCGATAGCGTTTCGCCAGGCCAGAGATCAAAACTGACTTTCTCAACGGCATGCACTTCCCGCGTTACGCGATTCAACAAACCGCTGCGCAAAGGGAAACGGGTGACAAGATTACGCACCCGTAAAACAGGTTCGCCATCCACCACCGTTTTCTGCTCGATGGGGGGTTCCTGTTTCGCTGGATGTTCAAGCGATATCAATGGGAAACGTCGGGGATAATCTAACCCTTTCATCGCACCAAGTTGCGGAACAGCAGCTAACAGCGCACGGGTGTAAGGATGTTGCGGTGCATGAAAAATCTGTTCGACGGTACCCGTTTCCACCGCCTCGCCCTGATACATCACCAGTACCCGATCGGCAATCTCTGCCACCACGCCCATATCGTGAGTGATAAAGATAACGCCCATCGACATCTCTTTTTGCAATACTTTGATTAATTGCAGGATCTGCGCCTGAATAGTGACATCCAGCGCGGTGGTTGGCTCATCGGCAATCAGCACCGCCGGGCGGCATGACAGCGCCATCGCAATCATCACTCGCTGGCGCATCCCGCCAGAGAGTTGATGCGGATAACGTGAAAGAATGGTTTGTGCCTCCGGAATGCGTACCTGATCCAGCATCCGCTTCGCCTCGACCATCGCTTCTTCACGACTGGCGTTCTGATGCAGACGAATTGATTCGGCAATCTGTTCACCCACAGTAAATACTGGGTTCAGCGATGTCATCGGCTCCTGAAATATCATCGCCATATCCGCACCGCGCACATGGCGCATTTGTGCAGCGCTCTGCTCGCTAAGTTCAATCACTTCACGACTGCGCCGCCGCAACAGCATTTTATCGCACTGTACTAAACCGCCCGCCTGTTCCAACAGACGCATCAATGCCAGCGCAGTCACTGACTTACCGGAGCCGGATTCGCCAACAATGGCCAGCGTCTCACCGCGTTGAAGGCTAAAAGAGAGATTGCGGACCGCAGCTATTTTCTGCTGGTCCTGCATAAAGGCAATTTTCAGATTTTCAACCGCCAGCACATCACCGGCATCAAGTTCATCACTGTGTGGCAACGGTGTCCCCTTTTTCACGGTAGATACCGGTGGTTGGCGTATCGCCTGCGTAGCCCCAGGCGCGATACATTCCTTCGGTGTTAAACGGTAGCGCGACATTCCCTTCATGGTCGATAGCGATTAAGCCACCGCTACCGCCAAGCGCAGGGAGTTTTTCCATTACTACCCGCTCGCAGGCTTCCGCGAGACTTAATCCGCCGTAATCCATTAACGCGGCGATGTCATATGCCGCCAGCGCGCGGATGAAGACTTCGCCCGTGCCGGTACAAGAAACCGCCACACTGGCGTTATTAGCGTAGCATCCGGCACCCACTAAGGGACTATCGCCAACTCGTCCGGGTAATTTATTGGTCATTCCGCCTGTGGACGTGGCTGCCGCCAGATTGCCGTCTAAATCCAACGCCACGGCCCCCACGGTGCCCATTTTCTGTTTTTCATCCAGTGGCGCACCGCTATGGTCGAGGACTGTTGCCCCTTCCTCGCGCGCTGCCAGTAGTTGTTCATAACGCAAAGGCGTGGAGAAAATCTCCGGTGAGACGCGCTCCATGCCATGAGCAAACGCAAAATTTTCTGCCCCTTCGCCAATCATCATCACATGCGGGCTTTGCTCCATCACCAGCCGGGCGGCAAGAACCGGATTACGCAGATGACTAACGCCCGCCACCGCACCGGCTTTCAGGGTGTTACCATCCATCACACTGGCGTCCAGTTCATGGGTTTCATCACGCGTAAAGACAGCGCCAATTCCGGCGTTAAACAGTGGACACTCTTCCAGCAGACGCACCGCTTCCGTCACCACATCCAGCGCACTTTCGCCCGCTTCCAGCATTTTCTGCCCGGTTTCAACAATGGCAGACAACGCCTCAATGTAGCGTAATTCCTGTTGCAGACTCATCTGCGCGCGGCTAATTGCACCTGCGCCACCATGAATTGCAATGACTGCTTTGCCCATAGTATTCGTCCATTAAGGGTGGCTCGCCACTTTTGCTATAAATATCAGAATTTTTTATGAATTACTCATTCAATTTTTGAATATAGAAAGATGGATATGGCATGTAAAGGCAGGACCCAGCGCTACGCCCGAGGTGGCATACAGTCTGTGGCGTTTTTCTGACATAATAGGCAAATTCGATTTTGCCTCCGCAGGAGTGTTTTCATGGAATTTACCACCGGATTGATGTCGCTCGACACCGCGCTTAATGAGATGCTTTCTCGCGTCACCCCACTGACCGCCCAGGAAACGCTGCCACTGGTACAGTGTTTTGGTCGTATTCTGGCGAGCGATGTCGTTTCGCCACTGGATGTCCCGGGGTTTGATAACTCCGCTATGGACGGCTACGCGGTGCGTTTAGCCGATATTGCCTCCGGGCAACCGCTGCCCGTTGCCGGGAAATCGTTTGCCGGTCAGCCGTATCATGGTGAATGGCCTGCGGGCACCTGCATTCGTATTATGACCGGTGCGCCGGTGCCGGAAGTCTGCGAAGCGGTGGTGATGCAGGAGCAGACTGAACAAACGGACAATGGCGTGCGTTTTACTGTTGAAGTGCGTAGCGGGCAAAATATTCGCCGTCGCGGTGAAGATATCTCTGCGGGTGCGGTTGTTTTCCCGGCGGGAACTCGCCTGACTACCGCAGAGCTGCCAGTAATTGCTTCACTGGGGATTGCCGAAGTTCCGGTGATTCGTAAAGTGCGTGTAGCGCTTTTTTCTACCGGTGATGAACTCCAGTTGCCAGGCCAGCCGCTGGGCGACGGCCAAATCTACGATACCAACCGTCTCGCCGTACACCTGATGTTAGAACAGCTGGGATGCGAGGTAATCAACTTAGGGATTATCCGCGACGATCCACATGCCCTGCGCGCCGCATTTATTGAAGCCGACAGCCAGGCGGATGTGGTGATCAGTTCCGGTGGTGTTTCGGTTGGTGAGGCGGATTACACCAAAACCATTCTCGAAGAACTGGGCGAAATTGCTTTCTGGAAACTGGCGATTAAACCGGGCAAACCGTTCGCGTTTGGTAAACTCAGCAATAGCTGGTTCTGCGGCCTGCCGGGCAACCCGGTTTCAGCGACGCTGACCTTCTATCAACTGGTACAGCCTTTGCTGGCAAAACTAAGCGGTAACACCGCCAGCGGCCTGCCCGCGCGCCAGCGCGTACGCACAGCGTCCCGCCTGAAAAAAACGCCAGGACGTCTTGATTTCCAGCGCGGCGTGCTGCAACGCAACGCCGATGGCGAACTGGAAGTGACGACCACCGGACATCAGGGTTCACATATATTCAGCTCCTTTAGCCTCGGCAACTGCTTTATCGTGCTGGAACGCGATCGCGGCAATGTGGACGTGGGCGAATGGGTGGAAGTAGAACCGTTTAACGCGTTGTTCGGAGGCCGGTAATGGCGGAACTCAGCGATCAGGAGATGCTGCGCTACAACCGGCAAATCATTCTGCGCGGTTTTGATTTTGACGGTCAGGAGGCACTAAAAGATTCTCGTGTGCTGGTAGTCGGCCTCGGTGGACTCGGCTGCGCAGCCTCGCAGTATCTGGCAAGCGCCGGTGTCGGCAACCTGACGCTGCTCGACTTCGACACGGTTTCGCTCTCGAATCTGCAACGCCAGACGCTGCACAGTGATGCTACGGTCGGGCAACCGAAGGTGGAATCCGCCCGTGACGCCCTGGCGCGGATCAACCCACATATCGCGATTACGCCAGTCAATGCACTGCTGGATGACGCAGAACTTGCAGCATTGATTGCTGAACACGATCTGGTGCTCGACTGTACGGATAACGTTGCGGTACGTAATCAACTGAACGCAGGCTGTTTTGCCGCGAAGGTGCCGCTGGTTTCCGGCGCGGCAATTCGTATGGAAGGTCAAATCACGGTCTTCACTTATCAGGACGGCGAGCCTTGCTATCGCTGCCTCAGCCGTTTGTTTGGCGAGAACGCGTTAACCTGCGTAGAAGCAGGCGTGATGGCACCGTTGATCGGCGTAATTGGTTCGTTGCAGGCAATGGAAGCGATCAAACTGCTGGCAGGTTATGGCAAACCGGCCAGCGGGAAAATCGTCATGTACGATGCGATGACCTGTCAGTTTCGCGAAATGAAACTGATGCGCAATCCGGGGTGTGAGGTGTGCGGGCAGTAATTGCCACCTCCAGGCCTGATAAGACGCGGCACTCCGCCACGTCATCAGCAATTTATGAGGATGCAGAACGTCCGGTTAAATCGACGTTCTGCCAAACGCTCCCTGCCAGTCCTGCTCAAACTTCGCCACAGCGGCTTCCACCGCCGGATAGCTAATCATCTGTTGTGCCACATCCAGTGGCAGAGTAATTGATTCACATCCTGCCAGTAAGCAGTCCAGCGCCTGACGCGGGGTTTTGAAACTCGCTGCCAGCACTTTCGCCTGCGGCGCATGCATTTTCAATAACTGGTGTAAGTCGGTCACAGTCTGAATGCCGCTACCGCCCTGAGCATCAATACGATTAACGTAAGGCGCAACATATTCCGCACCTGCCAGCGCCGACAGCAGCCCTTGTGCTGCGCCATATACCGCGGTTCCCAGCGTTGGAATCCCTTCCGCTTTTAACATCTTAATAGCTGCCAGCCCCTCGGCGGTCACCGGAACTTTCACCACGATATCCGCAATAATAGAACGCAATTTACGTGCGTCATTCACCATCCCTTCAGCAGTGGTAGCCATTACCTGGGCAAACAGACGCCCCTGACCGCCCATCGCTTCATGAAGTTGCGGAAGCACAACATCCAGCGGTTTTTTACCCGCGGCGATAATGCTTGGGTTAGTGGTCACACCCGCCAGCGGAAAAATACGTGACAGCGCCTTCACCGCAACAACGTCTGAAGTATCCAGATACAGTTCCATAACCATCCTCAAAATGTACTTTTTGTCTGAATGTAGACTATCACGGGAAAACTCTCTGAACAGTTGACGCACATCAATCTAACTTTCATTCGAAAGTATTTTAATGTTTGAACGAAACAGAGAGGCAACTATGATTTTCAATATTCAGCGCTACTCGACCCATGATGGCCCCGGTATCCGCACGGTCGTATTTCTTAAAGGCTGTTCGCTGGGCTGCCGCTGGTGTCAGAACCCGGAAAGCCGCGCCCGCACGCAGGATCTGCTGTATGACGCACGACTGTGTCTGGAAGGCTGCGAGCTGTGCGCTAAGGCCGCGCCGGAAGTGATTGAGCGCGCGCTGAATGGTTTGCTTATTCATCGGGAAAAGTTAACCCCGGAGCATCTGACGGCGTTAACCGACTGCTGTCCGACACAGGCGTTAACCGTGTGTGGTGAAGTGAAAAGCGTTGAGGAGATCATGGCGACCGTTTTGCGCGATAAACCGTTTTACGATCGCAGCGGCGGCGGCTTAACGCTTTCGGGTGGTGAACCCTTTATGCAGCCGGAGATGGCGACGGCGCTACTGCAAGCCAGCCACGAGGCAGGCATTCATACTGCAGTAGAAACCTGTCTGCATGTGCCGTGGAAATATATCGCCCCTTCTCTGCCCTATATCGATCTGTTTCTTGCCGATTTAAAACACGTTGCCGACGCGCCGTTTAAACAGTGGACCGACGGTAACGCCGCCAGAGTGCTGGATAACCTGAAAAAACTCGCCGCAGCGGGCAAAAAAATCATTATCCGCGTGCCGCTGATTCAGGGCTTTAATGCCGACGAAACCTCTGTAAAAGCCATTACCGATTTTGCCGCCGACGAGCTGCACGTTGGCGAAATTCATTTCCTGCCCTACCACACGCTGGGCATCAACAAATATCACTTACTTAATCTGCCCTATGACGCCCCGGAAAAACCGCTTGATGCGCCAGAACTGCTCGATTTTGCCCAGCAGTATGCCTGCCAGAAAGGGTTAACCGCGACCTTACGAGGATAACAACCATGACCACACTGAAACTGGACACGCTCAGCGACCGCATTAAAGCGCACAAAAATGCGCTGGTGCATATTGTGAAACCGCCAGTCTGTACCGAGCGCGCGCAGCACTATACCGAGATGTATCAACAACATCTCGATAAGCCGATCCCGGTACGTCGCGCGCTGGCACTGGCGCATCACCTGGCGAATCGCACTATCTGGATCAAGCACGATGAGTTGATCATTGGCAACCAGGCAAGCGAAGTTCGCGCCGCGCCGATCTTCCCGGAATATACCGTCTCCTGGATCGAAAAAGAGATTGATGATCTGGCAGATCGTCCGGGTGCTGGCTTTGCGGTGAGCGAAGAGAACAAACGCGTTCTGCATGAAGTGTGCCCGTGGTGGCGCGGTCAGACCGTACAGGATCGCTGCTACGGCATGTTTACCGATGAGCAAAAAGGTCTGCTGGCGACCGGAATCATTAAAGCGGAAGGCAATATGACCTCCGGCGATGCGCACCTGGCGGTGAATTTCCCGCTGCTGCTGGAAAAAGGGCTTGATGGTCTGCGCGAGAAAGTAGCGGAACGTCGCTCGCGCATCAACCTGACGGTGCTGGAAGATTTACACGGTGAGCAATTCCTGAAAGCGATTGATATCGTGCTGGTGGCAGTCAGTGAACACATTGAACGTTTCGCTGCCCTGGCGCGTGAAATGGCCGCGACCGAAACCCGCGAAAGCCGTCGCGATGAACTGCTGGCGATGGCAGAAAACTGCGATCTTATCGCCCACCAGCCGCCGCAGACTTTCTGGCAGGCGCTGCAACTGTGTTACTTCATCCAGTTGATTTTGCAGATCGAATCTAACGGTCACTCAGTATCGTTTGGTCGTATGGACCAGTATCTCTACCCGTACTATCGCCGCGACGTTGAACTCAACCAGACGCTGGATCGCGAACACGCCATCGAGATGCTGCATAGCTGCTGGCTGAAACTGCTGGAAGTGAACAAGATCCGCTCCGGCTCACACTCAAAAGCCTCTGCGGGAAGTCCGCTGTATCAGAACGTCACTATTGGCGGGCAAAATCTGGTTGATGGTCAACCAATGGACGCGGTGAATCCACTCTCTTACGCGATCCTCGAATCCTGCGGTCGCCTGCGTTCCACTCAGCCTAACCTCAGCGTGCGTTACCATGCAGGAATGAGCAACGATTTCCTCGACGCCTGCGTACAGGTGATCCGTTGCGGCTTCGGGATGCCGGCGTTCAACAACGACGAAATCGTGATCCCGGAATTTATTAAACTCGGTATTGAACCGCAGGACGCTTATGACTACGCAGCGATTGGTTGTATAGAAACCGCCGTCGGTGGCAAATGGGGCTATCGCTGTACCGGCATGAGCTTTATCAACTTCGCCCGCGTGATGCTGGCGGCGCTGGAAGGCGGGCATGATGCCACCAGCGGCAAAGTGTTCCTGCCACAAGAAAAAGCGTTGTCGGCAGGTAACTTCAACAACTTCGATGAAGTGATGGACGCGTGGGATACGCAAATCCGTTACTACACCCGCAAATCAATCGAAATCGAATATGTCGTCGACACCATGCTGGAAGAGAACGTGCACGATATTCTCTGCTCGGCGCTGGTGGATGACTGTATTGAGCGAGCGAAAAGTATCAAGCAAGGCGGCGCGAAATATGACTGGGTTTCTGGCCTGCAGGTCGGCATTGCCAACCTCGGCAACAGCCTGGCGGCAGTGAAGAAACTGGTGTTTGAACAAGGTGCGATTGGTCAGCAACAGCTTGCTGCCGCACTGGCAGATGACTTCGACGGCCTGACTCACGAGCAGCTGCGTCAGCGGCTGATTAACGGTGCGCCGAAGTACGGCAACGACGATGATACTGTCGATACGCTGCTGGCTCGCGCTTATCAGACCTATATCGACGAACTGAAACAGTACCATAATCCGCGCTACGGTCGTGGTCCGGTTGGCGGCAACTATTACGCGGGTACGTCATCAATCTCCGCTAACGTACCGTTTGGCGCGCAGACTATGGCAACACCGGACGGGCGTAAAGCCCACACCCCGCTGGCAGAAGGCGCAAGCCCGGCCTCCGGTACTGACCATCTTGGCCCTACTGCGGTCATTGGCTCAGTGGGTAAACTGCCTACGGCAGCGATTCTCGGCGGCGTGTTGCTCAACCAGAAACTGAATCCGGCAACGCTGGAGAACGAATCTGACAAGCAGAAACTGATGATCCTGCTGCGTACCTTCTTTGAAGTGCATAAAGGCTGGCATATTCAGTACAACATCGTTTCCCGCGAAACGCTGCTGGATGCGAAAAAACATCCCGATCAGTATCGCGATCTGGTAGTGCGTGTCGCGGGCTATTCCGCGTTCTTCACCGCGCTCTCTCCAGACGCTCAGGACGATATCATCGCCCGTACTGAACATATGCTGTAATCTCCTCGGCCCGGCGGCGTCGTCGCCGGGCTAAATCATTCACATCATCAATTTCATCCTTACTTTCATTCGAAATATAATTTGTGCTCTGCGTCACATTGTTATTACACTGTTACGGTTTCATTTTCGAGCCAGGAGCACACCTATGAGCGTAAAAGTTATCGTCACAGACATGGACGGTACTTTTCTTAACGACGCCAAAACGTACAACCAACCACGTTTTATGGCGCAATATCAGGAACTGAAAAAGCGCGGCATTAAGTTCGTTGTTGCCAGCGGTAATCAGTATTACCAGCTTATTTCATTCTTTCCTGAGCTAAAGGATGAGATCTCTTTTGTCGCGGAAAACGGCGCACTGGTTTACGAACATGGCAAGCAGTTGTTCCACGGCGAACTGACCCGACATGAATCGCGGATTGTTATTGGCGAGTTGCTAAAAGATAAGCAACTCAATTTTGTCGCCTGCGGTCTGCAAAGTGCATATGTCAGCGAAAATGCCCCCGAAGCATTTGTCGCACTGATGGCAAAACACTACCATCGCCTGAAACCTGTAAAAGATTATCAGGAGATTGACGACGTACTGTTCAAGTTTTCGCTCAACCTGCCGGATGAACAAATCCCGTTAGTGATCGACAAACTGCACGTAGCGCTCGATGGCATTATGAAACCCGTTACCAGTGGTTTTGGCTTTATCGACCTGATTATTCCCGGTCTACATAAAGCAAACGGTATTTCGCGGTTACTGAAACGCTGGGATCTGTCACCGCAAAATGTGGTAGCGATTGGCGACAGCGGTAACGATGCGGAGATGCTGAAAATGGCGCGTTATTCCTTTGCGATGGGCAATGCTGCGGAAAACATTAAACAAATCGCCCGTTACGCTACCGATGATAATAATCATGAAGGCGCGCTGAATGTGATTCAGGCGGTGCTGGATAACACATCCCCTTTTAACAGCTGACCTCTCTACCGGAGCCGTGCGCTCCGGTTTTCCCTTCTTTTTACATCCTGTACATCACATCAAATCATTAAACTTACATTAACTTATTTATAACTTATATTGTCACATGCAAATCAGAATGGTTTCGAATGAAAGTTAATGAGAGGTGGTTATGGCTTCTACTTTTACCAGCGACACATTGCCTGCCGATCACAAAGCAGCTATCCGTCAGATGAAGCACGCGCTGCGGGCGCAGCTTGGCGACGTCCAGCAGATCTTTAATCAGCTAAGCGATGACATTGCCACGCGAGTGGCTGAAATCAACGCACTCAAAGCACAGGGCGATGCCGTCTGGCCGGTGCTGTCTTATGCCGATATCAAAGCAGGTCATGTTACTGCAGAGCAGCGCGAACAGATTAAACGTCGCGGTTGTGCGGTGATAAAAGGCCATTTCCCCCGCGAACAAGCGCTAGGCTGGGATCAGTCGATGCTGGACTATCTGGACCGCAACCGCTTTGACGAGGTCTACAAAGGCCCCGGCGATAATTTCTTCGGGACGCTCAGCGCTTCACGTCCCGAGATTTACCCCATCTACTGGTCGCAGGCGCAAATGCAGGCCCGCCAGAGTGAAGAAATGGCGAATGCGCAGTCGTTTCTCAATCGTCTGTGGACATTTGAAAGTGATGGAAAGCAATGGTTTAACCCGGATGTGAGCGTCATCTACCCTGACCGTATCCGCCGCCGTCCGCCCGGAACGACCTCCAAAGGTCTTGGAGCGCATACCGACTCCGGGGCACTGGAACGCTGGCTGCTTCCAGCGTATCAGCGCGTTTTCGCCAACGTCTTTAATGGCAATCTGGCGCAATATGATCCCTGGCATGCGGCACATCGTACGGAAGTTGAAGAGTACACGGTGGACAACACCACCAAATGTTCCGTGTTTCGGACATTCCAGGGCTGGACAGCGCTCTCTGATATGCTGCCTGGTCAGGGGCTGCTGCACGTCGTGCCCATTCCTGAAGCTATGGCGTACGTACTGTTACGTCCGCTGCTTGATGATGTGCCGGAGGATGAACTGTGCGGCGTAGCGCCCGGAAGAGTATTGCCGGTATCAGAGCAATGGCATCCACTGTTGATTGAGGCGTTAACCAGCATTCCAAAACTCGAAGCCGGAGACTCCGTCTGGTGGCACTGCGACGTCATCCATTCCGTTGCCCCCGTTGAAAATCAACAAGGTTGGGGCAACGTGATGTACATTCCTGCGGCACCGATGTGCGAGAAAAATCTTGCCTACGCGCACAAGGTGAAGGCCGCACTGGAAAAAGGCGCATCGCCGGGCGACTTCCCGCGCGAGGACTATGAAACAAACTGGGAAGGACGCTTTACGCTTGCCGACCTCAACATTCACGGTAAGCGAGCGTTGGGCATGGATGTTTGAGAATTAATGGAAGTGAATTGATGTGGGATTAAGAAAATCGATTCGACGTTACTCAGATTGCTGACAAATGCGCTTTGTTAATGCCTGATGCGGCGTTAACGCCTTATCCGGCCTACAAAGTCCTGCAGATTCAATATATTGCAGGTACTGCGTAGGCCTGATAAGCGTAGCGCATCAGGCTATTTTGCATTTGTCATCAGCCGCCGTCACCCCGACAGTATCGGGGTGACGGATAATCACTTACTCGATCCCTTTACTACGCAGGTAATCTTCGTAATTACCGCTAAAGTCGATCACGCGTTCCGGGGTGATTTCCAGAATGCGGGTCGCCAGGGAGCTTACGAACTCACGGTCGTGTGAAACAAAGATCAGCGTGCCCTGATACAGTTCCAGTGCCATGTTCAGCGACTCAATGGATTCCATATCCAGGTGGTTGGTCGGTTCGTCCATGATCAGAATGTTCGGCTTCTGCATCATTAACTTACCAAACAGCATCCGCCCTTTTTCCCCACCGGAAAGCACTTTAGCTGGCTTTTTGATGTCGTCCTGGCTGAACAGCAAACGACCGAGAATACTGCGTACCGCCTGCTCGTCATCGCCTTCCTGCTTCCACTGGCTCATCCATTCGAACACGGTCAGATCATTTTCAAACTCATATTCGTGGTCCTGAGCATAGTAACCAATGCGCGCGTTCTCAGACCATTTTACGGTGCCGCTGTCCGGTTGCAGATCGCCCACCAGCGTTTTCAGCAGCGTTGATTTACCGACGCCGTTGGTACCCAGTACCGCCAGTTTTTCACCCACTTCCAGCAGCAGGTTGAGATTTTTAAACAGCGGACCGTTATCAAACCCTTTGGTCAGACCTTCCACTTCCAGCGCGTTACGGAACAGTTTCTTATCCTGTTCAAAACGGATGAACGGGTTCTGACGGCTGGAGGCTTTCACCTCTTCCAGTTTGATTTTATCAATCTGGCGCGCGCGCGAAGTTGCCTGGCGAGATTTCGAGGCGTTGGCGCTAAAGCGGCTAACGAAAGATTGCAACTCAGCAATCTGCGCTTTCTTCTTGGCGTTATCGGCCAGCAGACGTTCACGCGCCTGGGTCGCCGCCGTCATGTACTCATCGTAGTTACCCGGATAAACGCGCAGCTCGCCGTAATCCAGATCCGCCATGTGGGTACAGACCATGTTAAGGAAGTGACGGTCGTGCGAGATGATGATCATGGTGCTGTCACGCTCGTTCAGCACCTGTTCCAGCCAGCGAATGGTGTCGATGTCGAGGTTGTTGGTCGGTTCGTCGAGCAGGAGAATATCCGGATCAGCAAACAGCGCCTGCGCCAGAAGCACACGCAGCTTCCAGCCAGGAGCAACTTCACTCATCGGGCCGTAGTGCTGTTCCACTGGAATTCCCACGCCAAGCAACAGTTCACCGGCGCGAGCTTCCGCAGAGTAACCGTCCATTTCGCCGTATTTAACTTCCAGATCGGCCACTTTATAGCCGTCTTCTTCACTCATTTCCGGCAAAGCATAGATGCGGTCGCGCTCCTGCTTCACTTCCCACAACTCTTTATGCCCCATGATCACCGTATCCAGCACAGTGAACTCTTCAAAGGCAAACTGATCCTGACGCAGTTTACCAATGCGCTCGTTGGGATCGAGGGAAACGTTACCCAGCGTCGGCTCAAGGTCGCCGCCGAGGATCTTCATAAAGGTGGATTTACCACTACCGTTCGCGCCAATCAGGCCGTAACGGTTGCCGCCGCCAAATTTGACGGAAATGTTTTCAAACAACGGCTTACTGCCGAACTGCATGGTGACGTTACTGGAAACTAACACAGGCGTATCCTGAAAAGAGATATGACAAACCGCGCATTATGCCATAAGTCTGAAAGAAGATCCTGCTCCTCGCTTAAGGTCTACACTCAAGCCAAAGGCAAAAAATGTGATTTCGTACACATCTGATTTCACTGTGAGCTGGAATGAACTTATAATGCGCTTCCAATACTCTAATATTCTCAACCCAATGGCCTGCCAGGCACAAAATCTCGCTTAACATGAATATGAAATTGAAAACATTATTCGCAGCGGCCTTCGCTGTTGTCGGCTTTTGCAGTACCGCCTCTGCGGTAACTTATCCTCTGCCAACCGACGGGAGTCGCCTGGTTGGTCAGAATCAGGTGATCACCATTCCTGAAGGTAACACTCAGCCGCTGGAGTATTTTGCCGCCGAGTACCAGATGGGGCTTTCCAATATGATGGAAGCGAACCCGGGTGTGGATACCTTCCTGCCGAAAGGCGGTACTGTACTGAACATTCCGCAGCAGCTGATCCTGCCGGATACCGTTCATGAAGGCATCGTCATTAACAGTGCTGAGATGCGTCTTTATTACTATCCGAAAGGGACCAACACCGTTATCGTGCTGCCGATCGGCATTGGTCAGTTAGGCAAAGATACGCCTATCAACTGGACCACCAAAGTTGAGCGTAAAAAAGCAGGCCCGACCTGGACGCCGACCGCCAAAATGCACGCAGAGTACCGCGCTGCGGGCGAACCGCTTCCGGCTGTCGTTCCGGCAGGTCCGGATAACCCGATGGGGCTGTATGCACTCTATATCGGTCGCCTGTATGCTATCCATGGCACCAACGCCAACTTCGGTATCGGCCTGCGTGTAAGTCATGGTTGTGTGCGTCTGCGTAACGAAGACATCAAATTCCTGTTCGAGAAAGTACCGGTCGGTACCCGCGTACAGTTTATTGATGAGCCGGTAAAAGCGACCACCGAGCCAGACGGCAGCCGTTATATTGAAGTCCATAACCCGCTGTCTACCACCGAAGCCCAGTTTGAAGGTCAGGAAATTGTGCCAATTACCCTGACGAAGAGCGTGCAGACAGTGACCGGTCAGCCAGATGTTGACCAGGTTGTTCTTGATGAAGCGATTAAAAACCGCTCCGGGATGCCGGTTCGTCTGAATTAATCTTCAAAACTTAAAGCAAAAGGCGGACTCATAATCCGCCTTTTTTATTTGCCAGACCCTAGTTGGCCGGGAGTATAACTAACAAAACATATCCCACCAACGCCGCCCACAACAGCATCGGTATTGAATAGAGATGGAAACGCCACCAGATGCGGCGATCGTTCGCCATACGTAGCGCAATCAAATTTGCCAGCGATCCGGGTAATAACCCAAAGCCACCTACGTTTACCGCCCATACCAGTAATAAAGACGGCGGCACATAGTTCAGCAACAATATGGTACTCGGCACGTTACTGATCACCTGCGATAAACCGATTGCCGTTAACCATAACCCGGGTTCAGATAGATGACTCACGTTACCCAACACGCCTTGCAACGCTGGAAGCTGGGTCAGTAAATGGACGTCGATAAACATCGCCATAAACACCAGCAGCAGCGTCCAGTCCACACTGAGCACCACGCGACGTGCCAGCAGCGCAAAGCCTGCCGCCACAATCACCAGTCCCCACAGCTCTTGTTTGAACTCCAGCGCCGTCAGAAAGACGATATACAGCCCCAGACAACTCCACACCAGCCGCGGTTTCCACTCCGGTGTTTGCACCCCCGTATGGTATTGCAGCGCCTTTCCAGGGAAACAACACCAGCACAGGAGCAGGAGCGTCAGCATCATTGCGCCAGCCAGCGGTGCCATTTGGGCAATAAATCCGGCAAACGAAAGACCAGAACGTCCCCAGATAAGAATATTTTGCGGGTTGCCAATTGGCGTCAGTAGCGAACCAGCGTTGACTGCCAGCGCCTCAAAAATAATCAGCCGATTAACCGGGATCTCACACAGTCTTTTTAGCGTGATAGTCAGCGGAACAACAATAAACAGCGCGACATCGTTGGTCAGAAAGGTAGAAAGCAGCGCCGCCGCCAGCACCATAAACATCGCCAGCCGACGCTCCGTAGCAAAGCGGCGCACCATTTTGCGCCCCAGCACATCAAAATAACCGCTTAACTCCACACCTTTGGTCAGCAGCATCAGGCCGCTTAAGGTGATGATGGTGTGCCAGTCGATAGCAGCAGGCCAGGATTTCGGTGCAAAGGGCACGAAAAAGCTTAATCCGATACCAACAAGAATTAATAACTGAAAAAAACGATCGCCTTGCAGCGTGCGTAAAAAAGGCAGGCTCATTTGGCACCGTGTTTCTGGGTAAACAAACGAAAAGCGTCGAGCGTCTCTTCACTAACATGGTGCTCCATGCCTTCCGCGTCGCGACAGGCGATTTCCGGACTGACGCCCAACACCAACAAGAAATTTTCGACTATCTGATGTCGCTCGCGGCTTTCCTGCGCCAGCTTCTCTCCTTCTGCCGTTAAAAACACGCCACGCCAGGGGATCATTTCAATCAGCCCCATGGTTGCCAGCCGCTTAAGCATTTTAGCCACCGTCGGTTGCGAAACTCCCAGACGAGCAGCCATGTCCACCTGACGAGCTTCCCCCACTTCCCTGATCAAGTCAGAAATCAGCTCAACGTAATCATCAATAAGCTCGCGCCGATGCGCCTCTCTGACCTGGCGGAACCCTTCAACGTGCTCTTCCACGTTCACTAACTGCGTCACTTTTTTTGCTGTTGGCGTACCTGCGCGACGACTCATTGTGCTTCCTCATTATGGTGACGCATACATAGCGTTCTCATTTCGTGCGCACATTGTAAACCAGAGTTGCGAAGGTACAAAAAATTAACGTTTTAGCAATAGCTATATAATATAGCCTGTGCTATATCTGTATGTAATGCAATCATCCCTCAAGGATCGACGGGATTAGCAAGTCAGGAGGTCTTATGAATGAGTTCAAGAGGTGTATGCGCGTGTTTAGTCATTCTCCCTTTAAAGTACGGTTAATGCTGCTCTCTATGTTGTGCGATATGGTCAACAACAAACCGCAGCAAGATAAACCTTCCGATAAATAGCGGCGTCGCGGTACGCCGCTTCACTCCTGCTTTCATGCAGGCATAACGCGTTTTGGTCTGAAAAACCCCACTTTTTGTCGGATTTGCAATCCCCTTCGCAAAAGATTTGTTCGTCAGTAGTTGACCTGAACGGCGGCTCGCTCTATCTTCTTGCAGCCCTGCGTATATTGCGGCTCGCGGATGCGGACCCCTTTCCACTCTTCACGCACTCTTGCAGGTATTGACCCTTGACGCCAGGGTAAGCACATGGCGTTTGTTACGATAGTGGCATATGAATTTAACCCTCAAAGAATCGCTTGTTACCCGTAGCCGGGTATTTAGCCCGTGGACTGCGTTCTACTTTTTACAGTCGCTATTAATTAACCTCGGCTTAGGTTACCCCTTCAGTTTGCTCTACACCGCTGCGTTTACGGCTATTTTGCTTTTGCTATGGCGAACATTGCCTCGCGTACAAAAAGTTCTGGTCGGTGTCAGTTCGCTGGTGGCGGCTTGTTATTTCCCTTTTGCTCAGGCCTACGGCGCGCCTAATTTCAATACATTGCTGGCATTGCACTCCACCAATATGGAAGAGTCGACCGAAATCCTGACGATTTTTCCGTGGTACAGCTACCTGGTCGGCTTATTTATTTTTGCGCTCGGCGTAATAGCAATCAGGCGAAAAAAAGAGAATGAAAAAGCGCGCTGGAATACCTTCGACAGCCTGTGTCTGGTATTCAGTGTGGCGACATTTTTTGTTGCTCCCGTGCAAAACCTGGCCTGGGGTGGCGTATTTAAACTGAAAGATACTGGCTATCCGGTATTTCGTTTTGCTAAGGATGTCATCGTCAATAATAACGAGGTGATTGAAGAGCAAGAACGGATGGCAAAACTTTCCGGAATGAAAGATACCTGGACGGTCACTGCCGTTAAGCCGAAGTATCAGACCTATGTGGTGGTGATCGGTGAAAGCGCGCGTCGCGATGCCCTCGGTGCCTTTGGCGGTCACTGGGACAATACCCCGTTTGCCAGCAGCGTTAACGGTTTGATATTTGCTGACTACATTGCCGCCAGTGGCTCCACGCAGAAATCGCTTGGCTTAACGCTCAATCGCGTTGTCGATGGCAAACCACAGTTTCAGGATAACTTTGTCACCCTGGCAAATCGCGCGGGCTTCCAGACCTGGTGGTTTTCCAACCAGGGTCAAATCGGCGAATACGATACCGCTATCGCCAGCATCGCCAAACGAGCAGATGAAGTGTACTTCCTGAAAGAAGGTAATTTTGAAGCAGATAAAAACACCAAAGACGAAGCGTTACTGGATATGACCGCTCAAGTGCTGGCGCAAGAGCACTCGCAACCGCAGCTGATTGTTCTACATCTGATGGGCTCACATCCGCAGGCCTGCGACAGGACACAAGGAAAATACGAAACCTTTGTGCAATCGAAAGAAACGTCGTGCTATCTCTATACCATGACGCAAACGGACGATTTACTGCGCAAGCTGTACGATCAGTTACGCAACAGCGGCAGCAGCTTCTCGCTGGTTTACTTTTCTGACCACGGTCTGGCCTTTAAAGAGCGCGGTAAAGACGTGCAATACCTTGCCCATGATGATAAATATCAGCAAAATTTCCAGGTGCCTTTTATGGTCATTTCCAGCGACGATAAAGCGCATCGTGTGATTAAAGCCCGCCGCTCAGCCAATGACTTCTTAGGCTTTTTCTCCCAGTGGACGGGGATTAAAGCGAAGGAAATTAACATCAAATACCCGTTTATATCTGAGAAGAAAGCCGGGCCGATATACATCACCAACTTCCAGTTACAGAAGGTGGATTACAACCATCTCGGAACCGATATTTTCGACCCGAAACCTTAAAAACAAAAATCCGCCCCGAGAGGCGGATTTTTTATATCACCAAAGTGATTAGAAGCGGTAACCAACACCGGCAATCCAGGTGCCTACGTCAACGCTACGAATACGGCTCTGCTCGTAAGAGAAGTCCAGAGCAACGTTTTCCATCGGGTTGAACTGCAGACCCGCACCGTAGGAGAAACCGTAGTCGCTGGTGTCGTGTTTGTAGGTCGGGTATTCAGTGGTCTGGAATTTACCATAACCCACACCCACTACACCGTAGATGCTTGCCCAGTCGTTAATGCGGTAAGCCGGACCAGCAGTGATGCCGTAGTACTGGTTTTTGTTGTAGTCACCAGAGCTTGCAGTACGGCTTTTCTCGGTGTAAGTGAAAGAACCGATCACACCCAGCGGGCTGTTGTCTTCTTCATAGCGGTATTTCAGGTTGAAACCGCCCATTTTGTTCATTTGGCCCTGAGCGTCGCTCTGTGCGTAACCGCCAGTTACAGTAGAAGTCGCAGCTACGGAAGTACCTGCGGTGAAAGCCAGAACTGCGGCCAGTGCTGAAAGACATGCAATTTTTTTCATAACCACCTCAAATGTGATTCAAATAAGTCCTAAGTTTTAAATATATCAAAAATTAATGGGAAACTCTTCGCGATTTGTGATGTCTAACGGGCCATTTCATGTAACAGAACGTTTCCATACACCGCTATCCATCTAAATTTAAATCACTTTTTCAGAGAACTGCGTAAGTATTACGCATGTTTTCCCTGTCATTCATCCAGATTATTCCTAATCACCAGACTAATGATTCCATCAATCCTGGCGCATTTTAGTCAAAACGGGGGAAAATTTTTTCAACAAATGCTCAACCAGCATTGGGTATATCCAGTACACTCCACGCTTTACTTAAGTCTAGATATTTGTGGGAGAAAGGATGCCTGGTTCATTACGTAAAATGCCGGTCTGGTTACCAATAGTCATATTGCTCGTTGCCATGGCGTCTATTCAGGGTGGAGCCTCGTTAGCTAAGTCACTTTTTCCTCTGGTGGGCGCACCGGGTGTCACTGCGCTGCGTCTGGCATTAGGAACGCTGATCCTCATCGCGTTCTTTAAGCCATGGCGACTGCGCTTTGCCAAAGAGCAACGGTTACCGCTGTTGTTTTACGGCGTTTCGCTGGGTGGGATGAATTATCTTTTTTATCTTTCTATTCAGACAGTACCGCTGGGTATTGCGGTGGCGCTGGAGTTCACCGGACCACTGGCGGTGGCGCTGTTCTCTTCTCGTCGCCCGGTAGATTTCGTCTGGGTTGTGCTGGCGGTTCTTGGTCTGTGGTTCCTGCTACCGCTGGGGCAAGACGTTTCCCATGTCGATTTAACCGGCTGTGCGCTGGCACTGGGGGCCGGGGCTTGTTGGGCTATTTACATTTTAAGTGGGCAACGCGCAGGAGCGGAACATGGCCCTGCGACGGTGGCAATTGGTTCGTTGATTGCAGCGTTAATTTTCGTGCCAATTGGAGCGCTTCAGGCTGGTGAAGCACTCTGGCACTGGTCGGTTATTCCATTGGGTCTGGCTGTCGCTATTCTCTCGACCGCTCTGCCTTATTCGCTGGAAATGATTGCCCTCACCCGTTTGCCAACACGGACATTTGGTACGCTGATGAGCATGGAACCGGCGCTGGCTGCCGTTTCCGGGATGATTTTCCTCGGAGAAACACTGACACCCATACAGCTACTGGCGCTCGGCGCTATCATCGCCGCTTCAATGGGGTCTACGCTGACAGTACGCAAAGAGAGCAAAATAAAAGAATTAGACATTAATTAAATTTACATTTCTGCATGGTTATGCATAACCATGCAGAATTTCTCGCTACTTTTCCTCTACACCGTCTTTATATATCGAATTATGCAAAAGCATATTTATTCCGAAAATTCCTGGCGAGCAGATAAATAAGAATTGTTCTTATCAATATATCTAACTCATTGAATCTTTATTAGTTTTGTTTTTCACGCTTGTTACCACTATTAGTGTGATAGGAACAGCCAGAATAGCGGAACACATAGCCGGTGCTATACTTAGTCTCGTTAATTACTGGGACATAACATCAAGAGGATATGAAATTATGAGTACCGCTAAATTAGTTAAATCAAAAGCGACCAATCTGCTTTATACCCGCAACGATGTCTCCGACAGCGAGAAAAAAGCAACAGTAGAGTTGCTGAATCGCCAGGTTATCCAGTTTATTGATCTTTCTTTGATTACCAAACAAGCGCACTGGAACATGCGCGGCGCTAACTTCATTGCCGTACATGAAATGCTGGATGGCTTCCGCACCGCACTGATCGATCATCTGGATACCATGGCAGAACGTGCAGTGCAGCTGGGCGGTGTAGCTCTGGGGACCACTCAAGTTATCAACAGCAAAACCCCGCTGAAAAGTTACCCGCTGGACATCCACAACGTTCAGGATCACCTGAAAGAACTGGCTGACCGTTACGCAATCGTCGCTAATGACGTACGCAAAGCGATTGGCGAAGCGAAAGATGACGACACCGCAGATATCCTGACCGCCGCGTCTCGCGACCTGGATAAATTCCTGTGGTTTATCGAGTCTAACATCGAATAAATCCATCGCTGATGGTGCAGAACTTTAGTGCCCGATAAAAGCGGCTTCCTGACAGGAGGCCGTTTTGTTTTGCAGCCCACCTCAACGCACTTATTTAGTGCATCCATCTGCTATCTCCAGCTGATTAAGTAAATTTTTTGTATCCACATCATCACACAATCGTTACATAAAGATTGTTTTTTCATCAGGTTTTACGCTAAATAATCACTGTGTTGAGTGCACAATTTTAGCGCACCAGATTGGTGCTCCAGAATGGTGCATCTTCAGGGTATTGCCCTATAAATCGTGCATCACGTTTTTGCCGCATCTCGAAAAATCAAGGAGTTGCAAAACTGGCACGATTTTTTCATATATGTGAATGTCACGCAGGGGATCGTCCCGTGGATAGAAAAAAGGAAATGCTATGAAGTCTGTATTAAAAGTTTCACTGGCTGCACTGACCCTGGCTTTTGCGGTTTCTTCTCATGCCGCGGATAAAAAATTAGTTGTCGCGACGGATACCGCCTTCGTTCCGTTTGAATTTAAACAGGGCGATAAATATGTGGGCTTTGACGTTGATCTGTGGGCTGCCATCGCTAAAGAGCTGAAGCTGGATTACGAACTGAAGCCGATGGATTTCAGTGGGATCATTCCGGCACTGCAAACCAAAAACGTCGATCTGGCGCTGGCGGGCATTACCATCACCGACGAGCGTAAAAAAGCGATCGATTTCTCTGACGGCTACTACAAAAGCGGCCTGTTAGTGATGGTGAAAGCTAACAATAACGATGTGAAAAGCGTGAAAGATCTCGACGGGAAAGTGGTTGCTGTGAAGAGCGGTACTGGCTCCGTTGATTACGCGAAAGCAAACATCAAAACTAAAGATCTGCGTCAGTTCCCGAACATCGATAACGCCTATATGGAACTGGGCACCAACCGCGCAGACGCCGTTCTGCACGATACGCCAAACATTCTGTACTTCATCAAAACCGCCGGTAACGGTCAGTTCAAAGCGGTAGGTGACTCTCTGGAAGCGCAGCAATACGGTATTGCGTTCCCGAAAGGTAGCGACGAGCTGCGTGACAAAGTCAACGGCGCGTTGAAAACCCTGCGCGAGAACGGAACTTACAACGAAATCTACAAAAAATGGTTCGGTACTGAACCGAAATAATAACGCTACACCTGTAAAACGCACTGGCAGTTCCCTCTCCCCTATGGGGAGAGGATTAGGATGAGGGGCGCAAACCCGCTCCGGGGCCATTAATTACCCTGAATTTGATTATTTACACCACGGTAACAGGAACAACATATGCAGTTTGACTGGAGTGCCATCTGGCCTGCCATTCCGCTTCTGATTGAAGGTGCCAAAATGACCCTGTGGATTTCGGTCCTCGGTCTGGCAGGCGGTCTGGTAATCGGATTGCTGCAGGTTTTGCACGCACCTTCGGAGGTTGGATAGCCAACCACGTCGCGCTGGTCTTTATTGAAGTGATCCGCGGCACACCTATCGTCGTCCAGGTGATGTTTATTTATTTCGCCCTGCCGATGGCGTTTAACGACTTACGCATCGACCCATTTACTGCGGCGGTGGTCACCATCATGATCAACTCCGGCGCGTATATTGCGGAAATCACGCGTGGTGCGGTGCTGTCTATCCACAAAGGTTTTCGTGAAGCAGGACTGGCGCTCGGTCTTTCACGTTGGGAAACCATTCGCTACGTCATTTTACCGCTGGCACTGCGTCGTATGCTGCCGCCGCTGGGTAACCAGTGGATCATCAGCATTAAAGACACCTCGCTGTTTATTGTGATCGGCGTGGCGGAACTGACCCGTCAGGGGCAAGAAATTATTGCCGGTAACTTCCGCGCCCTTGAGATCTGGAGCGCCGTGGCGGTGTTCTATCTGATTATTACCCTGGTGCTGAGCTTTATTCTGCGTCGTCTGGAAAGAAGGATGAAAATCCTGTGATTGAATTTAAAAACGTCTCCAAGCACTTTGGCCCAACCCAGGTGCTGCACAATATCGATTTGAACATTGCCCAGGGCGAAGTCGTGGTGATTATCGGGCCGTCCGGTTCCGGTAAATCGACCCTGCTGCGCTGCATCAACAAACTGGAAGAAATCACCTCCGGCGATCTGATTGTCGATGGCCTGAAGGTTAACGATCCGAAAGTTGACGAGCGCCTGATTCGCCAGGAAGCAGGTATGGTGTTCCAGCAGTTTTACCTCTTCCCGCATCTGACGGCGCTGGAAAACGTCATGTTTGGCCCGCTACGCGTGCGTGGCGCGAACAAAGAAGAGGCGGAAAAACTGGCACGTGAGCTGCTGGCGAAAGTCGGTCTGGCAGAACGTGCACATCACTACCCTTCCGAACTTTCTGGTGGTCAACAGCAGCGTGTGGCGATTGCCCGCGCGCTGGCGGTGAAGCCGAAAATGATGCTGTTTGATGAACCGACTTCCGCTCTTGACCCGGAACTGCGCCATGAAGTGCTGAAGGTTATGCAGGATCTGGCTGAAGAAGGGATGACGATGGTGATCGTGACCCACGAAATCGGTTTTGCCGAGAAAGTAGCTTCGCGGCTGATCTTTATCGACAAAGGCCGGATTGCGGAAGATGGCAATCCGCAGGTGTTGATCAAGAACCCGCCGAGCCAGCGCTTGCAGGAATTTTTGCAGCACGTCTCTTAATAAGACACATTGCCTGATGCGCTACGCTTATCAGGCCTACAGGATATCTGGCAACTTATTAAAATTGCATGAACTTGTAGGACGGATAAGGCGTTCACGCCGCATCCGGCAAAAAAGCCCGCACGTTGTCAGCAACCTGCTTAATATCCCTTCCTCCCTTTCACCCGAAAGGGAGGCACACCAGATTCCTCTCATTTAAAATCGCCCCTCCTCCAGCATCTATACTTATCTTTTTGCTCTATTTTCTCACTGGAGGAGTCATGCGGTGGATCCTGTTCATCCTCTTCTGCCTGCTGGGCGCACCTGCCCACGCGGTATCCATACCCGGCGTTACAACCACAACGACAACGGACTCAACGACTGAACCGGCCCCGGAACCGGATATCGAACAAAAAAAAGCGGCCTATGGCGCACTGGCGGATGTGCTGGATAATGACACCTCGCGTAAAGAGTTGATCGACCAGTTGCGCACCGTTGCCGCTACGCCCCCTGCTGAACCGGTACCAAAAATAGTGCCGCCGACGCTGGTCGAAGAGCAAACCGTGCTGCAAAAGGTCACCGAAGTCAGCCGCCATTATGGTGAAGCCCTTTCCGCCCGCTTCGGGCAACTTTATCGCAATATCACCGGCTCCCCGCATAAGCCGTTTAATCCACAAACCTTCAGCAATGCGCTGACCCATTTTTCAATGTTAGCGGTATTAGTGTTTGGTTTTTACTGGCTGATTCGCCTGTGCGCACTGCCGCTGTATCGCAAAATGGGTCAGTGGGCGCGGCAAAAAAATCGTGAGCGCAGCAACTGGTTGCAGCTTCCGGCGATGATTATCGGGGCGTTTATTATCGACCTGCTGTTACTGGCCCTGACATTATTTGTCGGCCAGGTATTAAGCGACAACCTGAATGCAGGCAGTCGCACCATCGCTTTCCAACAAAGTTTGTTTCTCAACGCCTTTGCCCTCATTGAATTTTTCAAAGCCGTACTACGCCTGATTTTTTGCCCAAACGTGGCGGAGCTGCGCCCGTTCACGATTCAGGACGAGAGCGCCCGTTACTGGAGTCGTCGCCTGAGCTGGTTAAGCAGTTTGATAGGTTATGGCCTGATTGTGGCCGTGCCGATTATCTCTAATCAGGTGAATGTACAGATAGGTGCGCTGGCGAACGTCATCATTATGCTGTGCATGACCGTCTGGGCGTTGTACCTGATCTTTCGTAATAAAAAAGAGATTACCCAGCATTTGCTCAACTTCGCGGAGCATTCGCTGGCCTTTTTCAGCCTGTTTATCCGCGCCTTTGCGCTGGTGTGGCACTGGCTGGCAAGCGCCTATTTTATCGTGCTGTTTTTCTTTTCGTTGTTCGATCCGGGCAACAGCCTGAAATTTATGATGGGTGCAACGGTGCGCAGCCTGGCGATTATTGGTATCGCAGCGTTTGTTTCCGGTATGTTTTCCCGCTGGCTGGCGAAAACCATCACTCTCTCGCCACATACTCAGCGTAACTATCCGGAGCTGCAAAAACGGTTGAATGGCTGGCTGTCGGCGGCGCTGAAAACGGCGCGTATTCTGACAGTCTGCGTGGCGGTAATGTTGCTGTTGAGCGCATGGGGATTGTTCGATTTCTGGAACTGGCTGCAAAACGGCGCGGGGCAGAAAACCGTAGATATCCTGATCCGTATCGCACTCATTCTTTTCTTCTCGGCGGTTGGCTGGACGGTGCTCGCCAGTTTGATCGAAAACCGGCTGGCTTCGGATATTCATGGCCGCCCGCTACCCAGCGCCCGCACGCGTACCCTGCTTACGCTGTTTCGTAACGCGCTGGCGGTGATTATCAGTACCATCACCATCATGATTGTGTTGTCGGAAATCGGCGTCAATATCGCGCCATTGCTGGCAGGTGCCGGGGCATTAGGTCTGGCTATCTCGTTTGGTTCGCAAACGCTGGTGAAAGATATTATCACCGGGGTATTTATTCAGTTTGAAAACGGCATGAACACTGGAGATTTGGTGACTATCGGGCCGTTGACCGGCACAGTGGAACGGATGTCGATTCGCTCCGTGGGCGTACGACAGGATACCGGGGCGTATCACATCATTCCGTGGTCTTCGATAACCACCTTTGCTAACTTTGTCCGCGGCATTGGTTCGGTGGTGGCAAATTATGATGTTGATCGCCATGAAGATGCTGATAAAGCCAATCAGGCACTGAAAGATGCGGTAGCGGAATTAATGGAAAACGAAGAAATTCGCGGGCTGATTATTGGTGAACCGAATTTTGCCGGGATTGTCGGCTTAAGCAATACCGCGTTTACACTGCGTGTTTCGTTCACCACGCTGCCACTCAAACAGTGGACGGTACGCTTTGCCCTCGACAGCCAGGTGAAAAAACATTTCGACCTGGCGGGCGTTCGCGCGCCAGTGCAGACTTATCAGGTGCTGCCTGCTCCGGGCGCGACCCCGGCTGAACCGTTACCGCCGGGGGAACCAACGCTTTAACGCTGGCGATTGACAAAACGGCGGCGCTGCTCGTCGTTCATAAAGGTCCAGGCAATAAAGCGACTCTGCTTTTGCCCCTGGGCCATCTCTTTTTTAACCACCTTCACCGCGCCCACGTCCGTCAGGGCACGATACAACGGCGGTAAGTTTTCACCACGAGATACCAGTGATGTAAACCACATCACCTGCTTCGCGAAGCCTTTGCTCTCTTCAATCATCTTTTTGATAAAGGTGACTTCACCGCCTTCACACCACAACTCCTGTTGCTGGCCGCCAAAGTTCAGTGCATCGTCTTTGTTCAGCCCCAGGTTACGGCGTTTACGCTCACTACCTGCCCGTGCCGCAGCGGCGGAATCGTGGAATGGCGGGTTACACAAGGTCGCGTCATATTGCTCGTTTTTATGGATGATGCCGTTAAAAATCGCCCCACTCTCTTTTTGCCGACGCAGACGAATGGCGCGGTTAAGCCCCGGATTAGAACTGATAATCGCCTGCGCACTGCTTAACGCCTGGCTGCTGGTTTCACTACCGGTAAAACGCCAGCCATATTCATGTACGCCAATCAGCGGATAAATACAGTTCGCACCAACGCCGATATCCAGAATGCTGGCATTCGCTGGAATTGTTCCGCTTGCTTCTGCCAGTAAATCGGCAAGGTGATGAATATAATCCGCCCGGCCCGGTACTGGTGGGCAGAGAAAACCGTCGGGGATATCCCAGTTCGCTACGGCGTAAAAATGGGCCAGCAACGCCTTATTGAGCGCCTTCACCGCCAGCGGATTGGCAAAGTCTACGCTTTGCTCCCCGGCGGGTGTAAGCGTGAGGAATTGCCTGAGTTCAGGATTGACCTGACAAAGCGTGGCGAGATCGTAGCGGCTGTGATGACGGTTGCGCGGATGCAACCCCGGTTTCTGGGCGGACATAGCATTCTCCTTTAAGCAGCGGCGTAAGATACCCGCATAACGCGACAGGGTAAATATCTGGCTGCGTTTATCATTCCCCAAAACCTTAACATGGCTATGGTTTATGGCAATTCATCATAAAAATCAGCATTATGCATGTCATTGATTTGTCTTATTTTGTAAAAATATATCGTTCAAAAAATAAGCACATCTCTGTCAATTTTTTGCGTCATTTGCATCGCGCAGGCGACCTACACTTATCAGGCACTACCCGTTGTATTTATGAGGATGTCATTATGAAAAAGTGCCTCACACTACTGATTGCCACCGTCCTGAGCGGAATCTCTCTCACGGCTTATGCCGCGCAACCGATGAGTAACCTGGACAGCGGTCAGCTACGGCCCGCCGGTACCGTTTCGGCAACTGGCGCATCAAACCTAAGCGATCTGGAGGATAAACTGGCAGAAAAAGCGCGCGAACAAGGCGCGAAAGGTTATGTCATTAATTCCGCAGGCGGAAATGACCAGATGTTCGGTACTGCAACCATCTACAAATAACCCCACCAACGTAACTGCATTCGCCTCTGGATGCAGTTTTCGTCTGTTTTGTAATCAAAAAACATCAAATATGAACTCAATGTAAATAAATGTATTTCTTTTTCGCGCAATGGGTGATAGAAAATCGCTCCAAGTGATAATGCTTATCAAAATTATTATCACTTGCACGAACACTATCACGGGATTAACAGTGGCATCGCATCCGCAGAGATGCTTTCTCGTGGCAGTGAAAATTTCAACATATAAGAAAAAGTCACCTGCAAAATGGAAAACAATCGCAATTTCCCTGCCAGACAATTTCATTCGCTCACGTTCTTTGCCGGTCTTTGTATTGGCATCACGCCTGTGGCTCAGGCACTCGCCGCCGAAGGGCAAACTAACGCGGATGACACGCTGGTTGTCGAAGCATCAACGCCTTCGCTTTATGCGCCACAACAATCTGCCGATCCGAAATTCTCGCGTCCGGTAGCGGATACTACCCGCACGATGACGGTAATTTCTGAACAAGTGATTAAAGATCAGGGCGCAACCAACCTTACCGACGCGCTCAAAAACGTCCCCGGCGTGGGTGCGTTTTTTGCGGGTGAGAACGGTAACTCCACCACTGGCGACGCCATTTATATGCGTGGTGCCGATACCTCTAACAGTATTTATACTGATGGCATTCGCGATATCGGCAGCGTCTCGCGCGACACCTTCAATACCGAGCAGGTCGAAGTGATTAAAGGGCCGTCCGGCACCGACTACGGGCGCAGCGCACCGACAGGCTCGATCAATATGATCAGCAAGCAGCCGCGCAATGATTCCGGCATTGACGCCTCCGCCAGTATTGGCAGCGCCTGGTTCCGCCGCGGCACGCTGGACGTCAATCAGGTCATTGGTGATACCACCGCGGTGCGCCTGAATGTAATGGGCGAAAAAACGCACGATGCCGGACGCGACAAAGTCAAAAATGAGCGTTACGGCGTCGCCCCTTCTGTCGCTTTTGGCCTTGGTACAGCGAATCGTTTGTATCTTAATTATCTGCATGTCACCCAGCACAACACGCCAGACGGCGGCATTCCGACCATCGGTTTGCCGGGCTATTCTGCCCCATCTGCGGGAACGGCGGCCCTGAATCATTCCGGAAAAGTTGATACTCATAACTTTTACGGCACGGATTCCGATTACGACGATTCGACCACCGACACCGCCACCATGCGTTTTGAGCACGACATCAACGATAACACCACCATTCGCAATACTACCCGTTGGTCGCGCGTAAAGCAGGATTACCTGATGACGGCGATTATGGGCGGGGCGTCGAATATTACTCAGCCCACCAGCGATGTGAATAGCTGGACCTGGTCACGCACGGCGAATACCAAAGATGTGAGTAATAAAATTCTCACCAACCAGACCAACCTGACCTCGACGTTCTATACCGGTTCTATCGGTCATGATGTCAGTACCGGCGTGGAATTTACCCGTGAAACGCAGACTAACTACGGCGTTAATCCGGTGACGTTACCCGCGGTAAATATTTATCATCCTGACAGCAGCATTCATCCCGGCGGCCTGACGCGCAACGGCGCAAACGCCAATGGTCAGACGGATACCTTCGCAATTTACGCCTTTGATACGCTGCAAATCACCCGTGATTTTGAGCTGAACGGCGGGATCCGTCTGGATAATTATCATACTGAATATGACAGTGCCACCGCCTGCGGCGGCAGCGGACGCGGTGCCATCACCTGCCCAACTGGTGTGGCAAAAGGTTCTCCGGTCACCACCGTCGACACCGCCAAGTCGGGCAATCTGATGAACTGGAAAGCCGGGGCGCTGTATCACCTGACGGAAAACGGCAATGTCTATATTAACTATGCCGTTTCCCAGCAGCCTCCGGGCGGCAACAACTTCGCCCTTGCGCAGTCTGGCAGCGGTAACAGTGCCAACCGCACCGATTTTAAACCGCAAAAAGCCAACACCAGCGAGATTGGCACCAAATGGCAGGTTCTGGATAAACGTCTGTTGCTCACCGCCGCGCTGTTCCGCACTGATATCGAAAATGAAGTTGAGCAAAATGATGACGGAACTTACTCGCAATACGGTAAGAAACGCGTCGAAGGCTATGAGATATCCGTGGCCGGGAATATCACTCCCGCGTGGCAGGTGATTGGCGGCTATACCCAGCAAAAAGCAACCATCAAAAACGGCAAAGATGTTGCCCAGGATGGTTCCTCATCGCTGCCGTATACCCCGGAGCACGCCTTCACCTTATGGAGCCAATATCAGGCAACCGACGATATCTCTGTTGGCGCGGGCGCACGCTATATCGGCAGTATGCATAAAGGTTCAGACGGCGCGGTGGGAACACCAGCGTTTACCGAAGGTTACTGGGTCGCCGATGCCAAACTGGGGTATCGAGTTAATCGCAATCTCGACTTCCAGCTAAACGTTTACAACCTGTTTGATACCGATTACGTCGCCTCAATCAACAAGAGCGGCTACCGTTATCACCCGGGCGAGCCAAGAACCTTCTTGCTCACAGCCAATATGCATTTCTGAATCAGATGTGGGGCGCAGGCCCCACTTTTTGGAGAAATTGTATGATGTACCACATTCCCGGCGTGTTATCGCCACAGGACGTCGCTCGTTTTCGCGAACAACTGGAACAAGCCGAATGGGTGGATGGACGCGTCACCACCGGCGCACAAGGTGCGCAAGTTAAGAACAATCAACAGGTCGACACCCGCAGCACGTTATACGCCGCCCTGCAAAATGAGGTGCTGAACGCGGTTAACCAACATGCTTTATTCTTTGCCGCGGCCTTGCCGCGTACCCTTTCCACGCCGCTGTTTAATCGCTATCAGAACAATGAAACCTATGGTTTCCATGTGGATGGCGCAGTACGCAGCCATCCACAAAACGGCTGGATGCGTACTGACCTTTCTGCCACGCTGTTTTTAAGCGATCCACAAAGCTACGACGGCGGCGAACTGGTCGTTAATGACACCTTCGGACAACATCGGGTAAAACTCCCGGCAGGCGATCTCGTGTTGTATCCCTCCAGCAGCCTGCATTGCGTGACACCCGTAACCCGCGGCGTACGAGTGGCATCATTTATGTGGATCCAGTCGATGATCCGCGATGATAAAAAGCGCGCCATGCTGTTTGAACTGGACAACAATATTCAGTCGCTGAAAAGCCGCTACGGCGAAAGTGAAGAGATCCTGTCGCTGCTTAATCTTTATCATAATCTGCTGCGGGAATGGTCGGAGATCTGATGCTTGAACTGCCCGAGTTCGTCCCTGGATTAGCTACACTTAACTGTACAAGTATTGATATGGGGAGGTCGATATGGCATCCGGTTGGGCTAACGATGACGCCGTCAACGAACAGATCAACAGTACAATTGAAGATGCGATTGCCCGCGCTCGGGGTGAAATTCCGCGCGGCGAAAGCCTGGATGAATGTGAAGAGTGCGGTGCCCCCATCCCGCAGGCCCGTCGGGAAGCCATTCCTGGCGTGCGCTTATGTATTCATTGTCAGCAGGAGAAAGATTTACAAAAACCAGCTTATACAGGATATAATCGCAGAGGTTCGAAAGACAGCCAGTTACGTTAACTACAACTGGCGAGATGCATAGCGAGTATAATTTGTATTTTGCGTGTCATTCCGTGCCTTTAACGCTGCTGTGACTGCCACGCGGTATAAAACAAGTTCATAAGTACAACAAATAAATGGTTTATCAGTAGGTTAGATATCAATCAATTTATTTGAACAAGGCGGTCAATTCTCTTCGATTTTATCTCTCGTAAAAAAACGTGATACTCATCACATCGACGAAACAACGTCACTTATACAAAAATCACCTGCGAGAGATTAATTATGAAAACTATCAATACTGTTGTTGCTGCTATGGCTCTTTCAACTCTGTCATTTGGCGTGTTCGCGGCTGAACCGGTAACGGCATCCCAGGCACAGAACATGAATAAAATCGGCGTGGTTTCTGCCGATGGCGCATCCACCCTCGATGCCCTGGAAGCGAAACTGGCTGAGAAAGCCGCGGCAGCCGGTGCCAGTGGATACAGCATCACTTCCGCCACCAACAACAATAAATTAAGCGGTACTGCGGTAATTTATAAGTAATTCGTAGGACGGATAAGGCGTTTACGCCGCATCCGGCAACAGATGCCTGATGCGACGCTACCGCGTCTTATCAGGCCTACAAAATCCGAACCGTTGGACGGATCAGGCGTTTACGCTACGTCCAGCACAAGTATTTCCCTGTCTGTTTGCCGACAGACGCATATGCTCTAACCCTCATTGATCCTATGTTACCCTTGTTTGCCCGTCCGCCACTGGACGGGCTTTTTTTTAGCTGGCTAACTGCTGACAGAAAGCCTGCAACGTCTCTTCCGGCATACCAATCTGCCGCGCTGCATCACAAATGGCCTGCCAGCTTCCCGCATCCAGTGGAATCCCCTGCTTCTGCCGTTCGCGACGCGTGTTCACTTCCCACTCGCCCGGTAGCAAAATCGGCTTATCATCATCATGCGGCGAGGCTTTCACCCACTCGGCAAAGGCTTCGGTCTGCGCGTTACAATCCGGCGCGCCGAAGAGTTCCGGGTTGATGATGATAGTGGTCATGCAGTTAAGAATGGCATCGGGACTGGTTTGTAACGTTTCCTGATGCGTCGTTTTACCGCCGGAAAGCGCCCCGCCAAGAATTTCACACATCGCTGCAAGGGCGTAGCCTTTATGTTCGGCAAAGGTCAACAGCGAACCCAACGGCGACTCCTGCATTACCGCCGGATTGGTCGTCGGCACGCCGTTAACGTCAATCAGGCAACCTGGCGGCACGGGGACGCCTTTATGCCAGGCGACGCGGGTTTTGCCAAATGCAATGGCGCTGGTGGCGTAATCAAGCAACAGCGGGAAATTATCTTTACGAGGGAAAACCACACAGAACGGATTGGTGCCAAAGCGGCTGTCGCGACCGTGGAACGGCGCGACCATTGGAATACCGACCACGCTAACAAAGTGGATAGAGACAAACCCCGCCGCTGCACACTGCTCCGCCCAGTAACCGATACGGCCGATATGATGCGAGTTATGTAGCGCCACGGCGGCAATACCGTGCTGATGCGCTTTCTCAATCCCCAGCGCCATCGCTTCATGTGCCGCGACCTGACCAAATGCGCGATCGCCATCGAGCGTGACCGCCGCCCCCGACTCTTTAACGGTTTTGGCATGATGGTTAATTTGCAGGTGCCCCTGACTCCAGGAGCGTACATAGCTTGGGATCATGCCAATACCATGTGAATCATGCCCTGCCAGGTTTGCCGCGATTAAATGATCGGCAACTAATTTCGCTTCTTGTTCCTCGCTACCCATCTGACGAAATACAGCCTGAATAAAACTGTGCAGCGTCTGAGCATCAAAGCGATGACCACTTTCCATGGTTAACTCCTGTTTATGTTATGTGTTTGTTGTATTTTTATGCTGCACGCCGGGCGTGGGAAGGTCAATAAAGATGCAGGAATTTCATATTGCGGTGGGGTAAAAGCCGGATGACATGGCTCATCCGGCTGAGAAAAGAATTAAAATGCCTGATTAACGCGCGCCAGGCCGTCGCTGATAGTTGCCGCTTCACCCGTAGCCACCAGGCAGCAAGCCATCTGGATTTTCAGCGATTCGGGAATCGGTTCGCTGCCAGCAAGGCAACGCTCAATCCACTGCGCCGTGGTTTCCGGATCTTTTGCTTGTGGCAGTAACTCGCTACCAGCAGTGTCCTGTTTTTCATACAGCACCCGCATCCCTTCACGGTCAATGAGATTGATCTGCGGGCAGCGCTGCGGATTAGCATACACTTCACCTTCAGTACCATGCATTAGTAGCGCCCGCCCGCCGATATCGCTAAAGAACTTCGCGACGCGTCCAATGTATTCCGGATGCGAAACGCTGGAAAGACGCAGCGCCTCACCTTCGGCAAATGGCGTTGCCAGTTTCGCCAGGGTATGTGCACTGTTACGCACGCCCATCCGCCAGCGCATCGCCAGTTGTTTTTCCAGCGGCGGGCAAAACGCGCCGACTGGCATAAACACCGGTTGATGTTCGTCGAGCTTCGCCTGCGCCTGCCCGCCGTGCAACGTTGGCGTAATACCCATCAATTCAAAAATGGTTTCAGTCAGCACGCGGGTTGGATCTTCGCTAACCCCGTGAACCACCACAGGAAAACCGAGTTTGTGCAGGAGAATCGCCAACAACGGCGTCAGGTTGGCCTGTTTACGCGCGCCGTTGTAACTGGGGATGACAATCGGCATCGGCTTGCCTGCAGGCGGCGTCAGCTTGATGGTGTGATTTTGCATGGCTTCGTAAAAGCCGAGCATCTCTGCTTCCCCTTCCCCTTTGATACGCAGCGCAATCAATACGCCGCCCAACTCAAGGTCAGGGACTTCACCATTGAGCATATGAGCATACAGACCGCGCGCAGTATCCCGGTCTAAATCGCGCGCGTGGTTTTTCCCGCGCCCGATCTCTTTAATGATTTTGCGATAGTCCATTTACGACTCCTTACCTGACTCACATCATTAACGCCGCCGACGGCGTGGGGATTTCGTTTTTTCTTTCTTTTTAACTATACCTTCAGGGACTTCCGGTTGCTCTATCGGAAATACCGGTAATGCATCCAGTAGTCGCTTGCCATAATTTTTGGTCAGCAAGCGTTTGTCGTAGATAACCACTTCGCCCCAGCAACCGTGGCTTCGAATCAGTCGCCCAACCTGCTGAATCAGGTTAAACGAGGCGCTCGGCAGGCTTTGCACCTCAAACGGATAGCGGTTGAGGCTTTTCAGCCATTCCCCTTCGGTGATCACCACCGGGCTGTCGATGGGCGGAAAAGCGATTTTGTGGATATGCACCTGGCTGAGCAGATCACCTTTCAAATCAAGCCCTTCGGCAAATGACTGTAAGCCCACCAGCACGCTGCGCTCACCGTTGGCGACGCGTTTGCGGTGCAGTTCAACTAAACGGTAACGCGGCTGATCGCCCTGAACCAGCAACATCAGACGTAAATCCGTCACATAGTCGAGAAAGCGCTGCATCGCCCGTCCGCTGGCAAACAGTACCAACATACCGAGATGTTTTTTGCTCTCCACCTGCTTACGGAAAAAGGCCGCCATTTCGGCAATATGCTGCTCTTCGTTGTCGATGGAAGGCTCAACGCGCATCCGGGGAATAACAATTTTGCCCTGTTCGCAGTGGTTAAAGGGGGAATCCAGCGCCACAAAACGGTCGCCCGCTTTCTCTTTCAGACCACTCATCTCCTGCAAACGCGAAAAACTGTTCAGCGAACGCAAGGTTGCGGAGGTGACAATAATGTGCGGAATACTGCGCCACAGCAGCCTTTCCAGCTGATCGCTGACACGTATTCCCACGCAGTGAAACCAGAGGTGTAGCTGCCCTTCGCGCTCTTCCCGCGTCGCCCATTTGGTCACCGGTGCACCGGAAGATTGCGCCACCGAAGCCAGCCGCCAGAGTTTGCTTTGCGCCTCGAACATCCCCAACGCGCGGTTCATCTGCAAAATCAACCGATGCAGACGTACAATGTCATGGCTGCCGGTTTTCTCACTTAAATCGTTAAGAAATAACTCCGCCAGGCCACGCAGCATCTCGGTGAGTTTTGCCAGCCGCTGGCAGATCTCCAGCACTTCATCTGGCAGTTCGCCCATCGCAAAACGGTGCTCTGCCTCCTGCCCGGCAGGCATGTAGAGATTGAGAATGTTGTTTAACGAGGCGATAAGCTCATACAACTCTTCACAATGCGCATTCAAACGTTCAGGGATCGCCAGCGGTGGGATGGTCTTCGGGCGAAACTGCTCCATGCAGGTAGCGACCAGTTTCGTGAACAAGTCCAGCTGTAGCCGATACCACGGCGCGGTGATTTCGGCGCTCATCTCAAGCGCATCCCGCGCCACATCCGGCAGGTGATGGCCTTCGTCCAGCACCAGCAGTAAATTTTTCGGGTCAGGCAATACCGCTTCGCTTTCCATCGCCGCCATCACCAGCGCATGGTTTGCCACCACCACTTCCGCTTCCTGAATCTCCCGACGAGCGACAAAAAACGGGCATTCACGATAGTAGTAACAATTGCGGTTGAGGCAGCTGGCTTTGTCGGTACTTAAACGACGCCAGAGATCGTCATCTATAGCGATATCAGTATGATCGCGCAGACCATCCCATTTATAAGTATCGAGATCGCCCTTCAGCTTCGCACAACGTTTTTGCTCTTCCTGATTGTTCGGCGTCAGTTCGTCGTCAAGAAACGCCAGCAGATCCTGTTGCGTGGGTTCAGTACTGGCGAGCGCCGTCAGATTACGCGGACAAACGTAGCGCCCACGCCCAAAAGCGGCAGTGAATTTAAGATCGGGAATGATCTTTTTCAGCAGCGGTAAATCTTTGCTGTAAATCTGATCCTGCAATGCCACGTTGGCGGTACTCACCACCAGCGTTTTTTGCTCTTCGCGGGCAATGGCGATGCCGGGAATCAAATAAGAGAGCGTTTTCCCAACGCCGGTGGGGGCTTCAATCGCCAGATGTCGCCCTTCTTCTCCGGCCAGCGTTTTGGCGACGTCCGCAATCATCTGCCGCTGCGGCGCACGGGGAATAAAGTCGGGGATCTGTTCCTGAAGCGCCTTATACCAGGCGGCAATTTGCGCTTTAAGCGCGGCGGTTAATGCCATGAGAAAACCTGAAATACTGTATAAACAGCCAATATTGTGGCATTTTTCGGTTTTCAGGGGTAATGGTTTTTCTGTTTCTGGAAAGCGGCTCGCAATAACCACCAACATAATGCGGTTTAATGCCCGTTCGAGCACAAAGGATCCAACACGTCATGCAAGACACCATCATAAATTTCTACAGCACCAGCGATGACTACGGTGATTTTTCTAACTTTGCCGCCTGGCCCATCAAGGTTGACGGGAAAACCTGGCCCACCTCAGAACACTATTTTCAGGCACAAAAATTCCTTGATGAAAAATACCGCGAAGAGATCCGTCGGGTTTCTTCCCCTATGGTCGCCGCACGCATGGGGCGCGATCGTTCTAAGCCTCTGCGTAAAAACTGGGAGTCGGTCAAAGAACAGGTGATGCGAAAAGCACTTCGCGCTAAATTCGAACAGCATGCAGAACTGCGTGCGCTCTTGCTGGCAACCGCGCCCGCAAAACTGGTTGAGCATACGGAAAACGATGCTTACTGGGGAGACGGTGGTCATGGTAAGGGCAAGAATCGACTGGGCTACCTTTTAATGGAGTTGCGCGAACAATTGGCTATAGAGAAGTAACGTCTCGGTGGCTTATGGGCGGTAAAACAGATAAATTTTTTCCCGTGTTCTCAAATTGCTGACAAGTGCTTGTTGTGAAATGCCGGATGCGGCGTAAACGCCTTATCCGGCCTACAAAAGCATGCAAATTCAATATATTGCAGAGTTCACGTAGGCCTGATAAGCGTAGCGCATCAGGCAGTTTTGCGTTTGTTCATCAGCCTGATGCCGGGCATAGCCCGGCATAAAAGATTACTGCGCAGCGGCAGGTTTACGCGGACGGCGGCGACGTTGTTGTTCGCCTGCCGGTTTGGCATCGCCGAGGCGGCGAGACGGTTTTTCTGCAGGTTTCGCGCTTGCAGATTTTGCGCCACCTTCCCCACGGCGTGGTTGCTGTTGACCGCGACCACCACCTTGCCCACGACCGCCGCCGCCACGTTGCTGGCGACCGTTCTGGATCGGTTCGGCTTTGATTGACGGGTCCGGCTCATAGCCCGGAATCGCAATGCGCGGGATCTCTTTTTTCAGCAGTTTTTCGATATCACGCAGCAGTTTGTGTTCATCAACACACACCAGCGACAACGCTTCACCGGTAGCAGCCGCACGACCGGTACGCCCGATACGGTGGACATAATCTTCAGGTACGTTTGGCAGTTCATAGTTGACGACGTGCGGCAGCTCTTCAATATCCAGGCCGCGCGCAGCGATGTCAGTTGCCACCAGTACACGAATATCGCCCGATTTAAAATCAGCCAGCGCACGAGTACGCGCACCTTGCGATTTATTGCCGTGGATCGCCGCACTACGGATGCCATCTTTATTGAGCTGTTCAGCCAGATGGTTAGCGCCGTGTTTGGTACGGGTAAACACCAGCACCTGCTGCCAGTTCCCTTTCCCAATCATGTGCGACAGCAATTCGCGTTTGCGTTTCTTATCGACAAAGTGAACGTGCTGGGTCACCTGATCAGACGCGGTATTGCGGCGTGCCACTTCGATTTCCAGCGGGTTGTGCAACAGTTTTTCCGCCAGGGCTTTAATATCGTCAGAGAAGGTCGCGGAGAATAACAGGTTCTGGCGCTTCGCAGGTAGTTTTGTTAACACGCGACGGATATCGTGGATAAAGCCCATGTCGAGCATGCGGTCAGCTTCATCGAGGACGAGGATTTCAACCTGATCCAGCTTCACTGCATTCTGATGTTCCAGGTCCAGCAAACGTCCCGGGGTTGCCACCAGCACATCAACGCCGCCACGCAGTTTCATCATCTGCGGGTTAATACTCACACCACCAAACACCACCAGCGAACGAATGTTCAGGTATTTGCTGTAATCACGGACGTTTTCGCCAATCTGCGCCGCCAGTTCACGGGTCGGGGTAAGAATGAGCGCACGTACCGGACGACGCCCTTTGGCGTGCGGCTGGCGAGTGATCAGGTGTTGCAACAGCGGCAGCGTAAAGCCCGCTGTTTTGCCGGTGCCGGTCTGGGCGCTAGCCATCAGGTCGCGGCCTTCCAGCACCGCAGGGATCGCCTGCTGCTGAATAGGGGTGGGTTCACGGTAACCCTGCTCGGCAACGGCGCGCAGGATATCAGGGCTTAAACCCAAAGAATCGAAAGACATAACTACTCCGAACCGCCCCGACCGTTACCGGTGTAGTTTTCAGGGAGATACTGAAAAGGAAAATGACAAAAACCACAATGTCATGAGGGAGCGGAGTGTAGCAGTTTTTGTGACGCAGCGCATAAATTATCCCTGTGACTGGCGTTGCTAAAATTCTTAGCCATACTGGACAACTCCCCTATGGAGTCATAATCTTAATCAATCATTTGATTAAGAATGGACTGTGCGATGAATAATCCTGCCATGACAATCAAGGGTGAACAGGCGAAAAAACAGCTGATTGCTGCCGCACTGGCGCAGTTTGGTGAATATGGAATGAACGCCACCACTCGCGAGATAGCCGCCCAGGCCGGGCAGAATATCGCTGCCATCACCTACTACTTCGGTTCGAAAGAAGATTTGTACCTCGCCTGCGCCCAGTGGATTGCCGATTTTATTGGCGAGCAGTTCCGTCCGCATGCCGAGGAAGCCGAACGCTTGTTCGCGCAACCACAGCCTGATCGGGCTGCCATCCGTGAACTGATCCTTCGCGCCTGCAGGAACATGATTAAGCTGCTCACCCAGGATGACACCGTCAACCTCAGCAAGTTTATCTCCCGTGAGCAGCTCTCTCCCACGGCAGCCTACCACCTGGTGCACGAACAGGTGATTAGTCCGCTACACAGCCACCTGACACGCCTGATTGCCGCCTGGACCGGCTGCGACGCCAATGACACCCGCATGATCCTTCATACCCATGCGTTGATTGGTGAGATTCTGGCGTTCCGTCTTGGCAAAGAAACAATTCTGTTACGTACCGGCTGGACCGCGTTCGATGAAGAAAAGACCGAACTGATCAACCAGACGGTGACCTGTCATATCGACCTGATTTTGCAAGGATTATCGCAAAGGAGTTTGTAGTGATGAAAAAACCTGTCGTGATCGGATTGGCGGTAGTGGTACTTGCCGCCGTGGTTGCCGGAGGCTACTGGTGGTATCAAAGCCGCCAGGATAACGGCCTGACGCTGTATGGCAACGTGGATATTCGTACGGTAAATCTTAGTTTCCGTGTTGGGGGGCGCGTTGAATCGCTGGCGGTGGACGAAGGTGATGCTATCAAAGCGGGCCAGGTGCTGGGCGAACTGGATCACAAGCCGTATGAGATTGCCCTGATGCAGGCGAAAGCGGGTGTTTCGGTGGCACAGGCGCAGTATGACCTGATGCTTGCCGGGTATCGCGATGAAGAAATCGCTCAGGCCGCCGCAGCGGTGAAACAGGCGCAAGCCGCCTATGACTATGCGCAGAACTTCTATAACCGCCAGCAAGGGTTGTGGAAAAGCCGCACTATTTCGGCAAATGACCTGGAAAATGCCCGCTCCTCGCGCGACCAGGCGCAGGCAACGCTGAAATCAGCACAGGATAAATTGCGTCAGTACCGTTCCGGTAACCGTGAACAGGACATCGCTCAGGCGAAAGCCAGCCTCGAACAGGCGCAGGCGCAACTGGCGCAGGCGGAGTTGAATTTACAGGACTCAACGTTGATAGCCCCGTCTGATGGCACGCTGTTAACGCGCGCGGTGGAGCCAGGCACGGTCCTCAATGAAGGTGGCACGGTGTTTACCGTTTCACTAACGCGTCCGGTGTGGGTGCGCGCTTATGTTGATGAACGTAATCTTGACCAGGCCCAGCCGGGGCGCAAAGTGCTGCTTTATACCGATGGTCGCCCGGACAAGCCGTATCACGGGCAGATTGGTTTCGTTTCGCCGACTGCTGAATTTACCCCGAAAACCGTCGAAACGCCGGATCTGCGTACCGACCTCGTCTATCGCCTGCGTATTGTGGTGACCGACGCCGATGATGCGTTACGCCAGGGAATGCCAGTGACGGTACAATTCGGTGACGAGGCAGGACATGAATGATGCCGTTATCACGCTGAACGGCCTGGAAAAACGCTTTCCGGGCATGGACAAGCCCGCCGTCGCGCCGCTCGATTGTACCATTCACGCCGGTTATGTGACGGGGTTGGTGGGGCCGGACGGTGCAGGTAAAACCACGCTGATGCGGATGTTGGCGGGATTACTGAAACCCGACAGCGGCAGTGCCACGGTGATTGGCTTTGATCCGATCAAAAACGACGGCGCGCTGCACGCCGTGCTCGGCTATATGCCGCAGAAATTTGGTCTGTATGAAGATCTCACGGTGATGGAGAACCTCAATCTGTACGCGGATTTGCGCAGCGTCACCGGCGAGGCACGTAAGCAAACTTTTGCTCGCCTGCTGGAGTTTACGTCTCTTGGGCCGTTTACCGGACGCCTGGCGGGCAAGCTCTCCGGTGGGATGAAACAAAAACTCGGCCTGGCCTGTACCCTGGTGGGCGAACCGAAAGTGTTGCTGCTCGATGAACCCGGCGTCGGCGTTGACCCTATCTCACGGCGCGAACTGTGGCAGATGGTGCATGAGCTGGCGGGCGAAGGGATGTTAATCCTCTGGAGTACCTCGTATCTCGACGAAGCCGAGCAGTGCCGTGACGTGTTACTGATGAACGAAGGCGAGTTGCTGTATCAGGGAGAACCAAAAGCCCTGACACAAACCATGGCCGGACGCAGCTTTCTGATGACCAGTCCACACGAGGGCAACCGCAAACTGTTGCAACGCGCCTTGAAACTGCCGCAGGTCAGCGACGGCATGATTCAGGGGAAATCGGTACGTCTGATCCTCAAAAAAGAGGCCACACCAGACGATATTCGCCATGCCGACGGGATGCCGGAAATCAACATCAACGAAACTACGCCGCGTTTTGAAGATGCGTTTATTGATTTGCTGGGTGGTGCCGGAACCTCAGAATCGCCGCTGGGTGCAATATTGCATACGGTAGAAGGCACACCCGGCGAGACGGTGATCGAAGCGAAAGAACTGACCAAGAAATTTGGTGATTTTGCCGCCACCGATCACGTCAACTTTGCCGTTAAACGTGGGGAGATTTTTGGTTTGCTGGGGCCAAACGGCGCGGGTAAATCGACCACCTTTAAGATGATGTGCGGTTTGCTGGTGCCGACTTCCGGCCAGGCGCTGGTGCTGGGGATGGATCTGAAAGAGAGTTCCGGTAAAGCGCGCCAGCATCTCGGCTATATGGCGCAAAAATTTTCGCTCTACGGCAACCTGACGGTCGAACAGAATTTACGCTTTTTCTCTGGTGTGTATGGCTTACGCGGTCGGGCGCAGAACGAAAAAATCTCCCGTATGAGCGAGGCATTTGGCCTGAAAAGTATCGCCTCCCACGCGACCGATGAACTGCCATTAGGTTTTAAACAGCGGCTGGCGCTGGCCTGTTCGCTGATGCATGAACCGGACATTCTGTTTCTCGACGAACCAACGTCCGGCGTTGATCCCCTCACCCGCCGCGAATTTTGGCTGCATATCAACAGCATGGTAGAGAAAGGCGTCACGGTGATGGTCACCACTCACTTTATGGATGAAGCAGAATATTGCGACCGCATCGGCCTGGTGTACCGTGGGAAATTAATTGCCAGCGGCACGCCGGATGATTTGAAAGCGCAGTCGGCCAACGACGAGCAACCCGATCCCACCATGGAGCAAGCCTTTATTCAGTTGATCCACGACTGGGATAAGGAGCATAGCAATGAGTAACCCGATCCTGTCCTGGCGTCGCGTACGGGCGCTGTGCGTTAAAGAGACGCGGCAGATCGTTCGCGATCCGAGTAGCTGGCTGATTGCGGTAGTGATCCCGCTGCTACTGCTGTTTATTTTTGGTTACGGCATTAACCTCGACTCCAGCAAGCTGCGGGTCGGGATTTTACTGGAACAGCGTAGCGAAGCGGCGCTGGATTTCACCCACACCATGACCGGTTCGCCCTACATCGACGCCACCATCAGCGATAACCGTCAGGAACTGATCGCCAAAATGCAGGCGGGGAAAATTCGCGGTCTGGTGGTTATTCCGGTGGATTTTGCGGAACAGATGAAGCGCGCCAACGCCACCGCACCGATTCAGGTGATCACCGACGGCAGTGAGCCGAATACCGCTAACTTTGTACAGGGGTATGTCGAAGGGATCTGGCAGATCTGGCAAATGCAGCGAGCGGAGGACAACGGGCAGACTTTTGAACCGCTTATTGATGTACAAACCCGCTACTGGTTTAACCCGGCGGCGATAAGCCAGCACTTTATTATCCCGGGTGCGGTGACCATTATCATGACGGTCATCGGCGCGATTCTCACCTCGCTGGTGGTGGCGCGAGAATGGGAACGCGGCACCATGGAGGCTCTGCTCTCTACGGAGATTACCCGCACGGAACTGCTGCTGTGTAAGCTGATCCCTTATTACTTTCTCGGGATGCTGGCGATGCTGCTGTGTATGCTGGTGTCAGTGTTTATTCTCGGCGTGCCGTATCGCGGTTCGCTGCTTATTCTGTTTTTTATCTCCAGCCTGTTTTTACTCAGTACCCTGGGGATGGGGCTGCTGATTTCCACGATTACCCGCAACCAGTTCAATGCCGCTCAGGTCGCCCTGAACGCCGCGTTCCTGCCGTCGATTATGCTTTCCGGCTTTATTTTTCAGATCGACAGTATGCCCGCGGTGATCCGCGCGGTGACGTACATTATTCCCGCTCGTTATTTCGTCAGCACCCTGCAAAGCCTGTTCCTCGCCGGGAATATTCCAGTGGTGCTGGTGGTAAACGTGCTGTTTTTGATCGCTTCGGCGGTGATGTTTATCGGCCTGACGTGGCTGAAAACCAAACGTCGGCTGGATTAGGGAGAAGAGCATGTTTCATCGCTTATGGACGTTAATCCGCAAAGAGTTGCAGTCGTTGCTGCGCGAACCACAAACCCGCGCGATTCTGATTTTACCTGTGCTTATTCAGGTGATCCTGTTCCCGTTCGCCGCCACGCTGGAAGTGACTAACGCCACCATCGCCATCTACGATGAAGATAACGGCGAGCATTCGGTGGAGCTGACCCAACGTTTTGCCCGCGCCAGCGCCTTTACCCATGTGCTGCTGCTGAAAAGCCCACAGGAGATCCGCCCAACCATCGACACACAAAAGGCGTTACTACTGGTGCGTTTCCCGGCTGACTTCTCGCGCAAACTGGATACCTTCCAGACCGCGCCGTTGCAGTTGATCCTCGACGGGCGTAACTCCAACAGTGCGCAAATTGCCGCCAACTACCTGCAACAGATCGTCAAAAATTATCAGCAGGAGCTGCTGGAAGGAAAACCGAAACCTAACAACAGCGAGCTGGTGGTACGCAACTGGTATAACCCGAATCTTGACTACAAATGGTTTGTGGTGCCGTCGCTGATCGCCATGATCACCACTATCGGCGTAATGATCGTCACTTCACTTTCCGTCGCCCGCGAACGTGAACAAGGTACGCTCGATCAGCTACTGGTTTCGCCGCTCACCACCTGGCAGATCTTCATCGGCAAAGCCGTACCGGCGTTAATTGTCGCCACCTTCCAGGCCACCATTGTGCTGGCGATTGGTATCTGGGCGTATCAAATCCCCTTCGCCGGATCGCTGGCGCTGTTCTACTTTACGATGGTGATTTACGGTTTATCGCTGGTGGGATTCGGTCTGTTGATTTCATCACTCTGCTCGACACAACAGCAGGCGTTTATCGGCGTGTTTGTTTTTATGATGCCCGCCATTCTCCTTTCCGGTTACGTTTCTCCGGTGGAAAACATGCCAGTATGGCTGCAAAACCTGACGTGGATTAACCCTATTCGCCACTTTACGGACATTACCAAGCAGATTTATTTGAAGGATGCGAGTCTGGATATTGTGTGGAATAGTTTGTGGCCGCTACTGGTGATAACGGCCACGACAGGGTCAGCGGCGTACGCGATGTTTAGACGTAAGGTGATGTAACTTCTTATCTTTCGCCAGCAAAGACACTACCGCCGGGCCAGCAAGGATCGCCAGCCCTGCAATTGCCAGCAAAAAGTTGTTTTCCAGTACGCGGGACAACAGCCACAGCACAATCAGCGCTGCGCCAAAATACCAGGTCGTGGTCAGCTCTTCCAGCACGTCTGCCACCTCACGCCAGCGTTGCTCGGGGTGGCGCTGAAACACCAGCATCATCACTACCGTGACACAATACAGTGCGCATAATCCCACGCCGACGTGAACCAGAGTCTTACTCATCCAGCCCACCACCAGCAGCGCCACTACCAGTAAATGCAACATAATCTGCCAGCAACTTAGACCCGTTGCGACACGAACACGTTGTTGCCACTTCATGGCTTCTCTCCTGAAGAATTTATCTCTACTTACTCAGAGTACCGAACTTTACGGAAAATTCCGTAAGACCGCACCTTTTTGTGACGCCGACTACACTATTTCAATGAGATAAGAGGCAAAGACAGGAAAATTATGCCCGATCAAACACAACAATTTTCGTTCAAGGTGCTCACCATCAATATTCACAAAGGCTTTACCGCGTTTAACCGACGCTTCATTTTGCCGGAACTTCGCGATGCCGTGCGTACCGTCAGCGCCGATATTGTTTGCCTGCAGGAAGTGATGGGCGCGCACGAAGTTCATCCGCTGCATGTGGAAAACTGGCCCGATACCTCGCACTACGAGTTTCTCGCCGACACTATGTGGAGCGATTTTGCCTACGGTCGCAATGCCGTATACCCGGAAGGGCATCACGGCAACGCCGTACTGTCGCGTTATCCCATTGAACATTATGAGAATCGCGATGTTTCGGTCGATGGTGCGGAAAAGCGCGGCGTGCTCTACTGCCGCATTGTGCCGCCGATGACCGGAAAAGCGATTCATGTGATGTGCGTACATCTGGGCCTGCGTGAGGCGCACCGTCAGGCGCAGCTTGCGATGCTCGCCGAATGGGTCAATGAGCTGCCGGACGGCGAACCAGTATTGGTGGCGGGTGATTTCAACGACTGGCGGCAAAAAGCTAATCATCCGTTAAAAGTGCAGGCCGGGCTGGATGAGATATTTACCCGCGCCCACGGACGCCCGGCGCGCACGTTTCCGGTGCAATTTCCTCTACTACGTCTGGACAGGATCTACGTCAAAAATGCCAGCGCCAGCGCGCCAACCGCGTTGCCGCTGCAGACATGGCGACACCTTTCTGATCATGCCCCTTTAAGTGCGGAGATTCATTTATGAAATGTAGCTGGCGTGAAGGCAATAAGATCGAGTTGCTGGAAAACGGCGAGCAATATTATCCCGCGGTGTTTAAGGCGATTGGCGAGGCACAAGAACGCATCATTCTTGAAACGTTTATCTGGTTTGAGGATGACGTCGGCAAACAGCTGCATGCGGCACTACTGGCAGCAGCGCAACGCGGGGTTAAAGCGGAAGTCTTGCTGGATGGCTACGGTTCGCCGGATCTCAGCGATGAGTTTGTCAATGAACTGACGGCAGCTGGCGTGGTATTTCGCTACTACGATCCCCGCCCTCGCCTTTTTGGTATGCGCACCAATGTGTTTCGCCGGATGCATCGCAAAATTGTGGTGATCGACGCGCGTATCGCCTTTATTGGCGGGCTGAATTACTCCGCCGAGCATATGTCCAGCTACGGTCCAGAGGCTAAACAGGATTACGCGGTACGCCTTGAAGGGCCGATTGTCGAAGATATTCTCCAGTTTGAGCTGGAAAACCTGCCTGGACAGAGCGCGGCACGACGCTGGTGGCGACGTCATCACAAAGCGGAAGAGAACCGCCAGCCGGGAGAAGCGCAGGTATTGCTGGTCTGGCGCGATAACGAAGAACATCGCGATGATATTGAACGTCACTATCTGAAAATGCTCACTCAGGCGCAGCGAGAAGTCATTATCGCCAACGCCTACTTCTTCCCCGGCTATCGATTTTTACACGCCTTGCGTAAAGCGGCACGGCGCGGGGTGCGGATCAAACTGATCATTCAGGGCGAACCGGATATGCCGATTGTCAGAGTCGGTGCGCGCTTGCTGTATAACTATCTGGTTAAAGGCGGCGTTCAGGTATTTGAGTACCGCCGCCGCCCGCTCCACGGCAAAGTGGCATTGATGGACGATCACTGGGCGACAGTAGGGTCCAGTAATCTCGATCCGCTCAGTTTGTCACTGAATCTCGAAGCAAATGTCATCATCCACGATCGTCATTTTAACCAGACGCTGCGCGATAATCTGAACGGCATTATTGCCGCAGATTGTCAGCAGGTCGATGAGACCATGCTGCCGAAACGCACCTGGTGGAACCTGACCAAAAGCGTGCTGGCGTTCCACTTTTTACGCCACTTCCCGGCGCTGGTTGGCTGGCTTCCGGCACACACACCACGTCTGACGCAGGTTGATCCCCCCGCACAACCGACAATGGAAACGCAGGATCGGGTAGAAACTGAAAACACGGGGGTAAAACCCTGATGAGTAAATCACACCCGCGCTGGCGCTTAGCAAAGAAGATCCTCACCTGGCTGTTTTTTATCGCGGTGATTGTGTTGCTGGTGGTCTACGCCAAAAAGGTGGACTGGGAAGAGGTCTGGAAGGTCATCCGTGACTACAATCGCGTTGCGCTGCTCAGTGCGGTCGGGCTGGTGGTCGTCAGTTATCTGATTTACGGCTGCTATGACCTGCTCGCCCGCTTTTACTGCGGTCACAAACTGGCGAAGCGCCAGGTGATGCTGGTGTCGTTTATCTGCTACGCCTTCAACCTGACACTCAGTACCTGGGTCGGCGGCATTGGTATGCGCTATCGTTTGTACTCTCGTCTGGGGTTGCCCGGTAGCACTATTACGCGGATTTTCTCGCTCAGTATCACCACCAACTGGCTGGGCTATATTTTGCTGGCGGGGATTATCTTTACCGCAGGCGTGGTGGAGTTGCCGGATCACTGGTATGTCGATCAAACTACGCTGCGTATTCTCGGCATTGGCTTACTGATGATTATCGCGGTTTATTTGTGGTTTTGCGCTTTCGCGAAGCACCGCCATATGACCATTAAAGGGCAAAAGCTGGTACTGCCTTCATGGAAATTCGCCCTCGCCCAGATGCTGATTTCCAGCGTTAACTGGATGGTAATGGGGGCGATTATCTGGCTGTTACTTGGTCAAAGCGTTAACTATTTCTTTGTACTGGGCGTGTTGCTGGTTAGTAGTATTGCAGGCGTCATCGTGCATATTCCGGCGGGAATTGGTGTGCTGGAAGCGGTGTTTATCGCGCTACTGGCTGGGGAGCATATCACCAAAGGCACAATTATCGCCGCCCTGCTCGCTTACCGTGTGCTGTATTACTTTATCCCACTGCTGCTGGCGCTGATCTGTTACCTGTTGCTGGAAAGCCAGGCGAAAAAGCTACGAGCGAAAAATGAAGCGGCGATGTGAAGTTCAGTTAAGTTCTTTAGTATCTGCATTTACGACTAATGAAAAAAACGCGTATGCCTTTGCCAGACAAGCGTTATAGCTATCGCGGCAAGTATCCCAAAGAAGCCGATAAAATAGTAATAGAGTGTTAATGCACCTGTAAAAGCGCAACGAACCGGACTCCACAACTCTTCACTATGGCATTTCCCCGCCAATTCAAGGAGCTTATTTCGTCCATGCGAGATAATGCCTGACCATAACACAATCATTAAGCAACTTATTACCCAAACGGGTCGTTCACTCATTAATGCGGCATTCATGATGATCACCAGGGCCAACCCTGTCAACGTCATCATAATGATAAAACGGTGAGAACCAGGATCAACATTAAATAATAAACCGGCCAGCATACTGATTAAAAACATCGCGCCCGCAGTGCTGAACACGATGATAATGGCATATACAGGAACTAAACTTGCAACGACAATCGCCACCAAAGAGAGTAAAAACAGATATATTACGCCCGCGATGGCGGCATTTATCTTGTTGATATCCTTACTTAAGCCATACATACAAAGTAATAATAATCCTATGGCGACATACATTTGCGGTGAATCATATTTTGTTGCCGTAATTTCGAGATACTTAGCTCCCCAGGCTAGTCCTGCGGTTGCCACCAAACCTAAAGCGGTAATGAGCCATATACCGTTTAATATCCTGGCCTCGTGCTGAAAATCTAATTTATTGCTGTTTTGCGAGTATGATTCCATTCTTTTAGTTATCCTTAGAAAAAATATTAATATTCATCATGAATAAATTTAAACCCACGCATACAAAATACTTTTGTATTTATGGATACGGAAAACGCTTCCGCTCGTCCATAAGGCGTATTTTATACCTGGTACTTGTTAAGTGTCGTTTTTAGTAAGAAAAAAAATCCCGACACATGGCCGGGATATTGATGGTGAAAAAGAATTAACGGCGGTTGCCGAAGATCCGCAGCAACATCAGGAACAGGTTGATGAAGTCCAGATACAAGGTTAACGCGCCAAGAATGGAATATTTGCGCAGGTTCGACGTGTCGCGGGTATCAATCTGCTCACCCATATTTTTCAGTTTCTGGGTGTCATACGCCGTCAATCCGACAAAGACAATCACGCCGATGTAGGTGACTGCCCACATCAACGCTTCGCTTTTCAGCCAGAAGTTGACCAGCGATGCCAGCACAATGCCGATTAACGCCATAAACAGCATATTGCCAAAGCCGCTTAGATCGCGCTTCGTGGTGTAACCATACAGGCTCATTGCGCCGAACATCCCGGCAGTAACGACGAAAGTACTGGCGATAGAAGCAGCGGTATAGACAATGAAAATACTGGAAAGCGTAAGACCCGTCAGCGCCGAATAAAGCATAAAGAGCATAGTCGTTACACCTGCGCTCAGCTTTTGAATCATCGCTGATAACACAATAACCAATGCTAATTGCGCGATGATCAGACCGATTAAAAAGACACGGTTAGTGAACAACAGCTCCATCACTGCCGCAGAATTAGCTGCATACCAGGCAACAAATGCGGTCAGCAACAAGCCAACGGTCATCCAGCCATAGACTTGCGCCATATAAGTCTGCAAGCCAGCCCGGGGTTGTACAATTGAATCAGAACGTGGGAATCTGTCCATGACGATCTCCTGAAGATATTAGGAATATCTTAAGGATACTGCAAAATGATGAGGCTGTGCATCGACGCAGCGTAAACGCATGTACTGAGCGGTGAAATTGCCGGACGCAGCGGTGCCTTATCCGGCTAACAAAAAACTACCAGCGTTTTGCCGCCTGCCGATCGCTCTCCCGAGCTTCGACCCAGCGGTCGCCTTCCGGCGTGGCTTCACGCTTCCAGAACGGTGCGCGGGTTTTGAGATAATCCATAATAAACTGCCCGGCTTCAAACGCACTGCTGCGATGCGCACTGGTGACACCGACAAAAACGATTTCATCGCCCGGCCATAATTCCCCGATGCGGTGAATCACAGTGACGCGCCCCAGCGGCCAGCGGTTACGCGCTTCATCAACAATTTCTGCCAGTGCTTTTTCAGTCATCCCCGGATAGTGTTCGAGGGTTAATGCGTTGACGCTGTCGCCCAGGTTATGGTTGCGCACCTTACCAGTAAAGGTGACTACCGCACCGTCTTCGTCACGCTCCGCCAGCCACGGGTACTCTTCTCCTACGCTGAACGGCTGCGGACCAACAACAATTTTGGTTTCTGCCATCTTAACCTCCGGTTACCGGCGGGAAGAAAGCTACTTCGTCGCCGTCAGTCAGCAGATGGTCAAAACTCACCAGCGTCTGGTTGACGGCAGCCAGTAATTTGCCATCTTCCAGCGCCAGCGCCCAGCGATCGCTCTGCGCAGCCATGTGCTGGCGTAACGCTTCAACAGTTGGGAAATCCGCAGCCACTTCGGTTGCATCTGTTCCCACCAACTCGCGCACCTGGGCGAAAAAAAGAACTTTAATCATCCGCTTCCACCTTAAAGTCACCCGACTTGCCGCCGCTCTTCGCCAGCAAACGTACCGGACCAATCACCATATCTTTTTGCACCGCTTTGCACATGTCATAAATGGTCAGCGCCGCCACGGAGGCCGCGGTTAATGCTTCCATTTCGACACCGGTTTTCCCGGTCAGGCGGCATAAGGTTTCTATACGCACCCGATTGTGCTCCGGCTCGGCCTGTAAATTGACTTCAACTTTGCTGAGCATCAGCGGATGACAGAGCGGGATCAGATCCCAGGTGCGTTTTGCCGCCTGAATACCGGCAATACGCGCAGTGGCAAATACGTCGCCTTTGTGGTGGCGACCATCAATAATCATCGCCAGCGTCTCGCTGCGCATGGTGACAAAGGCTTCCGCCCGCGCTTCACGCACGGTTTCCGCTTTGGCGGAGACATCCACCATGTGCGCTTCGCCAGCGGCGTTGATATGGGTCAGTTGCGACATACTTATTTCTTCAAATGTGGATGGAAATTACACGGACGCGTACGGGCATCCAACTGCGGCGCGATGATATTTTCCCATGCGGTACGGCACGCTTTGGTCGAACCCGGCATGGCGAAAATCAGCGTTTTGTTAGCGACGCCCGCTACCGCACGAGATTGCAACGTGGAAGTGCCAATCTCTTCAAACGACAACATACGGAACACTTCACCAAAACCTTCAACTTCACGGTCGAACAACGGCAGCAATGCTTCGGGAGCCTGATCACCTTCCGTCAGGCCAGTACCACCCGTAATCAACACCACTTGTACATCGTCGCTGGCGATCCACGCAGATACCTGAGCGCGAATAGCGTAGCGGTTTTCTTTCACAATGGCTTTATCGACAACGTGATGGCCCGCTTCTTGCGCCGAATCGCGCAAATAGTGACCGGAGGTATCGTCTTCTTCACCGCGCCGATTAGAAACCGTAAGAATAGCAATACGGGTCGGGATAAATTCAGTGCTTACCTGACTCATCTGATCTCTCCTTTTGACGTTTTAGCCGCCAATGTACGATAAGTTTTGCGTAATACCGGTGTTGTTTTGATGCAGGAAATGGGTCTGTTTCTTCTCCCGCAGCGCCGCTGAAATACGCGCTTCCAGCGCCTGTTGCTGGGCATCGTCTTCCAGCAGATCGCGCAGGTTAACGCCGCCTTCACCAAACAGGCAGAGATGGAGTTTACCAATGGAGGAAACGCGCAGGCGGTTGCAAGTGGCGCAGAAGTCTTTTTCATACGGCATGATAAGGCCAATCTCTCCGGCGTAATCCGGATGGCAAAAGACTTGCGCGGGACCGTCGCTGCGTTGACGTAATTGGTGGATCCAGCCGCGACGCAGTAGCTCGTCACGCAGAACCTGACCAGAGATGTGATGCTTACGGAAGAGCTCACTGCCCTCGCCCGTTTCCATCAGTTCGATGAAACGCAGCTGGATAGGGCGATGCTGGATCCAGTTCAGAAAGGTGTCGAGCTGGTGATGATTAACATCACGCATCAGCACGGTATTGACTTTGACCTTCTCAAAACCGGCCTCAAATGCAGCATCAATCCCTGCCATGACCTGGTTGAATTTATCCTGCCCGGTAATAGCGTGAAACTGGCGGGCGTCCAGACTGTCGACACTGACGTTAATGCCAGTAAGTCCCGCATCGCGCCAGTTCGCCACATCGCGTTCCAGACGGTAACCATTGGTGGTGACCGCAATCTGGCGGATAGCGTCGTTTTCCCGCACAGCGGCGATGATATCGGTAAAGTCGCGGCGTAAAGACGGCTCTCCTCCTGTCAGGCGCACTTTTTCGGTGCCCAGACTGGCGAAGGCGCGCGTAACCCGGCGAATTTCATCGACGGTAAGAAAGCCTTTATTGGTGACGCCGCTCGGTTTGTAGCCATCCGGCAGGCAGTAGGTGCAACGAAAGTTACACACATCGGTAATCGACAGGCGCAAGTAGTAAAACTTACGCGCAAATGCATCAGTCAGTTGTGAAGCCATGTACACCTTTCCAGATACGGGAGGCGAAGTCATTTCTTCCTTCGCCCTGGTGGCAATCTTTACGAGCATTGTCACGGCCAAAGCACCGTATCAGTTGACCCAGGTGCAGAGGCTAGAGTGTTTAGTGGTTAAGCCGATACTAGCGTGTAAATGAGATTTTTACCATCCACACTTTCGCTATGTAATCATGTATATAGCGTCATGATCGTGCTATTTCGCTACAGAATAAGGGAAAATGGCAGTTTTACTTTGATATACATCATCAGGGCGGCATAGCGTGCATCGTCCTTTAGAGGTAGAAGAAAATAGTTTGTATCCTCAATATTGGCAGGTTAATTGCTGTTTCCCCGCAATTTGCGCTACTGTAGCGCGGATAATCTGACTCCAGGAAACTATATGCGCAATCGTACGCTGGCTGATCTTGATCGTGTCGTTGCTCTCGGCGGAGGGCATGGACTGGGACGCGTTCTCTCATCACTTTCGTCTTTGGGTTCTCGTTTAACGGGTATCGTCACCACCACCGATAATGGTGGCTCGACGGGGCGTATTCGCCGTTCAGAAGGCGGCATTGCCTGGGGCGATATGCGCAACTGCCTCAATCAGCTGATAACGGAACCGAGCGTCGCCTCCGCGATGTTTGAATACCGTTTTGGTGGCAATGGCGAACTTTCCGGTCATAATCTCGGAAACTTGATGTTAAAGGCGCTGGATCACCTTAGCGTGCGGCCTCTGGAAGCCATCAATTTAATTCGTAATCTGCTGAAAGTGGATACGCATTTGATTCCAATGTCAGAGCATCCTGTTGATCTGATGGCGATTGACGATCAGGGGCATGAAGTTTACGGCGAGGTCAATATCGACCAGTTAACTACGCCGATTCAAGAGTTATTGTTAACGCCTAATGTACCCGCAACGCGTGAGGCGGTTCACGCTATCAATGAAGCGGATCTCATCATTATTGGGCCTGGCAGTTTTTATACCAGCCTGATGCCAATTCTGCTGCTGAAGGAAATCGCCCAGGCATTACGCCGCACGCCAGCGCCGATGGTTTATATCGGCAATCTGGGGCGTGAGTTGAGTTTACCTGCGGCTAATTTGAAGCTGGAAAGCAAGCTGGCAATTATGGAGCAGTATGTTGGTAAAAAGGTCATTGATGCGGTCATCGTCGGGCCAAAAGTGGATGTCTCGGCGGTGAAAGAGCGGATTGTGATCCAGGAGGTACTGGAGGCCAGCGATATTCCGTATCGTCATGACCGCCAGTTGTTACATAACGCGCTGGAAAAGGCGTTACAGGCTTTAGGTTAACGGAAATCCGAAGGAAAATTCCGGCTTCCTATTGAAGACAAAGTGCGCGTTGTTTATGCCGGATGCGGCGTGAACGCCTTATCCGGCCTACAAACCGCGCTAATTCAATGTATTGCAGAGATCATGTAGGCCTGATAAGCGTAGCGCATCAGGCAATTTTGCTTTTGTCATCTGTCTTCATCGTTATCCTGTCACGACGCCGCGATAAACAATTCACGCAGCTGATGCAACTGGTCACGAATTTGCGCCGCTTCTTCGAACTCCAGATTCTGCGCGTGTTGCATCATCAACCCTTCCAGCTCATGGATTTTCTGCTGCAACGCTTTAGGCGACATATCCATCGGCACATTATCCGGCTCAACAATCGGGCGCGATTTTCCTCTGCCCTTCGCTTTGGTTTTGGCAATGTTCTGCCCCAGCGCCAGGATATCGACCACTTTCTTGTTCAAGCCTTGCGGCGTAATTCCGTGTTCCTCGTTGTACTTCTGCTGTTTCTCGCGGCGACGTTCGGTTTCGCCAATCGCTTTCGCCATTGATGGGGTGATCTTATCGCCGTAGAGAATCGCTTTACCGTTAACGTTACGTGCCGCACGACCAATGGTCTGGATCAACGAACGTTCGGAACGCAGGAAGCCTTCTTTGTCAGCGTCGAGGATCGCCACCAGCGACACTTCCGGCATATCCAGACCTTCGCGCAGTAAGTTGATCCCTACCAGCACGTCGAACTCACCCAGACGCAAGTCGCGGATAATCTCCATACGTTCGACGGTGTCGATATCTGAGTGAAGATAACGCACGCGCTCGCCATGTTCTTCGAGATATTCGGTAAGATCTTCCGCCATCCGCTTGGTCAGTGTGGTGACCAGTACGCGTTCGTTAATTGCCGCTCGCTGACGAATCTCCGAAAGAAGATCATCAACCTGTGTCGCCACCGGCCGCACTTCGATAATCGGGTCAAGCAATCCGGTTGGACGCACCACCTGATCCACCACATCGCCGCCGGATTTTTCCAGCTCGTAATTACCCGGCGTCGCCGAAACATAGATGGTTTGCGGCGCTAATGCTTCGAACTCTTCAAACTTAAGCGGACGGTTATCCAGCGCTGATGGCAGGCGGAAGCCGTACTCCACCAGTGTCTCTTTACGCGCCCGGTCACCGCGATACATGCCGCCAATTTGTGGAATGGTGACGTGAGATTCATCGACCACCAGCAGCCCATCAGCAGGGAGGTAATCAAACAGCGTCGGCGGTGGCTCACCCGGTCCACGACCGGAGAGGAAGCGCGAGTAGTTTTCAATCCCCGAACAGTAGCCCAGCTCGTTCATCATCTCCAGATCAAACTGGGTACGCTGGGTCAGCCGCTGCTCTTCCAGCAGTTTGTTGTTTTCCAACAGCACTTTGCGTCTGGCGGCCAGCTCTTCTTTGATCTCCTCCATCGCCTGTACGATGCGCTCGCGCGGTGTGACGTAGTGCGTTTTCGGGTAGATGGTAAAACGTGGAATAGTGGAAACAATCTGCCCGGTCAGCGGGTCAAATAACGACAATCGTTCCACTTCCTCGTCAAACAGTTCCACGCGAAGTGCAATGTCATCCGATTCTGCCGGGAAGATATCTATCACCTCGCCACGAACGCGGAAAGTACCACGCTGGAATGCTTGATCATTACGAGCGTATTGCAGCTCCGCCAGTCGGCGCAGAATCGCGCGCTGATCGATAATCATACCGACCGTGAGATGGAGCATCATCTTGAGATATAAATCAGGATCGCCCAGACCATAAATCGCGGAAACAGACGCCACCACAACCACATCACGCCGCTCCAGCATCGCTTTGGTGGCGGATAAACGCATCTGCTCAATATGTTCGTTAACCGAGGCATCTTTCTCAATGAAAGTGTCGGAACTCGGTACATAGGCTTCCGGCTGATAGTAGTCGTAGTAGGAGACGAAATACTCCACCGCGTTTTCCGGGAAGAACTCTTTCATTTCGCCATACAGCTGGGCCGCCAGCGTTTTGTTGGGCGCAAGTACCATGGTTGGGCGCTGAAGGTCAGCAATGACATTGGCAATGGTGAAGGTTTTCCCTGAGCCAGTCACGCCAAGTAACGTCTGGTGCGCCAGGCCATCTTCCAGCCCCTCTTCGAGACGTCGAATCGCCTCTGGCTGATCGCCAGAAGGTTTAAAAGCGGAATTCAGTTTGAACGGTTTACTCATGAGTCGCTACCTGAAGGAGTTGGGCGGGCAGGTATGTAATTTTACTCGTCGTACTTAATTATGCCAACAAATTATACTGGATAAAAAAACAGTTCATCACCATAATATTTCTGATACAGCGTAAACTCCGCTGTCAATCATGAGCAAAATTTACTCTGTGGCGAGATAAAACTCCGGCCTTACCGGGTTATCCCCAAAGCAACGGCTTTTTTAACATTTGTCAAGATGAGTGATGACAGTTTTATGGCAAGAGATGCCTGTTCAGTGACTGCCATTGCATTTATCTAACCAGTTAAAAAATAAAAGATATTTCTTTGAGCCGTCTTTAACGCCAATTCGCGTGCAAGCCGCGTATTCTCTCGCTTGCCTCGTGTTTTCTAACTCTAATACACATGGTTATCCACAGGAATAGTGGATAACTGTCTCCAGCCCCTATCCCCCGCCGCCTGGGCAATTCCCACATTCGCCGCATGAGGCGGAAGTAAAATTTTTTTCGTGATTATTTTAGAATTTAATTGGTTAAATTGCAGTCAATCGAAGACGCGATCTCGCTCGCAATTTAACCAAATACAGAATGGCTACAACAAGGCAAGGTTTATGTACTTTCCGGTTGCCGCATTTTCTGGATTTTCTGCAAGCCAGGGGATCTCTCCCAGCAGCGGCGCGGGAATCATGCGGGTGAGCGTGGTCATATATTCAGCGTGACGTTTTCCCGGAGGCGTAACATCGTTCGCCACCCAACCCGCCAGAGTCAGTCCGGCGTGTTGTATTGCCTGCGCAGTCAACATCGCGTGATTAATACAGCCGAGTTTCACACCAACTACCAGTATCACCGGCAGTTGTTCCTGTGTTACCCAATCTGCAAAAGTGAAAGTGTCAGAAAGCGGCGTAAACCAGCCGCCAGCACCTTCCACTAACACCCAGTCAGCCTGTTGTTCAAGCGCGCGTAATCCGGCGCTCATTACCAATGATTCTATCGGTCTGCCCTCTTGCGCGCTGATGATGTGCGGCGAAGTGGGTTCTGCGAAGGTGTAAGGATTTACTGTTGCGTAATCCAGCTGCAGGCTGCTGTTGCGCTGTAACGCCAGCGCGTCGCTATTGCGTAAACCTTCCGGGGTCTTTTCGCTGCCAGAGGCGACCGGTTTATAACCTGCCGTCCGGTAGCCTGCTGCCTTTGCGGCTTGTAAAAGTGCACAACTGGCGACAGTTTTCCCCACTTCGGTATCCGTTCCGGTGACAAAATAACGTTTACTCACGAGCAATCACTCCCAAAAAAAGATGATACGTCAGAGGATATCGCCCCTGCTGTTGCGGCCAGGCCAGTTGCAATCGCTGCAACTGCGAACGCGTTAATATTCGCGGGTCGCGCCCTTCATGAAGATGCGTGGCACCGATGCCTTTCAGCGAACGCATGGCACTGAGCGCATCATCAAACCACAGCGTGATGGGCTGAATATGATGTTGATAATGCACGCCGTTCAGCGACTGTTCGATTTCATCTGGCGGTAAAAAGCGATTAGCATGCGGACGCTCGTCCACCGCCTGCCACGCCTGATGCAGTTCGGGTAACGATCCCTGCACCAGCGTGGTAAACGCGACCACGCCTTTGGGGCGCACCACCCGATACAGCTCGCGGAGTGCCGTGGATAAATTACCGCACCACTGCACTGCGAGATTGCTCCATGCAAGATCGAACGTCGCAGTCGCTAACGGCAGGGATTCGATATCTCCCGCCAGATAATGGTCTGCGGCATCCTTCTGGCGTGCCTGAACAAGCATTGGCGGCGAGAGATCTAAGGCCGTCACCTGCGCGTGACGTTCCCGCCAGTGGCGGCTCATCCAGCCAGGTCCACAACCCGCGTCCAGTACGTGGGTGTATTTACGCTGTGGAAGCATTGCCAGTAAGGCGTCAGCACTCTGGCGCTGTAGATCTGCATGTTGCTCATAGTGTGCGGCTGCCCGACCAAATGCCGCTGCAATGGCTTGTTTATTAACCGTTGCCATGCAGCACCTCCAGCAGACGGTCGATATCCTGCATTTCATGCGCAGCGGTTAGCGTTAAGCGCAGTCGCGCAGTACCAGCGGGTACGGTTGGCGGGCGAATCGCCGTGCCCCAGCAGCCTTGCTGGCGCAGTTTTTCTGCCAGTTGTAACGCACGGCTGTTATCACCGACAATCAATGGCTGGATGGCGCTGCATGAATCAGCATGCGTAAACGGCAAATCCTGTACTCCGGCACGAAAACGCGTAATGAGTGCCGCCAGTTTTTCGCGCCGTGCATCACCCTCATCACTGCGAATGACCGCCAGCGACGCACGTAATGCCTGCGCCTGAGCGGGCGGCATACTGGTGCTGTAGATAAGGTGGCGGGCGAATTGCAGCAGATAATCCGCCACCGTACTGGAGCAAAGCACCGCTGCCCCGCTGACGCCAAATCCTTTGCCAAAAGTCACTACCAGCAATTCTGGTTTTACCTTTTGCAGCCAGCAGCTGCCGCGCCCCTGCTCCCCGATAACGCCCGTGCCGTGGGCATCATCGACCATCAACCAGCCATTGTGCTGTTGCGTTACCTGCTGGATTTCCGCCAGTGGCGCACTATCGCCGTCCATGCTGAACACGCCTTCTGTCACCACCATTTGCTGCCCCGGACAGGGGGAAGCAAGCAGTCGCGCCAGATGAGTGACATCGTTATGAACAAAACGGCGAAGCTGCGACGGGCTTAAACTGGCAGCCTCCAGCAATGAGGCATGGCTAAGCCGGTCGGCAACAATACGATCCTCTTTCGCCATCATCGCGGCAATGACCGCCTGATTAGCGGCAAAACCAGAGATAAACAGCAGTGCCCGCGAATAGCCCAGCCACTCGGCCAGTTCTTCTTCCAGCGCCTGATGTGCCACGCTATAACCGCTGACGTGACCGGAGCCGCCGCTACCGACGCCAAATTGCTCCGCACTCTGCTTCCAGGCACGGATAATTTGCGGATGATGGCTTAAACCTAAATAATCGTTACTGGAAAAGTTCAGATACTGGCGATCGTCCGCCACCAGCCAGCGTCCTGCTCCTTGCGCCACTGGATAACGGCGACGCAGGGCATCGGCAGCACGCCGCGCATCGAGGGCCGCGTTGATTTTATCCTGCCAGCTCATAGTGCTGCCGCGTTGTAATATTCGTCAGTGTCCGGGGTCATCAGTGCCTGTTCCAGACGCTGCTGTTGTTCGTTATCGCCCGCCAGCACGGCAGTTTGCTGCGGATTTAGCCCCAGTTTGCGGAACAGTTGCAGGTCTTTATCTTCTTCCGGATTCGGCGTGGTCAGCAGTTTGCAACCGTAGAAAATCGAGTTTGCGCCTGCCATAAAGCACATCGCCTGAGTCTGTTCGTTCATCTGCTCGCGTCCGGCAGAAAGGCGCACGTAAGAGGTTGGCATCATGATCCGCGCGACCGCAATGGTGCGAATAAAATCAAAGGCATCGACATCATCGTTATCGGCAAGCGGCGTGCCTTTCACCTTCACCAGCATGTTGATTGGCACGCTTTCCGGCGGCGTCGGCAGGTTTGCCAGTTGCAGCAATAATCCGGCGCGATCTTTTACCGTTTCGCCTAAGCCCACAATGCCGCCAGAACAGACTTTGATCCCGGCATCGCGCACTTTTTCCAGCGTATCGAGGCGTTCCTGATAAGTGCGTGTGGTGATGATATTGCCGTAAAACTCCGGCGAGGTGTCCAGGTTGTGGTTGTAGTAATCCAGCCCGGCGTTCGCGAGGCGCTGCGCCTGAGATTCACTCAACGTGCCCAGCGTCATACACGCCTCCAGCCCCATCGCTTTTACCCCCTGCACCATTTGTTCCAGGTACGGCATATCGCGTTCGTGGGGATTCTTCCACGCCGCGCCCATACAGAAGCGCGTCGATCCTGCCGCTTTCGCTTTGCGCGCCGACTCCAGCACCTGTTCAACTTCCATCAACCGCTCGGCTTCCAGCCCGGTTTTGTAGCGCGAGCTTTGCGGGCAGTATTTGCAATCTTCCGGACAAGCTCCGGTCTTAATCGACAGCAAAGTGCTGACCTGCACCTGACGAGGATCGAAATGCTGTCGATGTACCTGCTGCGCTTCAAACAGCAGATCCAGCAACGGTTTTTCAAATAATTCTGTGACTTGCGACAATGTCCAGCGTGGGCGGTGAGCCATGGGGCTTCTCCAAAACGTGTTTTTTGTTGTTAATTCGGTGTAGACTTGTAAACCTAAATCTTTTCAATTTGGTTTACAAGTCGATTATGACAACGGACGATCTTGCCTTTGACCAACGCCATATCTGGCACCCATACACATCCATGACCTCCCCTCTGCCGGTTTATCCGGTCGCGAGCGCCGAAGGTTGCGAGCTAATTTTGTCTGACGGCAGACGCCTGGTTGACGGTATGTCGTCCTGGTGGGCGGCGATCCACGGCTATAATCACCCGCAGCTTAATGCGGCGATGAAGTCGCAAATTGATGCTATGTCGCATGTGATGTTTGGCGGTATCACCCATGCGCCCGCCATCGAGCTATGCCGCAAACTGGTGGCAATGACGCCGCAACCGCTGGAATGCGTTTTTCTCGCGGACTCCGGCTCCGTAGCGGTGGAAGTGGCGATGAAAATGGCGTTGCAGTACTGGCAGGCCAAAGGCGAAGCGCGCCAGCGTTTTCTGACCTTCCGCAATGGTTATCATGGCGATACCTTTGGCGCGATGTCGGTGTGCGATCCGGACAACTCAATGCACAGCCTGTGGAAAGGCTATCTGCCAGAAAACTTGTTTGCTCCCGCCCCACAAAGCCGTATGGATGGCGAATGGGATGAGCGCGATATGGTGGGCTTTGCCCGCCTGATGGCGGCGCATCGTCATGAAATCGCGGCGGTGATCATTGAGCCGATTGTCCAGGGCGCAGGCGGGATGCGCATGTACCATCCGGAATGGTTAAAACGAATCCGCAAAATATGCGATCGCGAAGGTATCTTGCTGATTGCCGACGAGATCGCCACTGGATTTGGTCGTACCGGGAAACTGTTTGCCTGTGAACATGCAGAAATCGCGCCGGACATTTTGTGCCTCGGTAAAGCCTTAACCGGCGGCACAATGACCCTTTCCGCCACACTCACCACGCGCGAGGTTGCAGAAACCATCAGTAACGGTGAAGCCGGTTGCTTTATGCATGGGCCAACTTTTATGGGCAATCCGCTGGCCTGCGCGGCAGCAAACGCCAGCCTGGCGATTCTCGAATCTGGCGACTGGCAGCAACAGGTGGAGGATATTGAAGTACAGCTGCGCGAGCAACTTGCCCCCGCCCGTGATGCCGAAATGGTTGCCGATGTGCGCGTACTGGGGGCCATTGGCGTGGTCGAAACCACTCATCCGGTGAATATGGCGGCGCTGCAAAAATTCTTTGTCGAACAGGGTGTCTGGATCCGGCCTTTTGGCAAACTGATTTACCTGATGCCGCCCTATATTATTCTCCCGCAACAGTTGCAGCGTCTGACCGCAGCGGTTAACCGCGCGGTACAGGATGAAACATTTTTTTGCCAATAACGAGAAGTCCGCGTGAGGGTTTCTGGCTACACTTTCTGCAAACAAGAAAGGAGGGTTCATGAAACTCATCAGTAACGATCTGCGCGATGGCGATAAATTGCCGCATCGTCATGTCTTTAACGGCATGGGTTACGATGGCGATAATATTTCACCGCATCTGGCGTGGGATGATGTTCCTGCGGGAACGAAAAGTTTTGTTGTCACCTGCTACGACCCGGATGCGCCAACCGGCTCCGGCTGGTGGCACTGGGTAGTTGTTAACTTACCCGCTGATACCCGCGTATTACCGCAAGGGTTTGGCTCTGGTCTGGTAGCAATGCCAGACGGCGTTTTGCAGACGCGTACCGACTTTGGTAAAACCGGGTACGATGGCGCAGCACCGCCGAAAGGCGAAACTCATCGCTACATTTTTACCGTTCACGCGCTGGATATAGAACGTATTGATGTCGATGAAGGTGCCAGCGGCGCGATGGTCGGGTTTAACGTTCATTTCCACTCTCTGGCAAGCGCCTCGATTACTGCGATGTTTAGTTAATCACTCTGCCAGATGGCGCAATGCCATCTGGTATCACTTAAAGGTATTAAAAACAACTTTTTGTCTTTTTACCTTCCCGTTTCGCTCAAGTTAGTATAAAAAAGCTGAACCAGAAACAGAAAAAATCATTAATCTCAATCCCTTACAATACATTTGGCTTAAAAAATAGACTGTATAATACTGCAAAACACATCATATCCAGTCACTATGAATCAACTACTTAGATAGTATTAGTGACCTGTAACAGAGCATTAGCGCAAGGTGATTTTTGTCTTCTTGCGCTAATTTTTTGTCGTAAAATCGGTAACGGCTGGAAATCATTCAATACTCGCACTATCGAACGTCCATCAGCCAGCCGTGGCACGTTCTTGCATACGACGTGCCACGGTTTCATTTATCTCCGCCCGGAAACTTCTTATACAAAGTCGATACGCCAACATCATAGATGATCGCCACCTTCTGGCGAGAAACTCCTGATGCAATTAGTCGTCCAGCCTGCGCTCATTGCTCCGGCGTGAGAGTAAGACAGTAAACTGTAGAAAAATCTCATTAAACTTAATATAATAATAAGTTACAAAATTATCTTTACTGAATAATAGATATATGAACATTAGTGAACTTAAAAACTGTATACACTATGAAGTAATAGGTTATAAACGCCCTTTCTCCTGGCGAAAAGCAATTGTTCGCGCAATAAAACACAGAAGATTACGTTATTTATTTTGGTGGCGCATAGCAAAATATCTTTTTGATAAAGGCGGATACCGGCGAAAGGTTGCAGGAAAAATAGAACGCTTCATTCTTGATAAATACAATGTAACCGTTCCCTTAACTGTAAATATTGGTAAAGGGTTCGACATATCTTATCTCAATGGCGTTGTTATCGGTCACAAAGTTACAATAGGTGAAAATTGTTCAATTAAGCCTGGAGTAACTATTGGACTTCGTGGTGAATTTAATGCTATGGATATTGTCATAGGAAATAATGTAACCATTGGCTGTAACGCCACCATCCTTGGTGGCAAAGTGCATATAGGGAATAATGTAAAAATAGGAGCTCATGCATTGGTACTGCATGACATTCCTGATGACTCCACATTCATTACTAAATTTCACTCTGAAATTATTTATAACTCATCTCACACATAATTCCGTTTAATCACAGCTCTGGCCATACGATATCCGGGGCTGTATTTATATCAATCCGACTCACTAATACCCGGTATTTTTTCCAGGAAGATAGCATCGAGACATCCTCATCAGTTGCCATTTCAAAATTAACAGCATCCTGCAGAATTGTTATGTTATCAGTCGCTTCCTGGATTAATCTTGCCTTTTTCTCTTCCGCCTCCCGGATCCGGAATAGTTTTTCTGCTTCTGCATCTTTCACCCAGGCTGTGCCGTTCCACTTCTGAAACTCCCCTTCCGGGGATAACCAGGTAACATTTTCCGGTAACGGACCGAGTTCAGAAATAAATAACGCGTCGCCGGAAGCCACGTCATAAACCGTTTTACCCCGATGATCTTCAACGAGATGCCACGATGCCTCATCACTGTTGAAAACAGCCACGAAGCCTGCCGGAATATCTGGCGGTGCAATATCGGTACTGTTTGCTGGCAGACCTGTATGAGGCGGAATATATGCGTCACCTTCACCAATAAATTCATTAGTTCCGGCCAGCAGATTATAAATTTTTATGGTCCGTGGTTGTTCACTCATTCTGAATGCCATTATGCAAGCCTCACAATATAGTTAAATGCGATGTTTTTGACGGTGTTTTCCGCGTTACCAGCAGCGTTAACGGTGATGGTATGTCCATGTGAACCAATCGCAACGGAGTGCGTATGAGCACCAATACCGACAGTATGTGCGTGTGCACCTGCGCTTGCAGCAGTACCCGATACAGAGTGCGTATGAGCGCCTGCAGAAGAAGTGTTAACACTGTATTTAGAATAATCAGGTGATCCACTTCCCGGAGCACCACTGGAACCACCTGAAACAAATGTCATCGAATGGGTATGTGCACCGGCTGAAGCAGCCGTACCGCTAACACTATGGGTATGCGCACCAGTGTTATTCGTGGATTTAGTGCCGTAATCAAACGACGATGTGGTTTTCGTCCCCAAATCCGTACTGGATGCGCTGGCGCTGTGGGTGTGCGATTTAATGCCGTCCTGTTCCTGAGACAATACGGCCCGACCACTGGCAGGTTTGCCCTTAATCGTCCAGCCACGCATATCAGGGATCACGCCTGACGGATAAGCGGCTGCAAGTTTCGGGTATGCAGATTTGTCAAAAGTCTGCCCCTGCATCAGGACATAACCAGACGGAACGGTATCTGATGGCCACGGGATTGGTGCACCGACTGGATAAAACTCTGCAGGAGGATGAGCCGAGGTGTAAAGCTGCGCCCACGGCGACCAGTTTGCGTCGGTCGTATCCCGTCGTGAACGAATAAATGCCGGAGCATGAGCACCGCTTGTACCACTCCAGCCGATGAGTAACTCACCTTCGCCAACGGCTGTCATCCCTTTCAGGTGAATGATATTTCCATACGTTGTTGGATATCCGTTGTTATACACCTCGTATAACTCAAGACCTGCTGCCCCCTGCGTATTGTCTGTCAGCGCGGCTACCCGACCTTTTGAAGCCAGATTAACTGATGATACTGCTGTTCCACCTGACGGTAGCGCCCCGATCTCTGATGCCGTTGGCTTATTTCTGGAGTTATAGTCCCTTCGCCAGCCAGGTGAATAATCTGTTCCGTGATTAATATAGGTAAACTGGGCGTTGGTTGTTCCGCCACCGCTGGATGTGGTCGGAGTGGTAATGCGGATCGTCATCGCTGACTTTATCCCCATTACTTCAATGACAGCTCCGGCGAGATGAATATTACCGCAGCCAGTATCAGTAATGATTTTATTATTGCCATAAGACCAGGAACCCTTGCACATCCAGTATGGATGGTTAAATGCTCCCTGAGAATCCAGCCACTCGATAAACTGTGCAGTCGTCCAGTTTCCTGTTGTTGTGCTTACTGACCCACCGAAGGCACGGCAGGCACCAATATTTTTCGTAAAGGTGTCTTTGCCAGGGATATCCGCACCGTTCTGATCTTTCTGCAGACGTTTCTCAGCATTGTCATTGGCTGCTTTTACTGCCTTTGGCGTTGCCGCCAGCGTTTCAGACGTGCTGTTGGTCGCGCTGCTTAGCTGGATTATCCCTTTCTGTGCTGTCGTTGCATCCTGTGCGGTGTATTTCCCGCTAGCCAGGTCATACGCGGCCTTAACGGCTTTTGGTGTTGCCGCCAGTGACTCGGAAGTGCTGTTAGTCGCACTACTGAGCTGTACTATCCCCTTTTTCGTCGTGCTCGCATCCTCAAGCGCCACGGCGGATGCAATATCCTCTGCCCGTTTTGCCGCTGTCTCAGCGCGCGTTGCTGCAGATTCCGCCGTACTTTTGCTCTGAGCTGCTGCCTTCGCACTACCAGCAGCCTCTGTCGCCTTCGTGGATGCCGTCGTGGCGCTGCCCTTCGCTGCTGACGCCTGCCTGGTCGCCTCATCTTTTGAAGCAGACGCCGATGATGCCGATGACGCCGCCGAACTGGCGGACGATGCCGCTGCCGTTTTTGAGGATTCTGCGTTGGTTTCCGACGCTTTCGCGTTCGTTTCGGATGTCTTCGCTGCGGAAGCAGACCTCGCTGCTGCGCTGGCCTGTTCAGTGGCTTCGCCAGCCTTCGTTGTGGCTGTTGAAGCGGACGACGCGGCGCTTTCTGCCGATTTTCCGGCGGCGGTGGCACTGGCTGAGGCCTGCCCGGCACTTGTTGACGCGGCACTGGCCGACGACACAGCCGCTGTTTTTGAGCCTGCCGCAGCTGAGGCGCTCTGTCCCGCTGCCGTCTCAGAAGACCTGGCGTTCGTCTCGGACGTTTTTGCCGCCTTCGCGGAATTTCCTGCCGCCGTTGCCGAGGAAACTGCGCTACTGGCGCTCAAGGATGCGTTCGTTTCTGATGATTTCGCTGCCTCTTTTGAGGCCGCCGCATCCCGGGCTGAGGTGGCAGCTTCTGACGCTTTCGTGGTCGCGGTGGATGCAGAAGTGGCGGCTGATTGTTCTGACGCTGCGGCATTCGTTTCTGACGTTTTCGCCGCACCGGCACTGGTAGCTGCCACGCTTTTTGAGGACTCTGCAGCGGCAGCACTTTTTGAGGCTTCAGTGGCCTTTGTTGATGCCGTTCCTGCGCTGGAAGACGCTGACTGAGCCGACGAAGCGGCCTGTCCGGCTGACGTGCTGGCTGCACGTGCTGAATCTGCAGCATCAGTCGCATGGGTTGCCGCCTCACGGGCTGATGTGCTGGCATCGCTGGCTGACTTCTTCGCGGCTGCCGTGTTCTGTGCCACCGCGGACGCGTTACGCGCCACCTCTTCCACCATCAGTTCAAAACGGCGCAGTGCCTCAGGACGGGCATCATCCTCCGTCATGGCACCGAGAAAATCATTCAGCGTACCGGGTCGGGAATCTTCATACACGGTGATGGTCCCGGCATGTGACGGCGGGAATCCCTCCACCAACAGAATAACGCTGTACTGCCCGTACTCAACGTCCATGCTGTAACGCCCGGCTTCATCCGGATTTTCTGAGGCCACCGTGTTCACCACCACCGTGGTGCTGTTACGTTTTGCTTTCAGCTGGATTGTACAGTTCTGTACCGGTTTACCTGCACCGTCTTTCAGTACACCTGAAATCTTTACTGCCATATTCACCCCACAAAAAAGCCCGCCTGAACCGGCGGGCTGTCATAACACTGTGTTACCTGGCTAATCAGAACTTATAACCAACACCCACGATGAACCCGTCAGTGCGCCAGTCGCCACTGCCGGAGCCTTCATAAGCGACATCAATGGCCACCGATTCGGTCGGGTTAAACTGCACGCCAGCTCCCCACGCCAGAGACGTGTTGCTGTGGTGACCGTCATCACTTCCGGTCAGCACATCATGCGTTTTCCCCTTGTTGTCAGTTACGCGGAGATAATCCCCGGAGAAAGTCGACACACGGCTGTAAGCCACACCCGCCATCGCATACGCGCTGAACCATTCATTCACGCGCACAGACGGTCCCGCCATCACGCTGAACCAGCGGTTACGCACGGAATCTTCATGCCAGCGGGTATCGCTGTAACGGGTAAGCTGGCGATTCTTGTCTCCTGCATAGCTGAATGACGTCACCAGCCCCAGTGTGTCCGTAAACTCATAACGGTATTTCACGTTAATCCCGTTCAGATCATCGCTGCCGGGAACGTTCGTCGAGGCATGAAGATACCCCGCGCTCAGCGTGGACTGATGTTCAGACGCCCATGCAGGCTCACCGGATACGGCCAGACAAATGGCTGCGGACAAAATGGCGGCATAAAGTTTACGCATAATTACCTCTCGCTTTTCTGCAATAAAAAAGGCGTCATTTCTGACGCCCGTTATGGGTTATAAAATTCAGCTGATACTGATACCTGCTGTGGATTTTTTCATCACCACAACCAGCAGATCGCTGATACTGGTTGTTGGTGTCCAGTTATTCGCTCCTGATGAAGATACGGTGAATGTCAGTGTCAGTGTCCCCTGTCCGGCAGGCATATCTATAACTGAGGAAAATACGCCCTGAGCATCCGTCGTGGACTGATTAAAAATCTCCTGACCATTGCGGGTCACTCTTAACCGGCAGGTTGAATACCAGTATGACTGTTGGTTATTACTGTTGAAATTCTCATGCTTACCACCGCGGAATAACACTGGCGGTATCATGACCTGCCGGTCAAACTTCTGATCATCACTGATTCTTACCGTGATGGTGCCGCTGGCATAAGTGCTCGTGCGGGGGAAAGACTTGCTGACCGTTTTGACAATATCGCCTTCAATCTGATTGGCTGACAGTTTCCCCTTAATCTGACAGTTCTCATTAATCGTGACATTGTTGAGCGTTCCTGAGTTCGCATTCACACTGCCACTGATATCCGCATTTTTAGCGGTCAGCTTTCCGTCTGATGTCAGGGAAAATACCGGAGGACTGCCACTGCTGGTAATGGTGGGGGCCGTCAGGCGTTTCAGGAACACGTCGTTCATGAATATCTGGTTGCCCTGCGCCACAAACATCGGCGTTTCATTCCCGTTTGCCGGGTCAATAAACGCGATACGATTGGCGGCAACCAGAAACTGGCTCAGTTTTCCTTCCTCTGTATCCTCCATGCTGAGGCCAAGCCCCGCGACATAATGCTTACCGTCTTCGGTCTGCTCAATTTTGACGCCCCACATGGCATTCCATTTATCGTTGGCGTCCTTCCACTCTTTCGAAAACTCCTCCAGTTTGCTGGCGTTATCTTCCGTCAGCTCGACTTTTTCCAGCAGCTCCTTGCCGAGATGGGATTCGGTTATCTTGCCTTTGAAAAAATCCAGGTAACCTTCCGCATCATCGCTCGCCCGACCGACGGCCTCCACGAATGCCGATTTGCCAACGGTGTTCACACTGCGGATATAAAAGTAATAATCATGGCCCGGTTTGATATTGATACTGGCGGCTATCCAGTACAGCCCCGCGCCAAGGTAGCGGGCTGTGGTTTCAACCTGCCTGATATCGGTAATCCGCGTTTCCGAGAACCAGAACTCAAACTGTACCGTCGGATCATAAACCGCAAGATGCGGCGTGGCAGTTATCTGAAAATAGCCCGGCGTCAGCTCAATCCGCGACGGTGCTACCGGTGCGGCAATCCGGAACGATACCGACGCCGGATCGCCCTGCTGTCCCCACGCATTTACCGCCCGGACTGTCAGCGTGTACCGTCCCAGCGCCAGTTGCGTGAAGCGGTATGTGGTTTCCGTCGTCCGGGCCGTGCTGACCAGCCGCTCACTGCCGTCATCCGCTGCCACGGTCAGGCGAAGCAGGAAGCTCACGCCCTTCACCACCTTCGGCGTGTCCCAGCGGGCCAGCACCTGGTATTCCCCGCTGTCTGCAGTGACTTCTGCGGTCAGGTGCTGCACCGCTGGCGGCGTGACACCGTTCACCGTGCCACTCTGTTCGCCGTCAAAGTGCGCCCCGTTATCCACGATGACCTCTTTTTCCGGCACATGCTGCACGGCGGTGATGGCATACGTGCCGTCGTCGTTCTCACGGATACTCACGCAGCGGAACAGTCGCTGGCGCAGCCTCGGCAGCTTCAGCCCCCATACGCTGTATTCAGCAACACCGTCAGGAACACGGCTCACTTTCACCTTCACGCCGTCGGTGACGGACTGAACCTCCACGCTGACCGGATTGCCACTTCCGTCAACCAGGCTTATCAGCGTGGTACCGGAGGATGGCAGCGTGATTTCACGGTCAAGCGTCAGCGTCCGGGTCAGGCTGTTCACCGCCAGCACACGACCACCGGTGCTGATACCGGCATAGTCATCATCACAGATTTCAATAACATCGCCCGGTACATGGCGAAGCCCTTCTGCGCCGACGCTGAAATCCACGGTCTGCGTTTCCAGCAGCTCCGTTTTAATCAGCCACAGCCCGGCTCGGTGTGCCTGCCCCCGGCTGGTACAGCCAAAGGCATCCATCTTCGTGACGTTACGACCGTAACGGGCGATGGCCTGCGTGTCCTCCACAAGCTCTGTTGCCGTCTCCCAGCCGTTATTCGGGTCAATCCAGTTCACCTCAACGGCATTATGGCGGTCCTTCAGGGCGCTGAAACTGTAGCGGAACGGCGCGCCATCATCCGGCATCACCACATTACTGCGGTTATAGGTCCACACCTTATCCGACGGTCGGTCCTGCACGAACGTCAGCGTCTGCCCGTTCCATACCGGCATACAGCGCATCGCCGAGCAGAAATCACTGAGCACATCCCACGCCTTGCGCTGTGTGGTCAGGTACGCATTACAGGTGATGCGCGACTCCGTGCCGCCAAAACCGTCCGGCACCGACTGGTCGCAATACTGGCCGATGACATACAGCGCCCATTTGTCCACATCCGCCGCACCAAGACGTTTCCCCATGCCGTAGCGCGGGTGGGTCAGCATATCCCACAGACACCAGGCCATGTTGTTGCTGTATGCCGGTTTAAACGTTCCGTCCCAGATACCGCTGTATTGCCGCGTCTGCGGGTTATAGTTCGACGGCACCTGCAGAATGCGCCCGCGCAGATGATAATTACGGCTCACCTGCTGGCTGCCGAACTGCTCCGAATCCACCTGCACGCCGACCAGTGCCGTGTTCGGGTAGCCCTGTTTCACATCGATGATTTCGGTGTATGACGACCAGAGCGTTTTGTTCTGCAGCTGGTCTGTGGTGCTGTCCGGCGTCATCCTGCGCATCCGGATATTGAACGGGCGCGGCGGCAGGTTACCCACCACCACCGAGGCCAGATACTGCGAGGTGGTTTTGCCCTTAATGGTGATGTCTTTTTCCGTCACCCAGCCACCGTTACGTTGTATCTGAACCAGCAGGCGGACTTCCGACGGATTCCTGTCTCCCTTTGAGGTGGTTTCCACCAGTGCCTGCACACCGAAGGTAAAGCGCAGACGGTCGATGTTTGCCGACGTGATGGTCCGGGTGATCGGCGTGTCGTATTTCACTTCCGTACCCAGCACAGTCTCGGAGCCGGAGGATTCAAAACCCTCCGGCGGTGTCTGCTCCTGCTCACCGGCCCGGAACACCACCGTGACGCCGGAGATATTGGTATTCCCCTCACTGTCCAGCACCGGCGTACTGTTCAGCAGCACGCTTTTTAATCCCTCCACCGGACCTTCAATCGGCCCTTCGCTGATGGCATCGATCACACTCAGCAACTGCGTGGTCTTCAGGTTGTCCTTCGCTTCGCGCGGAGTATGCCCCTTACTGCTTCCTTTACCCATTCCTCACGCTCCATAAACGACAAAACCGCCCGCAGGCGGTTTCACATAAAACATTTTGCATCAGCGACCAATCACCACAACCTGACCACCATCCCCTTCATCTGCTGTGCTGATCTCCTGAGATACCACCCGCGACCCCACACGCATTTCACCGTACAGAACGGGCAGGACATTGCCCTGGGCAACCATATTATCCAGTGAAGAAAAATAGGTGTTCTGTTTGCCGTTATCCGTTGTCTGTGTGCGGGGAGTTCTGGCTTTCGGTGCCAGCATCTGCGCCACACCACCGAGCACCATACTGGCACCGAGAGAAAACAGCAGATTACTCGCCATAATTCCTACCCCCGGCATCCATATAGCAACCGCCATAACAGCCGCCCCCAGCACAGCCTGAAACACACCGCCACTTTTGGCTCCTGCCAGACGCGGCACGATATGGATCACAGCACCATTTGCCAGCGGTTCATTAAGACGGGCTGATAATTCATTTTCGCCTGCATCACGCCCGGCAATGCGCACCTGATACCAGCCCTCATTCAGTTTCTGGCGAAACGACGGAAGCTGCGTGGCCAGCGCCCGGATGGCTTCAGCCCCCGTTTTCACACGAAGGTCGATGCGGCGGCCAAATCGTTGTAAATCCCCGTAAAGGCAGATGCGTGCCATGCCCGGTGACGCCAGAGGGAGTGTGTGCGTCGCTGCCATTTGTCGGTGTACCTCTCTCGTTTGCTCAGTTGTTCAGGAATATGGTGCAACAGCTCGCCGTCGCCGCAGTAAATGGCGGCATGATTCGGCACCGATGAACCAAAACAGCACAGCAGCACATCGCCCGGCTGCGCCGCTGACAACGGCACCTGATACAGCCCTGTGGCCTCCAGATTATCCAGATAGAGATTCTGACCGTGACGCCACCAGTCATCCTCACGATGAAAATCAGGCATCTCAATTCCCGCCAGATGGTAAGCATCCCGGAACAGCGTGTAACAGTCCGTCACCCCGTGCTCAAAGCGCCGCCCGGTAAGATGTGGCACACAGCGGAACTTGTGAATCGCCCCCCGGCAGACCAGCCACCACGGCAAATCACTCTGCACCTGCAGCCGCCGGTCGGCCTCACTCAGCCAGGGCAGAGCACCGGGGTGACTGTGGACCAGCGCCACAATCTCACCCTGCATTTCTGCCCGCAGCCAGTCCTCCGGAGCCATCCGGAAATACGCCTCCGGCTCACCGGAGATATTCACGCAGGGAAAATATCTTTCCCCTTCCGGCGTGCTTACCACGAAGCCGCACGACTCCGCTGGCGCACATCGCCGGGCGTGCGCCAGAATCGCTGATTCTGTCTCTGTCATGGGATTTACTGCGAAAGTTTGTTAATGGAAAGGAAGCCGCCAAAGTTGCCGACGTTATTGCGAAACTTACAACCGCTCAGGCATTTGCTGCATTTATCCTTCGTGATATCGGACGTCGGCTGGTCATATTCATCCGCGACAGCCGGACCGTGATAACCGCACTCATCACCGCGATAGGTCCAGGTGCAGGTGTTGGCCAGCATGATACGTCCCGGAAAAACGGCACCATCCGTTTCCGTCGGTGTGGAGAGCACAAAGGAAGCACTGACCGCGCTCAGTTCGCTGCACTGCTCGATGCGCCAGCGGCTGATCACCTCCTGCTCCGGATCGGCGTCGCTGTTTCCGTTGACGAAGTTCACCGCATCCAGAAAACGGGCGTAAACCTTACGCCGGACCACCGTTCCGCCGACCAGACTCTGCAGATCTTCCGCCATCTCGGTGACCATACCGTACAGGTTAGAAACCGTCAGCGTGGGGCGCGTACTGGTGCCTTTGCCATTCAGTTCAAAACCACTCCCCTGAATGGGATACGGCTGATACTGTCGCCCCTGCCAGGTGACCGGCTCACCTTTTTCGTTCTGCTCATTACAGAAAAAATAACGTTCTCCACCGACCTCTGTCAGGTCGATTTCCCAGAGCACCACGCTGGCCGACTGCTCCGCACGGGTGCATTCATTCAGTGTTTCCTGCCGGATATCCTGCATCAGTTCACCACCTGTTCAAACTCTGCGCTGAACTCAACACGCAGCATACTGACCCGCGACGACCATTTTGCGCAGGTCACCTTTATCTGCCGCCACTCATAAGGCGGCGTCCACAGAAAGGCTTTCCAGCCCCCGTGCTCTTCCAGAAACGACTCCAGTACCGTGGCCTCCTCACGGGGGACAGAAAGCGTCACGCTGTACGTTTTCAGGTTGGCATTCAGCCCGGCAGGCGCTCGCTGGGAATAGCCATCACCAAAGCGCACCTTTCTTACAGAAGGGGCCGAAGCCACATCCATACCGGGTTTCACTTTCCAGCGGAAGGTTTTCATCGTCCACCTCCGGAGAACAGACCACCATCGCGCATCTGTGCCTGGATTTCATCACGGGCACCCTTGCGGGCCATGTCATACACCGCCTTCATCATCTGTGGACCTGGCAGACCATTCGTACCGTCGTTCTGAATCACCACGTGATTGTTCTGATTAAAATTAATGCCTTCAGCCCGCCGCATCTGCGCCGGACTTCCGGCACCGCCCACATAACCACCTTCCGCATAGCCCCGCATCAGGCGGTACAGGTTGCCGACACCAATCCGGCTGGTTGCCTCCTTCGTGAAGACAAATTCACCACGGTGAACAATCCCCGCTGGCTCATATTTGCCGCCGGTTCCCGTAAATCCCCCGGTCGCAAAATGGAATTTCGCCGCAGCGGCCTGAATGGCTGTACCGCCTGACGCGGATGCGCCGCCACCAACAGCCCCGCCAATGGCGCTGCCGATACTCCCGACAATCCCCACCATTGCCTGCTTAAGCAGAATTTCTGTCATCATGGACAGCACGGAGCGGGTGAAGCTGCGCCAGTTCTGTTCACTGCCGGTCAGCATCGCCGCCATATTCTGCGCAATACCATCAAAGGTCTGCGTGGCTGCACTTTTAACCTGCGACATACTGTCCGTGGCACTCTCTTTCCACTCGCTCCAGCCGGACCTGAGGCCTGCCATCCAGTTCCCGCGAAGCAGGTCTTCAGCCGCCCAGGTCTTTTTCTGCTCTGACATGACGTTATTCAGCGCCAGAGGATTATCGCCATACTGTTCCTTCAGGCGCTGTTCCGTGGCTTCCCGTTCTGCCTGCCGGTCAGTCAGCCCCCGGCTTTTCGCATCAATAGCGGCCCGTTTTGCCCGTTGCTGCTGTGCGAATTTATCCGCCTTCTGCGCCAGCGCGTTCAGGCGCTCCTGATACGTAACCTTGTCGCCAAGTGCAGCCAGCTGGCGTTTGTACTCCAGCGTCTCATCTTTATGCGCCAGCAGGGATTTCTCCTGTGCAGACAGCTGGCGACGTTGCGCCGCCTCCTCCAGTACCGCGAACTGACTCTCCGCCTTCCACAAATCCCGGCGCTGCTGGCTGATTTTCTCATTTGCTCCGGCATGCTTCTCCAGCGTCCGGAGTTCTGCCTGAAGCGTCAGCAGGGCAGCATGAGCACTGTCTTCCTGACGATCGCCCGCAGACACCTTCACGCCGGACTGTTTCGGCTTTTTCAGCGTCGCTTCATAGTCCTTTTTCGCCGCCGCCATCAGCGTGTTGTAATCTGCCTGCAGAATTTTCCCGTCCTTCAGTGCCTTGTTCAGTTCTTCCTGACGGGCGGTATATTTCTCCAGCGGCGTCTGCAGGCGTTCGTAAGCCTTCTGCGCCTCTTCGGTATATTTCAGCCGTGATGCCTCAGACTCGGCCCAGTCCTTTGCTGCCATCTCTCTGGCCTTTTCAAGATCGGCCTGCAACGTGGCGGCTGAAAGCCCAAGTTGCGCATTCGCTCTGTCCTCCCATGCTCCCCGGAGATTGGCAAGAAATGCTGAGGTTTTACCGCGCCGGTGGCTCCGGCTCTGATACCACTGCCATTTTTTGTCCGCCTCATCAAAAGCCTTTTCTGCTTTCTCCAGCATTCCCTGGGCAGTGTCCGGGCGACCAATATCCAGCACCGAATCCCACATGGATTTGAATGCCCGCGCTGTCCTGTCTGCCCAGGTCTCCAGCGTGCCCATGTTCTCTTTCAGGCGGCGGGTCTGGTCATCAAACCCTTTCGTTGCGGCCTCGTTCGCCGCCTGCAATGCCCCGGCTTCATCTCCGGAACGCTGCAACTGAGCAACATACGCAATCTGCTCCGCCGTCACGTTATGGAACTGACGTGCCATCGCTGTCAGTCCCGACGTCGGGTCTGTGGTCAGCTTCCCGAAGGCTTCAGCGACCTTGTCCACCTCCACGCCGGATGCAGAGGAGAAACGCGCCACACTCTGGCTGATCGCCTCAAACTGCTCACCACCACGCACACCGGCATTCACCAGCGCCGTCAGTGACTCGCTGGTCTGGTTAAACGTCAGCCCTGCCGCCTGCCCGGCTCTGGACAGGACCAGCATACGATCTGCCGTCAGTCCCGCCTGATTGCCGGAAAGGACCAGCGTTTTGTTGAAATCGGACAGGGTTGAGTTGCCCTGATACCAGGCATACGCCAGCGCACCGGTCGCCACCGCCAGCGAGGTGGCCCCCACCATCGGCAGGGTGATCGCACCGGCAAGCCCCCTGAACATGGGGATCATCCCGCCGAAGGAGTCCTTAACCTGACCACCCTGTTGCAGCAGGATCAGCCACGGGCTTTGCCCGCCTGCAAGCTGCGTGGCCACGTCGGTGAACTGTGCAGGCAGCATACGCATGGCGGCTTTATACTGCCCGACGGAAATCCCCGCTTTCTGTGCAGCCAGCGCCTGTCGGCTCAGCGACTGTTCAACGACTGCCGCTGTTTTTTTCGCATCAGTTTCCGTACCGGAAAAATGACGCCTGACTCTGGCCATCTGCTCGTCAAATCTGGCCGCATCCAGACTTAAATCAACGACCAGATCGCCTACCGGTTCAGCCATACCGGACTCCTCCTGCGATCCCTTCTGATACTGTCATCAGCATTACGTCATCCTCCGTCATGTCCGCCACATCCGGGGAAGCGGGGATAACTTCATTCCCGTCCGGGCCAAAACGAACGCCTCCGGCAAGCCCTGCCGCTTTCTGCATCAGCACATCATCTTCAGGCTCTTCGTCAGCCTCGCGCCGGTTCAGCAGACTGAAATCCAGCGGATGCATCTCCGGATCGCTGAAAAACAGGCTGAGCACGGTGTACGTCAGCCCGGAAAAGTGCATATCCAGCAGAACATCATGAAAATAATGGGTACTGTAAAAGCGGTGCCAGTCGGCATACTCCGTGGATGACATCCCGGCAAGCATGGCGCGCCAGTCGGGTCGCCCCATCTCACGCGCCAGTTTCAGGGCAAAACTCAGCTCACCGTCGAACACTTTCCCGCAGAAACAGGCTCTGCAGGCCCGGCGTCCTCTGCCTGTTCAGGAGCATCATTCACCACAAACTCATACATACCGGACAGCCGGTACACCACGTTTTCAGCATGAGAAATTGCCTCTGTGGGCCAGGTGGTAAGCACTTCCTGCTCAATCTGTTTAACGGCTTCATTCATGGAAGGCAGCTTTGTCTTCTTCGGATGGTTATGCCACAGGGACATCGCCACCAGAAACGCGCCGGTTCTGATGGCGTCTTCCACAGTAAACTTCCGGTTGCTGTCTGACTCCGCCTGTTCTGCCTGCCGTTTCATCAGGGCGAGATGCTCAATACGCTGCAGGGCTGACAGTTCAGAAAGCGTGACGGTCACACCGTTATGTTCAAATGATTCGGTTTTCAGGAACATCGCTGACTCTCCGGATTAACTGGCGGTGACGTTGATTTCTGCAACCGCAGCAAACTCACCATTACCGGATACGACCGGAATGTTGACCTTGCCTGCAGCAACACCTTTCACGGTGATGGTCATACCACTGACCGACACGGTGGCTTTTGTTTTATCCGCAGACACCGCACGGAAGCTCTTGTCGGTTGCGCCATCCGGCTGGAATGCCACGGTCAGCGTGGTGCTCTGCCCTTTCACTACGGAAGCACTGGCGGGTGTCACCGTCATGCCGGTTGTCGCCGTCACCGTGCTGCGATCTTCTGCCATCGACGGACGTCCCACATTGGTGACCTTCACCGTGCGGGTAATCACTTCCTTCGCCGTCACCGCCTTACCGATACTGCTGACCCAGCCACGGAACACATCGACCGTGCCGTTCGGGAAGCGGATTTTATAGGCACGGGTATCGCCTTCATTAAACCACGCCAGCAGCGCCTGCTGCCCCTGCTCTCCGGGCATCCACGCCAGCGTGAAGCTGGTATCTCCGGCAGATTTCTGCCCCTGCCCGGTCGCAGTCCAGTCTGCATCTTCATCATCGAGATAGCTGTCGTCATAAGACTCAGCGGTCAGTTCGCCGGGCGTCAGGTCTTTAACTTTTGCCAGACGCGACCAGTCAACGTCTGAAAGCGGATTCGCATAAGGGTCACCACTCCCCTTATAAACCCACAGGGTGGTCCCGGCCCCTTTCACCGGCATTACAGGATTTGGTACAGGCATAGCGTCCTCACATTTCATAGGTAATGACATAAGTCAGATCGGCTGAACTCCACAGGCCCGCATCATCGTCGCGCCGATAGTCATAGCCGCTGGTCACCATACTGGTGATCAAATCTGACAGTGCCGGGATATCACTCATCACCGGATAAATCCGGGACTCCATCCACGCATCCAGCTCTGAATCCGGCACCTGAGCAGGCAGGAAAACTTCAATATGCAGCTCCGCCTGCCAGGTATCGCTGTCCAGCTCTTCGCCCGTGTATTCAGCGCCGGTGAGATAAACGGCAATTGCCGGAAAATCTTCCTCATCAAAAACAGCGGGGCGACCATCAAAAAGCGTCGCCCCGGTGTCATGCTTCTCCAGTGCATCCAGTACGGCTGCTCGGAGTTCAGTATGTTTCATCGCTTTATTACCATCCTCAGTTGATGCTGCAGCGCATAGCCCAGCTCTTTCGGAAGACGCTCACGCCGTATCCGCTCAATATTCTGTTTAAACGCCGTGGTCAGCGGCACCGCCATCGGGATTTTCACCACATCAATGGGGTAACGATTTTTCCCGGCCACACGCTGCATGACATGCCAGCGGCCATTTTTCAGTTGCTGAATAAACGCGCCGGGAATACGACGGTTTCCCACCACAAGCACGCTGCCGCCACCTTTCAGGGATGAACGCTGCCCCTTTTTACGACGTCTGCGGCGGGAAAGGACAACCCGCGCGTTACCCAGCTTGATTACGGGCAAATCCCCCCGGTTAACCCTGATTCTGGCCTGCGGATTTTTGACCGTGGCCCTTTTCAGCCTGGCCCTTTCCTTTACCAGTTTCCGGCGTACCTTTGTCTCACGGGCAACCTGTGCCACCGACTGCGATATCGCGGATGACGCAACGCGGTTAATGGCCATTGCGGCGGCACCAGGCACCGCCGTTTTGCTGATACGGCTGAGGTTTTCAACGGCCTGCTCAAGACCTTTTATGGCCATACATCCCCCTTTCAGCGGCGACGGTTAACGGCAGGCGGTACGCCCCGCCCAAGCCAGAGATGACAGCTTCCACCATCATCCGGCGAAACCCGGTCTATCCAGAAGTTTTCCTCACCGATGGTCAGCGTGTCTCCACGCCGCAGTTGCCGCACATCATCAGTCCGGACAAACAGGGACGGGCTGGAGCCTTCAACGCGCACGCCCTGTCCGGCATAGCTGATATTTTCAGGGTCATCAAAAACACCACGTATTACTGCGCCGGACTGCTCACCGGATGTCATGGTGGCTGACGTTCCCATGTACCCGCGTATCGTTTCATCGGCGCGGGCAATGGCAGCATCGAACAGGTTATCGAAATCAGCCACAGCGCCTCCCGTTATTGCATTCTGGCCAGGCCGCGCTCTGTCATTTCAGCTGCCACACCGGCAGAGACACGGAACGCCGTTCCCGGCAGCACAAATGCCACAGCCTCATCCCGCGTGGCGTGAAGTGCATCGGTATGCAGCGTCACCAGTGCCACGACCGTGACCAGAGCAGCCGTATCAATCACGGTATCCGGCTGCGCTGATACCACCTCATTTTCATGTCCGGTCAGCGCATTTTCCGGGCTGACAGATGTGTCCTGACCGGCAGCGTCATCCGTGTCATCAAGCTCCTCTTCCAGCTCTGCCACACGGAGCACCAGTTCTTCTTTCGTCCCCGTCAGGCTGACATCACGGTTCAGTTGCTCACCCAGCACCTGAAGACGGGCAATCAGTTCATCTTTCGTCATGGACTCCTCCACAGAGAGAAAATGGCCCCGAAGGGCCATGATTACGCCAGTTGTACGGACACGAACGCATCAGGATCAGCCAGCAGCATCAGCGGTGCTGACTGAATCATGGTGAACTCACGCGCCGGATCGCCGGTGGTCACCCAGTTTTTCGGGTAGCGGGCAGAGGCGTTAATACCTTCGCGCTGTGCGTCCGCATCCTGAATGCAGCCATAGGTGCGCAGACCGCGTGCCTGAGTGTTCCCCAGCACCATCGTGTTGTCCGGCAGGAAGTTCTTTTTGACGTCGTTTTCCACGTACTGTCCGGAATACACGACGATCGCCGTATCGCCATACATCCCCTTATAGGACACCGCTTCGCCCAGGTCTTTTACCGCTGTCTCCAGCTCGGAATTAGAGCCGCGACGGGTATCCAGCTTCTCCTTGACGGCTTTGAAGGAACGGAACAGCGCCCAGCCTTTCGGATCAAACACGATGATATTCACCACGCCGCTGGCGTTCAGCGCATAGGCTTCGATATCGTCGGTCGGGTCATACGTGGACTTGTCACGCTTGCTCCACTCCGTACCACCGGACTGTGTGATGTTGTTCGCCGCACTGCGGCCCATATCCACCTCAACCGGATCGAAGGCTTCACCGGTCATGGTGTATTTGCCCTTAAGCACAGCAGAAACTGCCTGCATCTCTTCGACCTGAGCAATGGCCAGCTCTTCGTCTCGCATGTTCTGCATGATGATGCGACGGCGGCGGTAAGCCGGGTCCGCCAGATTCTGCGGATCTTCATCCGGCAGGCGACGCAGGGTCATCTGCGGATTCACCTCATGCTTGGGTTTGACATATCCCGGCGTAAATTCAGAGGTGGAGCCGCCACGGGAACGGATAACCTCACCGGAAACAATCGGCGAAACGTACAGCGCCATGTTTACCAGTCCCGGAATTTGTGAGAGATAGACTTTCTCCGTGGTGAAGGGATAGCTCTCACGGAAAAAGAGACGCAGAAACAGCGGATCAAACTTAAATTTCTGCTCATTTGCCGCCAGCAGCTGGGCGGTTGTGTACATCGACATAAAAAAATCCCGTAAAAAAAGCCGCACAGGCGGCCTTTAGTGATGAAGGGTAAGGTTAAACGATGCTGATTGCCGTTCCGGCAAACGCGGTCCGTTTTTTCGTCTCGTCGCTGGCAGCCTCCGGCCAGAGCACATCCTCATAACGGAACGTGCCGGATTTGTAGAACGTCAGCGTGGTGCTGGTCTGGTCAGCATCAACCGCCAGAATGCCAACGGCAGTACCGTCGGTGGTGCCATCCCACGCAACCAGCTTACGGGTGGAGGTGTCCAGCATCAGCGGGGTCATTGCAGGCGCTTTCGCACTCAATCCGCCGGGCGCGGTTGCCGTATGTGCCGGGTCACTGTTGCCCAGCGGCTGGTAATGGGTAAAGGTTTCTTTGCTCGTCATAAACATCCCTTACACTGGTGTGTTCAGCAAATCGTTAACGGCATCAGATGCCGGGTTACCTGCAGCCAGTGGTGCCGGTGCCCCCTGCATCAGACGATCCAGCGCAGTGTCACTGCGCGCCTGTGCACTCTGTGGTGCAGCTGCCAGAATGCGGCGGGCCGTTTCCACGGTCATACCGGGGGTTTCGGCCAGCACACGTGCCTGTTCTTCGCGTCCGTGAGCTTCCTCACAGTTGAGGATCCCCATAATGCGGCTGTTTTCTGCCGCAACCGCAGCGGTGATCTGCGCGTTCACGTCCGGCTGCGCCGCGCTGGCGTTTTCGCCCTCCGTCGCTTGCACCACGTCAGTAACGTCAGCCTGCGAAGCAGTGGCTGAAACAGTTGTTGATTGAGTCTCTTTGGTCATTCGCCCTCCTGAGAGACGGGATTTACGTGCATCCAGTGCATCACGCATAACGGTGATCGCATCGGTGCTGTTGACAAGTTCATCAGCCAGTCCGGCATCAATGGCCTCCTGAGCGCTGTACACTGCAGCCTCGGTATCCAGCACAGCCTGCACGGACAGGCCGGTATATGCCGACACCTTCTGTGCAAACATCCGGCGGGTTGCATCCATCCGGGACTGCAGTGTTTCCCGGACATCATCCGGTAGATGGCTGTAGGGGTTGCCATCCACCTTATGGCTGCCGCTGTAAATCAGCGTGATTTCCACGCCCTGTTTCTCCAGCGCAGCACCGTAATTACTGTGAGCCATCATGACGCCGATGGAGCCTGTCCGGGCGGTCTGCGTGACCAGACGCCGGGAGGCGGCGCTGGCAAGCAGCTGACCTGCACTGCAGTTCATGTCGTTGGCCAGCGCCCATACCGGCTTTATGTCACGCACACGGGCGATGATGTCAGCACAGTCAAATGCTCCCGCCACCATCCCGCCCGGTGTGTCCATATCGAGCAGAATGCCGTCCACCATCGGATCGCTGGCAGCCTGTTGCAGACGAGCGATAATGCCGTTGTAACCGGTCATTCCCGAATACGGCTGCAGCGCCCGCGTCCGGCTGACCAGCGTACCGGACACCGGCAGCACGGCGATGCCGTTCATGACCTGATAACTGCGGGCCTGTCGTGGTCCGTCATCATCACCGGATAACGCCAGCGCCGCGGGTGCCTCTCCGGCAGTCAGGCTGTCGCCGGATACTGCATCCGTCAGGCGACTGATCCCAAGCTGGCCTGCAAGCGCACAAAAGAAAACCCGCGCATAGGCGGGTTCAAGCATCAGCGGCTCATTAAAAGCCATGCTGGCAATATGCGGGAGATTACGCAGCTCTGCTGTCACTCTTCTCCTCCTCTGTTGATTGTCGCAGCCCGGATTCAAATGCCGCAGCCGCCCAGGCGGGCGGTTTAAGACCGGCTGCACGGCGCTCCATCGTTTCACGGACCTGCTGGGCAAAAATTTCCTGATAGTCGTCACCGCGTTTCGCGCACTCTTTCTCGTAGGTGCTCAGTCCGGCTTCTATCAGCATCACCGCTTCCTGAACTTCTTTCAGACCATCGATGGCCATACGACCGGAGCCTATCCAGTCGCAGTTCCCCCAGGCACTGCGGGCTTCCTGAAAGCTGAAGCGCGCTTTTGAAGGTAACGTCACCACGCGGCGAACGATGGCCTCTTCAAGCCAGCACAGAAACATCTGGCTCGCCTGACGGGATGCGACGAATTTTCGCCGCCCCATAAAGTACGCCCACGACTCGTTCGCACTGGCCCGTGCCGTGGAGTAGCTCATCTGGGCGTAATTCCGGGAAAGCTGCTCATACGAGACACCCAGCCCGGCAGCGATATACCGCAGCAGTGACTGCTCAAACACGGAGTAGCCGTTATCCGTGTCCTGAGCCGTCTGCAGGTTCAGTGAGTCCCCCGGCATCAGGTGCGGCACTTTTGCGCCTCCCAGACGGACCGGTGCTGCGGCGTAATACGCGGCAATTTCACCAATCCAGCCGGTCAGCCTTTCCCGCTGCTCCTGACTGTTCGCGCCCAGAATAAAATCCATCGCTGACTGCGTATCCAGCTCACTCTCAATGGTGGCGGCATACATCGCCTTCACAATGGCGCTCTGCAGCTGCGTGTTCTGCAGCGTGTCGAGCATCTTCATCTGCTCCATCACGCTGTAAAACACATTTGCACCGCGGGTCTGCCCGTCCTCCACGGGTTCAAAAACGTGAATGAACGAGGCGCGCCCGCCGGGTAACTCACGGGGTATCCATGTCCATTTCTGCGGCATCCAGCCAGGATAGCCGTCCTCGCTGACGTAATATCCCAGCGCCGCACCGCTGTCATTAATCTGCACACCGGCACGGCAGTTCCGGCTGTCGCCGGTATTGTTCGGGTTGCTGATGCGCTTCGGGCTTACCATCCGGAACTGTGTCCGGAAAAGCCGCGACGGACTGGTATCCCAGGTGGCCTGAACGAACAGTTCACCGTTAAAGGCGTGCATGGCCACACCTTCCCGAATCATCATGGTAAACGTGCGTTTTCGCTCAACGTCAATGCAGCAGCAGTCATCCTCGGCAAACTCTTTCCATGCCGATTCAACCTCGCGGGAAAAGGCACGGGCTTCTTCCTCCCCGATGCCCAGATAGCGCCAGCTTGGGCGATGACTGAGTCGGAAAAAAGACCCGACGATATGATCCTGATGCAACTGGATGGCGTTGGCGGCATAGCCGTTATTGCGTACCAGATCGTCTGCGCGGGCATTGCCTCGGGTAAAGTTGGGCAGCAGGGCTGCATCCACACTTTCACTCGATGGGTTCCACGCCCGCAACTGCCCACCAAATCCGCTGCCACCGCCGTGATAACCGGCATATTCACGCAGCGATGTCATGCCGTCCGGCCCCAGAAGGGTGGGAATGGTGGACATTTTCATACATAAAATCCTGCAGGTCCCCTGCGTCGCTGTGTCATGCCGGTCTGCACTTCCAGCTCAGCAATGTATTTTTTCAGGTCAGACACGGAAGTGGTCGTAAACTCCACTCGCCGTCCGTCTTTCTGTACCGTTGCCACCCGTTTTCCTGTCATCAGGTCATGCAGTGCCGCACGGGCAGCGGCAAGTTCTTCCTGTCGCGTCATTCATCCTCTCCGGATAAGGCACGGGCGTAATCTGCCAGTGTTTTCTTGTTGGTTGTTGCACTATCCTCTTCCTGCAGGCTCGCCAGCAGGGCACTGAGATCCAGCTGCCAGCGGGAAATACTGATGCGCAGCGCCGCCAGCGCATAAACGAAGCAGTCGAGCGCCTCATTGCGTCGCTTTTTGCTGTCCCACAGTATTTTTTTCCTGCCATCCACCCATTTTTCGACCTGCTCTTCAGCAGTCAGTTGCTGCGCTTCGGTAAGATCAAAAATATCCGGGTTATTCGGGAAGTGAACGGCACCGGGAAGCGGTTCATCCCCTTCCGGCGTCAGTGTGAAGCGGTTATAAATCTGCTCTTTCGCGGTATCCGTACCAATTTCGGTAAGGTAAACCCCGTTTTTGTTTCGCTTACGTGGCATGCTGGCCACCGGCTTTCCGTAGACGGATGCCCCTTTAATGGGGATCACCCGGAACAGCCCATGCTTTTTCGAGCGTTCATACACAATGGTCGGGTCAATCCCGCCAGTATCCCAGCAGATACGGGATATCGACATTTCTGCACCATTCCGGCGGGTATAGGTTTTATTGATGGCCTCATCCACACGCAGCAGCGTCTGTTCATCGTCGTGGCGGCCCATAATAATCTGCCGGTCAATCAGCCAGCTTTCCTCACCCGGCCCCCATCCCCATACGCGCATTTCGTAGCGGTCCAGCTGGGAGTCGATACCGGCGGTCAGGTAAGCCACACGGTCAGGAACGGGCGCTGAATAATACTCTTTCCGCTCTGCCATCACTTCAGCATCCGGACGTTCGCCAATTTTCGCCTCCCACGTCTCACCGAGCGTGGTGTTTACGAAGGTTTTACGTTTTCCCGTATCCCCTTTCGTTTTCATCCAGTCTTTGACAATCTGCACCCAGGTGGTGAACGGGCTGTACGCTGTCCAGATGTGAAAGGTCACACTGTCAGGTGGCTCAATCTCTTCACCGGATGACGAAAACCAGAGAATGCCATCACGGGTCCAGATCCCGGTCTTTTCGCAGATATAACGGGCATCAGTAAAGTCCAGCTCCTGCTGGCGGATGACGCAGGCATTATGCTCGCAGAGATAAAACACGCTGGAGGGGTCATCCGGCGTCCATTTGAGGCCAAACGGCGTCTCTTTGTCGCCAAATTTAAGATACTGCTCCTCCCCGCAGTGCGGGCAGGCAACATGAAAACGCATAAAATGCGGGGATTCACTGGCTGCACGCTCAATCTGGCAGGTGCCTCTCACTTTGGGCGTGGAGCCACGGATGGACTTTGGCCAGACCGAGCCTTCAATACGTTTGTCGCCAAGGAACGTCGGAGAGCCTTCCTGTTCAATATCCTCATCAAAGGCAGCAAGTTCATCATAACCCGCCACATCCACCGACTTTTCACGGTAGTTTTTTGCCGCTTTACCGCCCAGGCACCAGAAGCCACGCCCATTAGTGAAACGCTTCATGGTGAGCGTGTTATCCCGGTGCTTTTTGCCATACCACGGGGCCAGCGCCAGCAGCGACGGAATATCACGAATAGTCGGCTCAACGTGGGTTTTCATAAAGTTCTCGGCATCACCATCCGTCGGCAACCAGATAAGGGTGTTGCGCTGCTTATGCTCTATAAAGTAGGCATAAACACCCAGCAGCATTTTGGAATAACCAACACGGGCAGACTTCACCACATTCACCTCGCGGATGTAGTCGCTGCCCATCGCATTCATGATGGCCCGCTGAAAGGGCAGTGTTTCCCAGCGCCCTTCCTGGTATGCGGATTCTTTCGGGAGATAGTAATTGGCATCCGCCCATTCAACGGCGGTCTGTGGCTCCGGCCTGAACAGTGAGCGAAGCCCGGCGCGGACAAAATGCCGCAGCCTGTTAACCTGACTGTTCGATATATTCACTCAGCAACCCCGGTATCAGTTCATCCAGCGCGGCTGCTTTGTTCATGGCTTTGATGATATCCCGTTTCAGGAAATCAACATGTCGGTTTTCCAGTTCCGGAAAACGCCGCTGCACCGACAGGGGGATCCCGTCGAGAATACTGGCAATTTCACCTGCGATCCGCGACAGCACGAAAGTACAGAATGCGGTTTCCACCACTTCAGCGGAGTCTCTGGCATTTTTCAGCTCCTGTGCGTCAGCCTGCGCACGCGTAAGTCGATGGCGTTCGTACTCAATAGTCCCAGGCTGGAGATCTGCCTCGCTGGCCTGCCGCAGTTCTTCAACCTCCCGGCGCAGCTTTTCGTTCTCAATTTCAGCATCCCTTTCGGCATACCATTTTATGACGGCGGCAGAGTCATAAAGCACCTCATTACCCTTGCCACCGCCTCGCAGAACGGGCATTCCCTGTTCCTGCCAGTTCTGAATGGTACGGATACTCGCACCGAAAATGTCAGCCAGCTGCTTTTTGTTGACTTCCATTGTTCATTCCACGGACAAAAACAGAGAAAGGAAACGACAGAGGCCAAAAAGCTCGCTTTCAGCACCTGTCGCTTCCTTTCTTTTCAGAGGGTATTTTAAATAAAAACATTAAGTTATGACGAAGAAGAACGGAAACGCCTTAAACCGGAAAATTTTCATAAATAGCGAAAACCCGCGAGGTCGCCGCCCCGTAACCTGTCGGATCGCCGGAAAGGACCCGCAAAATGATAATAATTATCATCTACATGTCACAACGTGCATCTACGCCATCAAACCACGTCAAATAATAAATTATGACGCAGGTATCGTATTAATTGATCTGCATCAACTTAACGTAAAAACAACTTCAGACAATACAAATCAGTGACACTGAATACAGGGCAACCTCATGTCAACGAAGAACAGAACCCGCAGAACAACAACCCGCAACATCCGCTTTCCTAACCAAATGATTGAACAAATTAACATCGCTCTTGTTCAAAAAGGGTCCGGGAATTTCTCAGCCTGGGTCATTGAAGCCTGCCGCCGGAGACTGTGCTCAGAAAAAAGAGTTTCGCCTGAAGCAAACAAAGAAAAGAGTGACATTACTGAATTGCTCAGAAAACAGATCAGACCAGATTGAAGCAATTTAGATAATCGTGCAGACTACGCCCCCTCATATCACATGGAAGGTACTACAATGGCTCAGGTTGCCATTTTTAAACAAATATTCGATAAAGTGCGAAATAATTTAAACTATCACTGGTTTTATTCTGAACTAAAACGTCACAATGTCTCACATTACATTTACTATTTAGCCACAGAGAATATTCATCTTGTTCTTGAAAACGATAATACGGTTTTAATAAAAGGACAGGGTAAGGTTGTAAATGTAAGATTTTCAAAAAATAAATGCCTTATAGAAGCCACCTTAAAAGGATTCAAATCAGGAGAGTTATCATTTTACGAATACAGAAAAAATCTTGCTACAGCAGGGGTTTTCAGATGGATTACAAATATCCACGAAAACAAAAGGTATTACTATACCTTTGATAATTCATTACTCTTTACTGAGAACATTCAGAACACTACACAAATATTTCCGCACTAAATCATAACGTCCGGTTTCTTCCGTGCCAGAACCGGACTCGCTGGCATGATGAAATATGTGTACCCGGTAACCCCGGTGTGCATCGTTTTTGATTATTCCCACACACTCGCGCAGAAGGAGTTCCCCGTCGGGCTACGGTCTCTGTTAATACGGGAATACGGCGACGATACAGCGCATGATGTGTCAGGCTTGAATACCTTTATCCTTTAAAAGGGATATCAGTTAAGTTATCCCGTGTAGGGTATAAGCCATTATCAAAGCCACTCTGTAGGAAGTGGCTTTTGTAATGGCAATAAAAAGCCCCGCGAATGCGAGGCTAAATCCTGGTATTTGTAATGACTGGCTCTTATCTCAACGCAGCCCCTTACCGCGCGCAAAATGCTCAATATCAAGCATCAGCAATGAGATGTTTAATCTGGATTCACTCCAGAAGTGAGCACCACTCTGTCTACAGAGCCAGATGTGAAGGATGATGAGTAAAATTATCGCTATCATCGAAGGCATTGCGTCCTGATGTATTCCTGAAGCGTTCTCAGTGCTGTTTGGTCGCGGATAATTCCGTCCCGGATACCGAGAACGTTTCGTCCAGCAACTGGAGAGAGTTCGACGGTGGCATCATTGCCCATGCCGGAGGCGCTGGAGGTTTCGGCTGAGGATGGCACAGGGCATTTTCCTTTGACGAGCACCCGACCACCATTATCAAGCTTGCGCCGAAGAGCATCATTTTCAGCTTTCGCATCAGCTAACTCCTTCGTGTATTTATCATCGAGTGCATCAGCATCACGCTGGCGCTGCTGCATGTCAGTAATGGTGGCGTTCGCCTTCTCCAGTTCACTGGCCTTGTTATCGCGCTGTTCTTTGTAGGCGATTGCATTATCACGGTAATGATTAACAGCCCATGACAGGCAGACGATGATGCAGATAACCAGAGCGGAGATAATCGCGGTTACCCTGCTCATTGTTGCCCCCACAAACAGACCTCACGCTCAATCTCACGACGAGTCATCAGGCCTTTCCATTGCTTACCGCCAGCGTATGCCCAGCGACGTAGCTGGTCACATGCGCCCTTGATATCGCCCTGGTTTATTTTGCGAAGAAGAGTAGATGTTCTGAAATTGCCTGCGCCCACGTTATAGACGAACGAGTAAAGAGCGCCGCGCGTTGTTTCCGGTATATCGACTTTGATGTACGGGTTAATTTGTCTGGCTACCGTGGCAAGGTCTTTATTCAGGAGGGCTTTGCATTCTGCTTCGGTATACGTTTTACCGGGAATGATGTCTTTTCCTGTATGCCCGTGACATACAGTCCATACGCCAACGATATCTTTGTATGGTATGTAGCTGACACCTTCCAGACCATCGTTACCACTTGGGCCAGTGATTAACACTGATGCTATAGCAATTGCTCCGCCACCAATAGCAGCAGCAACGGCTTTTCGTAATGATGGAGGCATTATTCACCTCTCGCAGCCTTGCGCTTATCTTCTTTAATCTTGAAATAAAGGTTTGTCAGGTACGTCAGCAGGCCAAATACCAGGCTACCCAGCACACCTATTGCTGCCCACTGTGAGGGCGTGACTTTATCGAGCAGCTGTAAAAACCAGTAGCCAGCACTGCCTGCGGAGGTGCCGTAGGCAATGCCCGTTGTTAACTTATCCATGGATTTCATAGCCTCACCTCCGCAAATAACGGATGGTGTACACGGTTCGGAACGAAGAGGAAAGGTATAGAAGTTACATTAGCGTAAGGCTTGAACATCTATTCAAAAAGAAAAACGCCGCGATTATTCTGGCGTAGCTGAAAGCATCATACAATTATCAAATACGAAAATTACAAAATCATTAAAACGCATCACGTTACATCATGTCTTTTTCTAAAAAAAATCTTGATGAATATTGATGGGGAGGAACACCAAAATACCTTCTGAAAACACTTACAAAATATGACGTGTTTTCATAACCGCATATCTCAGCAACTTTTCCAACAGAATATAAATTGTAGCTTAATAACCTTTCCGCCATCACCATTCGCTCTTCAAGAATTAACTTACTAAATGATAAGCCTTCGTGCTTTAATTTTCTTTTTAACAGACTTTCACTCAGATACAGTCTTGAAGATATATCACAAAGTCTCCATGCTGCAGATATATCCGTGTGAATAATAGCCTTAACTTTACTTCCTAAACTATTAAGACATCCAAATAAAAAACTTTGCACTATTTTCTCTGAAGATAAGATAGCAAGACATGCAAGTGATATTTGATTTCTAACAAAATCCACAGTTCTGCCATCACAATTCAAGCATGCAATCAAGTTCTTTAACAATGAAAAATCTTCACATTCCACCATCAAGTATGCCGGATAAAACCTTCTTACAGAAAAAGGTGAGAGTGTGTTGCTTTTAAAGAAATCATTAACTGTTTTCTCTTCAACATCTACGATCATTACATGATCTATATTTGATGAAAAAAAATCTTTTAAATTGTAATCAATGAGAACAGCACTTCCTTTTTTAAACAAAATATCTTCTTTACCAATTCGGACATCAAACGAGTTCAACACCAAAATGATAGAACATATGTATGGCATATTATCCACCTGATATCATTGGGGTTACACCAGGTAAGTATAGGTGGAAAATCAATATTCGCCAGTTCAACAATAAGGAAAATTTCATTGCATCACAAGTATAAAATTATGTATTTAACTCACAAAGACAAATTATTAAACCAATCCGTTATATTATATATAGCTGCGTGGAATCATAATATTATATATTTTGACTGGCATGTTTACCAACTTTAAGTTGCATCTCAATTGTTTCTTCAGCGTAAACAGAGTTTTTATACAAACTGACACTCTGGGTATCATAGTGTAGTTTTTACGATTGTAAATATCCTGCATGCAGGAACTCATCCTTTTGGATGATATCGCATACAATTAATTTACCATCAGTCTTAGAGCCAGTTCGTCCGGATAGGGATCGAAGTAATTCTGTGTAAGCAAGTAATCATTAGGATACTCACCCAGATAATGCTTCAGCAGAGTCAACGGCGCAAGAAGAGGTAATGTGCCAGAACGATAGTTAAGTATAACCTCGCTCAACTCTTTACGCTGGCGTGTACTTAAGTAGTTACTAAAATACCCCTGTATATGCATCAGCACATTCGTGTGATTTTTACGTGATGCAGGTTTTCTGAGAATCGCCATCAGCTTATCACGATACACCTCAAAGTATGATTCAAGGTCCGCCCACTCGTGTATTGCAGCCACAAATGGTCCCATATCTTTATAGCCTGCCTGACTATGCGCCAACAACTGAAGCTTATAACGACTATGAAAAGCTAATAACTCTCTTCTTGATAATTTCTCCTTGTAAAGGTGATTGAGCTCATGCAAAGCAAAAACTCTTTCAACAAAATTCTCACGAAGCACTGGATCATGTAATCGCCCATCCTCTTCAACCGGTAGCCAGGAAAACTTTTCCATCAAAGTGCTCGTAAATAGTCCCACTCCATCTTTACGACCTCGATTACCATTTTCATCATAGACACGCACGCGCTCCATGCCACAGCTGGGAGATTTAGCACAAACCACAAACCCCGATACATCCTTTAATTTGTCCATATAAGAACGACTAAACTCTGTCATTCTCTCTGTCACATCCTCATTCTGGTCGTGGCTGAAACACATCCGTATATTTCCTTGCGTCGAGCGCACAAGACGTAGAGCAGGACGCGGAACTGGCAGCCCTATAGCCATTTCCGGACATACTGGTCTGAATGTTACCCATTCCACTAATTTGTCCATTAAAAAGTCAGCTCTTTTGTGACCACCATCAAAACGAACAGCAGAACCGGCCAAACAACCGCTGATTCCAATCACAGGTTTTTTTATCATATTCTCCCCCTTGACTAATTCATTAACACATAAACTGTGTAGTGCACGGAATAAATTGCCTTTCTGGCGTCATCACTGACAATTTTTCTGTTATGGACTATTCCTAATATAGTATGAAAGTTCTTTAAGTGATCGGTCGTAATCATCTATCTTTCATACTTACTCTCAACTATCAAAAGTACAGGATTTATTATGAAGTTATGGCCTGTGTTGACTGGCATTGCACTCTCTTTCACTCTTATAGCATGTAAGGCCCCGACACCACCTAAAGGTGTGCAGCCGATTACAAATTTTGACGCCAACCGCTACCTCGGAAAATGGTATGAAATAGCTCGCCTCGAGAACCGGTTCGAACGTGGTCTGGAACAGGTCAGCGCTACTTATGGAAAACGGAACGACGGAGGGATTCGTGTACTTAACCGTGGATACGATCCAACGAAAAATAAATGGAGCGAGAGCGAAGGTAAAGCATACTTTACTGGAGATACTAAAACTGCAGCATTGAAGGTTTCGTTTTTTGGCCCCTTCTATGGTGGCTATAATGTAATCAAACTGGATGATGAGTATAAGTATGCTCTTGTCAGTGGTCCGAACAGAGAATACCTATGGATTCTGGCAAGGACCCCAACTATTCCAGATAAAGTAAAAGCAGACTATGTGCGAACCGCTCAAAAGTTGGGATTCAATGTCAATGAATTATTATGGGTTAAACAATAAAATCCCTACCCGAAATAATACTTATTAGAAAAAAACCAGCCTTTGGGGAGGCTGGCTAAATCAGGAAACAAGCTGTTATATGATAATAACTACGTTGCGATTCCAACATTTAAAATGTTAGACTAATGACAATCAGACAGCAACTTTTCCTTTAATTATTTCGAACAATCAGCATCCATCTCCAATCGGAGATCCAACACCATCAGCATACCCTCCACTACGCCCTCAGCTTTCTGAAGCATCCTGCCAACCCAACAATCAGATCGCCCATGCTTACGTGCAAGCGCCATAAAAGTCATGCCGCCGACATAATAGTCCACCAATAAATCATGCAAATCGCTGTTGTTCTTTTTCAGACGGGCCATGCACCCGCAAATGATCATCGCGTCATCGTCACAACATTGTGGGCGAGATTTTACTTTTGAAGGAATTAATCCCTTAAAACCGGCGGCAATGGACGACCAGGTCACATCTTCATGATTATTAGCCGCCCACGCTCCCCAACGCTCAAGAACCATCTGAATATCACGCATCAACTTACTCCACAAAACTCAGACCAGAACGCCAATTACAAGCAAAAATCAACAAAACAGTATTAGTTGATTGTTATCTCTGACTTCATACTCCTGCTCCTGTCAGTGTTTTGGCGTAATTCTTCAGTATTCGGTAATCGGTCAAAACAGAACCGGGGAAACGATATAAGCGCAGACGCCCCCAGCGGTGGCGAAGAAGTTCTGCCATATTAAACTCAAACATCATTCATTCCCCATTTCGGTGATGGTCAGTTCCAGCCTCCCACCTTTGGTAACAGGCATCTTCACAACGCGGTAATCAACAACCTGAGCATCATCCAGCCAGAAACCTGCTTTAGTGAGTGCGTCAAAAGCGGCTTTTTGCAGATTATCCAGGTCACGGCGACGGCGATCCGGCATGTGGCACTCAATGCGGATTTTCACAGGCATAGCCAGGCCGATATCTAGCATTGCGTTTTTAATGATTCGGGCGACGTTATCGCGGTATGCCTGCCCCTCTGCGCTGATGTGCGTGCGTCCGCGATTATGGCGGTAATAGCGATTATTGCTCGGAGGCCAGGGTAATGTGATGCTGTAGGTATTCACGCCTTAATAACCCCCTCTTTCAGCCAGATAACCTGTGTTCTCGCCATACCTTCCAGCGCGCATTCTTTTGCATATGCAGCATCGACTTGCTTGGCATGCCCTTTACCGGCAATCTTCTGTATGCGCTAAACCTAGATAGAATCCACTCTGTGCACATTGAAGCCCGCTCTATGCTTCCTTTCAGGTATTGAAGGGATTGAGATGGGCTAAGCATTATTGGCCTCCTGCATCAGGAGAAAGACAATCATGGCGGCGCGGAGAGGTCTGGTATCAAATATTGGGCTTACGCCTTTTGCATCCACACACCATTCAGTTAACTGGTCTAAGATAGAAATCCTGTATTTCTCAATAATCGGCCATGAAGCGCTCGGATCATTGCAGTAGTCAGGCAAATGATTTAATGGCTCAAAAGTTGTATCAGCATTTCCGTAATACCATTTGTTGGTGTTATTCCCTGATGTTTCCGGTTTACTTGCCCAAAGGCCTTTAAAAATTATGTCTCCTACCATTCTGTTAATTTCAAAATCACTTAACTGTGAATAATCCATTGTCATTTCCTCGCACGATATCTTAGCCACCGGATATCCCACAGGTGAGCTGTGTAATTGAAGGTTTTTACGTCAGATTCTTTTGGGATTGGCTTGCGTTTATTTCTGGAGCGTTTCGTTGGAAGGTATTTGCAGTTTTCGCAGATGATGTCGGTGAAACTTCGTCGCTGTCGCCTCATGCCGCCCTCCTGACGCCCTGCCCGATCGCCATCAATGCCGCTTTGGATACGGTAGTAAACATCCGTCGAGGACTGATGAACGGTCGCCAAATCAGCAGCATGGAGCCTTTGCTGTTTCCCTTCTTCTCCAGCCCTGTCGATGGTTCGATAAAATTAATCCGTCCATCAGTGATAATGCGAACTTCGTCGACACTCTCCAGAGCCTTGCTGAACCATCCGACTGACATATCCTCTGGCACAAGCATAACTACCGTCTGTCGCTGTTGTATGCACTGCTCAGCAGCTTTTTCCACCCACGGCCTGATATTGCTGTACGGTGGGTTATTCCAGATTGCACCGTGGCTTACCCACTCAGAATTGAGCGCGTCGTCGGCCTCAGTTAGCCAGTGAGCACACAGAGCATTTTTGTCGCTCGCTGCCGAATCCAGCCAGAATCCAAACTCAATATCCAGTGCATCAAAAAGCCAAAGCGGCGTTTGCCAGCAGTCCTTGTCGTGTGCTGGCGTATTTGATTTGATAGTCATGCAGCCCGATCTCCCCATCTCGCTTTCCACTCCAGAGCCAGTCTCGCTTCGTCTGACCACTTAACGCCACGCTCTGTACCGAATGCCTGTATAAGCTCTAATAGCTCCGCAAATTCGCCTACACGCATCCTGCTGGTTGACTGGCCTATTACCACAAAGCCATTCCCGGCAAGGTTAGGAACAACATCCTGCTGCTTTAATGCTGCGGTAAACACACACTTCCAGCTTTCTGCATCCAGCCAGCGACCATGCCATTCAACCTGACGAGAGACGTCACCTAAGCAGGCCCATAGCTTCCTGTTTTGGTCTAAGCTGCGGTTGCGTTCCTGAATGGTTACTACGATTGGTTTGGTTGGGTCTGGAAGGATTTGCTGTACTGCGTGAATAGCGTTTTGCTGATGTGCTGGAGATCGAATTTCAAAGGTTAGTTTTTTCATGACTTCCCTCTCTCCCAAATAAAAAGGCCTGCGATTATCAGCAGGCCTGTTATTAACTCAGTGATGTAGATGGTCATACGTCAGCCCCTTGTGCATATCGTCTGCCACGCGCAGCAGGTGCATTTGATGCTGTGCAAATCTGTCTGGCTTCATCCTGGTCACATGCAACAAAGTGTCCGTTGCAGAACCGCTGGTAAACCGTACCAAGTGAGCCAAAACGGTTTTTCGTCACGATGATTTCAGCAAATGGCGCGGCGCTACTGTTCTCGTCATATACCGCTTCCCGATAGAGCATGATGATTGAGTCTGCGTCCTGCTCAATGCTTCCTGAATCACGCAAATCTGCGTTTGTCGGGCGTTTGTTTGGTCGCTTCTCAACATCGCGCGAAAGCTGACTCAGGGAGATAACCGGTGTTTTCAGGTCTTTCGCCATCGCCTTCAGGCTTCCGGAGATGTGAGCAATTGCGAGGTCGTTGCGGTCTGCTTTCGGCTTCTCAATCAGGCCAAGATAATCCGTCATGATGAGTGACAGGTTTGGATTTTCCTGTTTGTGCCGCTCTGCGATTGAGCGAATTTCTTCTACCGATAACCGCGAGGCATCGACTACCCATACATCCAAATCTGCAAGCTGACTCATGCCGTTAGCAACACGCGCCCAGCCTTCGTCATCCATCGATGCAGGATTTCGCAGTACGCTAACCGACATCCTCCCGGCGTTGGCAATGCTTCGCTCTGCAATCTGCAATGCGCTCATTTCCATTGAGAAAATCAATACCCCGCGCCGGACGTCAGAACCAGGAATAACGCGGCTTGCAACGCCTTCGGCAATCTTCAGCGCCAGTTCGGTTTTCCCCATACCAGGACGAGCAGCGATTATCACCAGGTCTTCCGCGTTCATCCCTCCGGTGATGGCATCAAGTTCTTCGATTCCGGTCTTCAGGGTATCTGACTCTTCTCCGTTCCTCAGACGCCTGTCAAGCGTGTCAGTGTAGTCGGTGATGATTTCCCCTAACCGTACAGGTTTAACCTCGTCACGGGGCTTTCTGATAGCTGAAAGACGCTTTACAAGCTCATCCATCGCCTGACTCGATGCGTCGATGGTTCCGCTCTGAATTGGTTCACGCATTTCATCCATGATTTCCAGCACCAGACGGCGGTGATAGTTATCCGCGACCATTCCGGCATATCCCTTCAGGTTTGCGGCACTCGGGCAGTTTTTGCTGGTCATCAGGATTGACGTGAAATGCTCCTCTCCGCACGCCTCGGCAACCATCAGCGCGTCGATTAAATTTCTGTTTCGCGCCTGCTTGCGGATAACCTCGAAGGCTTTCCGGTAGAGCGGAATTGAAAACGCTTCCGACTCCAGCGTTGCCAGAACGTCACTGGCAGTTGGTGTTAATCCACCAATCAGCAGGCCACCGATAACGCTCGCTTCGATATCCTGTTTCATGCAATCCCCCTGTCTGCAAACTTCCCTTCCCGTACTCCCATTAACGAATCTTCCCTCAGCAGGTAATCAAAATCAGCTGTCCAGCCCGTGTCGTTGTCTCCGAAGTAAAACGGCTTGGCCTGATGCACAAACGCCCTGACATACGCTCTGAAACCGTCCACGTTTGGCGTTTTCAGTTGCGGGATGATTTTCTTCAGGCGGCGTTTGCGTTTCTCGTTGACCGCAACAGCGTGTGGCAGTCTGTCACCGACTTCGGTGTTGTAGGCGTTCAGGAAGGATTCGTAGTCGATTCGTTCTGCCTTGCGACGTTCAGGTTTAACCTGCCCATCGCCGCCCCCGTTAGGGGGTAAGGGGGTATTTGTATTTATTGTCTTTTGTATATTGTCTTTTGTGTTTAGCTGACTTGGCTTATACCCATTAGCCGACTTGGCTAATGTTTTATTAGCTGTTTTAGCTAATGTTAAGCTGTCCTGGCTAATCCACTGCGAAACCACCTTGTTCACTCCGATTTTCACGCCATCAGCAATGAGGAATTTTCGCTCAATAAGCTGGCGCTTGGCAGCGCAAACATGAGTGTGATGAATACCTGTCATGGCTGCTATCTGCGTGTTTGTGAGTCGATCCATCGGCTTATTGAATCCGTATGTCTTGCGCATGATAGCGAGCATCACCTTCAACTGCCGGACGGTTAAATCAGCCATCAGCAGACTGTCGGTAATCTCGTTAGCAACGCGCATGAAACCATCTTCGGTATCTGCCACGCGATGCTCCACGACCTCCAGTTGAGGCCTGTAATCAGCTAACTTAACGACGCCCATGTTTCACTCCTGCTTTGGCTAGTCTGTAAACACCAACAAGGCGCTCTGCGAACGCCCTGTTATTTGCTGCGGCTACCACTAATCCCTCAGGTGAATCAGGGTGTCGAATCTCTTCTTTTTCCTGGTATTTCTTACGACGTTTTGTCATAATTACTCCTGTAGATTGATCCAGTCTTTCTACATCAGGCCTCGAAGAATTCGCCGTTCTTCGGGGCTTTTTCTTTTGTCAGCATTCTGGCTACTTTCTTAGCCAGTTCCGCCAACTCCTCGTCTTCAACACCCCATTCAAGAACAGCCAGAAGCATTCCCATTTTGGGAATGAAGCTGTCTTTCCATCGCGAAATTTGCGATTCATTAATTCCTAACGCGTCAGCAACCTTTCGCTGACCACGTACAGCAATTCGATTCAGGATGTTGCTTGTAATTGCATTCGCTTTCTTGCGAGTACTTGTAAGTTCCATATGTAAGTATTTCCTTAACAAATAAGAAGTTATGCGCATCAACGTATGCGCGTTGTATTCCCGCATTTCGGCGGGAATGATGACCATGACTGTTAAAGAGCGGTGTTACTATTTGTTTTTCTTGTTGCTTGGGAAAGGACGAACTTCCTCTCCAATCACACTGCCATCAGGCTTTACCGTAACCATGATGTTACGGCCTGCCAGAATGGCCTTGCTGATAGCGCACTGGATTACACCAAAGTCACTGGCTGCTTTAGCCTGTCCATGGATTTTGGCGTAATCGGCAAGTGTCATTCGAATCATATGCACTCTCCGTTATTAACCATGAACAAAGAATACTACAGGTATTCAAAGCAATCAATACTCAGGGTATTTTTAATTTAAGTACCTTAGCTATTAGAATTAAGCCATGGAAAATAAAAAATCACTGACGACAGAACAGCTCGAAGACGCTAAGCGGCTTAAGGCTTTGTATGAGTCAAAAAAGAAAGAATTGGGAATAACCCAATACTCAATCGCTGATGAACTGGGTATCACCCAAGGAGCGGTAGGGCATTATCTTAATGGCAGAAACGCGCTAAACGTTGAGGTTGCATCTGGTTTTGCACGATTGTTGCAAGTCTCAATTGCTGATTTTAGCCAGTCAATTGCTGCCAAGGTTGCAGAACAGGCAGAAAGCCTTAAGAGCGATGCCAACGTAAGGTATGCAGGGGAATACAGAGCAGGAAAGAGGTATCCGGTGTTAAGCAGTATCCAGGCTGGCTCGTGGTGTGAAGCATGCGAACCATACACCATTAAAGACATAGATGTTTGGCTTGAGTCTGATGCGCATATTCAAGGTAATGCGTTCTGGCTTAAAGTGGAAGGTGATTCAATGACGGCACCGGTTGGGTTAAGCATTCCAGAGGGAACATTCGTTCTTTTCGATACCGGAAGGGAGGCGGTCAACGGCAGTTTGGTCATAGCAAAACTTTCTGACTCTAACGAAGCAACATTCAAGAAGCTGATAATCGACGGCGGAAATAAGTACCTCAAGGGACTTAATCCTGCATGGCCTCTCGTACCAATCAATGGAAACTGCAAGATTATAGGCGTTGCAATTGAGACAAAACTAAGGCTGGTTTGATCACGCAAGGGGCGATTATGGTTGGAACCGCTATAGCAAGCTTTTTTGGGATGTTGGCAATCTCGACAATTTACGGCTTAGCGCATGCTTTTATTGCGAAATCTCTATCAGAAAAAATAAGCCAGGCTTGGGCGCATAGATCAGCTCGTTTCATGATTCTAGTGATCATAGCAATACAAGGGATGTCTGCATTTATCCTCTATGGATCAAGCTTATACCTATTGTATCAAGGCGCGACATTTGCGCCTTACACCAGTGATTACGGAACTCTATACGATGGTAGTGAAGACATCTCTATGGCTTGGATCGTCTTTGGTTTATCTATGGCCGTGTCTGTTGTAGCAGACATCATTAAGGTAATTCTCGTCTTAACCTTCGCTGACTAACCTATAATCCCGGCAGCAATAGCTATCGGGATCCACTTCACATATCCCGCATAAAAAGCACTGAGCAAGCAGACACCGAAAAAATAAATATCCTTTGTATTCATTTGTTTATCATTATTTCATCAAAAATAAATACCTTGGGTATTTACACAATAAAATACCTACAGTATTCTTTAGCCATCAGCAGGACGCTGGAAGCCAAACGGAACAGATTGGCAGGCTCTTTAACATTGATGGGATTGTCCCGCCGAAATGCGGGAACCAAAGAGTAGTTGGCTTTGGGGTGACGTGAAGTGCAGATGCACGACGGCAACCGGAAGATAAGCACCCGGCGCGTCACCGCCAAAGTCAATCATCGGAGGTCAACATGACAGTAGTCATTACATATCTGGCTGACGATAACGCCAGAAATCGCCGCAGAGCACGCAGACAGGCTCAACGTGAACAGGCAATGCAAGAGCAGCGACTGGCGCGAAAAATTGCGCTAAAGCTCTCTGGTTGCGTCAGAGCAGACAAAGCAGCATCACTCGGAAGCCTTCGCTGCAAGAAGGCAGATGAATGCAGTGGAAGTATTTGCCTGCCAAGCGTAGCCATTTACGCGGCAGGCTACCGGAAATCAAAACAACTGACGGCGAGATGATAAATTCATTTGCTAATTACTTGTTTTTGCCATGCTTATCCTGAGCGATAAGTTCATCCATAAGGCTGTCTGCCTTCCCGGCAAACCTAATGTAGCACTCATGTTTATAGCTTTCAGGAATAACAAAACGGTCGGTATCAGGATATCCAACAGCAGGAGGCCTTCGAACGAGGAGTCCTTTTTTGAGCAATGAAATTGATTCATGAGCTCCCTTTTCCGTTTGTAGCTGGTTATTAGCGGCTACAGCGAATGCCAAATACGCTCTTTCTCCAAGAGTTAACGAATCAAACAAATCTTGCACGTATTTCTCTTCTTTAGATTTGCGCTTCTGAGCAGCGAATATCTCAATTCTTTCAGTCACAGCGTGATAAGCGGAATTAACAACGCCGTTAAGCACATAGCTAACGCAAAACAACAGGATGTAATACATCCAGTAATGAGGAAGGATTTCTGGATTATGCAGGTTTATCCATTCTTTTACGCTTACCGGCATAACAATAATCAATATGATCAGGATGATTAGCATATGAATCAACTGTTTAAGTGTCATTCCTTGCAGGAAAAAATGCATTAGTTCCTGCCACCATGAGTTGTTCATCGGCGTTTCTCTTTTGCTCTCTGTAGGGGTGAATAGAGTTTATCCGATTTCTCGCTGTAGGGGTACACGAGAACCACCGAGCCTGATGTGGTTAAAAGACAGGCATACTAATAAACACTGCACTGTGTATTCATTCCAACGAGTGAATGCACTGAGCAATGTCGCTCGTAACTAAACAGGAGCCGACTTGTTCTGATTATTGGAAATCTTCTTTGCCCTCCAATGTGAGGGCGATTTTTTATCTATGAGGATATGAATAGATGTCAAACATCAAAAAATACATCATTGATTACGACTGGAAAGCATCAATAGAAATTGAAATCGACCATGACGTAATGACAGAGGAAAAACTTCACCAGATTAATAATTTCTGGTCAGACTCTGAATACCGACTCAATAAACATGGCTCTGTATTAAATGCTGTATTAATCATGCTGGCGCAACATGCTCTGCTTATAGCAATTTCAAGCGACTTAAATGCATATGGTGTTGTGTGTGAGTTCGACTGGAATGATGGAAATGGTCAGGAAGGATGGCCTCCAATGGATGGTAGCGAAGGAATAAGAATTACCGATATCGATACATCAGGAATATTTGATCCAGATGATATGACTATCAAAGCCGCCTGAGCGCGGCGTTACCGCATACCAATTACGCTTCACTCGAGGCGTTTTTCGTTATGTATAAATAAGGAGCACACCATGCAATATGCCATTGCAGGGTGGCCTGTTGCTGGCTGCCCTTCCGAATCTTTACTTGAACGAATCACCCGTAAATTACGTGACGGATGGAAACGCCTTATCGACATACTTAATCAGCCAGGAGTCCCAAAAAATGGATCAAACAATTATGGCTATCCAGACTAAATTCACTATCGCCACTTTTATTGGCGATGAAAAGATGTTTCGTGAGGCCGTCGACGCTTATAAAAAATGGATATTAATACTGAAACTGAGATCAAGCAAAAGCATTCACTAACCCCCTTTCCTGTTTTCCTAATCAGCCTGGCATTTCGCGGGCGATATTTTCACAGCCATTTTCAGGAGTTCAGCCATGAACGCTTATTACATTCAGGATCGTCTTGAGGCTCAGAGCTGGGCGCGTCACTACCAGCAGATCGCCCGTGAAGAGAAAGAGGCAGAACTGGCAGACGACATGGAAAAAGGCCTGCCCCAGCACCTGTTTGAATCGCTATGCATCGATCATTTGCAACGCCACGGGGCCAGCAAAAAAGCCATTACCCGTGCGTTTGATGACGATGTTGATTTTCAGGAGCGCATGGCAGAACACATCCGGTACATGGTTGAAACCATTGCTCACCACCAGGTTGATATTGATTCAGAGGTATAAAACGGATGAGTACAGCACTCGCAACGCTGGCTGGGAAGCTGGCTGAACGAGTCGGCATGGATTCTGTCGACCCACAGGAACTGATCACCACTCTTCGCCAGACGGCATTTAAAGGTGATGCCAGCGATGCGCAGTTCATCGCATTGCTGATCGTCGCCAACCAGTACGGTCTTAATCCGTGGACGAAAGAAATTTACGCCTTCCCTGATAAGCAGAACGGCATCGTTCCGGTGGTGGGCGTTGATGGCTGGTCCCGCATCATCAACGAAAACCAGCAGTTTGACGGCATGGACTTTGAACAGGACAACGAATCCTGCACATGCCGGATTTACCGCAAAGACCGCAATCATCCGATCTGCGTTACCGAGTGGATGGATGAATGCCGCCGCGAACCATTCAAAACCCGCGAAGGCAGAGAAATCACCGGACCGTGGCAGTCGCATCCCAAACGGATGTTACGGCATAAAGCCATGATTCAGTGTGCCCGTCTGGCCTTCGGATTTGCTGGTATCTATGACAAGGATGAAGCCGAGCGCATTGTCGAAAATACCGCATACACTGCAGAACGTCAGCCGGAACGCGACATCACTCCGGTTAACGATGAAACCATGCAGGAGATTAACACTCTGCTGATTGCCCTGGATAAAACATGGGATGACGACTTATTGCCGCTCTGTTCCCAGATATTTCGCCGCGACATTCGCGCATCGTCAGAACTGACACAGGCCGAAGCAGTGAAAGCTCTTGGATTCCTGAAACAGAAAGCCACTGAGCAGAAGGTGGCAGCATGACACCGGACATTATCCTGCAGCGTACCGGGATCGACGTGAGAGCTGTCGAACAGGGGGATGATGCATGGCACAAATTACGGCTCGGCGTCATCACCGCTTCAGAAGTTCACAATGTGATAGCAAAACCCCGCTCCGGAAAGAAGTGGCCTGACATGAAAATGTCCTACTTCCACACCCTGCTTGCCGAGGTTTGCACCGGTGTGGCTCCGGAAGTTAACGCTAAGGCGCTGGCCTGGGGAAAACAGTACGAGAACGACGCCAGAGCCCTCTTTGAGTTCACTTCCGGCGTGAATGTTACTGAATCCCCGATCATCTATCGCGACGAAAGTATGCGCACCGCCTGCTCTCCCGATGGTTTATGCAGTGACGGCAACGGCCTTGAACTGAAATGCCCGTTTACCTCCCGGGATTTCATGAAGTTCCGGCTCGGTGGTTTCGAGGCCATAAAATCGGCTTACATGGCCCAGGTGCAGTACAGCATATGGGTGACACAAAAAGATGCCTGGTACTTTGCCAACTATGACCCGCGTATGAAGCGTGAAGGACTGCATTATGTCGTGGTTGAGCGGGATGAAAAGTACATGGCGAGTTTTAACGAGATGGTGCCGGAGTTCATCGAAAAAATGGACGAGGCACTGGCTGAAATTGGTTTTGTATTTGGGGAGCAATGGCGATGACGCATCCTCACGATAATATCCGGGTAGGCGCGATCACTTTCGTCTACTCCGTTACAAAGCGAGGCTGGGTATTTCCCGGCCTTTCTGTTATCAGAAATCCACTGAAAGCACAGCGGCTGGCTGAGAAGATAAATAATAAACGGGAGACGGTATGCACAAAGCATCTCCTGTTGAGTTAAGAACGAGTATTGAGATGGCACATAGCCTTGCTCAAATTGGAGTCAGGTTTGTGCCAATACCAGTAGAAACAGACGAAGAATTTCATACGTTAGCCACATCCCTTTCACAAAAGCTGGAAATGATGGTGGCGAAAGCAGAAGCAGATGAGAGAGACCAGGTATGACAACCACTGAATGCATTTTTCTGGCAGCGGGCTTCATATTCTGTGTGCTTATGCTTGCCGACATGGGACTTGTTCAATGACACCTCAGCAGGAAAACGCCCTTCGCAGTATTGCCCGTCAGGCTAATTCTGAAATCAAAAAAGCCAGACAGCAGTTTCCGGATAAAAACGTCGATGACATTTGCCGTAGCGTACTGAAGAAGCACCGCGAAACGGTAACGCTGATAGGATTCACACCGACTCATTTAAGCCTGGCAATCGGCATGTTAAACGGCGTTTTTAAGGAACGGTGAACATGAAAAGCAAAATCATCAGGGAGCTACAGGCTCCTTTTTTATTATTCGCATTCACCCTCAAGCGTATTAACCAACAATTCAGGGATTAATGAAAGATGGCAGACATCATTGATTCAGCATCAGAAATTGAAGAATTACAGCGCAACACAGCAATAAAAATGCGCCGCCTGAACCACCAGGCTATATCTGCCACTCATTGTTGTGAGTGTGGCGATCCGATAGATGAACGAAGACGCTTGGCCGTTCAGGGTTGTCGGACTTGTGCAAGTTGCCAGGAGGATCTGGAACTTATCAGTAAACAGAGAGGTTCGAAGTGAGCGAAATTAACTCTCAGGCACTGCGTGAAGCGGCAGAGAAAGCCGGTGAAGATAAGTGGCAGGCTAAAAAAATAAATGGTGATTTTTTCGTTATTCGTCACGGTAGTTATACAAGACAGCATGGCTACACATCGTATCAACCCATTGCGGAGATTGATTGTAAGCCAGTCCGGGATTTTGTTGCCAAGGCTAATCCGGCTACCGTGCTGGAATTACTGGATGAACTGGAAGCAGCAAAAAAGCGCATTGCAGAACTGGAAGCGCGGGAAATACTGCTCCCGGAACGTAGCAGCATGCTTCATCGAACAGATTTTCACGATGATTACCAAACGGTAATGGCATACAAAGTTTCTGAAGTCATCGATGCAATCCGCGCTACTGGCATTCGCATCAAAGGAGAGTGAGATGATTCACTACCACGGTGGGCCTATTACTCCTGATACGTGCGCAATGAGAGCATGGAAAGGGCGACATGCGTTTATCAGTTTTGCGCATTCAGGCCAGATCAATCTCGCGGCTGAATACTGTCAGTCGTTCGCGCTGGACAACGGTGCATTCACCGCCTGGAAAGCAGCTGGCAAAAACAAAATCGACTGGAGCGATTACTACGAGTTTGTTGCTCGCTGGAAGAATCACCCAGGATTCGATTTTGCCATTATCCCGGATGTTATTGATGGCGGAGAGGAGGAAAATGATGCGCTTCTGAATGAGTGGCCTCACGGAAAACTAGCTGGCGTTCCAGTGTGGCACATGAATGAAAGTGACGAGCGATTTATTCATTTGTGCAATGAGTTTCCGCGAGTGGCTATCGGTAGTTGTGGCGACTATGACGTAAAGCGCCCAACTCTTGCGGTAGCCAGAATGAAAGACCTGATTCGTCACATTGTTGATGGGCATGGTCAGCCGGTTACGAAACTACATGGATTGCGCATGTTAAATCCGCTGATATTCACAAAATTACCCTTAGCCAGCGCAGATAGTACGAACGTCGCTCGAAACATCGGTATTGATAAAGCCTGGTCTGGGGCTTATGCACCTGCAAGTAAAGAGACACGCGCAGCATTAATGGTAGAACGGATTGAGGCACACAATAGCCCTGGTTCTCTTGCGTATTGTGAACAACGCGACCGCTTTGAAATGCAATTGCAACTAGCAGTTTAAGGACTAACAAATGACCACTATTACCAAAGAACGTATTGAATTGTTCATTAAAAATCCGCTTGAAAACGGGCTTACTCGTGGCGAACAAATGGAACTGGCACGAATTGCACTGGCATCACTGGGAGCAGAACCTGTAAGCCAAACTTACAACTTGCCAGAATTAATCGAAGGCATGGAGGTTTCCATTGATGTAAGCACTTGTGATGCGGATTTAGGTAATCGCTATTTCGGTACCGTCACCGAGGCGTTAGAACTTGATACTGCCAAGAATGGTTACATCCTCCTGGTTCAGGACGCAGAGCCAAACTTCGATATAAATGGCAACTCTCCGGTAACTCCGGATGGTTGGGTTATAGTGCCGAAGAAACTAACCGCTGAGAACGGCGCTAAGGGTGTGCTATCCGGTGAATTTTCAGAAACTACGTTTATAAGCTGCCCGGAATGCTTTGGTGATGATGATTGCGAAACTTGTGACGGCAGCGGAAGAATCGAAATCAAGGTTCCAGTCAGTTGGACAACTATCAAAACTATTTGGGCTAAAGGGTGTGAGTACTTTTCAATAGTAGCACCGCAGCAAGATGGGTGATGAAAACAAGTATTTATAACTTAAAAGCATTAAAAAATCGCTTATAGATCAAAAGAAATCTACGTCAAATATTACTATATTTCAATGTGTTATAATTACCCCGTCCATAAAATGGGGGGACACAAAATGTTCAAACGCTGCATCACCAAGTGTGGAAGCACACCTGACACCCAAGCTTTTATTAATGAAGATGGTAAGCTTGTTGTTGAGAGGAGTGGTCCTTTTATTAGCAAACAACTTATCATTACCTCTCCAGCGGAGATGGCCGGGGAATGGATAGTTTCTGAACCAGAGGAGTTGCACATCCCGCTTCCTTATGGCCCTCAGGGACTGATTTATAACCGTTATGTTCAGAAGGAGGCGGGTTGACAATGTCAGGCATAACATCGCCGAGAAATCGAAAGAAAAACAGAACAAGGTAAACGTTGACCTTGCAGCATCAGGCATGGAGTACAGAGAGCGCCTTAACATACCTGTGATCTTACCCAGCAATAGTGGACACGCGGCTAAGTGAGTAAACTCTCAGTCAGA